>Ga0307504_10000048_pt1 | contig 24150 bp, 46 predicted proteins | sample 19_S_MG_FD_194516 | JGI IMG/M metagenome (GOLD analysis project Ga0307504, IMG submission 194516) | Soil microbial communities from Populus trichocarpa stands in riparian zone in the Pacific Northwest, United States - 19_S | ecosystem: Environmental > Terrestrial > Soil > Riparian zone > Trees... | reverse complement strand
TCCCCGTAATGCTCCGACAAGACCCGCGTGCGCCTAGCTACAGCCTCCGCGCTCTCATCCCCCCACGGCAGGGCCACGTACTCAGCGAGGGTGAGCCCATTCGTCCGGCACATCATGCCCAAGTCGAGCATCACGTCGCAGATCGCCGCCATGCCGCCGGTGTTCACCCTGAACACGTCCGCGCCGAGGGTGGGGGCATCGACGGGACGGAGGAGGTGCATGCTGTAGCCCATCAGTACGCCCATTCCGCGGCGGCCACGTTCACACCGTTCGGTGTGAACTGCAACGACCCGTGTCTCGGCCCGTCGAAACTCACCAAGCCAGACACAACCCCGCCCGGCGGGATACCGATATCAACCGGGAACACTTGCTCCGTGCCAGCGATACCGTTGCCGTTCCCCTCCGCCAGCGACCCGTCCGGCCCGGCTAAACTCCACGCACCGCCGCCCGTCTCGAACACCACCGAACCCGTATTCCGCACGGACACTTTGAACGTCACGAACTGCCCGGACTTGGCCCGGTAGTCCGTGCCGTTCGTGGCCGTGAACACCGGCCCGTTGACCACGGTCAGCTCGGCCTGGGCCGGGACGGGCGTCGGCTTGAGCGGGTCCTGCTCGGACACCCGAACCGGTCGCCCGATAGTTCCCTTCACCGAACCCGGGGCTTGCGGCGTCGCCGTAGACGCGCTAGAAGACACTCCCGAGGGTGGGGACACCGGGGGAGCGGGTTTCGACCCGCCACAACCAGCCCCGGCCACAGCGACACCGACCACGGCAGCGAGCACAGCCCGCCTCACCCCGACACCCCGAAATTGCCCCACACCACCGGCGACCCGTCGGCATACGTCTGGATGTGCACATGCGTGTCGCCGAGCAGTCGCCGAACCTCCGGGCTAGCGGCCAGCGCCGCCTTCACCGCACTGTGCAGGGCGGAAGCAACGCGGGGGATATCGGCTAGGAACACGTTCAGCCGAACCTCTAGCTCGCGGTCTAGTCGGGCCACTTCGGCGGCATCGAACCAGCCATTAACGGCTGGCGGTTCGTCACCATCCCACGCGATAGGCTCGTCGTAATCGATCCACACACCCTCATACGCCGGACGGTAACCGGGGCTTGGCTGCCCGTCCGGCCCGTCAGGGTCCGCGACCGTGCCCGTGATATCACCGACCCGAACCCTCGTGCCGACAGGGACGCTCGCGCCGTCCGGTGCTTCGCTCATCACTTGCCTTCCTCGTTGCGGGCCGTCACGAATGCGGTACGGACGCTGAACGCCACATCGCCGGGCACCCCGGCGGCCAGGTTGCGGACGTACGCCTCATCCTCAGCGTCGGCGAGCGTGTCGCAGCAGGTGACGACCTCGTAGTCGGTGGCGCCTTCCTCGACCCGGACCACCGCGAATCGGCCGTCGGCGGTCTCGAACGACTCGTCAGCGTGGAACGCGAACCAGCGCTCGCCCGACTCCGCGCCGGTCACGGGACGTTCACCGACGACAAGCCGACTTCCTGGCTGACGGCGGCGGGATACACGGTCTGCTGAAGCAACGTCCCCGGTATGCGGATCAGGTACGTTCCGGGCACCCGGCCTTCAGCCACGCACACGACCGTGCCAGCCGGAAACTCGCGGAACGCGACCTTCCTGGTGAGCCTGTTGGTGACGCTGAACGTCACCACTCGGGTTGTGGCACCGGTCATCACGCCGGTTTCGGTTGTCAGTGTCCTACTCATTCGTTTCTCCTTCGTCTCTGTCCGTACCCGCTAAACGTATCATGCCGACCGGGTACGGTCAAGGCGTGCCGGGAACAGTTCCGCCTCCACCTCATCCACCGTCAACACGTACTCCGCAGGCTTCGGGCGCGTCCTCGACCCCGCCGGGCGGAGCACCCACCGGCCGAACCCGACCGCCAACGGGTCACGCGCCCGCGACTTGAACAGCCGCTTCCCCTGCCTCCGCGCCGCGTCCCGCAACCTGTTCTCCCGGACCTTCCCATCAGTGCTGTAATCCATGCCCCCAATCATACCGGACGGCGTGCGCGAACGGGTGCCGCGACATGCGGCATGGCGCGAACTTCGTCATCCTCGCGGCAGTGCGGATCAGCAGGGCGCGGCTCTACCAGATCCGTGACCGCCGCCGCTAACCGCCGAACGGAGGGGCAGCCGAAGGGGCAAACCGTGGGCCACCAACCAACAACAACCAACACCCCGACAAGCCCCGACACCCCGGAAACCCGGTCCCGGACCCGTTTCGGTCACACCAACCACCAGCAACAAACACAACCCGAAAGGGACTCATAATCCTCCGGTCGCGGGTTCGATCCCCGCCCGCCCCACCCGTACAGCCCCCGGAATACGGGGGGTTCCAGCGTTCCGGTGCTCGTGCTCGTCGCGGCCGGAGGGGCACGGAAGGGGCAGACCCCTTCCCAGCACGGTCCCGAGGCCGATATCGTCCCCCGGTGGGAACACCCCAGGACAGCCACGAAAGCCCGCCGAAATGCCGCTCAGCCCCGCGCCCTGGCCCTCTCGGCCTCACGCCGCCACTTAGCGCCCCTCCATGCCCGGCACTCGTCGCAGCGGCACCCCGCCGCGTACAACGAATGCGAGCCGTGCCCGGCACGCTTCCTCGGCCGCAGCACCACCCCCGCGCGTTTCAGGACCAGCCGCACCGTTCCCTTAGCCACCGCATGCTTGTCGGCAGCCTCCCGCACCGACAAACCAGACTCGTACGCGGCGATAATCCCCGCCCGGTCAACCCGGCCGTTCGATATCCCCTGCGACCGCAGCACCCTGTTGATCAGCACCCTCCCGCACCCGTGCCTGGCGGCCAGCACGCGGGTCGGTACCCCCGCCCGGTACTGCGCAGCTATCGACCCGGCAGCTCCCCACACATCAACCCGCGTCCGCGACATCCAAACCACCTTTCGTTGGCCGCAACGTACCCGTCAACGTCCGGGGCAAGCTGATGGCGTGGGTCGAGCACGTCAAGACCACCGGCACGCACAAGGCGTGGTGGCGCGACAACCAAGGCCGGAAACACTCCAAGTCAGGCTTCACCCAACGAGCAGCCGCGCTCCGCTTCGCGGGGGAAGAAGAATCCAAAACCCGAAGGGGGGAACGCGCCTACACCGCGAAAGGCCCAACGTGGGGGCAATGGGCCGACCGGTGGCTGCAACTACGCACCGTCGAACCCCAAACAGCCCGAGGCGACGGCTACCGCCTCGCCAACCACGTCCGCCCACAATGGGACCACTGGCGCCTATCCACAATCGAAACCGACGACATACAAGCGTGGGTCAACCAACTCCGAACCCAACCACTCTCACCGGCAACAATCCGGTTGATTTACCACCTGTTCGCGGCGTCCATGAAAGCCGCCGTCGGCCGCCACATCAATGCGACACCATGCAGGGGAATCGTCCTCCCCACACTCCCACCGAAACAGGACCGGGGCCTGACCAGGGTCGAATTCGACCGGGCCCTCTACTACCTCACGTCAGACACGGTGCGGACCGCTGTGACCGTCCTCGCCTACACCGGCCTCCGGTTCGGTGAAATGGCCGGCCTGCACTGGGACCACGTCCACCTTGACACGGGCCTGATAATCGTCGCTGAGACGTGGGACACCGCAGCGAAAGCCATCAAGCCCTACCCCAAGAGCAAGAACCCGAGGCCCGTCCCGCTGCCCCTCCCCGCGCTCACGGCGTTGAAGGAACACCCACGGGCGGAAGGGGGGTCGTGCGGGATACCGCACATGCGCGGCGCGCAATGCCGCTCCCCACTCGTCTTCCTGTCCCGCGACCACCGGCCACTCGAGGCGTCCAACATCCGAGCCCGGCACTGGCTCCCAGCCCTACAGTTAGCCGGCATCCAACCCGCCCGCCTCCACGACCTCAGACACTCCTACGCCACGTGGCTACGCGAATCCGGCGTCGACCTGGAAACCGTGCAGGAACTGCTCGGCCACGGCTCCATAACCACCACCCAACGCTATAGGCATATCGGCCCAGGAATGTACGCCGACGTCCTCCGCGCGCTCGACGACTAACGGCCGGGCATCAACCGGATAAGCGCCCGCCGTTCAGCCGCTATCTGTTGCGCGTTGTCAGACGCGCCCTTCTCATACCCCAACTGGAAACCCTGCTCGAAAATGTGCTGCTCAGCGACCCGCATACCCCTAATGATGTGGGTCGACACGGTCGTGCAAACCACCGCCACGGCCACCATCACCGCGCCCACGAAAACGCCCGCTATCTCATCCGCCGACCAGCCGCCTTTCGACAACTCAAACGCGGCGACCGTAGCGAACCCCCCCGACGCGGCGAGGGCGATAAGCCCGATAACCCTCAACCCGGGGCACGGGCTTATCCGCTTACTGGCATCGCCGTCCATAACGCTCCCACCCGTGCCGGTAATGCCCCGGTTAGCTGCTGTTTAACTAACCGAAACGCGACGGTAATACCGTAGACCGGGCAAGGTAGTTGTGGGAACACGCAAAGTCACCCCAAACACTGGGGGTGCTCACGGTTCAGTGGAGGGTTACACGGCCCTCCGGCGGGCCGAACCACGGTTCAACTTCGGCGCACCCCAACCCCCGAAGTCCGCGCCGGGGTCACGCTCCGCACCCGCCAGGATCGCCGGAATATCCGCCAACAAATCCCCGTACAGCTTCTCACTGATCCGCCCGCCGTTACCGGCCGGGGGAGTCTCGTACCGGCGGGTGATCCAACCCACGTCACCCCGCCCGATCGCGTCCAGCAGGCCACGGGGCCAGCCCATCGCAGCCTCAGCCGCCGCCAGCGACACCGGGGTCACGGACGGGTCGCCCTTGATGATCGCCGTCAACGTGTTACGGGACAACCCAGTCGCCTCGATCGCCGTCGTTGACAGCACCAGCCCACGCGCGACCAGCACTTCCTCCGCGAACACCGAACCCGCGTACGCCCGCAACGTGGCGCGGCGTTGCGCCACCTGACCCGCTCGCCTATCACTGTTAGTCACGGTCGCATCCTGCCACCCTCCACGGTGCGCGGTGGCGCTCCGACGCGCCGCCACGTTCAGCGGAGTATCCCATTACCTCCCGAGCGCACCCGCGTTTCACGCCAAACCGGACAGTCACAATCCGGTAACGGGGCTCAGAAAAGCGCAACGGGGGTCTAGCCAAACCGAAGCGCAACGGCATACGATGAGCAACACAGAACAACACCCAACCAACACCGCGCAACATCAAACAACACGAAAGGGCAGCCAATGACACAACGGAGGGAGGCCCCCACCTGGCTCACCACCAGGGCAGCGGCGGCGTGCTCCGACCTCACCGAATACACAATCCGCAAGAAATGCCGCACCGGTGAGATCCGGGCATACCAGCTCACCCCGAACGGCCGTTACCGGATCACCAGGGACGACCTGGACGCCTTTTTACGGGGGGAGCACCTACCACCACCCGGCCCGCCGAGCAGGGCCAAACAACCCGCCTAGAAAACGGCGACGCCCCCGGCTTGAGACCAGGGGCGCAACCAGCCCGACCGAAAGGACAGAGACGATGGGCAACACACAGACTACCCGACCAACCGCGACCGTCGCTAGCGGCGACGAGCACGTCTCCATCTACCTCGACCGTGAGACAGCCAAGCGACTGTGGCTGACCCTCGCCCAGAACCAGCCCACCCCCGCGAGCCTGCAAGGGCTCCTGGACGCCCTCGCCGCCACCCTCGGCACCCGCACGTTACGGATCGCGTCATGACCGCCACCGTGGCCCGCGAAGAGCACAGCGCCACCACCCGCCTCCCAACCCTCGAAGTCACCATCGACTTCCAGCCCGTCAACGGCGTCGACGTCGACCAACTCCGGCTGCTCCTACCCGACGACGGCGAACTCCTCGACGGCCTCATCAAAGCCGAAATCCACCGCCACTTGCGGGCAGCGCTACACCGCCGCCCCGAACAAACCGTCATCATCGCCGACGCCGACGGCTGCGTCTGGTGCGGACCCGTCATCGACGCGACATTCACCTACCACGCCCGCCAGGTCGCCTGACATGGACATCGAGAGGGACTACCACCAATACATGCTCGCCCACCCCGACGAGTACGACGACACCATCACCCGCTACTACCAGACCACCCGCCGCCACGACTCGACAGCAGCCGAAAGGCACGCCAAAGAAGCTATCGCCCGGCACCTGAACAACTCCATCGCGGCCCGCGAAGCCCGCCTCGAACGCCGCGCGGAACGGCGGGAAGTCGCCCTCGGCTGCGCCTACATCGCCCTGCTCTGCATCCTCTTTTTCGCGGCGGTCTGGTGGCTCGCATCATGACCGGCCTCCCCGAATTCCTGGACGCCATATGCGCCACCGCCCCCGACGGCGAGAAAGAGATGTGGTTCAACGAGACGGACAGGTTCCAGATCGCATACGCCAAGGCGCTGTGCACTGACTGTCCCCACCTCGAAGAATGCCTCCTCTACGCCCTCAAACACCCCGCCGCCACCGAATTCGGCATCTGGGGAAGCACCACCCCCAAAGAGCGGGACGGCATCCGCAGACGCGCCCGCCGCCGCCGCCGGTCGGAGGTGGCCGCATGACCGACTGGCGCGACAACGCCTCATGCCTCGAAACCGGTGGCCACGTCTTCTTCCCCAGTCAGGGTGACGACAGCTTCACCCCCGCCGCGAAAGCGATCTGCAACGGCTGCCCCGTCAAAGCCGCGTGCCTCGAATTCGCGCTCGACAACAACATAGACGACGGCGTGTGGGGCGGCACCAGCCCCAAGGAACGCGCGAAACTCCGACGCGGCAGGCCCCGCCCCTGCGGCATGTGCGGGCAGCCCCTCACCCCCGGACGGGGCAACACCGCCCGGTACTGCCCCGGATGCAAACAGGAAGCCCGACGCCGGTCCCAAACCAGATACAACACCCGCCGAACCCAACTAGGCCGACAGGAAGCAGCATGAGCACCGACAAAGACCCCCGCCTCGTACAACTCGCGAAACTCCGCGAACCCTTCGCCCCCCACCAAATCAACCAACTCCCCAAGCCCTACAAGAAAGACTCCGAGAAAGGGAAATGCCGAGAATGCGGCGGGTACCACGGCCTGCCCGCCATGCACATCGACTTCGTCGGCCACGCAGCCCTCACAGACCGGTTCCTCACCGTCGACCCCGAATGGACGTGGGAACCCCTCGCCTACGACCCGCAAGGACTCCCAGCGTTTGACCGCAACGGCGGCATGTGGATCAAACTCACCATCTGCGGGGTGACCCGCCTCGGGTACGGCGACGCGGAAGGCAAAACCGGTCCCGCCGCCGTCAAGGAAACCATCGGCGACGCGCTCCGCAACGCCGGCATGCGGTTCGGCGCCGCCCTCGACCTGTGGCATAAGGGCGACTTGCACGCGGCCCAGCAGGACGACGACAGGCCGCAACGCCCCATGCAGGCAGTCCCGCCGTCACGAGAGGCGGGTGACCCCACCGGGCAACTTTCCGGCGAATTCGCCGATCGAATCAGGAACGCCAAAACCCTCGACGAACTGGAAACGGTCCGCCTCCAAATCGCCGCCGCCATCGGAGACCTATCCGAACAGCAAACCACCACCCTCCGCGCCGACTACAACACCCGGCAGGCCGAACTCACCCAACCCGAGAAGCAAGCATCATGAACGTCACCCTCTCCCCGCTACGCGCCGGGCGCATCACCGGGTCCCGCATCGCGTGCGTCCTGCGCCTCGCACCCGCATGGATGGGCACCCCCGAAACAGTCATGCGGGACATGGTTAGGCAGCACCACGGCCTACCCACCGACTTCCAAGGCAACTACGCCACCGACTACGGGCATGAACACGAAGCGGACTGCATCGCCGAATACGAACGCCTCACCGGCCGCACCGTCCACTCCCGGCAAGAATTCTTCATACACCCCAAGTACGACTTCCTCGGTATCTCCGTGGACGGGCTCGTCGACGACGACCGGGTGATGGACGCCAAATGCCCCCCCTACGGCAAGTACTACACCATCCACGACGTCCCCTACTACGCGCCGCAGCTACGGCTCACCATGGAATGCACCGGCCGCCGCTACGCCGATTTGGCGGTATGGCGACCCCACCACACCGAGATCTCCACCATCGAACACTCCGACGCGTGGCTCGACTTCGTCCTACCAACGTTGCAAACGTTCCACGACGAGTACCTGCGGATAATCGCCGACCCCGCACTGTCCGCGCCGCACCTCGCGCCGCTCGTCGACTACCGGGCCGACCCAGAATGGTCCGACGCCGCCACCCGGTACCTCGAACTCGACCAGCAGATCAAGGCACTCGAAGCCGAACAGGCCGAAGCCGCCGACATGCTCAAGAAACTCGCGGACGGCAAAACCACGAAAGGCGCCGGCGTCCAGGTCATCGTCGGCGACCGGAAAGGCAACGTCGACACGAAGAAACTGGCAGCCGAACTCGGCGTCACCGACCTCGACAAGTACCGCGCACCGTCCAGCACCGTAACCCAAATCCGAGCATTGAAAGAGAGCGCCTAACCGTGGCCAACGAAACAGTGATAACCGTCTGCGGCAACGCCGTCGGCGACGCGGAACTGAAATTCCTGCCCTCCGGCGCCGCCGTGTGCACATTCACCGTCGCATCCACCCCCCGCACCCTCGACAGGACCACCAACGAATGGAAAGACGGGGAACCCCTGTTCCTCAGGTGCACCGCGTGGCGGCAGATGGCGGAGAACGCCGCCGAGACCATCACCAAAGGCACCCGGCTCATCATCCAAGGCCGCCTCAGGCAACGCTCGTATGACGCGAAGGACGGCACTAAGCGGACCGTGATTGAGCTCGACGTCGACGAAGTCGGCCCGTCATTGAAGTACGCGACCGCGACCGTACGCAGGGCGGACCGGGGTGCGACCACCCGACCCGACACGACGCACGGGGACCAGTGGGCGGCGCAACCCGCGACGGTAGGCGCAGGCCGCGACGATTCCCCGCCTTTCTGACCGACGAGACGGGTTCGGTCGCCGCTGGTTCCCCCGGCCACGGCGACCGAACCCCCCGCAATCCCGAAGGGTAAACCAATGGTGAAGGTAATCGCGGCAGGGCACTGGTGCCGCGCCGTCAAAGGCGCCATACGCACCCCCGTTTCGGCCTGCCCGCACTGCGGAGCCGGCCGGTGACCGCCCCGTACCCGCGTGCACTCCAAGGCGCCCAACACCTCGGCCGACGCCTCGCCGAACTCACCGAAGCCATCGAAACACTCCACCAAGCAGAACTCAACGCCGTAACAGCCCGCCACGAAGCCCGCCTACGCGAATGGAAAACATTCCTAGCAACAGAAGGGGCCATGGAACTCCGCAAAATCCGGGCCCGCCACGACGCCGCCGAACTCATGTTCGCCGCCGACGTCGCCGAAGTGACCGCCCGGAACTGCGCCGAAATCGTCAGGGAGAAAAGGCAGAGGGTAGACGTCGGCCGCACCTACTCGGCGGACATGCGCGCCGAAGCGCAAGTCGTCGGCAGGTACGGGCCGGGGGACGGCACCCCATGATCGCGCAACTGAAGTGGCCCATCACGGACGACTCATACACCGTCACGCAGCTCATCCGGCAGGCCGTGCCGACTATCCCCGGAATACTCCGGGCCAACGGTTGGGGCACGCCCGGCCGTGGTTTGGAACCGCACGGCTGGCGCGTCACCACCACATTGACGGGTGACGAGTCGTGGCTCGAATGCGACCTCCCGGTGATAACCCCGACCCCACCCGACACCCTCCGCAGCCTCGTAGCCGACGTCACCGGCGCCGCCACGACATGCGGCAACGGGCACCCCGTCGACGTCCTCGACCCGCGCTGGCACTGCCCGGCGTGCGCTCGGGACGCGCGCGGACGGTGGAACGCCAAACGGGCCACCATGACCAGGAGAACCGCATGAGACACCGCTCCAAGCGCACCGCAGCGACGTACAGGCGGAAACGAATCCCCCTCGTCCAAGCACTATTCGCCGACCAACCCGCCTGCGCCGCCTGCCTGGCCGAACCCGCCGTCGACCCACACGAAATCCTCCCCAGGGGCAGGGGAGGGTCAATCACCGACCCCGGCAATGTCATTCCCCTCTGCCGCCCCTGCCACACGTGGGTCACGACCAATCCCGCCGAAGCGGAAGCGCGGGGCCTGTCCGCGAAATCGGGTGCGGCGAGGCACGGGTTCACCCCCGACGACGTCGGGTTCTACTGCGCCATGTGCGGCCTGCCGGGAATGAACTGGCGCCACCGGGTGACGGCATGACCGGAACCATCACCACATGGGCTGACGGCCCCATGCTCGCCCTCGACACCGAAACCACCGGCACCGACCCCGAAACCGCCCGCATAGTCACAGCCACCACCGTCCGCATCCAGCCAGGACAGCCACCGGACATAACCGAATGGCTCGTCAACCCCGGCATCGACATCCCCGCCGAAGCCACCGCCGTCCACGGAATCACCACCGAAAAGGCGCGCACCGAAGGCGTCAACCCCGCAACGGCATGCCTCGAAATCCTCGACCACCTCCACGACGCGTGGAACACCAACATCCCCGTCGTGATCATGAACGCCTCCTACGACCTGACCGTCCTAGACCGCGAACTCCGACGCCACACCGACCGGACCCTCAACATCACCGGCCACGTCATCGACCCGATGGTCATCGACCGCGCCACCGACAAATACCGGCCCGGTAAACGCACCCTCACCGACCTGTGCCGCCACTACCGGGTCACCCTGGACGGCGCGCACACCGCCTCGGGGGATGCGTTGGCGTGCGCTCGGGTCGCGTGGCGGATAGCCCACGACCGGCCCGACATCGGCGCCCTGGCGTTGGCCGACCTGCACGGCAGGCAGGTTGAGTGGCGGCGGCGGTGGGCTGTCGACTTCACCGCGCACCTGCGGAAGACGGGCAAGGCGGATGTTGTGGACGGCTCGTGGCCTGTCCGGGTGCCGGCGTGACCCGCCGCTACGCGACGGCGAGCCGGGGGGCACAATGCCGCCCAATGCGGTACGGTACAGGGGCGGGAGAAACGACGGACCCGGCAAGCGTTGTGAGAGGCGCCTACCGGGTCCTAACCCCGCAAACCGATCGCATCACCGAACGGAAGGGGGCTGTCGTGCAGCCTATTATGCCAGACCTAGGTGCCACGCACCGGACGCCGCGCCGAACAGGCGCACCCCGAATCCGAGCCCTGCCATCCATGCAAACGGTGACGGACTAATGGCGAGGATGCGAACCTTGAAACCCGACGCCTTCACCTCACTTACCCTCTCAGATGTAGACCGTGGCATCCGGTGGACATTCTCCGGCCTGTGGACATACTGCGACGACCAAGGCCGCGCGGTGTGGGATGCCCGATTGATAAAGGCGGCCGTCTACCCACTCGATGATGACGTGACACCCGCCGTCATCGAATCCGATATGAAAGAGCTGGAACGGGTGGGCGCGGTCTGCATTTACTCAATTGACGGCAGGCGCTATTTGCATGTCCCCGCATGGAGCGAGCATCAGCACCCGAACAGGCCGGTCCCGTCGAAGCTGCCCGAGTGCCCCGCCGACATCCATGGGGGGCCGGGAGCCGCCCTCTCCACCGACGCTAAAAACGCTTCCGGAACCCTTTTGCAACCCTTTCCCGACCCCCCTTGTCACTCACAACTCACTGAGGACGCAGTGAGCACTCACGGAGAGGGTTCCGGAAACGCTTACCCCCCCGAAACACCGGCAACACTGCCCCCCCAGAGTGCACTCACTGAGGACGCAGTGAGCCCTCACGGAGGACTCACCCCCGTAGTAGTAGTAGTAGATGTAGATGTAGATGGAGAGTCCGGGAAACCAGAACCGCAAACAACCCCCCTCCGACTCGTCTCCGCCCAAAGCCGGAGACCCGACGTAGAATCAATCTGCGACCACCTCGCGACCCTCATCGAGGGCAACGGCTCCAAACGCCCAACCGTCACCGAACGCTGGCGAACCGAATGCCGACTCATGCTCGACAAAGACGGCCGCTCCGAATCCGAAACCAGAGAACTGCTCGAATGGTGCCAGCAAGACGGATTCTGGCACGGGAACATTCTGTCGATGCCGAAATTCAGGCAGCAATACGACCAGTTACGGCTACACCGAGAACGCGGCAGCCAAAACGGGAAACCGACAGCTAACAACGATTCAACGAATTACTCTTACCCGTGGGGCAACTGATGGCCATCCTGCCCGCATGCGTCGAAGAAACCGTCAGAGGACTCAAACAACGCGGCGACTCCTGGATAGGGCTCTGCCCAGCCCACGACGACACCCACCCCTCACTCAGCCTCACCATCAACGGCGACGGGAAACTCCTAGCCCGCTGCCACGCCGGATGCGACCAGCGGGCCGTCCTCGACGCCATCGGCTACCAACCCGAACGCGCCGACAAACCCGAATGGACCCCGCACGGCGAAGCGGTCGCCGTGTACGACTACCGCGACGAGGCTGGGAACCTGCTGTTCCAGGTCCTCCGAACCGCCGACAAGCAATTCCCGCAACGCCGACCCGACCCGGCCAAGAAAACCGGCTGGACATGGTCCCTCGGCGACACGCGACGGGTCCTGTACCGGCTGCCCGAGCTCGTGCGGGCCGTGGAAGACGGCCGGTCCGTGTGTATCGCCGAGGGCGAGAAAGACGTCCACGCCCTCCTGGACCACGGCCGGGTAGCGACATGCAACCCCGGCGGCGCCGGGAAGTGGCGGGACACCTACGACGCGCATTTCATCGACGCCACGGTCACCATCTTCGCCGACAAAGACCGGCCCGGACGGGAACACGCCAGGCGGGTCGCGGCGGCGCTCGACGGGGTCGCGGCGAAAGTGTGGATCGTGGAAGCGGCCGACCCGCACAAGGACATCGCGGCGCACCTCGGCGCTGGGCTGACCCTGACCGACGTCGTGGTCACCCACCGGTCCGACGACCCGGTGAAACCCGACCTGGCGCTGGACATGGTGGACCTGCTGGCGAGCAAGGAACCCGACTACGACTGGCTCGTGGAGGGCCTTATCGAGCGGCGGGACCGGTTCATCCTTACAGGATTCGAAGGCCTCGGAAAGACGATGGCACTGAGGCAGTTGGCGGCGTGTTTCGCGGTCGGGTTGCATCCGTTCAAATTCACCGACATCGACCCGTTGCGGGTGCTGTGGATTGACGCGGAGAACACGGAGCGGCAGAACCGGCGGAAGTTCCGGGGCATTTTCCAGTCCGCGACCCGTGCGCGGCATCCGCTGGCGAGGGGCCAGTTTCATTTGGAGCTGGTGCCGGACGGTAAGGATTTGCCGGCGGAGGACGGTCAGGACGCGGCGTGGTTGACGGAGCGGGTCACGGCTCACCGCCCGGACGTGGTGTTTATCGGGCCGCTTTACAATCTGCATCTCGATTCGCCGAATGATGAGCGGGTTATCCGGCGGTTGGTGGCGGCGATTAACACGGCGCGGAACAAGGTTGATTGCGCGATGTTTCTTGAGGCGCATGCGGGGCATGGGAACGCGGATTCTAAGTCGCGGTCTGTTCGGCCTACGGGGTCGAGTCTGTATTTGCGGTGGCCGGAGTTCGGTTATGGGTTGCGGCCTGTTGTCGGTAAGGACGGTGAGCCGGTGGAGGGGGAGGTTCAGTTGGTGCCGTGGCGGGGTGCGCGTGATGAGCGGGATTGGCCTCGGCGGTTGCGGAGGTCGGATGAGTGGCCGTGGGTTCCGGTTGAGGATGGGTTCGGTTCGGCGTGAGCGTTGGCTTGGGGACCGTGGCGGGGCCGCGTGTCACCGGCGTGTTGTACCCGGTGGGCGTGGTATGCTGGGCGGGTACAGGAAGGGCAGGCGACCGTGACCGACCACCCGAACGGAATCAAGCCTTGAATGGCGCGGCGGGCACCGTGACCCCAACCGGGCACCGTTCGCCCGCTGGTGACGGCCCCCGGCACCGGGAATGGGCAACGGAACGGCTGCTGCATCTGGCGTTGCACGATTTGGACGCGTCGGGGGAGCGGCATCCGGGCTTGGACTGTGCTGAGGCGTGCGACCCCGCGACGGAGGTTCCGGTGTTGCTGCCGGGCTGCACGGACCGTTGGGAGGTTCACGCGGCCATCTCCGACGAGCTCCGGGAAGCGGCGTGGTACCTCACGGCTGAGGCGGACGAAGTGCGGTATCGGCACCCGGACGTGTGGGGTGACGTGAGGGGGTGGGCGGATGACGTGGCCGCCGCCTTCGTGGATTCGGCGCGGTGGATAGCCCGCCGCGCGGCGAACGGAAACGACGAGAGGACGATTGCGTGACGAGTATTACGGTCAACACCGAAGATTTCCGTAAGGCGCTGAAAGCTGTCGCGCCGCATTCTTCGAGCGACTTGGATTTGCCGACGTTCAATCGGGTTCGTCTCGCGGTGGGCGCTGATGAGGTAACGGTGTCGGCGTCGCAGGGTTACACGATAGGCCGCGCCGTTGTCGAGGTAGTGGATAATCACGACGGGCAGATTGAGACGGTCGATTTGACGCCGCAGGACGCGAAAGAAATCTTGGCATTGTTCAAGCCGGGCCGGGATTTGGAGGGCTCGTCGACGCTGCGCCTCGACGTCACGGACGGGCATTTCGAGGTCACCGATACGGGTGGCCTGTTCGACGGTAAAGCCCTGTCGCTGCCGAGAACCCCGACGGACCCGAATTTCCCCGACCTGTCGAAGCTGCTGGTCGCGGCTATCACCGGCCGGGGTGAGGGGCAGGCTCCTTTGCTGGTGGCGTCGGGTGAGTATCTGGGCATGTTCGGGCACGCGGCCCGCGCCTATAACGAACTGTTGGCGGTTCAGCCGACGGCGGCGTCGGCGACGCTGCTGATCTTGTGCGGGTCTCGGTTTGTGGGTTTGTTGTCGACGTCTGACCCGGGTGCTGACCGGCTGTTGGAGATCGACGACTGGCACGGGAGTTGGCTTGACCGTTTGAGTGAGCCGGTGGCGTGATGCATTTGGGGTTGCTCGTTGCGGGTGCGGTGGTGGTCGCGGTGTTGGGTGTCGCGGTCCCGTCGGTGATCATCAACAGGAGGAAGCGGGGGCGTCGTGGTGAGTGAGACGGCGGAAGTGTTGGACAGGATTCGGGGTGCGTTGACGGCGCAGGCACCGTTGGGCAGCTTCGATGTGGCGTACCTGTTGGGTGTCGTGGACGCGCAGGAGGCGGCGCTGCTCAGGGTTGCGGAGGTGATCGACCCGGAGCGGGGTTCGGTTGTTCGGCCGTTCGACGCAGCCCATGATTGGGTTCCGGTCCCTGCCGTGCTGCGGGCGTTGCGCGGGGTGACCACACCGCGCCCGGAGGGGTTTCATGCCCGGACGAAACAGGCTAGCCGTGACTGAGGTCGAGGATTGGGCTCTGATCAACGAGCGGGAGCCGAAGATCGGGCCGTGCCTGGTCTGTGGTCAGCCGGGGGTTGATCAGCGGCACCGTGTGCTGGACGCGGTCGCCGGGTCCTTGGCTGCGGGTGATGACCCGGCGACTGCGTCCGAAGAGTTCGGGATACCCGTCGACGTCGTGGAGGCGGTCGGCAGGGTTTGGGTTGTTGGCCGGGACACGTAAGAGATGGGACAGAGACATGAGTAGTGAGACGAGTATCGAATGGACGAATGCGTCATGGAATCCAACGACGGGGTGTGACCGGGTTTCGCCTGGTTGTGACCACTGTTACGCCTTGACGTTGGCGAAACGTTTGAAGGGGATGGGCGCCGCGCATTACCAGAACGATGGTGACCCGTCCACTTCGGGGCCGGGGTTCGCGTCGACGATGCACCCCGACTCGTTGGGGTGGCCGCTGAAACGGCGGAAGCCGACCAAGATTTTCGTGAACAGCATGAGCGACCTGTTTCACGATGATGTGACGGTGGAGTTCATCGCGCGGGTGTTCGCGGTGATGGCCGTGACGCCGCGCCACACGTACCAGATCCTCACGAAGCGGCACGCCAGGTTGCGTTCGCTGCTCGGCGGCCAGGGTCGGGTCGAGTTTCTGTTGTGGTATTCGCAGGCGCTCGGCGAACTGTTGGCGACGTATCCGGGGCTGGATCGGGAACCGCCCGTGTGGCCGCTGCCGAACGTGCACCTGGGCGTGAGTGTGGAGGACCAGAAGTGGGCTGACATCAGGGTCCCGGCGTTGTTGGCCACCCCCGCTGCGGTGCGGTTCCTGTCGATGGAGCCGCTGCTTGGGCCTGTGGACTTGGGGCACATGTTGGCTCTGGATGAGTTTGACCGTGGTATCGGCTGGGTGATCGTCGGGGGCGAGTCGGGGTCTGGTGCGCGGCCGATGCACCCGGATTGGGTCCGGTTGATCCGGGACCAGTGCCAGGCGGCGGGGGTGCCGGTCTTCTTCAAGCAGTTCGGTGAGTGGGCTCCGGTTCCGTCGGGTGAGGCGCGCCTGACCGACCGTTGGGTGAACCGTGACGGGTCGACGCGGGAGGTTGCGGGGGCGACGTCGGCGACAGTGTTCGCGGGTGCGCAGGTGATGCGCAAGGTGGGTAAGAAGGCCGCCGGCCGGACGCTGGATGGCCGGGTGTGGTCGGAGTTCCCCGCCGCCGCGACCGCTGGGGCGTCGTGAAGGTCCCCGCGTTCCTGGCGCATCTTGGGACGGACGGCAAGGGTAGGCCGGTGCCTTACGTCAACGTGTGGGGTGACGCGGAGCGGGTTGACCGGTGGACGGTCCGGCATGACCGGGTGATCCACGGGCGGGCCATGTTCTACGCGGACACCCCATCTGAGGGCCCGAACTTCTTCAAGCAGTCGCCGCAGAGGCAGCGGGAGTGCATGGTGCGTGGCTTGTGTCAGGTGTGCGGCCGGTTCGTTCCGTGGCCTGACCGGGTGCTGGTGGTGTCGTCGGTGTCGACTGGGCGGGTTGATGTTGGGGGTTACGGGATGGTGGTTGTGTCGGAGCCGTGGCTCGATCCTGGGTGCGCGGACGTGGCCCTGAACGTGTGCCCGGCGTTGATCCGGCGCCGGTCGGTAGCGGATTTGACGTTGGCGTCGGTCCGGTCGCAGAGGGAGTGTGAGTTGGTGGTGTCGACGGGTTGGGTTGATGGGCCGTTCGAGTATGTGACGAGGACGTGGCCTGCGGCGATGTGGGTGAAGGTGCATCTGCTGGCAGCGAGTGTGGAGTTGGTTTCATGACTGCGGACGGTGGTTCACCGCGCCAGCGGGTGGAGGAGACTTGGGTGACCGTCGCGGTGACGGCGCTCCCGCCCGGTTGGCGCAACTTCGTTGTCGTTGAAGGCAGGACCGACGTGAGTCTCTGCCCGGCTGTCCTGTTGCAGGAGCATCGCGCTACTTGGTATTACGATGACGTTCGGGAGCATGTGGTCACTCATTCGGCGCCGTTCAATACTCGGGCGGCATTCGCTACCTACACCGATGGCCGTCTGGAACCGGCAGATGAATTGACGGGCTACGTCGGTTCTGACTACGGCCAGGATGAGGTATGACGTCCCGTACGGAGCCCGCGACCACGTTCCGGCTTGATCTGCCGTGGCAGCGGAGGCCGTTGCACGCCAACCAGAGCCTGCACTATTTCGCGCGGGCGAAGATAGTCGCCCAGGTCCGCAGCGACGTGTTCAAACTCGCGATAGCCGCGAAGCTGCCGAAGGGCGCTGCGTTCGCGGATGTGACGTTGACGTGGAGGCCCCCGGACAGGCGGGTCACCGACACCCAGAACCTGGCACCGTTGTTGAAGGCGTGTGTGGATGGCTTGGTGCTTGGCCGTGGCGGGAAGCGGGGTTATGGGGTGGTCGCTGACGATTCGCCCGGGTTCCTGTCGTCGCGGTGTGCTCTTGCGGCGCCGGGCCGTCCTGGCGCGTTGTGGCTGGATGTGGAGGTGACGCTGTGAGGTGCGGCGAGCGGTTGTCGCGGTGCGTGTGCGGCGAACCGGAGGGGCACGGGCTGCCTCACCGTTGCGGGGAACTGTCGGCGTTGACGGGCGAGACGTGTACGGGTGCGTGGAACAGCGCGGAGGACATTGTGACGTATCCGGGTGGCGCGGGGTCTGAGGGTGAGGCGTGGGTTGACGCGGTGCTGCTTGGCTTGGTTCCGCCGACGACCCGTCGCGGCGGTGCCCGGTTCGACGTACCGAGGGGAGGCGGGGATGCCTGAGAAGGGGCGGACGGAGCCGAGCGCCGAGGTGCGTGCGGGTGCTGCGTCGTTGTGGCAGATGTTTGTCGCGCTGTGCGCGGAGGGGTTCAGCGAGGGGCAGGCGCTTGTCGTGATCGGTCAAGTGTTGGCTGCACAGCGGGGAGGCGGTGATGGCTGAGCGTCCCGCTGCGGTGCTGGACCACATCGAGCGGGTGCCGCTGCCGTGGCGGGAGGGTGAGCCTGGCCTGACCGAATGCGGGAAGCCGGTCGCGGCCGTCTCGGCGTTCCTATCTCACGACGAGGCACGCGAGAAGTTTAAGGCGCAGGGCCAGCAGCGGGCGGCGATGTCGACGTGTATGACGTGCGCTTCGGCGGCTGACCGCAGGTGGTCCGCGTCGTGGGCCGCTTCGCCGCATCAGGTGGTTGCGCGGTGGCTGAATGAGGGGGGCCGGCCGTGGGGGCATCCTCCGTCGGGGGACGGCAGGATCGACCGTGAACTGCGGGCTATCGCGTTGCTGGTGGAGGCGCATCGGCCCGAGTTTGATGGGCTGATGGCGGGGTTCGGGGCGGCTCCGAGCCTGGCGGTGCGGCGTGCCGCTAAGGGGGCGCGGGCTCGCGGTCCTCGCCTGTTTGAGGGTGGCGCCCGGTTTGATGTGCCGGAGGGGGGCGGGAATGCCTGAGCGGGTCGCGCCCGAGTGCGGGTCGCGGGAGGCTGGCCCGGCGGCCCCGGCTCATGGCACTTACTCCGGGTATCAGTGGGAGAAGCGGCGGGGCGTGATCTGTCCCGACTGTCGCCGGGCGGCGCGGGATTACCAGCGGCAGTTGCGGGCCACGGCGGCCGGACGCCGGGATTCGTGGATAGTTTCCCGTGCGCAGGGGCGGGCGTTGACTGAGTTGGCGGCGGAGTATCGGGAGCGGTACCGGGAGTTGTATGAGAAGCATCGGGACGCGCTCGCCGCCGAAGCGGGCAGTTCCATGGCCCGCGCGGGCGGTGGGCGGTGTTGACCCTCGCCGTACCGGGGTGTACTTTCCGGGTTAACGGTCGGCCTGGACCGTACCCCGCCGCCTCGAAAGGGGGCCGGGATGGATGTTCGTGGTATCGACGCGACACTCACCGAACTGGTGTCCCTGCGCGCGGGGTTGCAGGAGCGGCTGGCGGATACGTTGTCGGCGATTGACGTCCTGTCGCGGCGGATTGACGTGTTGTTGACTGCGCGGGTTCATGAGGGGTCGCGGTGACGGCTGCTGTCCCCATGGGTCCGCGTTTGACGCGGGAGGTGTTCCGGCCCCAACCTGCCGAGCCGCGCGCGTTGGGGTGCCCGAACTGCCACGAGACGACAGCGCTTGTGCTGCACGAGTGGGCGGTGGTGGCTACGGGGGTGGAGTGTTGGGACGTCGGCGTGACCATGCCCGATATGACGCGGGACGGCCGGGAAACGGTCACGACACCGCTGGACAAGCGCGCCGTGTACGGCGTCGAATGCGCCGCCTGTAAGTGGTCGGTGAAAGCGGACCCGGCCGCGCTGAGCAGGCTCACGTGACGTCACGGGTCGTCGCGTTGGTGGATGTGGACCCGCTGCGGGACGCGGCCGGGAAGACGTACCCCGCCGAGAGCCTGCCGTGCACGGCCGACCCGCATTCGTGGGATTACGACGCGGCGCCCGGTGAACACGCGAAGGCCCGCGAACTGTGCCGTGAATGCCCGGCGAGGGTGGCGTGTGACGCGAAACGGCGCCGGTTGCGTGGCGACGCGGACGGGGTGTGGGCCGGCCGGGTCGTGTCCCGCATCGGTCAGAGGGAACGGCAGGCGGCTGAGGTTGAGCGGCACTCCTACTGGGTGCGGACGCTCGCCGACGAGGCGGGTATCGACCTCGCGAAACCCGTGAGGGGGATCGGTTGACGCGTATCAAAGGCGGTCGGAGGTCGCGGTGTTGTGAGTCCCGCGACGATGACGGGGTCGTGGATGAGGTCGCTATCCGGCGGGCGTTGGATGGTGAGCGGGTGCGGTTGTCGCGGACGGAGCAGGCGGTGGCGATGCACGCCGCCAGGACCCGCCCGTGGCTGATCGGTGAGGACAAGGAACCGGGCCTGGACAGGTTGGCTCAGCATTTCGGGACGGGCAAAACCTACGCGGCGACGATGAATCAGCGGTCACGTACCCGGTCGGGGTGGCATTTCTGATGCCCACCGCGTCCGCGCGTCTCGACCCCGCTGAAGCGGAGAAGCTGTGCCTCCTCGGTGTGGACGCCATGACCTTGTACGGGCTGGGTGACCCGCCTGGGGTGCAGGCGTCGGACCCTGGCGAGTTGGCGAGGTTGGCTGAGGGGGTGCTGCTGGCGTCGGACCTGCTGGTGCTGCTGGTGTGCGCGTTGCGGGAGTCGTCGGTGGGTGAGGTGCATCGGGCGTTGCGGGAGATGGCCGGGTCGTGGCGGAAGGTTCCGTCATGATTATCGCGGTCGTGTGGGTGGCGGCGATGGTGGCCGTGGTGGGGGTGTTGATGGTGGTCGCGCACCGCACAGCCGCCTACCTGCGGGTCCTCGCGACGCAAGGGCAGTGTCAGCATCTGCACGCGGAACCGTTCGACACGTTGGATCTCGCTCGGGCAGCCGACTTCTACGCCGCGCGGTGCCTGTCGTGCCGGGTGTGGCTCGTCGCCTATCCGTATACGACGGCGACAGACAGGCCCGACAGGCGGCTCGCGTTGCCTGTAGCGCCGAGGGTGTACTGATGGACGCCCACCCTCCCGTGACCGAGGCCGACTACGCGACGTTCAGTGACGGGTCGCTCGCCGAGTTCCGCGTCCTCCACGTCGATGACGGCGTAATCCAGGCCGACCCGGCGCCCTCCCCCGGCACGGAAGGCTTATCCCACGGTGACGGCAGTTTCGGCACCCTCTGCCTGGACTGCTCCTTGCGTAAGGCGGCCGGGTACGGCTACGTGGGGCCGGTTGTCAGGGCGGTCCGGTATCAGCGGCATTTGCCGCCGTACACGGAGCCGATCATGGTGGACGGCGACCCGCCGACGATGATCGTCGCCTACTCGTATGGGCGTGTCGGGTTGGAGGCTGGCGAGCCGCGCACCTTGCCGTGTGACGTGTGCGGCGCGGAGACGTTGCGGTGTAACGTGTCCGGTCCGCATGACTGCCCGCTGGCCGCGCCATGACTGCTATGAACCGTGCTAGCTGCTATGCCTGGTGCTATCGGCTGGGGGTGGCCTGAAAATGCCCCGCCGCAAGCCAACACCTAACCCAACGCGGAACCGAAAGGAATCAGAATCGCCGAACGCCGCGCCTCCTCCCGCCGCCCGGACGTCCAGCCCACGAATCGACTCCGCGACCGGGGAACCCATCCGCAAAGTTTGGCGCAACGACGGCCGGGGCAACTATCTCGCCCGGCACATGCCGGGGCATCCGCTGGCGTCCAAGAGCGGCCGGTGCCTCGCACACCGGGTGTCGTTGTTCGAAAAGTTGGGCGGCGCCGACGCCGACTGCGCATGGTGCCAACGTCCGCTGACCTGGGCCATCTCGCCACCGAGTTCCGAACTCATCGGCGGCCGGGCAGCGCTCACCGTTGACCACCTCGACGGAGACCCGACCAACAACCTGCCGTCCAATTTGGTCCCGACATGTTTGGGATGCAACTTTCGCCGGAGGGTTAAGCCCAGCATCCCGCCGCCAGCGCCCCCGAGGGCGTGCTGATGGCATCCGTTCGCTCCGTAGCTGAAATGGCCATGACCTATCTGACGCCCAACGGTGCGTTAGAACGGGTCCGCGCCCTGTTCGACCCCATGAATCGGCGCGTCGTCACCTACGATGACGTCCAGCCCAGTTGGCGTCTTGTGGACAGCCAGTTCATTCCCTCCCCTTCTGACGTCGTGCCTACCTTGCCCGCTTACCGCCGCGTCCTCCGCGACCCGTGCCATGACCTTCTGCTCGCGTGGTGTGAGCATTGCCGCGTGTGGCATGGGCATCCAGTCGACGGCGGGTGGGGCGCCGGTGACGGCGAGGTCTGGGTGGCGGAGTGCGAGTGTTCGAGGTCGCCGTACCGCGCTACCGGGTACCGCCTTCACGAGATGTGGATGTTCTCGGATAGGGAATCGTCGCAGGTGACGGCGTGGCTGGGTGAGGGCTGCCCAACGTGCCACAGGGTGGGCAGGTAGCGCTGTGCCAGACAACGACATACCGGACGATATTCGGTCCCTAAATTCGGTCCCAAGGAATTCGGTCACTGAGACCGTAGTCCCTATCCGGCGCGGAAGGCCATCCAAGGCCGACGGCACGCGCCAACGGGTGGACAAGCGGCGCACCGAGGTCGTGCAGAGGCGTCTGGCCGGCTGGACATGGGAGCGGGTCGCTGACCACATCAACACCACATACGGGCATCACGGCAAATATTCCAGGCGGCACGCGAAGGCGGACTGGGACGTAGCCACCGAGGGGACAGGGACGGAGCAGATTGAGGAAGCATTAGGTCGTGAACTGGTCCGCACTGAGGCTCTGATTGAAGCCACGTGGGACGCGGCGACGGGCGGCAATGTGAAGGCTGGCTATTTCATTCTGGCCGTCATGGACCGCCGCGCGAAGTATCTGCAACTGGACGCCCCGCAACGCCATGAAGTACTCACAGCGGACATGACGGAGGTGGTGACCGATTCGGCTAAGCGCCGAGACGAGGCGATGCGCACAATCACGGAGATCATCGAAAGCCGTCGGGCAGCCCTCGGGTCGTGACCGCCTCGGTGCTGGACTGGGCGGCCACCGCGCCCGCCGACGAGGTTGAGGCGTGGCTGGCGTCGCTCACCGACCGGGACCGGGACGCGATAGCGGCCGGCCGTGCGTGGTGGTTCACTGCCCGCCCGGAGCAGTTGGCGCCGCCGGGTGATTGGCGTTTCTGGTTGTTGCAGTCCGGGCGCGGGTGGGGGAAGACGGTCACTGCCGCGCAGTGGTGCGTGGAGAAGGCCAGGCGTTACCCGGGGTGCCGTGTCGCGGTGGTCGCGCCGACGTTCGCGGACGGTAGGGACACGTGCGTTGAGGGTGAGACGGGTTTGCTGTCGGTGCTGGACCCTGCCGAGTTGCGCGGGGGTTCGGTCGAGTCGGCGTGGAACCGGTCCCTCGGTGAGTTGTTTCTCGGGAACGGGTCGCAGTTCAAGGTTTACACGTCGGAGCGGCCTCGGCAGATCCGTGGGCCGCAGGTGCATTTCGCTTGGGGTGAGGAGTGCGTTTATTGGGCGGACGCGGACCGGGGTACGGGGCGGGATTCGACGTTCTCGAACCTGAATATCATTCTGCGTCTCACGCCCCGTCCCGGTTGGGATTCGGGGTTCCGGGCGCAGTGCGTGTTGACGACGACGCCTCGGCCGGTGGCGTTGTTGAAGGTCCCGGATGCGGTGTTGGCGGATCACCCGTACCTGGCTGGCTTGTTGCAGCGCCGGGATGTGCATGTGACGAGGGGGCGGACTGAGGACAACATTCACAACTTGTCGGCTGGGTATAGGGCGTCGGTGGTGGATCCGCTGGTGGGTACGACCCTCGGCAGGCAGGAGCTCGGCGGTGAACTGCTGGAGGATGTTGAGGGGGCGCTGCTCAATCAGGGGTTGATTGACGAAACACGGGTCGGCGGGGTTGACCGGGTTCTCGCCCGGCGGGCGGTCGCTTTGGATCCGGCTGGGGGTGGCGGGTTGCGGCATGACGAGCACGGCATCCTCGTCGCTGGTGTCGCGGGGTCGCGGGATGACCCGGAGTTCTATTTCTTGGCGGACCGGTCAAAGAATTGCAGCGTGGAGGACGCGGCTCGGCGGGCTATTCACGCGTACCGGGAGTTCGACGCTCACGCGCTTGTGGTTGAGTCGAATTTGGGGCGGGATTGGTTGCGGGCGACGATTATGGCTGAGTTCCGGGATATGCGGGAGCCTCGGGTGGGTGAGGCGGAGTTGCCTTGGGATATGCCGGCGCCTCGTGTGGAGTTGGTGCCTGCGGTGAAGGACAAGAGCGAGCGGGCTCGGCCGTTGAAGACGCGTTGGGAGCAGCGGCGGGTGCATGT
>Ga0307504_10000047_pt1 | contig 24952 bp, 19 predicted proteins | sample 19_S_MG_FD_194516 | JGI IMG/M metagenome (GOLD analysis project Ga0307504, IMG submission 194516) | Soil microbial communities from Populus trichocarpa stands in riparian zone in the Pacific Northwest, United States - 19_S | ecosystem: Environmental > Terrestrial > Soil > Riparian zone > Trees... | reverse complement strand
CGCCGCTGGTCCGGCCCGCGAAGGGCCGGCTCCGCCTGCCCGGCCAGGGCCACCGCCCACGAGAGGTGGGCGTCGCGGCGGGCCGACTCGGCGGCCCGGTCCTCGGCCAGCCGCTCCTGCCCGTAGCGGCGCATCGTCTCCAGCAGCCGGTAGCGAGTGGCGGCTCTCGCGTGCTCGGCCGCCACCAGCGACTTGTCGACCAGGCTGGAGAGGAGCCCGAGCACGTCGTGGCGTGCGATGCCGTCCCCCGCACACACGTCCTCCGCCGCGTCGAGGGAGAAGGCCGATGCGAACACCGAGAGGCGGGCGAAGAGCATGGCCTCGCCCGGCGACAGGGCGTCATAGGTCCAGTCCACCGCCGCCCGCAGGGTCTGGTGACGCTCGGGCGAGGTGCGGCTGCCGCCCGACAGCAGACGGAAACGGTCGTCGAGCCGCTCGGCCAGCTCGCCCACCGACAGCACGCCCACCCGTCCGGCGGCCAGCTCCAGCGCCAACGGGATGCCGTCGAGGCGCCGGACCAGGGCGGCCAGGGCGGGCGCGTCCTCGTCGGTCAGCTCCAGGTCGGGACGGGTGGCGTAGGCCCGGTCCAAGAACAGGCGTACCGCCTCGTAGTGCCCCAGCCCCTCCATGGTGGGGCCGCCGTCGCCGCCCGTCGCGGGCATGGGCGCGGGGACCGACAGGGTGGGCACCCGCCACACCGTCTCGCCCGCTACCTTGAGCGGCTCGCGCGTGGTGGCGAGGATGCGCAGGTCCGGACAGGACCGCAGCAGGGCGCCCGCCACTTCGGCCGAGGCCTCCAGCACGTGCTCGCAGTTGTCGACCACCAGGAGTACGGGCCGGGTGCGCAGGTGGTCGGTGACCGTCTCGAGCGGGCTGCGCCCGGGCTGCTCGCCCAGGCCCAGGGCCGACAGCACCTGCTGGGGCACCAGTCCGGGATCCGACAGAGGACCCAGCTCGACCAGGGCCACCGCCAACGGGTCGCGGGCCGCCTCCTCGGCCGCGATCCGCAGGGCCAACCGCGTCTTCCCCATCCCGCCCGCGCCGGTGAGGCTGAGCATGCGGGTCGACGCCAGGAGCCGCTGCACCTCGGCGATGGCGTCGGCCCGGCCCACGAAGCTGGTGAGCGGCGACGGCAGGGACGGCGGGACGCCACCAGCGGGAGGTGGTGGGGCGGGTTCGCCGGCGCGGGCGGGCTCGTAGCCCAGCAGGGCGACGTAGGCGGCCTGGAGCGGGGCGGACGGGTCCATGCCGAGCTCCTCGGCCAGCAGGCGGCGGGCCCGCTCGTAGGCCCGCAGCGCCCCGGCCCGGTTGCCGGCCCCGGCATGGGCGGTGAGCAGCCGCAGATGGGCCGACTCCCGGAAGGGATCGAGGGCGACGGCCGCTTCGGCGGCCGCCGTCGCCGCATCCCAGTCGCCCTGGCCGGCGGCGGCGTCGCTCTCCAGCTCCAGGGCGCGCAGGCGCAGGTCGGCCAGCTCGGCCTGGCGACGGTCGACCCACGATCCCGACATCCCCGGGAGGAACCGCCGAGCGGCGATCGCCGCTGCCAGGGAGGCGGCCTGGCGGGCGGCGTCCATCGGCGCGGCCGGCGCGTCCGTTTCCGGACGGGGACCCGCCATCGCGGTGCGCGCCCGATCCACCGCGGCCGCAGCCTCCTCGACGTCCACCACCGTGTCCGGCGGCAGGCGCAACCGGTAGCAGCCCATCTCGGCGGAGAGCACCTCCGACGGCGCGAGCCCCGCCTCGGCCAGCACGGCCCGCACCTTCGACACGACAACCCGCACCGAGGTCTCCCACGACTTCGGCAGGTCGTCGTCCCAGAGCACGTCGGCCAGCTCGTCGCGGGGCACCGGCCGGTGGCGGTGTGCGACCAGATAGGCGAGGGCGAGGCGGCCGAGGGACCCCAGACGGCCGGCGTCGACGGGCACGCCGTCGGCCTCGAGCTCCACCCGGCCCGCCAGCGCGATCCGGAGGGCCATCTCGGCACAACGTAGCGGCCTGTCCCCTCCGGTCCCGGGGGAAACCACCGGGACCGGTGCCGCTCCGGCGCGCTACCTGGCCTGGGCCGCTCCAGGCGGGGGCAGCTCGACCCAGGTCACGCCAGGGGTGAGGGCGACCGGCTTGCCCGCCGAGTCGGTGTAGGAGGTGACGGCCTCGGCCGTCGGCTTGGACCACCTGCCCTTGGTGACCTTGCCGTCGGAGAACACCCAGGCTTCTCCGGTACCGATGAGCTGGGCCTCGTCCACGACGGCGCGGGACGGGTCGCGCTGGCCGGTGTCCTTGTACGTGACGAACTGGACCACCACGTTCCTTGGCGCCGCCTGCGTACCCGCCGCGTCACTGAAGGGCGAGGCGTCCTGGGTGCGCTTCCACGAGCCCGAACCGGCGTCCCATGCATAGTCGACGTTGGTGGCCCGGGTCCCGGACTGGTAGCCGATGTGCAGGCCTGTGACCGCATCGCCGGTGGACGCCTGACCGGCCGCCCGGTAGGGGAACAGGGCAGGCGGCGGCTTGGCGTCGGACGGCGCCCGCCTGAACAGCCCGGACGTGGTCGAGTACAGGTTGTAGGGCGGCTTCTTGGGACCTGTGCGCTTGTACTCGGGGCTCGCCTTGTTGTACCCCACGTCGACCAGTGGCGCCTTGTCGACGAGGGCCTGGAAGGCGGCGTTGGTGCCGGCGTAGGCGAACAGTGGGTGGTTGAGCGGGGTGACCAGGGCGATGTCGGTGGACCGGGCCGACCGCACAGGGCCGACCGGGTCGGAGTCGTTGGTCTGGAAGATGGAGAAGAGGCGGGTGATCTGGCCCTCCACCTTCTCGACCACCACGACGTCGGCCTGGTTGAACCCGGTCTGGGGGCGACCGATCGGGGCGTTGTCGATCTTCACCACGAGGGCCGGCCGCGCCCGGCGGGCGGCGTCGGGCTGGGGCAGGCCGGTGAGGGGTGCCACGTCGCCGGCGGGCGCCGGGAGGGCCGTGGTGCTGGTGCCCGCCGCCGTCGTGGTCGTGACCTTCTTCTTGTCGCCGCCCCCGCCGCAGGCGGCGAGGACGATGCAAGAGGCGAGCAGGGGCAGGGCCAGGCGTCTCGGATGCATCCGGTCATCCTGGCACCTGGCGCTCCGCCGCACGCGCAGTCCCTGGCCGTAGCATGCGCGCATGCACCAGTTTCCAAGGCCTACCCGTCCGCGTCTCCTCGCCGCCGTCGCCGTCCTCGCGCTGGCGGCGGCGGCCTGTGGCGGAGGGGGCGGCGACAAGAAGACCATCGGCGACACGAAGGCCAAGGCCGGCAAGGACGCCACCACGACGACGGCGGTCCCCGTCCCCTCGCCCCTCACCGGCGTGATCCTCACCGACGGCTCGGTGGCGTCCCGCCCCGCCGTCACCATCAAGGTGGACAACGGGCCCGAGGCCAGGCCCCAGAGCGGGATCGACAAGGCCGACGTCCTCATCGAGGAGAAGGTGGAGGGCGGGATCAGCCGCTTCCTGTCGATCTTCCACTCCGAGGACGCCCCCCTGGTGGGGCCGGTTCGCTCGGTGCGCTCCACCGATCCCGGCCTGGTCGGCCAGTTCGGCGGCGTCTTCGCCTTCGCCGGCGGCATCCCCGCCTTCGAGACGCTGGCCCGAGCCCAGCCGGTCACCGTCGTGAGCGAGCGGGCGTCCAGGGAGGGCTTCGTGTACCCGCCCGGCAAGAAGCGGCCGCACGCCACCTACACCTCCACGGAGAAGCTCCGGGCGCTGGCCAAGGACCACGCCCAACCGCCGCCGAAGCTGTTCGACTTCCTGCCCGCCGGGGCCACCTTCGCCCCCGCCGGCGCCACACCGGCCACCACCGCCAGCGTCACCTACAGCCGCACGTCGTTCTCGGTGGACTACGACGCGGCGTCGAACACGTGGAAGCGCTCCACCGACGGCAAGCCCCACATGGTCGAAGGTGGCGGCCAGCTGGCCTTCACCAACGTGATCATCCAGCGCACGTCCTACAAGCCGACCAAGTTCAAGGACCCGAGCGGCACGGTGGTCGACGAGGCCACGGTGATCGGCGAGGGCGACGCCATCGTGCTCTCCCAGGGCAAGCAGGCGGCCATCAAGTGGAAGAAGACGTCGGCAACCTCGGTCACCACCTACACCGACAGCGCCGGTGCCCCCCTGCGACTGCTACCGGGCAAGACGCTGGTTGCCCTCCCTCCGGCCGCCAACCCCGTCAACGTGAAGTAACCCGTCGCTTCCGGGTGAACGGCACGCCGTTCTGGCGTGCAGTTCACTCGGGAAGAGCGGCCGGCCTCACGAGGCTCGCGACGTCGATGGACTCCGGCGGAAGGGCGCGCCGGAGCACCGTGCCGATGTCGCTCAGCTCCACCACCCGGTGCCGGCACGTCTCGCACCCTTCCAGGTGGGCCTCCACCTTTCCGACGTCGCGGGTCGACAGGCCGGCGCCCACGTACGCCCCCAACCGGTCGACGGTGTGCCGGCATGCCGGGTCCGCCGCCGGGGCGACGTGGGCCTGCAGGTAGCGCTGCCGCAGCCTGGCCCGGGCCCGCACCGCCCGCTGGGCGCAGGCGTTGGGCGTCACGCCCAGCAGGGCAGCCGCCTCCCGCATGGGCATCCCCTCCACTTCGGTCAGGTACAGGACGGCCCGCAGGTGGGTGGCCAGGCCGGAGAAGGCGCGGGCCACCAGCGCCGCGCTCTCGACCGCCACCACCCGCTCTGACGGGCGGACCTCGGTGGAATGCATCTCGGTCTGGTCCATCCCGTCGTCCGAGACGATGCGGGCCGCCCGGCGCACCTGGTCGATGGCGGCCCGGCGGGCGGCGGTGACCATGTACGCCTCGAACCCTGCCCCGGGCGGGAAGCGCCCGGCCCGGACCACCCGGAAGACGTTGGCGAAGGCGTCCGACACGGCGTCGGCCGTGTCATGGGCGTTGGAGACCACACCGCGGGCGGCGCCCATCGCCTTGTCCACGTGGCGGCGGTAGAGCTCGGCGAACGCGGCCTGCTCGCCGTCGGCGGCCGCCTCCACCAGCTGGGTGTCGGCGCGCGGGTCGCCCCTGCCACCGCCCTGACGCCTAGTTCTGGATCCTGCCTTCGAGGTCACGACCGTCTCCAGGCATCCCACCACGGGCATGGAATAGTGCCGCTCGTGCGCCCTTCCTAACATGCCGGGCCGGAGCGGCGCCCACCCGCCGAAGCCCCCACGTTCAAGGCCGGGAGCACACCGGCACCTACCCCGTGCCGCTGTCGTCGGCCGAGTAGACCCTGATGCGGTGGGCGCCCGACGTCGTTGCCTCGCAGATGTCGCGGGCGTCAGCACCGAACAGCCCCCGCCCTCGAGGAAGTCGATGACGCCGGCGACGACCGGGTGCACGCATTGCGCGGCGGCCGGTCCTTCGATGACCGAGAATAGGAGGGTGACCGCCCCCGGTTCCGATGTGCCGCCCACCACGCCCACCGCCACCGTCGCCAAGGCGCTGGTGGACAGCGTGTCGGCGGTGGTGCTGGGCAAACAACAAGAGGTCGTCCTGGTGGTGGCCGGCCTGCTGTCGGGCGGTCACGTGCTCCTGGAGGACGTCCCCGGTGTGGGCAAGACGCTGCTGGCCCGCAGCCTGGCCCGGTCACTCGGTGGCTCGATGGCCCGTATCCAGGGCACCACCGATCTGATGCCGTCCGACATCACCGGTGTGAACGTGTACGACCCGGGCAACCACTCGTGGAAGTTCCACCCGGGACCGGTGTTCAACAACGTGGTCCTGCTCGACGAGGTGAACCGGGCCACGCCGCGGTCGCAGTCGGCGCTGCTCGAGGCCATGTCGGAGGGGCAGGTGACGATCGACGGCGTGGGCCATCCACTTCCCCTGCCGTTCTTCGTCATCGCCACCCAGAACCCCTATGGCGACGTGGGCACCTTTCCGCTGTCGGAAGGCCAGTCCGACCGCTTCGCCCTCATCGTGTCGCTCGGCCTTCCGGGAAGGGAGGCGGAGCGGGCCATACTCCGGGGTGACGGCGGGCCCACCGCCCTCGAAGCGCTGGAGACGGTGGTGTCGGGGCCGGACCTGGCCGCTGCCGTGGCCGACGTGGACGGCACGCATGTGGAGCCGGCGGTGGCCGACTACGTGCTCGACATCGTCGACGCCACCCGCTCGCACCCCGACCTCGACCACGGGGCCAGCCCCCGGGCGGCCCGGACATTCCTCCAGGTGGCCAAGGCCCACGCTGTCCTCACCGGGCGGGACTTCGTTTCACCCGACGACGTGAAGGCGGTTGCCGTGGCCGTGCTGGCCCACCGCCTGGGCGTCCTGTCCCGCCGGGGGACCGACGCCACCCGGCGCCTCGTGGAGGACCTGCTGGGCGACGTGGCCGCGCCCAACGCCTGAGCCGTCGTGGCCACCGACACGGCGACCGGTACCCCACCCGGTCGCCCGGCGCCAGCCTTTCCCCGCCCGGCGGCGCCATCCGCTTCCAGGGAGGAGCGGGTCATGGGCGCCACCGCGGGGACTGCGGTGGCCGGCGCGGTCGCTTTGTCGGCCATGACGATCGCCGGGCCGCGCGGCCTCGGCTCCCTCCTCCTCCTCGCCGCCGTCGCCGTCGTCGCCCTCGACGCCGTCACCGGCATCCACGTCACCCGCCGGGCCCTCCTGAGCGCCACTGTCCATCCCACCGACGTGGTGGCCGGCGACCGGTTCGGCATCGATGTGGCGGTCCGGGGGTGGCGGGCGCCACTGCGGCTGGTGGGCGGGCCGGGGCTCACCACCGGAGAGGTCCTGGTCGAGCCGCCGGCGTCCGGGATCCTGGAGGGCAGGGCCGGGGCCCGAGGTGTGGTCGCCACCTTGACCCTGGCGGTTCGCAGCAGGGGCCTGTGCGGGCTGGTCACCTGCACCCGAACCCACCATGTCCGCCTGCCCCGCCCGTTGGAGGTGGGCCCCCGGCCGGTGGTGCCGGCCGAGCCGTTCCCCGAGTTGGGCGGCGGGTGGGGCGACGGCGCGTCCGGCCCCTCGCCCGACGCCGAGCTGGTCCGGGGACTGCGGGACTACCTGCCCGGCGACCGGCTGCGCCAGGTCCACTGGCGGGCGACCGCCCACACCGGCGACCTGGTGGTGAAGGAAACGGAGGAGCCGCAGGCGCCCGTCCTCCACCTGGTGCTCGACCTGGGAGGCGGCGGCGAGGCGGGCGAGGCGGGCGCCGGCCGCTGCGCCTGGTACGCGGGCGAGGCCCTCCGCCGGGGCTACCAGGTCACGCTCACCACCATGGAGGACGGCCACCCGCTCACCGACGCCACGGCGTCGATGCTCCTGGTGAACCGGCGCCTGGCCAGGGCGGGGCCGGGGGCGCCGCCCCGCCCGAAGGGCTTGGCCCGCGGCGTCCGGGTGCTGCTGGTGGCCCCCGAGGGTGACTCGTGGCCCTGACCGCCGCCGTCGCCGCCGCGCTGGCCGCGCTGGGCGCCGCCCTGGCGGTGGGCGGCTTCCGGCTGGGGTCCGTGGCCGTACCGCCCGGGCTGTACGCCCTGGCGCTCCTGCCCGGCCTCGTCGCCGTGGCGGCTCGCCGCCGTCCCCCGAGCCTGCCCGAGGTGCACCTGCCGCCTGGAACGCTCCGGGTGCTCCGGTATGCCGTGATCGGTGGCGGCCTGCTGGTGATCTCGGCCCACCAGGTTCCGGCCGGAGCGGCCGGAGCCGCCACCACCGCCGCCGCCGTAGCCACCGTCGCCGTCGGCTACTGGTGGCCATCGCCGAGCGCCATCCGCATGACCGTTGCCATGGCCGTACTGGCGCTGGCCCGGCCCGGCGCCTCCCCCACCGGCCACGCCGGCCCCCTCGTCCTCATGGGACTGTCCGCCGCCGTGGCCTTGGTGACAGCCGGCCGCCTGGCCGACGCCGGACTCGACGTGCTCGGGGGCGAGCGCAGCCAGCGTCCGCAGGGACGGCGGGTGGGTGCAGAGGCGGCCCTGGTGGCGCTGGCCCTCCTGCTGGGCGCCCTGCTGGCGGCCCGGATGGATGCGCAGCGGCCCCAAAAGCCGCAACCCCGGGCAGGCGCCCAGCCTCAGCGCCAGCCGCCCGAACCGCTCGCCTACCAGGACGTTCTCGACCCCAACGGGGCGGGCCCCGGTGGTCGAGGGCAGGGCCCCGACGAGGTCGTCCTGAGGGTCGCCGCCGAGCGCGCCGATGTCCTGCGGGCGGTGACCTTCGACCGGTGGGACGGCCGCCGCTGGCAGCGCTCCGAGGCGGTCGAGGGGCCCCGCGTCGTGCGCCAACGGTTGGTGCCGGTCTTCAACGACGGCATCGAGTCCTTCCCCGGCCACCTGTCCGAGCAACGCATCCGCGTCGAGGCGCCCTATGCGGGCGTCGCCGTCGGGACGCCGCGCGTGTACTTCTACGAGTTGCCCACGGGCGCCGTTGCGAGCTTCGACGGCACGGTGCGCCTCGATCCCGCGCTCGGCAAGGGGGCCGAGTACACCGCCCAGACGGCCACCGGGGACGCTTCGCCGGATGACCTGCGGGCGGCCGTCACCGGCCGTCCGGCCCCGCTGGACGGGGGCCCGGCCGGCGGCCGGCCGGACAACCCGAATCTCTCCGCCGACCCACCCCTCAGCCCCCGGGCCCGGGCGTTGGTGGAGCGTCTGACGGCGGGGGTCGCCACCGACTTCGACAAGGTCGACGCCCTGTCCCGCCACCTGGCCACTCACGTCCTGGTCGACTTCAAGGCGCCGGCGCTGGCCGCCACCGAGGACCCGGTGGACGACGTCCTGTTCGCCACCGCGCCGGTGCCGCCCGTGCGGCTGGCCACGACGCTGGCCGTGCTGACCAGGGCGGCCGGCGTCCCGTCCCGCCTGGCCACCGGCTTCCTGCCCGGCCGGCGTCCCTTCTTCGGAGGCGACTTCGTGGTGCGAGCCGGCGACGCCCACGCCTGGGTGGAGGTGCCCTTCGTCGGCATCGGCTGGGTGCGATTCGACCCCAGCGGGCGCATCGCCTCAGCCGAGCGGCAGGATTCCCTGTGGTCACGCCTCAAGCGGGCGTGGGACCGGTTCTGGCCGGTGGTCCTGGCCGTGGTCGTGCTGGCGGCGGCCTTCGTCGCCCGCCGGGTCGTGCTGCGCCGGCGGCGCCGGGCCGCCCTCTCGTGGGTGACCCGTTTCTATGCCCGCCTCGTCCGCCTGGGCACCGAGCGGGGACGGCCCCGCCGGCCGGCGGAGACGCCGGCCGAGTACACCATCGCCCTGGCCGAGGGCGTGCTGGCCGACGACCGGCTGGTAGAGGTGGGCAGGGTGGTCACGGCCGCCGCCTGGTCAGGCCGAGAACCCGGTCCCGACGCACGCCGATGGGCCGAACAGGTCCTCGACGAGGCGGCCGACGCCACCCGCCGCTCCCGCCTGTCCCTCCCTTCCGGGCACCGGCGCACCCGTTGCCCGACCTCGCGGCCATGAGGCGGCCCGGGTCACCGCCGGGCCCCCTCATGGCCGGTTTCCTTTCTCCGCCGAACGGCAATGTCTGTAGCAGGAATACGGCTCACCACTCGCTTCACCGAGGTTCACAACCCGGGCGCACCCCGGGCACGAAGCCCCGGAGGGATCCCGCTCCTGCCGCCCCTTTCGGCAGCGGGCTCCCCCCGGCACCGGGTCGACGAGGGCCCGGTGACGTGGGCGGGGAGGTTCGACATGGAAGCGAGGAGGTCGTTCCCAGCCGACGTCACAAGTCCTCGCGCCGCCCGGCAGTTCGTCGGTGGATTGCTGGGCGAACCGGACGGCGAGACTCTCCAGGTGGCACTGGTCCTGATCTCGGAGCTGGTGACCAACGCCGTCGTCCACGCCCGCACGCAGGTCGACGTCCGGGTGGAGATGGGAACTGACCACCTTCGTGTCGAGGTCGCGGACCGCGATCCCCGACTCCCCCTGCCCTCGGCCCAGGCACCGGACGCACCGGGTGGACGGGGGCTGTTCCTCGTGCAGGAGCTGGCCACCGCGTGGGGCACCGAGCTCTGTGCGGGCGGCAAGGTCGTGTGGTTCACGCTCCACAGTGGGTAACGGGCGTCCTGCGTGAACGCTGACGCGCTGCGACGCCTCGCGGTCCTCGTCGCCATCGCAGGCACGGGGGCCGTCGCGGCCCTCGCCGCCCTCACGGTCACGTCGGCCACGTCCGGCCGGGTCGGGCCCAGCACGGTCGAGCTCCGGGCCGGTGCCCCCCGCACGGGACGCACCCGACTGTCGCTGCCGCCGCTCGGCGCCGTCGCGGCGTCCACCCACCGGGCGCCGGTGGCACTGGAGGCGCGGGTGGAGCGCATCGATCTCGACCGCCTGCAGAGGGTGCTGGCGGCGCCCGACCCGCAGCAGCGACTGGAGGCGGCGGTCGAGCGAGATCTCCAGCCGATCCTGCGCGCCCTGGTGCTGCGGGCGGTGCTCCTGTCCGGCGTGGTGGGGGGGCTCTCCGCCGCCCTGCTGCCCGGCCGGCGTTTGCACCACCTGCCGCTGGGCGCGCTGGGTGGGGCCGTCGTCGTCGCGGCGCTGCTGGTCGCCACCTGGCGCGGCTACGACACCGCCGCGTTCTCGTCCCCCCGCTTCGAGGGTCCGCTGGAGCGGGCGCCGGGGGTGCTGCGGGCCGTCGGCCGCCACGTCGACGACCTGGCCCGCGTGCACAAGAGGGTCTCCACCCTCGGCCGGGAGCTGAGCTCGCTCTACGAGTCCCTGGCTGTCCCGTCGACCCCGGCGAGCGGTGAGACCCGGCTGCTGCACGTAAGCGACATCCACCTCAACCCGCTCGGCCTGGAGATCACCCGGCAACTGGCCGACCGGTTCGAGGTGAACGCGATCGTGGACACCGGCGACATCACCTCCTACGGCTACCCCATCGAGACCCGTTTCGCCGAGCTGCTGGTGGATATGCCGGTTCCCTATGTGGTGGTGCCAGGCAACCACGACTCGAACGAGGTACGGGCCGCCCTCGCCGGTGTGGCCGACGTACGGGTGCTCGACGGCATGGTGAACCTCGGCGGCGTGCGGATCCTCGGCATCCCCGATCCGACCTTCACCGCCGACAACGTGGTCAGCGCCGCCGATGCGGCCGATGTCAAGCGGCGGGCGGCCGTCGACGTGGCGCGCCGGGTGGACGCCGAACGCCCCGACGTCCTCGCCGTGCACGACCCCCTGCTGGCCGCCCGCTCCGGCGGCCACGTGCCCCTCGTGATCGCCGGGCACCTCCACCGCCGCGGCAACCGGGTCAACGGAGGGACCCGCGTGCTCACCGTCGGCTCCACCGGGGCGACGGGACTCGGCTCCTTCACGGTCGAGGGCGGCCGCGCCTACGAGGCGGAGGTCCTCACGTTCGCCGGCGGGCGTCTCACCGCGGTGGACTACGTGTCGCTCAAGGGCATCGGCGGCAGCTTCCGGATCGACCGCCTGGTGATACCGCCGCCGGACGCCGCCCGCACCGACGCCGGCCCGACGTCCACGACGGCCGGCACCGGGACCGCCCCTCCACGATCGGCGTCGGTGAGGACTCCGACGCGATGAGCCGCTCCGCCCGACGACGCGACGCCGGGGCCGGTCGTCCGCTCGGCTAGGGGTCGCGGCCGAGACCGGGCTCGGGGCTCGTGCCCGGGGAACGGGCCTCGGCCAGGGCCGCCCACAGGTCGGTGGCCGACGGCGCACCCACGAAGGCGCGGTGCACCACGCCCTCGGCGTCGGCCATCACGGTGCAGGGCACGACCTCCACGCCGTAGCGGTCGTGCAGGTCCTTGCGCTCCTGCCACGGGATCTCCTGCACCGCGACCTGCCCGCTCGCCAGCACCGCCGCCTTGGCCGTGGCGTCCCTGCACGAGTCGCAGGTCGCCGACGTGAACACGGCCACCAGCCAGGGCCGTTCCGGTGTGTCGAAGTCGGCCCGGTCGAGCTGGCCCGGAGGCGCCCAGTCGGCTCGGGCCCCCGACTGGGTGGGCGGTTCCGGACGCCGGCGCTCGAGCACCCGCGCCACCACCACCGCCGCCACCGCCAGCACCGCCGCCACCACGAGGCGTTCCACCGGCATTCAGTCCAGCGGGATGCCGGGGCCGACCCACACGCCGCCACCCGACACGAAGTACGACCGCTCGACCACGAGCGGCACGGTGGAGTCGACGATCACCGGGAGGGCCTGGCCGGTGATGTGGTCGTCCAGGCGAACCTGGGCCCGCCGGCCGGCGCCGATGGCAATGTCCTTCAGGCCGTCGACCGGTGTCGCCTTCCCGCCCGCCAGCCCGGTCACAGAGAAACGACCACCGGCCTGACCGGGGTTCATCACCGCCAGCCACTCGTCGGCCGATTCCCCCGGGCCACCGGCGGCGAACAGCCAGCGGGTGGCCGCCCGGCGGGCGCCGAGGGTGTCGGCCCGGCCCACCGGTCCGGCCGCGCCGGCGAACTCGAGGGTGCGGGAGACGACGACCGGAACACCGTCGAGCGACAGCACGGTGGCCGAGTGGGGCACACCGCGGGGCACGCCGACCTCCTCGTTCAACACGACGTCGAGGCGTCCGTGAGCCGGCACCGCCCGCTCGAAATCCTCGGCCACACCGTGGTCGAGGATCGTCTGGAAGACCACGGTGGCCTCCCGGCTGCCCGGATTGGACACGGCGAAGTGCTCGTCCACGCCGTCGGTGACCGAGCCGGCCGGGAAGTACCAAGCGGTGCCGAGCGAGGGGGAGCCGAGCGACACCGACAGCCCCGCCTTGCCGGTCGCCGTACGGGTCTGGGTCTGGGCCGCGATCACCCGACCGGTGCGCACCGCCACCTCGGTGGCGATGGCGTTGCGGCGGCGCACGTGCTCGCCGATATCGCGCACCACGAGGGTGTGGCCGGGCACGACGATGGGCCGGAAGGCGGCCGGCGAGGCGCGTCCCTGGTCCGTGCTGAACGAGAGGTCGACGATGGCGTCCTCAGGGAAGGGGTTGAACAGCGACAACGCCAGGGAGGCGTCCTTGGCCGTCACCCCGTCGGCGAAGTACCAGTGGTCGGAAGCCCGGGACGAGCAGGGGACGGCGTCGGACTCGGACGACGCTCGCGCCACGAGCTCGGCCGTCACCTGGCCGCTGTCCAACTCGACGAGGGCCGACGCCCATGGCGCGGGCGCCACGTCGACCAGGTTGAGGGAAGTGACCGACCAGGGCGCCACGGTGACCTTTGCGCTGGCGGCCGCTCCGCCCACGGGCACGACGGTCACCGTGCCCGAGGCCGGATGGTCGGTGGGGTTGGCCATCTCCACCGAGCCATCGGCGCCGGCCGCCGCTCCGGCTCCGGCGCCGACGCAATACCAGGTCGTCGACAAGGCACCGGCCGGCGCCGCGCTCGGCATGAGGGCCCTGCCGGCCGTGGCCACCGACACCGGCCGGCTCGGGCGGGTGCTCCGGTCGGCGAAGCCCCCTGCGGCCAGCAGGAGCGTGACGGTGACCAGCACCGGTGTGCGGCGGGCCTTCACCTCCCCACCTCCGGGCGGCGCCGGCGCCGGCCCACCACCACGCGGACGGCTCCGATCCACAACGCCAGCTGCCCGGCCAGCGCTGCGTAGCGCAACAGCGGGGTGCGGTAGCGCAGGGTGGCGCCACCCGAGGCCGGGGACGTGTAGGCGTTGGCCCACCCGAACGCCTTCGTACGGGCCGCCGTCCTGCCCCCCACCCGCAACTGCCATCGGGGCGACGAGGACTCGGAGAGCAGGACGTTGTCGCCGGCGCCGAGGGGGCCGGAGAACCGGGTGGGTGTTCGCTCGGACGGCAGGACCGGGGCCGAGCCGGTGAGCTCCACGCCCCGCAAGGCGGCCAGGTCCGATCGCCCGCCGACCGGTGGCGGGGCGGCCAGCTTGGCCCGTCCCGGCGCCCACGCCGCGTTCTCGTAGACCAACAGGGAGGCGTCCCCCTGCAGCTTCTTCAGGTCCACCTGGGCATCGAGAGCGGCGGGGAGATCGGCCGGCGGGGGAAGGTCGACGGCTGGTGGCCGCCGTCCGGACTCGCTGCGGGCCGGGGCGGCCCGCAGCGGCACGATGACGTAGCGCACGGCGGCCGGCGCGAGCAGGTGCCCGAGGCTGGTGGTGCCGTCGGCCCGCGCCACCTGCACCGCATCGGCCAGGCGTTGGGCCGCCCGCGGGGCTCCGCCCGGCCACAATCCGGTGACGTCGGGCGCGCCGTTGCGGGACGTGGCGTAGCTCAGGCCGTTCCCGAGGCGCCAGCCGGTGAGGGGCAGCGCCTGCGGGTCGCCCAACCACAGCACCCGGAAGGCGCCGTCGCCACGCTGCTCGGGCATCCACGACAGCAGGCCGGCGAAGTCGTCCCGCGGTGTGTTCCACCGCCCGCCCACGGCGGACGCCGCCACCGGGAGGGCGCCCAGCAACACGGCGATCAGCGTGGCAGTGGGCGCCAGCTGCCGCCACCCGAACCGGTAGCCGGGCACGTCGGCCTCGAAGGCGAGCAGGCCGAGGGCCACGGCGAGGGCCAGCGCAGCGGCGGCCGGGGCCAGCAACACCTCGGCGGCGGGGGTACCGACGTGCAGCCAGCCCCGGCCGCCCGCCCATGCCACGCCCCAGCAGGTGATGGCCACGACCCACATGCGCGCCGCCCACGCCAGTCGCCAGTCCTTGCCCACCAGCAAGGGGAGGGCGGCAGCGGCCACGAACACCCACCCGATCGGAGGCGCGCCGAGGGGACCGGTCTGGAACCGCAGCAGCGCGCCGAGGCCGACAGCCCGGGAGGCCGGCCCGCCCACGCCGGTGACGGCCGACAGCTGGCTGCCTGGGAGCACGAAGTCCAGCGACCACGGGAACAGCAGCACGCCAGCGACCAGCGCCGCGCCGACGGCCGCGACCACCGCCCGCACCGCCCTCCCCACGTCGCCTGCGAGCAGCGAGCCGAGAGCCAGGCCCGCGGCGGCCAGCACCACCAGCACGACCAACGTCGGGGCCAGGGCCGCCGCCACGGCGAGCAGCAGGCCGAGGGGCAGGACCACCCGGCGCGCCCCGCGCCCCTCGTCATCGGGGAAAGCGAAGGGCGCGATGCCGGTGGCCCGCAGCAGGCTGTGCAGGACCCAGGGGGCGACTGCGTAGGCCAGCACCCCGGACAACCGCCCGCCGGCCAGGGCGTTGTACGGCAGGGGGATGGCGACGTAGACCACCAGGGCGGCCAGGCGGGCCCGCTGCGACCCGAGAGGGGCGGCCAGGTGCGAGGCGCCGATGGCTCCCACCGGCAACGACCCCAGCACAACGAGGGTGCGGAGGAGGCCGGTGGACCCGCCGAGGAGGAAGCCGGCCACGCCGAGAAGGCCGAAGGCGGTGGGCGCAGGCGCCTCGGAGCCGAGGCCGGCCTGGTTCCAGCCGCTGAAGAACCCGCGCAGCAGCGACCAGGCGCCGGGAAAGGACCCGAGCTGGCCCACCGCCGGTATCCCGCGGGTGATGAGGTGGCGGCTGCCGAGGAGCAGCACGAGGGCCACGGCACCGCCCACGGCCAGCGACAGGCCCACGGCCCGGCGCTCCCCCTCGCCCTGCTCCAACGCCCGCGCCCGATCGAGGGCCCCCCTCGTTCGGCGGCGGATTCGCTCGCTGGCCAGCTGGCCGCGCACGAACCCGCTGAAACGGGCGCTGCCCCGCACCTGCAGCTTGCGCACCTCGCTGTCGGGCACCTGCCGTGACGCCCGCACCTGTTTCCGGGCATCCCGCAGCTGCGGGATGCGGCGAAGGTTCCACGCCCATGCGCCGGCCGTGTCGCGCGCCGTGGCGGTATGGCCTGACAGCAGGCCGAACACCATCTCGGCAACCGCCAGCAGGGCCACCTGGGGAAGTACCCGCACCAGGTGCCAGGCGCTGTAGTCCTTCAGCACGGCCCGCAGGCGGTGGCGCAGCACGAACGGGCGGGCCATTCGCCGCAAATTGGCCGGCCCCGGCGGCGTCGGCCCGCCGCCGGGCGCTCGCAGGCCGGCGGACATGGCCTCCCGGTGGCGCACCCTGGCGCCCGGGGCGACGATCACACGGGCTCCTGCCACCTGGGCCCGCCACGACAGGTCGAGGTCCTCGCCGTAGAGGTGCATCACGGGGTCGAAACCGCCCAGGCTGGCGAACAGGTCGGCCCGCACCAGGGTGCAACCACCGGGCGCCACGAACACGTCCCGCACGGCGTCGTGCTGCTCCTGGTCGAGCTCGCCCCGGTCCACGAGCGGATGGGGGGCACCGCTCTTGTCGATGCCCATACCCACCTGGAGGAGGCGGTCGGGGTCGTCCCAATCCACCAGCTTGGGGGCCACAAGGCCGGCGTTGGAGCGGAACGCCTCCTCCACCATCAGGCGGACGGCGTCGGGAGCGGGGGCGACGTCGTCGTGGCACAGCAGGAAGTGCGACGCCCCCTCCACCAGCCCCAACGCCTCGTTGGTGGCCGGCGCGTACCCCCGGTTGGAGTCCAGGCGGCGCACATAGGCGCCGGGCAGGATCGCCGCCACCCGGGGCGTGGGGTCGACGACGCTGCCGGCGTCGATCACCAGCACGGAGAAGTTCGGGTAGTCCTGGTCGGCGAGGGCCTCCAGTGCCTCCTCGAGCCAGGGCCCCGAGTCGCAGGTGACCACCACGGCGACCACGGGAGGCGCCTGGAGCGGGGAATCCATCTCCCGGCGAGGCTAGTTGGTGGCCCCTGTGTGCCCCAGGTCACGCCGGCACCCCGCCGTGCGCCCTTCCGTGCCCAGTTTGTGCCCTTCATGGGTGTTTTTCGCACCCGGAACCGCCGGTAGCCTGGAGCCGTGGACGACGTTCCGGAGGCGCTGAGGGAGGCCGGCTACGTGCTGGTCGGTCTTGGCGTGGTGTGGTTCCAGCGGGCGCAGGTGCTGCGAAGGGAGCTCGCCCGCGACCTGCCTGACCTGGCGGCACCGGTGGCCGAGGCGGTACGGGGCGTGGTCGGGGTGGTCAGGTCGGCGCTGGAGGGGACGCCCCAGCCCCGCCCGGAAGGCTGACGGGCTCGGAAGCCTTGGCCCTCGCCTCGGCGAGGACCGCCCGCAGGGTGTCGTCGAGGGGGATCTGCGGCTCCCAGCCGGTGGCGTCCCGCAGCCGGGTCGGGTCGCCCCGCAGTTCGGGGACGTCGACCGGGCGGAGGAGGTCCGGGTCGACTTCGACCCGGAGGTCGGCGCCGGCCAGGTCCAGGAGGTGGCGCAGCACGTCGGCCACCTCCACCGACCGGCCGGTGCAGATGTTGTAGGCCTCGCCACCCTCGCCGTGCTCCGCCAAGAGCCGGTAGGCCCGTACCACGTCGCGCACGTCCACCAGGTCGCGGCGGGCCGAGAGGTTGCCGACCCGGAGGACCTCGGCGCCGTCGCGCTGGGCCTCCACGATGCGGCGGGCGAAGGCGGGGATCGCAAACGTGTCGGCCTGGCCCGGACCGGCATGGTTGAACGGGCGGGCCCGCACCGCGGCCAGGCCCCGACCCAGGTGGGCATGAACTGCCACCAGCTCGGCTGCCGCCTTGCTGGCCGCGTAGGGCGACACCGGGCGCATGGGCTCGTCCTCGGTCAACGGGAGCTGTTCGGGGCGCACGGCGCCGTAGACCTCGGCCGAGCTGACGACCAACACCGTGGGGGGGGCCGCGCACAGCCGGGCCGCCTCCAGCACGTGCAGCGTGCCGCCGGTATTGACCCGCAGGTACTCGGCCGGCTCGGACCACGAGCGCTGCACGTGGGCCAGGCCGGCCAGGTGGTACACGGCGTCGGGCGCGGCGTCGGCCATCGACCGCGCCACGGCGGCGGCATCGGTGACGTCGACCGCTGCACCGACCTCCAGCACCTCGTCACCCATGGCATCCAGGTGGGCCACGAGCCAGCGGCCCACGAAACCCGAGGCGCCGGTGACGTAGGCCTTCATCAGCCCGCCACAGACCGGTACAGCTCGGCGTGGGCCCGCCCGCTGGCCTCCCACGTGTGCCGGGCGGCGACGGCGAACCCCCGCTGGCGCCGGGAAGCCAGGCCCGCATCGCCCCGCACGAGCATGTCGAGCACGCCGGCAAGGCCGTCGGCGTCGCCCGGGTCAACCAGCATGGCGGCGCCCGAGGCCATCTCCTCCATGGCCGACCCGGTGGTGGTGACGAGCGGCGCCCCGCAGGCCAGCGCCTCCAGGGCGGGCAGGCCGAACCCCTCCTCCAGGGACGGGTAGGCGACGGCCGATGCCTGCCGCAACAGGCTGGGCACGCAGTCGTCGGGCACGTACCCCGTGCGCACCACCCGGTCGCCGTGCCCGGCGGCGGCGATGGCGGCACCGACCTCCTTGGATCCCCAGCCGTCCACCCCGGCCAGCACGAGGGAGAGGTCGGGATGGTTGGGCGCCATGCGGTCGAACGCCCTCACCAGCGTGGGTACGTCCTTGCGGGGCTCGATGGTTCCGACGAAAGCCACGAAGGGCACCCGCACACCGAGGGTGGCCAAGGCGGTGGCGTCGTCGATTCCTGGTCTCCCTGCCGGGGCCCCGATCCCCGCCTCCCCGCCCAGACGGGGACCCCAGCCCGTTCCGGCGGCGTCGGTTCCCGACGGCGCAGGCGTGGGGGTGAACCGGGACAGGTCGACGCCGTGGGGGATGACCCGCACCGGCCCGTGGGCCGGGCACAGCTCGGCCAATCGGTCGGCGGTGGCCCGGCTGACGCACACCAGGGCATCGGCGTGGCGGGCGGCCACCCGGATGGCACGGCGGAACACGGCGACCTTGCCCCGCTCGTGCCACTCGGGATGGTCGAAGAAGGTGAGGTCGTGGATGGTGACCACCGTCGGGAGGTCCGACGACTCCGGCATCGTGTAGTGGGGCGCGTGGTGGGCTTTCACCGGCAGGCTGCGGAGCAGGCGGGGCAGGCGGACCTGCTCCCATGCCAGCCGTAGCGGGCGGGAGCGCGGCGCACGAGCCACGACCTGGGCGCCGGGAGACAGGGCCTCCCACCTGGCCCCGTCGCCGCTCCGGGCCACGAACGTGAGGGCCACGTCGTCCCGCCGCGACAGCGCAGCGGCCAGATCGATGGTGTAGCGCCCCGCCCCCGAGGGGTTGTCGGGTACGGCCGACACATCCAGCGACACCGCCACCGGCTCGGTCACGTGGGTCCTCCGCCGTCGACGGAGCGTTCTTGGAAGCCGAAACGTCGGATACCGCAGTTTCGGCTTCCAAGAATGGGAGGGGCGATGCTCATGACACGGCCCGCCAGGCTTCGCTATGCGTACGGGCGGCGGCCTTCCATGTGAGATCGCCCGCCCGCAGGAGGCCGGCGGTCACCAACTCGGCGCGACGGCGGTCGTCACCCGCCGCCACCACGAGCCCGGCGGCGATGCCGTCCACGTCGAGGGGGTCGACCTCCTGAGCGGCGCCCGCCGTGCTCGGGACGGGGCTGGCCACCACCGGCACGGCGGCGGCCATGGCCTCCACCGCGGGGAGCCCGTAGCCCTCGAAGAGCGGGACGTAGGCCACGCAGCGGGCCCCGGCGTAGAGCCCGGCCAGCACGGCGTCGGTCACCGGCCCGGCGACCTTCACGCCGTGCACCTGCTGCAGCGAAGCCGTCTCCACGCCCCAGCCGGGCGGTCCCACCAGGACGAGGGGCCAGGGGTCGGGCAGGTCGGGCACAGCCCGCCGGTACGCCTCCACCAGCCGGGCCAGGTTCTTGCGCGGCTCCAGGGTGCCCACGGCCAGCAGGTACGGGCCGGCCACGCCCAGACGGGCGAGGAGGGCGGCCACGCCGGCCCGGTCGGCGGCCGGCAGGTGGTCACAGCCGTACATCGGGTCGAGGACGTGGACCCGCTGGTGGGGGGCGCCGGCCGCGACGACCTCGTCGGCTGTCCCGGCCGACGGCACGAACAGCGCGGCCGCCGTGCGGGCCGCGCGGGCGAGGGCCCGGTCGTGCCAGCGCCGGCCCCGGGCGGGGTACGCGTCGGGCAGGCGCCGCCAGGCCACGTCGTGCACGGCCACCGCCAGAGGCACGGACCCGGTCGGTGGGGCAGCGAGGGACGGCGCGAACACCACGTCGAAGCGCCGGCCGGTGACGCCGGCCAGCCCCCGCAGCCAGGCCCGGGTGAGCACCCGGCCGGGCAACTGCGACGTCACCACGGGCAGGCCCAGCGCGGCCACGGGGTCCGGGCCGGACGGCGGACGGGCCGCCAGGAGCGTCACCTCGGGGTCGCCGTCAAAAGCTCCCACCAGGCTGCGCACGTACGTGCCGATGCCGCCCGGGGCCGTCCGCCGCAACTGCTCGGCCACCACCAGGACGTGCATCATCCCGGTCGTCCCGGCCGGGACCTCGGCGCAGACCCGGGCGAGTCGGAGCGAAGCAGGGAGGTCACGGACCCCGGCCTCCTCCCCGGGACGGGGACCCCATCGCCGAGCGGCGCCGTCATCGCACCTCCACGGCCTGGCGGTAGAGGGCCGTGAGCCCCGCTGCGCACCGCTCCCACGAATACCGCGCCGCCTGGGCCCGGCCCCGGGCCACGAGCCCTGCTCGCACCCCTTCGTCACCGAGCACTAGCGACAGGGCGCCGGCCAGCGCCGAGGTGTCCCGGGGAGCCACGAGGAGGGCGGCGTCACCCAGCACCTCGGGAAGGGCACCGGCGGTGGTGGCCACCACCGGCACGCCGGCTGCCATGGCCTCGAGGGGCGGAAGGCCGAAACCCTCGTAGAGCGACGGGAAGGCGAGCACGGCGGCGCCGCGCAGCAGTCCGGCCGCCCGCCGATGGTCCACGTAGCCGAGGCGGATCACCGAGGCGGCGCATGACGCTCGGCCGAGGGCGGCGTCGAAGGCGGCCACACCCCAGCCGTCCGGCCCGGCGACGACCAGGCGCAGCCCGGGGAACGAGCCCGCCACGGCATCGAAGGCGGCCACCAGGCCGGGCAGGTCCTTGCGGGGCTCCACCCGCCCGAGGGCCAGCACGTACGGGCCGTCCACCGGTCCGGCGGCGCCGTGGCCGGCTGTGGCCGCGCCGCGCCCCACGGTCGGCCCGGTCGGCCCGGCCGGCACGCCGTGGTGGACCCGGTGGACCCGGTCGGGGTCGGCACCCAGCAGCTCCACCACCTCGGCGGCCACGAAAGCCGACGGCGTGTGGACGTGGGCCCCCCGCCCGAGCGCCCGCCGCACCAGGGCCGGGAAGATCCGGGTGGCGCCCGACGCCAGCTCCGGGTAGCGCAGCGGCGTGAGGTCGTGCACGGTGACGATCTCGCGGGCGGTCCGGGCGGGCGGCACGCAGAAGTTGGTGCCGTGCACCACGTCGACCGGCCCCGTCCACCACTCGGCCGGCGGGGCGTCGACTCGAGCCCACGTGCGCAGGAGGGGGCCGGCCGGCATGGGACGGTCGAGGGCCCGCACGCCTGCCGGCAGTACCGCCGCCAGTGACGCCCGGCCGCGGAGCGACAGCGCATAGGCCGAGAGCTGCAGCGTGGCGTCGGAGGCGAGCGCGCCCAGGGCGCCGGCCACGAAGGCGCCGACACCGGTGCGCTCACCGAGGAGCGGGGTGGCATCGACGGCGACCCGCAGCGCGTTCACCGGCCGCAGCCTACGGCTCCCGGCCCCACACCATTCCGGAGGACATGGCCGAGTTTCCCGCCCCCCATGTACCCCCGAACGGCCTTCGGTAGCGTGGCCGGGTGATGGATCCCCACCGGTGTTGACCGCACTGGCCGGTGGTGTGGGCGCCGCCCGCATGCTGCGAGGCCTGGCCGGAGTGGTGCCGGCGGCCACGATCACCGCCGTGGTCAACACCGGTGACGACGTGGTGCTCCACGGGCTGCACGTGAGCCCCGACCTCGACACCGTCGTCTACACACTGGGCGGCGCCAACGACGAGGAGCGGGGTTGGGGGCTGGCCGGCGAGACGTGGACCGCCATGGAGGCGCTGGAGCGCTACGGCGGCCAGGCCTGGTTCCGGCTGGGCGACCGCGACCTGGCCACCCACCTCTTCCGCACCCAGCGGCTGGCCGAGCAGGCGACGCTGTCGGAAGTGACGGCGGAAGTGGCGGCCGCCTGGTCCGTGGGCGTGCGCCTCCTGCCCATGAGCGACGACCGGGTCGAGACCCGCATAACGGTGGCCGGGCCGGCGCCCGGCACTTCAGTCGAGATCGGCTTCCAGGAGTGGTTCGTTGGCCACCGCCACGCACTGGCGGTGGAGCGGGTCCGCTTCGAGGGAGCGGCCGACGCCCGCCCTGCGCCGGGCGTGCTGGAGGCGGTGGCCGGCGCCGACCGGGTGGTGATCTGCCCCTCCAACCCGATCGTGTCGATCGGGCCGATCCTGGCCGTGCCGGGTGTCAGCGAGGCGGTGCAGGCCAGGCGGGACGACGTGGTGGCGGTGAGCCCGATCGTGGCCGGCGCCGCCTTGCGGGGCCCGGCCGACCGGCTCCTCCGTGACCTGGGCCACGAGTCGTCGGTCGTCGGCGTGGCCCGCCTCTACGCGCCGCTCGCCTCCAGCCTGGTGATCGACGAGGCCGACGCCGCCCTCGCCGGCGCGGTGGAGGCGGAAGGCATGCGCTGCGTGGTGGCCCGGACCGTCATGCGGGGACCGGCCGAGGCGTCGGCCCTGGCCGGTGCGGTGCTCGGGGTGTGACCGGGCTCACAGTCCTGCCCGTGGAAGGCCTCGCCGAGGTACGCCAGGGCGACGTGCTGGCCGACCTCATCGCCGCCGCCGTCACGCTGGTGGACGGCGACGTGGTGGTGGTCACCCAGAAGGTGGTCTCCAAGGCGGAGGGAAGGGTGGTCGCCCTCGACCCGACCCTCGGCGCCGCCGCCCACCGCCAGCTCGTCGAGAACGAATCGGTGCGGGTGCTGCGGCGCCGGGGCGACCTGGTGGTGAGCGAGACGGCCCACGGCTTCGTGTGCGCCAACGCCGGCGTCGACCTGTCCAACATGGAGCCGGGAACGGCAGCGCTCCTCCCGGTCGACGCCGACCGCTCGGCCCGGCGCATCCGTGACGGCCTGCGGGGACGGGCGGGAGTCCAGGTCGGGGTGATCGTCTCCGACACGTTCGGGCGCCCCTGGCGCAGGGGACTCACCGACGTGGCCATCGGCACCGCCGGCGTGGCCGCCGTGGTCGACCTGCGGGGCCGCTCCGACACCTTCGGCCGCCCGCTCCACGTCACCGAGGTGTGCGTGGCCGACGAGCTGGCCGGGGCGGCGGAACTGGTGATGGGCAAGGCGTCGGGCGTGCCGGTCGCCGTGGTCAGGGGCGTCGACCCGGCATGGCTGCGCGAGTCCTCGGTGCGGGCCGAGATCGTGCGCCACCCGGCCGAGGACCTGTTCCGTTGATCCGCCCGGCCGGGGCCTATGCAGCGGCGGGGCGGGCGACCTTCCTGGTGAGGATCTCCTGGGTGTCGGTGACCTTGGTGGCGTCGCGGGTGTCGCTCCAGGCGAAGTAGGCGGCGGACGAGGTGGAGGCCACCGCCGGGATTGCGTCGTCGCCGACCTCGTTCCAGTAGCCGAGCCCGCGGTCGATCGTCTTGTCGTTGAGCTTCTCGTCCAGGGCAAAGGTCCTGCCGCCGTCGTTGGAGAAGGTCGCGTGCACGTCGAGGATGTTCTTGCGGGTCCCGCGGTAGAACACCACATCGATCCGCCCCTCCGGCGACACCGCCATGGCCGGGCTCAAAGCGCTGCCGCCGGGGGTGGTGTGCAGGCGCACGATCCGCTCCCACGTGACGCCCTTGTCCTGGGACCGCCGGAAGAAGACCTCGGGACGGGCGTCGCGCTCGTCGGCGAAGGCGAGGTACACCCATCCCCGCTTGGGGTCGACCGCGATCTTGGCCGAGTCGTACTGGACGCCGATGCCGTCCTGCTTGTCGATCACCCGGGCGTCGAACGTGGCGCCGCCGTCGGTGGACCGGGCCACCAGCATCTCGGCCTGGTTACCCTCGAAACGGCGCAGGTAGGTCATGTACACGGTGCCGTCCTCGCCCATGACGGGCGGGGAAGGGCTGTTGCCGCCGGGGTCCGGCGTCACCAGCACGGGCGGCGTGAACGTCGTCCCGCCGTCGTCGGAGCGGAGGAAGAAGCCCTTGGTGCAGCGCCCGGGGGCACAGCCCCACACCGACAGCAGGAGGTGGTCGACGCCGTCGGGGCTGGTGGACACGGTCATCTGGGGACGCACGTAGGACTGCTGCTTGCCGCCGCCCGGAAGGATCTCCCGAGCGGCGGAGAAGGTCTTGCCGCCGTCGGTGGACGCCACCATCAAGATGCCGTCGCCCTCGTTGTCGGGCCGGCTGGACGTGAACATGGCGTACACGTTCTGCCCGCCGGCGCCCATGGCGACGTTGCCCATCGCCAGCAACCCGGCGGAGTCGAGCGTGCACCTGGCGAACTGTGGCGGGACGTCGAACACGCTGTCGTGCCAGTTCTCGCCGCCGTCGAAGGTGACGTGCCAGCCGCAGTGCCCACCCACCAGGTTCATGTCGCCGACCACCTGGTGCCTGGGGTCCTTGGCGTCGACGACGATGGACGGGACCTCGTAGCCGCGTGCGGGGCGGCGGTCGTCGTTGGCCCGACAGGGCGCCCCGGCACACGGCTCGCTGGCAACCGGCCGCGCCGCGGTCTTCGGCCCGTCCTTCAGCTCCGCCGGCAGCCGGATGGCGGTGACCACCAGGAGCAACCCACCCGTCATCATCGCCACCACGGGGGCGCGGCTCGGACGGGTGCTCTTGCCTCCCACCGATCGGGTGTCGGCCGGGCTCAGCCGTGCCTGACCGGCGCGGACGCAGGCCGCGGGCGGCGACCGTGGCCGACCAGCGTGGCGAAGCCGGCTCCGAAGAGGGCGAGGCCGGCGGCGCCGAGCACGAGGGTGAGGGCGACGCCGCCGCCTCCGCCCGACGAGGGCACCGTCCGTGCAGGTGTGCGGGCAGCGCCGGCGGGAGCGGCCGGCACCGTGCCGTCGGGAGCGCTCACGGCCAGGGAGGCCCGGGCCGGGGTGCCGTAGACGGGACTGCCGTTGGCCTTGGCCTGGGTGGCGACGAGGACGTACTGGCCGGGACCGGCGCTCTTGGGCACGGCGATGGCCGCGCTGATG
>Ga0307504_10000046_pt1 | contig 25817 bp, 21 predicted proteins | sample 19_S_MG_FD_194516 | JGI IMG/M metagenome (GOLD analysis project Ga0307504, IMG submission 194516) | Soil microbial communities from Populus trichocarpa stands in riparian zone in the Pacific Northwest, United States - 19_S | ecosystem: Environmental > Terrestrial > Soil > Riparian zone > Trees... | reverse complement strand
CGTGTTGGCCGAACTCGTCGCGGCCCGAGCGGCGGGCCAGCTGAGCACCCGCGTGATTGTCGGGTTCGCCGCCGAAACCGGGGATCCGCACGCCGATGTGCTCACCCATGGGCGCGCCAAACTAGCCCGAAAGGGCTGCGACCTGCTGGTCGTCAACGCTGTGGGCGAAGGCCGGGCCTTCGGGCAACCCGACAACGAAGCGGTCATCCTCGGCGCGGACGGGACCGAGGTCGAGGTGCCCTTCGGCCCCAAGATCGTCCTCGCGGACGCGGTGTGCGATGCGATTGTTTCCCGACTGAGTAGTTAGACTTTTCCAGCCCCGACAAGGATCAGGAGCCATTTGTGAGCCGCCGCCTGTTTACCTCCGAATCAGTGACCGAGGGTCATCCCGACAAGATCGCCGATCAGATCTCCGACGGAATTCTCGACGCCTTGCTGGCGCAGGATCCGGCCAGCCGGGTCGCCGTCGAAACGATGATCACCACCGGTCAGGTGCATATCGCCGGTGAGGTCACCACCAGCGCCTACGCTGACATCCCGTCCATCGTGCGCAAGACGATCCTGGCCATCGGCTATGACTCCTCCCGCAAGGGTTTCGACGGCGAATCTTGCGGTGTCAGCGTGTCGATCGGCGCCCAGTCCGCCGACATCGCCCAGGGTGTCGACACCTCCTACGAAACCAGGGTCGAGGGAGCACAGGACGCCGCGGACGCCGCAATCGCCTCGCAGGGCGCCGGTGACCAGGGCCTGATGTTCGGATATGCCTCGGATGAGACCCCCGAGCTGATGCCGCTGCCGATCTGGCTGGCCCATCGGCTCTCGGAGAAGCTGACCGAGGTTCGCAAGAACGGCACCGTGCCGTACCTGCGTCCCGACGGCAAGACCCAGGTCACCATCGAATACATCGACGGCAAGGCCGCACGGCTGGATACCGTGGTCATCTCCAGCCAGCATGCGGAGGACATCGATCTCGACACCCTTCTGAAACCGGATATCGAAGAGCACGTCGTCAGACCCGTGCTCGAGGCTCTCAGTATCGACACCGATGGCTATCGATTGCTGGTCAACCCCACCGGCCGGTTCGTGATCGGCGGTCCGATGGGCGATGCCGGCCTGACCGGCCGCAAGATCATCGTGGACACATATGGCGGGATGGCGCGGCACGGCGGTGGCGCGTTCTCGGGCAAGGATCCGTCGAAGGTCGACCGTTCGGGCGCGTACGCGATGCGCTGGGTGGCCAAGAACGTGGTGGCCGCCAAGCTGGCCACCCGATGCGAGGTGCAGATCGCCTACGCCATCGGAAAGGCCGAGCCGGTCGGGCTGTTCGTCGAGACCTTCGGCACCGAAACGGTGGCGGTCGAAAGGATCGTCGACGCGATCAATGAGACGTTCGACCTGCGCCCCGCGGCGATCGTGCGGGATCTGGACCTCAAGCGGCCGATCTATCAGAAGACGGCGGCATATGGCCACTTCGGTCGCGAGGACGCCGACTTCACCTGGGAGCGCACCGACCGTGCCGAGCAGCTGGCCAAGCTCGCCAACGCTTAAGTCCTAAGTACCTCGGCCGTGGTGCTCGCGGTCGCCGGATTCGTCGCCGCCGACTGGTAAGCATGGTTCATGACCGAACCGCCGCTGCCGGTAGCCCGGGTGGCCGTGGACTCACCGCTGCCGCACCTGGACCGGCCGTTCGACTACCTGGTGCCGGTCGACCTCGATGAGGTCGTGCGCCCGGGTTCGCGGGTGCGGGTGCGGTTCGCGGGCAGGCTCGTCGACGCCTGGGTCCTCGAACGGGTCGGGGCCAGTGAGCACGATGGCCGGCTGGGCCATCTCGAGCGCGGGGTGGGGGACGAGCCGGTGCTGTCAGCCGAGACCATCCGACTGATCCGTGCGGTGGCAGATCGATGGGCCGGCACCTTCGCCGATGTGGTCCGACTCGCCGTGCCGCCCCGGCACGCCCGGGCCGAAACCGCCATAACGGCGGTCCCGGTCGGTTCGATCGCCGAACCTGATGCCTCCGGGTGGGCGCGCTACCGGGCCGGGGCGGCCTTCCTCACCGCCTTGCGGACTCGGCGCCCCGCCCGCGCCGTGTGGAACGCGCTGCCGGGTGAGGACTGGCCGAATCGGATCGCCGAGGCGGTGCGGCAATGCCTGTCGACCGGGCACGGGGTCATCGTGGTGGTGCCCGATGCCCGCGACGCGGCCCGTGTCGATCGCGCCCTGTCGACCCAGCTGCCCACGAATGCCCACGTCGTCCTCTCGGCCAACTTGGGACCCGAGGCCCGGTACCGGCGGTGGCTGGCCGTCAAGCGCGGTGCGGTCAGGGTCGTGCTCGGATCGCGCTCGGCGGTGTACGCCCCGGTCACCGACCTCGGTTTGATCGTGATCTGGGACGATGGGGACGATCTGCACGCCGAACCTCGGGCACCCTATCCGCACGCCCGAGATGTCGCCGTGTTGCGCGCGTCCCAATCATCGGGGTCGCTGTTGATCGGGGGCTTCGGGCGTACGGCGGAGTCGGCCCTGATGATCAAGTCCGGTTGGGCGCACCCGATCGTCGCTGATCGGGCCCTGGTTCGGCAGCAAAGCCCGCGGATCGTGGCCCTCGGGGACGACGTGGAGCTCGAACGGGATCCGGCCGCGCAATCGGCCCGGCTGCCCGCGCTCGCCTTCCGGGCGGCCCGGGCGGCGTTGGGCCGTGGACGTCCGGTGCTGGTGCAGGTACCGCGCCGTGGCTACCTTCCGACGTTGGCCTGCGCGAACGATCGCAGCCCCGCCCGCTGCGTCCATTGCCGCGGGCCGTTGGCCACCTCGTCCGACCACGATGCGCCGTCCTGCCGGTGGTGTGGCCGATCGGCCGGCGGATGGACCTGTCCGCTATGCCATGGCCACCGCTTGCGGGCCGTCGTAGTGGGTTCCGCGCGGACCGCCGAGGAGCTGGGGCGCGCCTTTCCCGGCGTGGTCACCCGGACCAGCGCGGGTGACAAGGTGCTCGCCGAAATACCCGTTGGCCCATCGGTCGTGGTCGCCACCCCCGGGGCCGAGCCGGTCGTCGACGGCGGTTACGGGGCAGCCCTGCTGCTCGACGGCTGGGCACTACTGTCCCGGCCTGATCTGCGAGCCGCCGAAGAGGCCTTGCGCCGCTGGCTGAACGCCTCCGCCCTGGTGGACCCCGGGGGCACCGTAATCGTCGGAGCTGACGAGTCGCTGGCCGCGGTTCAGGCGCTGGTGCGCTGGGACCCATCTGGCCACGCAGACCGCGAACTCATGGATCGGACCGAACTCGGCTTTCCTCCGGTGACCCGGATGGCGTCGCTGACCGGTCCGGCCGCGGATATCGCGCAGCTGCTGTCACTGACCAGGATGCCCGCCTCCGCCGAAGAATTGGGGTCGGTGCCGGTACCGGTTCACGGCGCTCGGGAGGGCGCCGATCAAGCGCGCACCCTGGTTCGGGTACCCCGAACGGACGGGGCCGCGCTGGCCGAGGCACTGCACGCGGGCGCCGCCGTGCGGTCGGCGAAGAAGTCGGGTGGCCCGGTCCGAATCGTGCTCGACCCGATCGCGATGTTCTGACCGGCTACGGCGTTCATTCGGCTGGAAGCGGCCGGCCATTCGGATGAGCTGGCCGACCGTAGGCGGGAGGGCGCCGCGAGCGGTTTACGACGGTGCGCGATGATGATGCGGTGACGCAGATCGATCGATTACTGACCACCGCCCAGACCTATCCGGCACGGCGGGCGCCGGAAAAGCACATCGACCGCCATCCCCGGCTGAACGTGGCCGTCGTGGCCTGCATGGACTCCCGGATAGACCTGTTCGACCTGCTCGGCCTCGAGGATGGCGACGCGCATCTGCTCCGCAATGCCGGCGGGGTGATCACCGACGACGTGATCAGATCGCTGGTGATCAGTCAGCGGGCCCTGGGTACTCGGGAAATACTGCTGGTCCACCACACCGACTGCGGCCTGCAGACCATCAACGAGGACGAGTTCAAATCCGATCTGGAGCGCGAGACGGGCGTCCGGCCGGCCTGGGCGGTGGAGGCGTTCGCCGACGTCAATGCCGATGTCCGGCAGTCGTTGCAGCGGATCCGGCACTGCCCGTTCTTCTCCGACGACGTCGTGGTGCGGGGCACCGTGTACGACGTCGACACCCACGAACTACACGTGGTCGACTGATCAGGCATTACGTTCGAGTCAGCCATCACGTTCGAGGATCGGCACCAGTTCTTCGCCTTCGGCGGCAAGTTCGGAAGCTGTTGTGTGGTGCTCGTGCACGAACTTTCCACCGCGCATCAGCGACGCCAGGGTCGCCACCAGGGTCATCAGGATCGAGGCGGTGAAGACCACGGCGAGCCCATGCTCGAACGGCCCGGAGATGAGCCGCGGAAAGAACCCGGTGTCGGTCACCGCCGCCGGCACCGGGCGCCCCGGATCGACCTGCTGGAGAACCGTCCTGACCGGGTTGGCGCCGAGGAACGCCGCGAACAGGGTGCCGACCGGTGAGGTGTGCGAGGCCGCGACGGCGTCCGGAGGCGGCACGCCGCCGCTGATCAGCGCAGATTGCATCGCGGCCGGTAACCGGGATGCCAGACCTGCGGCCATCAGGGAGAAGAACACGCCGATGGACAGCACCGTGCCGGCGTTCTGGGCGGTGGCCCGCACTCCGGATGCGGCACCCCGCTGATCGGCTGGCACCGCGTTCATCACAGCCGAGGCGTTCGGCGCGGCGAACAGCCCCGAACCGACGCCGTTGAGCGCCAGCAACGCGGCGAACAGCGAATAGCTGAAATCGGCGGGCAGCGCGATCAGACCGACGAAGCTCGCGATGGTGAGCAGTAGCCCGGACGTGGCGAGGGCGCGGGCGCCGCGGCGGTCGCTGAGGGCACCCGACAGCGGCCCGGCGGCCAGAAAGCCAACCGTCAACGGCAGCATGTAGATGCCGGCCCAGAGGGGCGTTTCGGAGAAGCTGTACCCGTGCAACGGCAACCAGATGCCCTGCAACCAGATGATCAGCATGAACTGAAGGCCGCCCCGCGCCATGGCCGCCAACAAACCGGCGGTGTTTCCGGCGGCGAAGGCCCGGATCCGGAACAGCTTCAGATCGAACATCGGGCTGGCGACCCGAGTCTCGATCACGACGAATGCCACCAGGAACAGCACGCCGCCGACCAGCCCGGTCACGACCGCGGGTGAGGTCCAGCCCATGGTGTGATGGCCGTAGGGCTGTAGGCCGTAGGTGATGGCGGTGAGCAGGCCGATCAGGCCGACAGCGAAGGTCGTGTTGCCCCACCAGTCGATCTGGATCTCGCCCCGTCGGCGGTCGTCGTCCTTGAGATGCCGCATACCCATGTAGGTGCCCCAGACGCCGAACGGGACGCTGACCCAGAAGACCAGGCGCCAGTGCCACGGTGCCAGCAGACCGCCGACAATGAGTCCGAGGAACGAGCCGGCCAGCCCGGCGACCTGGTTGACGCCCAGTGCGAAGCCGCGGCGATCGGCCGGAAAGGCGTCGGTGATGATCGCCGTCGAGTTCGCGGTGATCATCGCCCCGCCGATGCCCTGCACGATGCGCAGGCCGATCAGCTCGTACGCGCCGGCCGAACCCGAATTCGGGACCAGAGCGCAGGCAACCGAGCTGATGGTGAAGATGACGAAGCCGAGGTTGAACAACTTCGCCCGGCCGTACTGGTCGCCCAGCCGGCCGAAGGTCACGACCAGGACCGAGGTGGCGAGCAGGTAGCCCATCAACAGCCAGAGCAAGAAGCCGATCGAACTCGCGCCGAGCGGGTTGATGCCGAGGCCCGCGAAGATGTCGGGCAACGAAATGATGAGTATCGAGGAGTTCAGCAGGGCGGCGAGCATGCCCACCGTGGTGACCGTCAGGGCGATCCTGCGTTCTCTCAGATCCGTTTCCACCATTCGAGCCCTCCCTAGGTCGTTAGCCAGGCTAACTAATATTGATCGAGAGCGCAATCCGAATGGGCGTTGCTCTGACCGACTTCGCCGATCAGAGCAGCGGACCCCCGCCGATCCATACACTGGAAACGTGACTGTCCTACCCATCAGATTGTTCGGCGATCCGGTGCTGCGCACCCCGGCGGAGGTAGTCACGGTTTTCGACAAAGAGCTGCGGCAGCTGGTCGCCGATCTGACCGAGACCATGCTCGACGCCCCGGGTGCCGGACTCGCCGCGCCCCAGATCGGGGTGGGCCTGCGTGTGTTCAGCTATTGGGTGAGCGAGCACGAGCAGGGGCACCTGGTCAATCCGGTGCTCCATTTTCCCGCGTCTGAGACCCAGGACGGCCCGGAGGGTTGCCTGTCGATACCGGGACTGTCGTGGAACTGCGAGCGTGCCGAACACGTCGTGGCACACGGCCAGAACATGTTTGGCGACCCGATCACGATCGAAGGCACCGCGCGGCTGTCCCGCTGCATCCAGCACGAGAGCGATCACCTCGACGGCGTGCTGTTCATCGACCGGCTCGACCCGGAGACCCGCAGGGCAGCCATGGCCGAGATCCGCAACGCCGAATGGTCAGGTCTGGCCTTACCCGTCATCAAGGTCAGCCCGCACTCCTCCGGTCAGCTCGCCGGGACCCTGTTCGGCGCCGGTCCACTCGGCCCACTCGCGTGAGGCTGCTCTTCGCCGGCACTCCGGACGCGGCGGTCCCCGCGCTCGAGGCGCTCATCGGGCACCCCGTCCATGAGGTCGTCGGTGTGCTCACCCGGCCGGACGCGCCGAGCGGGCGCGGACGGATACCGAACCCGTCGGCGGTGGCCGAGGTCGCCCGGTCGGCCGGCATCGAGCTGTTCACCCCTGCCAAGCCGACCGATCCGGACTTTCTGCAACGCGCCAAGGAACTCGACCTCGACTGCTGCCCGGTGGTCGCCTACGGAGCCCTGCTGCGTGAACCGGCGCTGAGCCTGCCTCGGCACGGCTGGGTGAACCTGCATTTCTCGTTGCTGCCCGCGTGGCGGGGTGCCGCTCCGGTCCAGCACGCCCTGCTGCACGGCGACGAGATCACCGGAGCGTCGACCTTTCTGATAGGTCCGGGGCTCGACGATGGACCAGTCTTCGGTGTGGTCACCGAGCGGGTCCGGCCGCACGACACCTCGGGCGAGCTGATGACCCGGCTTGCCGAATCGGGCGCGGGTCTGCTGCTGGCGACGCTGGACGGTATCGCCGACGCGACCCTGAGCGCGGTCCCGCAACCTGGCGAGGGTGTATCGCACGCGCCGAAACTCACCGTCTCCGACGCGCGCATCCACTTCGACGTTCCGGCGACCGCCGTGGACCGCCGGGTCCGGGCGTGCACGCCGAGCCCCGGTGCGTGGACCATCTTCCGGGGCGAACGGCTCAAGCTCGAGTCGGTGCGGCTATCGGAGGGGCCCATCCCGAGCTTGGCCCCGGGCGAGCTGTCGGTGGCCAAGAGTGCGGTGCTGGCGGGCACGGCGTCTGTCCCGGTGCTTCTCAACGCGGTGCAACCGCCGGGCAAGAAGGCGATGCCGGCCGCGGACTGGGCTCGTGGCGCCCGAGTCCGCACGGGTGACCGCATTGGCGGCTGAGCCGCGGTCGGTGGCCTTCGCCGTCCTGCGGGCCGTGGCCGACGACGATGCCTACGCGAACCTGGTGTTGCCCCGGCTGCTGGCCGAAGCCGGGCTCGGTGGCCGGGACGCGGCGCTGGCCACCGAGCTGAGCTACGGCACACTTCGGGCCACGGGCACGCTGGACCAGATTCTGCGACGGTGCTCCAGCCGTGAACTCGCCGACGTCGAGGTGCCCGTCCTCGATCTGCTGCGGCTGGGGTCCTACCAGTTGCTGCGCACCCGCATTCCGAGCCATGCGGCGGTGGCCACCACGGTCGAGCTCGCCCGCCGCACCGGCAACGCCCGAGCCTGCGGTTTCGTCAACGCGGTACTGCGCAAGGTCGCTGCCGACGATTTCGAAACATGGTGCGAACGGCTGGGCCGCGACGAGTCGCCCCTCGGCCGATTGGCCATCCGCTACGCCCACCCGGGCTGGATCGTCGGCGCGTTCGCCGAAGCTCTCGGCGACCCGCTCGGCGGTGGCGAGCTCGAGGCCGCGCTGGCCGCCGACGATGCCCGCCCGCAGACCCACCTGGTCGGGTGGCCCGACCGGATCAAGCGTGAGACGCTGGCCGCGGAGTCGGGCGGGACACCCGGTCCATACTCGCCGTTCGCGGTTCGGCTGTCCTCCGGCGGCGATCCAGCGGCGCTAGCGCCCATCCGCGGCCGACTCGCCGGCGTGCAGGACGAGGGCAGCCAGCTGTGCGCCCTCGCCCTGGCGTGCCTGCCGATGTCCGGGCCGGACGAGCGATGGTTGGACATGTGCGCCGGGCCGGGCGGCAAGACGGCCCTGCTCGCCTCGCTGTCGGCAGGCCGCGGTGTCCGGCTGACCGCCAACGAGCTGCACCCGCACCGGGCGTGGCTCATCGCCAAGGCCACCGCCGGGTGGGATGTCGAGATCACCGTCGGTGACTCCCGACGGCTCTCGGGTCGGCCTCCCGGATTCGACCGGATTCTGCTCGACGCCCCGTGCACCGGTCTCGGCTCGCTTCGTCGAAGGCCGGAGGCCCGATGGCGGCGCGATCGGCAAGATCTCGCTGATCTGGTCCGGCTGCAGGGCGAACTGCTGCACGCCGCCGTCGCGCTGGTGCGACCCGGCGGTGTGGTCGGTTACGTGATCTGCTCGCCACATCTGGCCGAGACTCAGGGACAGATCGCGGACCTGCTGGCGACGTCAGCGGTGCCCGTCGAGCTGCTCGACGCCCGCCCGCAATTCCGCTCGGTTCCCGGGCTGGACGACTCACCGACCGTGCAGTTGTGGCCGCATCGGCACGGTACCGATGCGATGTTCTTCGCGGGGCTACGCCGACTGGCCTGATGTGGCGCCCGGCCTTCGGATCAGTCCCGTCTGTGATGACCGCGTAGCACGCCGGCGAAGTCGGCCACCCTGGCGTCCCGGCTGGTCAGCGGCGCCAATCCGAAGCGGTGCTCGATGGTGGCCAGGATCGACGTCGTGTCGTGTGAGGTCGAGTCGACCTGGAATCGCTCGGCCAGCCGGGGCGAGATGAGCAGCGCGGGAACCCGAGTACCCGGACCCCACCGGTCGGCCACCGCCCCGGCCCGGCCCGCTGGCGGCGGAGCGACGTGGTCCCATTGGCCGCCGAATTCGTCGTAGGTCACCACGATCAGCGTGTCGTCGGCTTGGGGGCCCTCCTCCACGTCCTTGATGAGATGTACCAGGTGCGCCGAACCGGTGCGCTCACTCGCGTAGCCCGGGTGCTCGTTCTCCCGGCCCAGCGGTTTGACGAAGCTGACCGGCTTGAGCTGGCCGGATCGCGCGGCGTTGACGAAATCCGCTTCGTCCTGAAGGTGCGATCGCCCCGGTTGGCCTTGCTGAAAGTTGCGATAGTAGTTCAACGGCTGGTGATGGAACTGGAAGTCGCCGGTCGCGCAGTAGGGATAGATGTCCTTGGGGTTGGCCTCGTTCGTCCCGCCCGCCGAATGCTTGGAGTTATCGCACGTTCCCACCGAACCGTCGCCCATGGTCCAACCGGCGCCGGTGATCTCGCCTGCGGCGTTGTCCCAACCTCCTGCGTACCAGGCCCAATCCAGGCCCTTCGCGGACAGTCGGTCGCCGATGGTTGCCGCCGTCTGGGCCGGCAGTTGCCTGGTCACCGGTGTGCCCGGCGCGAACGGCTGGGAGGACGGCTGGATGGTGTTGACCGCGAAGTCGCCGCAGACCGTGCCCTGCTTCGGCGTGGCCGCACCCGGTGGCACCACACATCGGCCGTTGGCGTCCGCCGCTTGGGTCAGGGCACCGTCGGCGACCAGCCCCGTCGGGGTGTAGAGCGGGTACGTGTTGGGGAATCCGTTGCTGTCGACCACCGAATGCAGGTCATTGCCCGAGGCCGAGTGGAGCTGGCCGGCCACCGGCGCGATATCTCGTACGGCGCCCGGAAAGGTGGGTGTCCGGGCGCTCATCAGCCACTGGTGATTGAGGAAAGATCCGCCGAACGCCCCTTGGAACAACCGGTCGGCGATGGCGTATCGCGGTGCGCTCGCCGAGTGCAGGAAGGTGTATATCGGCAACGACCGGGTGTCGTAATGACCCTGAGTAAGCCCCACCGCATCGGAGCCGGTGGTGTATCGGTTCTGTCGCCCACCATTCAACTGGTACTGCTCCTGGTAGTAGCGGTGCACGAGGTCGCGGGTGCAGCCGCCTGGCAATCCCGTGCCGTTGGGGACACCGGTGGGAAAGAACTCGGTGGGCTTGGGACAGGTCGTCGCCTCCGGCGGGATGAACCGGGCGATGTCGAAGGGTCTATTCGATGTGGAGGCCGGTAGGTTGACGTCGTTCTGCGGAAGCAACGGCAGCATCGTGCCGTTCTGGGCGATCTGCACGGTCTTGGCCATGGGCGCTCGGGACAGGCCGTCGACCCCCTCCCAGCGGCCGTACAAGTTGTCGAAGCTGTGGTTCTCGTCATAGATGACCACGATGTGATTGATCGCTCTCAAGCCACCGTGATCGTCGCCATCGTCGCCGCCGTCACGGACACTCGCTTGGGCGGAGCCGATGGTGAGCGCGCTGGCGCAGCAGACCAGGGCGGCACCGGCGGCCGAGGCCAGGCGTCGGGTTCTCACAACAATTGCCTCCTCGTCGAGACGGTCCCCATCAACCCTGTTGGCAGGCAGACCGGCGCTTGTCGGGCGGCAATCGCCACCCGGGTTGAATCGTGCCCGTCCCACTCGCGCTGGGAAATAGCGTTTCGCGTTAGTTTGCGATCCGCCGAGAACATCAGACGGCCAGCCGGTGAACGTCGGACGGCTTCGCCGCGGAGCCCCGGAAGCGCGTGGTTCGGCGGCCTGACAGACTTGGATCGTGTCGTTCACAACCTCCGAACCCATGATCGCGCCGAGCATCCTGTCGGCGGACTTCGCCCACCTGGCCGAAGCCGCGCAGGCGGTGTCCGGCGCGGACTGGTTGCACGTGGATGTGATGGATAACCACTTCGTGCCGAACCTCACGCTGGGTCTGCCGGTGGTGCGGAGTCTGCGTCGCGCCACCGAGCTCCCGTTGGACTGTCACCTGATGATCGAGGATCCCGACCGGTGGGCGCCGGGTTACGCCGAAGCCGGTGCGGTCAATGTGACCTTCCACGCCGAGGCGGCGGCCGACCTGGTGCGGACAGCACGAGCCATCCGGGCGGCCGGGGCGCTGGCCGGACTATCGGTCAAGCCAGGCACACCGCTGGAGCCATACCTGGATATCCTTCGGAATTTCGACACGCTCCTCATCATGTCGGTCGAGCCAGGCTTCGGTGGCCAGCGGTTCATGGCCGAGGTGCTCAGCAAGGTGCGCGTGGCGCGCGAGCACGTCAACGCCGGACACTTGCGGTTACATATCGAGATCGACGGCGGAATCTCCGCCGACACCATCGAGCAAGCCGCCGAGGCCGGCGTCGACGTGTTCGTGGCCGGATCGGCCATCTACGATGCCGCGGATCCGGCTGCGGCTCTCGAGCGGTTACGCGAACTTGCCCGGGCTGGGATGCGGCGATGCGGGAACTCTGCGGGACGAGAATGAGGGCACCCCCTCCGACAGACACCGAACTGGCGGCGCTACGGCACGCCGCCGAGCTGGCCCGGACGGTGGCGGGCCGCACCAGCCCGAATCCACCGGTCGGCGCGGTCGTCCTGGATATCGAGGGCAGGATCGTCGGTGAGGGTGCGACCCAACGGGCCGGCAAGGACCATGCCGAGGTTATGGCCCTGCGCGCCGCCGGCGATGCCGCTCGTGGCGGCACCATCTTGGTCACGCTGGAACCGTGCGATCACGTCGGCAGCACCGGCCCGTGCACGGCGGCCATCATCGGGGCCGGGATCAGCCGGGTGATGTTCGCGGTGGCCGAACCCAACCCGGTGGCGGCCGGCGGAGCCAACCGGTTGCGGGCCGCGGGGCTCCAGGTGTTGGCCGGTATCCAGCGCACCGAAGTGGCGCACGGAGCGCTGCGGCCCTGGCTGCTCGCGGTGGCTCAGGGACGCCCGTTCGTGACCTGGAAGTTCGCCTGCAGCCTGGATGGCCGGAGCGCGGCCGCCGACGGCAGCTCGCGGTGGATATCCAATGCCGTCTCGCGGGCCGACGTGCACGTCCTGCGCGATGCCGTCGACGCGGTTGTGGTCGGCAGCGGCACCGTGCTCGCCGACGATCCGCGACTGACGGTGCGCGGTGTTCGGGGGCTGACCGACGACGAGCCCGCTGACCGGCAGCCGCTGCGGGTGGTCATGGACCGCCGGCATCGGGTGCCCCAAACCGCGCGAATATTCGACGACGCGGCCGAAACGATGGTCCTGGACACCGCCGCGCCGCGCTTCGGCCTCAAGGCCTTATACGACCGTGGCGTTCGGCACGTCCTGCTGGAGGGTGGCCCGACCCTGGCAGGGGCATTCCTGGAGGCCCAGCTGGTGGACGAGGTGGTTGGCTACCTCGCCCCCAAACTGCTCGGCAGCGGCATCAGCGCCCTGCGGGACGCGGGAATAACCAGCATGGCGGATGCGGTCACACTGGAGGTGTCTGAGGTCGTCCGGCTCGGTGACGACGTGAAGATCGTGGGCCATCCGCGTTGGCGCAACGGTCGGGAGGAGTAGGGATGTTCACCGGCATCGTCGAGCAACTCGGTGAGGTTATCGGGCTCGCCGACCGTGGCGAGTCCGCTGTGCTACGAATTCGGGCGGGGGAGCTGGCCGCCGATGTCCAGCGGGGCGCCTCGATCGCGGTCAACGGAGTTTGTTTGACGGTAGTGGGCGGCGGTGCCGAATCGGATGGCGGCGGGGACCTCGAGTTCGACGTGATGGCGGAAACCCTGGCGCGCAGCGTCATCGGCTCGCTCGAAGCCGGCCAGCGGGTCAACCTCGAGCGCGCGGCGCGAGTGGACGGCAGGCTCGACGGGCACATAGTGCAGGGCCACGTGGACGGCACCGGGGTGGTCGTGTCCCGAACGGCGGCAGCGGCCTGGGAGTCGGTCCGCTTCGCGATGCCGGCCGACCTGGCCCGATACGTGGCCGAGAAGGGCTCGATCGCCGTTCACGGTGTCTCGTTGACCGTCGCGGCGGTCGGAGACGACTGGTTCGAGGTCGGGCTCATCCCCGAGACCCTCCGGATGACAAATCTGGGCACCCTTGACGTGGGCGATCCGGTCAACCTCGAGGTCGACGTGTTGGCCAAGTACATCGAGCGGCTGCTGGTCGCTTCGCGCCCCGGACATGAGGTCTGAATCGTGCTGGACCCCGTGGAGAAAGCCATCACCGACATCGCCGCCGGCAAGGCCGTCGTGGTCATCGACGACGAAGACCGTGAGAACGAGGGCGACCTGATCTTCGCGGCCGCCCTGGCCACGCCCGAACTGGTGGCGTTCATGGTGCGCTACACCTCCGGATACATCTGCGTCTCCTTGACCGAGGACGAGGCCGACCGGCTGGATCTGCCACCGATGTTCCGGGTGAACCAGGATCGTCGAGGTACGGCCTACGCGGTCACGGTCGACGCGCGCGAGGGCATTACGACCGGCATCTCGGCCAGCGACCGAGCGCATACCATCCGGCTGCTGGCCGAGCCGTCGACGTCGTCGGCCGATCTGGCCCGTCCGGGGCACATCGTTCCGTTACGGGCTAAGGACGGGGGCGTCCTGCGTCGGCCCGGACACACCGAGGCGGCCGTGGACCTGGCCGTGTTGGCCGGTCTGAATCCGGCCGGAGTGCTCTGCGAGGTAGTGAGCGAGAAGGACCCGCACGGCATGGCACGCGCGGACGAGCTACGTAGCTTTGCCGACGAGCACGGCCTGTCCCTGATCTCGATCGCCGACCTGATCGCCTACCGCCGCCGGTTCGACAAGCTCGTCGAACGCGTCGCCACGGCCCGGGTGCCGCTGCGCTACGGCGAATACACCGCGTTCGGCTACGCCTCCTCCTATGACGAACGGGAACATGTCGCATTCGTCTTCGGCGACATCGGCGACGGCGACGACGTGCTGGTTCGGGTGCACTCCGAATGCCTCACCGGCGATGTGTTCGGCTCGCTGCGCTGCGACTGCGGTCCGCAACTCGATGCCGCGCTGGCCGCGGTCGCTCGGGAGGGTCGCGGCGTCGTGCTGTACATCCGCGGGCACGAGGGTCGCGGAATCGGGCTGCTGCACAAGTTGCAGGCCTATCAGCTTCAGGACGCCGGACGTGACACGTTGGACGCCAACCTCGACCTGGGTCTTCCGGCAGATGCCCGCGACTACGGCACAGGAGCGCAAATTTTGGCGGATCTGGGCATTCGTACGATGCGGTTGCTGACCAACAACCCCGCCAAGCGGGCGGGTCTGGAGGGCTACGGTCTGAAAGTCCTCGGCCAGGTCCGGCTGCCCACCCACGCGAACCCGGAAAACCTGCGTTATCTGCGGGCCAAGCGTGACCGGATGGGGCACGAGCTGGACCTCGGAGCGCCGACCGACCGACCGGCCGGTCACGGTGAAGTCACCACGGAGGATTCGCGGTGAGTGGGCAGGGCGCGCCGGCCACCGGCGCGGTGCCGGGCGCGGCCGACCTCGACGTCGTGGTGATCGCCGCGCTCTGGCACACCCGGGTCATGGACGGTTTGCTGGCCGGCGCTCAGCGAGCGCTGGTCGACTCGGGAGTCGCCTCGACGCGCATCGTCCGGGTGCCCGGCGCGTTCGAGCTCCCGGTCGCCGCCGCGCGGATCGCGCGGGCCGACGTCGACGCGATCATCGCGCTGGGCGTGGTGATTCGCGGCGGCACGCCCCATTTCGACTACGTCTGCAACGCCGCGACCGATGGACTGACGCGGGTGTCGGTGCGCTCCGGGGTGCCGATCGGGTTTGGTGTGCTCACCTGCGACGATGACGCCCAAGCCCTTGACCGGGCCGGCCTGGCGGGGTCGAAAGAGGACAAGGGTTACCAGGCCGCCCAGGCGGCGCTGAGCACCGCCGTCACCCTGTCCAGCTATCCCCGGCCGGTGAACCCGCGGTGACCGATCGCGTGCGGGTCGGCCGGCCGTGACCACCGATCAGGATCCCGGGGTGGTGACCGGCCTGGTGCTGGCTGCCGGGACGGGGCGAAGGCTCGGACATCCCAAGGCCGAGGTCGTCGTGCGCGGACAGCGGTTGATCGACCGGGTGGTCGAGGTCCTGCTGGAGGGCGGTTGCGGGCAGGTGCGGGTGGTGGTGCGCGAGGCCTCGATCGCTCCGAGGACGGCGCGGGCGGTGGTCAACCCGCACCCGGAGCGGGGACTGGGTTCCTCGCTGCGTGCCGGGCTCGCCGGTCTGGACAGCGCCGCCTGCCTGATCGCCCTCGTCGACCAGCCCGACATCACCGCCGCCGAGGTCCGCGCGGTGATCGGCGCCTTTCGTGGCGGGGCGGTGCTGGTCGCTGCCCGGCGGGCTGGCCGCAGGTCTCATCCGGTACTTCTCAGCCGCGCCTTCTTCGCAGAGGTGGCTGAGTCCGCCGACGGCGATCAGGGCGCCCGGGCGTTCCTGGATGGTCGAGCCGACCTGATCGAGTCGCTCGATTTCGACGACATGATCGACATCGATACGCCCGCCGACCTGGCCCGGTTCCGATCCCTCGGTTCCGGCCCGGTCGGCCTGGCTCGCTCAACGGACCGGTAACCTTCACAGCGTCTCCTCGGCGGTGTGAAGACGGGCGCAGGGAGGCGTAAAGGTGCCTGGTGGCCCTCCCGGTCTTCAAAACCGGTGAAGCCGAGTATCTCGGTTTGGCGGGTTCGATTCCCGTCCGCCTCCGCCTGCCCAGCGGCTCCGGGTGCCCGCGCGATGCCTACCATCGAACGGTGACCAGTTCCGATCCGCGCCGAGCCGTGCCGCGCACCGATTCGGTGCTGGCCGATCCGCGCCTGGTGGCGGCGAGTCGCCGGCTGGGCCCCGGGCTGGTCAAGCAGGCGGTGCGCGAGGTCCAGCTACGAGTCCGGGACGGGTCGCTGGCCCCGGAGAACACCGTCGTCGCCGCGGTGGCCGCCTTGCCCGAACGTGCCAGCTCGTTGCTGCCGGTGATCAACGCCACCGGGGTGGTGCTGCACACCAACCTCGGCCGCGCCCCGCTGTCGGAGGCGGCGGTTGCCGCCGTTGCCGCAGCCGCAGGTTATGTCGATGTCGAGTACGACCTCCCCGCCGGGCACCGAGCCCGACGGGGCAGGGGGGCGCACGCGGCGTTGCGGCGGGCGTTGCCCGACGCCGAGCAGGTGCTCATCGTGAACAACGCGGCCGCGGCCTTGGTGCTCGCCACCACCGTGCTCGCGGGTGATCGGGAGGTCGTGGTCAGCCGCGGTGAACTGATCGAGATTGGGGACGGCTTCCGGCTGCCGGACCTGATCGCCTCTACCGGAGCCCGGATCCGCGAGGTCGGCACCACCAACCGGACGACCGTCGCCGACTACCAGTGCGCGATCGGGCCACGAACCGGCTGCGTGCTCAAGGTTCATCCGAGCAACTTCCGCATCCAGGGATTCACCTCGGCGGTCACGGTGGGTCGCCTTGCCGGCCTCGGCGTACCGGTAGTGGCCGACGTGGGCAGCGGCCTGCTCGTCCCCGACCGACGGTTGCCCGACGAACCCGACGTGACGACCACGCTGCGTGCCGGCGCTGCGGTGGTGTTATGCAGCGGAGACAAGTTGCTGGGCGGTCCGCAGGCCGGGCTGGTCGCCGGCCGCACGGAGGTGCTGGAGCGGATGCGGCGTCACCCGCTGGCGCGCGCCCTCCGGGTCGACAAGCTCACCCTGGCCGCGCTGGAGGCGACGTTGCGGGGGCCGCGATCTCCGGTGAACCGGTACCTGCATGCCGATCCCATTGACCTGCGGCGGCGTTGCGAAGCACTTGCCGCCATCATCGATTCCAGCGTGACCGGATCCGACCCGGCCGGGGCCGAGGTGGTCGAGTCGGCCGGTGCGGTCGGCGGCGGTGGCGCACCCGGCCAGGCGCTGCCGGGCTGGGCGGTCGCACTGCCCCAGCGCTACGCGGAGGCGCTGCGGCGGGGCAATCCCGCCATCGTGGGCAGGCTGGAGCGAGGCCGGTGCCTGATCGATCTACGCTGCGTGCCGGACTCGGCCGACGCCGTGGTGTCCCGGGCCATCCTGGCCGTCGGCCACTAGATGTACGTCATTGCGACCGCGGGACACGTCGACCACGGCAAGTCCACCCTCGTGCGGGCATTGACCGGAATGGAACCGGACCGCTGGGCCGAGGAACGGCGCCGCGGCATGACCATCGATCTCGGATTCGCGTGGACCAAGCTCCCGTCCGGCCGGCAGGTGGCCTTCGTCGACGTCCCGGGTCATCAGCGCTTCATCGGCAACATGCTGGCCGGCCTGGGGCCGGCACCGGCGGTGCTATTCGTGGTCGCGGCGGATGAGGGCTGGTCGCGGCAATCGAGCGAGCACCTCGCCGCGATCGATGCGCTCGGCATCCGCCACGGCCTGCTGGCCGTCACCCGGTCCGACCTTGCCGACCCGGAGCCCGCCCGTCGCGACGCCGTCCAGCGGCTGAGCCAGAGCAGCTTCGGCCAGGTCGAGTCGGTGACGGTCTCGGGTCCCACCGGCGAGGGTCTGGACGGGCTGCGTCGTGCCCTCGACCAGGTCGCCGATAGCCTGCCGCCGCCTGACACGGCCGGCCCGGTGCGGCTGTGGGTTGACCGCTCGTTCACCGTGCGCGGTGCGGGCACGGTCGTGACCGGCACCCTCGGAGCGGGATCGTTGACCGTGGGCGCGCAACTCCAGCTGGACCGCCAGCGATGCGTCCGGGTCCGAGCATTGCAGCGGCTGGGTGTGGACGAACCGGCGGTATCGGCCGTGGCTCGGGTCGCCGTCAATCTGCGCGGGATCTCTCACGACGAGATCGGCCGCGGCGACGTGCTGCTGACACCGGATCGCTGGCGCTTCGCCACCGTGGTGGACGTGCGGTTGAACCGGCCTGCTGAAGGATTGGCCCAACAGCTGGTACTGCACGTCGGTTCGGCGGCGGTGGGGGTTCGGGTGCGCGCCCTCGGCGCCGACTTGGCGAGGCTCTCGCTGCCCAGCCCGCTGCCGCTGGCGATCTCGGATCGGGCCATCCTGCGCGCCCCGGGTGAACAGAAGGTCGCGGCCGGGGTCACCGTGTTGGACCTCGATCCCGAACCCTTGCGACGTCGCGGGGCGGCGCGACGGAGGGCCGCCGAGTTGAGTCACCGCGACGGCCGGCCGGATCCGGTAGCTGAGCTCGAGCGTCGAGGCGCCTTGTTGAGACTCGAATACCGACGATGCGGTGGTGATCCCGACCGGGTGCCCGACTCCGTCCGCCGGGTGCTCGATTGGCTGGTGACCGAATCGACCTGGCAACAGTGGTGCGCCGCCCTGCTCGCGGTGGTCGAGGACGACGCGGTTCGTTCCCCCATTTCACCGGGGCTGCCGTTCGAGGCCGCCCGTCAGCGCACCGGCATCCCCGATCTGAAGCTGATTCCCGAGGTCGCGGCCGCGACTGCCCTGACCGGCGTCGCCGGCCGGCTGCGCCGGGCTGACGGCGGGCCCGATCTCGGCCCCGCCGAGACCGGGATACGCGTGGTGGAGGCAACCCTCGCCCGTGCGCCCTTCGCCGCTCCCGAACGAGGTGAGCTGGGGGCGGTAGGACTCGGCCGGCGCGAATTGGCGGCGGCGGAGCGGGCCGGAAGGCTCCTTCGGCTGGCCGATGACGTGGTGCTCCTGCCGACGGCCATCGACACGGCCTGCACGCTGCTGGCCGGCCTCGGCCGGCCCTTCACCGTGAGCCAGGCCCGGCAGGCGCTGGGTACCACCCGCCGGGTGGCCGTACCGCTGCTGGAGTATCTGGATTCGCACGGACGAACCCACCGCATCGACGACGGGCTGCGGGAAGTGAGGGTGCATGATGGCCCGCATGGACGGATCGGCGGGTGACCCGCTACCGCGCCTCATCCGGCCGATGCTGGCGGTGCCGGGATCCTTGCCGAGCCCGGAAGAAGACGGCGACTGGGTCTATGAGAACAAGTGGGACGGTGCCCGAGTCGTTGTCTACGGCGAGCCCGGACGGATGCGCGCCCTGTCGCGCAACGACCGCGACGTCATGGTCAGCTACCCCGAATTCGCCGCGCTGGGCGCTCGGTTGGGCAGTGACCGGGTCGTTCTGGACGGCGAGGTGGTGTGCCTGGACGGTGACGGCAAGCCGAGTTTCGGTCGGCTGCAACGGCGTATGCATGTGACATCGCCGCGCCAGGCGCAACAGCTGTCGCTCACCGCCCCGATCGTCTATGTGATCTTCGACCTGTTGTATCGCAACGGCGTCTCGCTGCTGTCGCGCACCTACCGGCAGCGGCGGGCCGAATTGGTGGCGGTGGATCTCAATGGCGACGCCTGGCGGACCGCGCCTACGTTGCGGGGTAGTGGCGCGGAACTGCTGCGAGCCAGCCAGCGGCACGGCCTGGAAGGGCTCGTCGCCAAGCGCCCCGAGGCGCGGTACCGGCCGGGTGTGCGGTCGAAGGACTGGCGCAAGATCAAGAACGTCCGCACCCAGGAGGTCGTGATCGGCGGCTGGAAGCCGGGCAGCGGACGCCGTTCCGGCCTGATCGGCTCACTGCTGTTGGGGCTTCCCAGCCCGGACGGGCTGCGCTACGTCGGCCACGTCGGAACCGGATTTACCGACCGCGCTTTGCGAGAGCTGGCGGGGCTGTTGAGCCGGTCGGCGTCCGGCACCGCTCCGTTCGCGGGAACGCTACCGCCGACCGACGCTCGGGACGCTCAGTGGGTAAGCCCGCGCATAGTCGGCGAGGTCGCCTTCGGCGAGTGGACCCAGGACGGGCGACTACGGCACCCGTCCTGGCGGGGCCTTCGGCCGGACAAGGGGCCGGAGGATGTGACGACGGAGCGCTGACGAGATCTCGCCCTGCCGCAAAACCGTCCGCCGGCCTGGTCAGCGCCGGACCGGTCGCCGATCACCTATCCGAAGCCACACCAGCAGCACGATTACGGCGCCCACGATGGATCCGAGAAGGCCCGACGGCTGCAAGAAGCCGTTCTGGCCGTCCTTGTGGAACAACACGTAACCGAGGAATCCACCGACGAACGAGCCGAGGATGCCGATGACGATGGTCGCCGCGATGGACAGGTTCTGCCTGCCGGGGACCAGCAGGCGCGCCACCGCGCCGGCGATGAGTCCGACGATGAGCAGACTGATGATGAGACCGATCATTGGGCCACTCCTTGGGTGACTACGCTGGCGACAGGCCGGCGGGTTGGCCGGGGCAGTCCACCGTTTCAGGTCGAAACGACGGGCCAGCGGGCGCCACCGCGCAGGTGCTTGTTCACCTGGCGGCACGGCAATTCCACGATACCCGACGCCGAGCGGGACACCCCTGGCCACGCCCGGTGAGCGGATTCCCTGTCGGTGCGCGGGCCGTTCGTGATATGCCTTCACCCTGGGAGCCACTCGGGCGGGAAAGAAATCTCTTGCCTCGGCAAGTATCTGGCGGGATGGCCAATCCGTCCTCGACGGTCGACCAGGCGGAGGCGCGGCGGTGGCGGGACAGAACGAGTCACTGGATGTCACGGCCTGCCTCGCCGTGATCGACAGCATTCCCCAGGGTGCGATATTCGTTTTCGACCGCGACCTGCGCCATGTCTTCGCCGGCGGTCCGGGTCTTGCCGATCTCGGCCTCCGCCGGGAATCGGTCGAGGGCCGACCCCTGTCCGAGCTGGTGCCTTGTCCGGATCTGCTGGTCCCGCTTGAGCGGCGATACCGGGAGGCGCTCGCCGGACGCGGTTCACGCTCGGACCTGAAGTTCAATGACCGTACGTATCTGACCGATATCTCCTCGGCTGTGGAGAGCGACGGGCAGATCCGCTTCGGCGTGATGCGGGTCCGGGACGTCACCGAGGTCCGGGCCGACCAACAGGCCTTGCGTGAGTCCGAGCAGCGGTTCCAGCTGGCATTCGCCAAAGCCCCGACCGGCATGGCTCTCATCGCACCGGACGGGCGGATCCTTCAGGCCAACGCCGCGATGTGCCAATTCACCGGATACTCCCCGGCCCAGATCACCACCCTGACGATCCCAGACCTCATCGACCCGGACGATCTGGCCGAGGAAGTCGACCACCGCCGGCGCCTGCTCGAGGGAACCATCGAGACCTACCAATACGACAAGCGCTTTCGGACCGCGGCCGGCCACCGGGTGTGGGGTCTGATGTCGGTCTCGCTGGTGCGGCTCGACAACGGTCGTCCGGGATTGTTCATAGTCCAGGTTCAGGACATCTCGGAGCGGGTGAAATCGCATCGCGAACTTGTCCGGCTGGCTGAGCGGGATCCACTCACCGATGTGTTGAACCGGCGTCGCTTCGACGAGGAGCTCGTTCGGCACCAGGCGATGGCCGATCGTTACGGCGTGCAGAGCGCGATCCTGGCCATCGACCTGGACGAGTTGAAGCGCATCAACGATCACTTCGGCCACGACGCCGGCGATGTGTTCATCAAGCGCGTGGCGTCGGTAATCTCGAACCGCGTGCGGGCCAGTGATCTGGTCTCCCGCTACGGCGGTGACGAGTTCGCGGTGCTGCTCCCGCAAACGAAGGGTGAGAGTGCCCTTGCGCTGGCAGACGACCTGGTCAGGGCGGTCAACGACCCCGCCCAGCCGGGAACCATCAGCATCGGGGTGGCAATGATCGGTCCCGGCCAGGAGCGAAAGGCGTGGTCGCGGGCCGATGCGGCGATGTACCGGGCCAAGCGCCTCGGCGGCAACCAGGCCGCCGAGGCACCGGAGGAACGGGACCCGCCGCGGGGTTAGATTGGCGGGATGCCCGGGGAACGCCACCCGCTCGACGAGCACTTCATCGCCACGGTCGGTCCGCTGGTCCGTGGGCGGCCACGCTCGGGTGCCGAGCCGGTCCGGCCCTCGAGTTCGCTGACGATCGGGCTGGCGGCCGAGCTGTATCAGGCCCAATGCGAGTCCCGGCACGCTGATCTGGCCGCCAAGGACATGCAGGCTCAGGGCCGGGGTTTCTACACCATCGCCTCGGCCGGGCACGAGGGCAATGCCGGGGTCGCGGCGGCCCTTCGACCGGACGATCCGGCGCTGTTGCATTACCGCTCGGGCGGCTTCTACTGCGCGCGGTCGAGGCAGGTGCCGGGGATGAACCCGGTGCGCGACATCCTGCTCGGCGTCGCCGCGGCCACCGACGAACCGATCGCCGGTGGCCGGCACAAGGTTTTCGGCCGTGCGGAGTTGGCCATCATCCCGCAGACCTCGACGATCGCGTCGCACCTTCCGCGTGCGGTCGGACTGGCCTTCTCGCTGGATCGGGCCAGTCGGCTCGGGCTCGATACGCCGTGGCCGCGGGATGCGATCGTGATCACCAGCTTCGGGGACGCATCGGTGAACCACTCGACCCTGCTCGGCGCGCTGAACACCGCGCTGAACACGGCCTATCAAGGCATCGGCATGCCCCTGCTGATGGTGTGCGAGGACAACGGGTTCGGCATCAGCGCCCGGACGCCCTCGGGCTGGATAGCCGAGCGGTTCTCCCAGCATCCCGGGTTGGGCTACCTCTGCGTCGACGGCTGTGACCTCGCCGAGGTCTTCGACGCCTCGCGCGCGGCGGCGAGCCACGTCCGGACCGCCCGCAAGCCGTTCTTCCTGCACCTGCGGACGGTCCGATATCTGGGGCACGCTGGTTCGGATGCCGAGGTCGCGTACCGGACGAAGGCCGAGATTGTGGCCGACTACGCCCGCGATCCGCTGATAGCCACCGCGCGGATGCTGGCCGGAGCGGGCGAGGCGGACGGCGCCGAATTGGTGTATCGGTACGAGCGGGTTCGCCAGCACGCGCTCAGCGTCGCCGTCGAGGCGATCGGGCTGCCACAGCTCAGCGGCGCCGATCAGGTGATGGCTCCGCTTGCTCCGCGACGCGCCGATCGGGTGGCCGCCGCAGTGGCCGAGCCGGCGGCCGCGGACCGGGCCGCGTTGTTCGGCGGCCGGCTCCCCGAGGATGAGGGCCCGTTGACCTTGGCCCAGTCCATCAACCGAACGCTGCACGACGAGCTGTCCCGGCACCCGGAGACGTTGCTTTTCGGGCAGGACGTCGCGGTCAAGGGCGGGGTGTACGGCCTGACCCGGGGCTTGCGCAAGCAGTTCGGGGCCGCCCGCGTGTTCGACACGCTGCTGGACGAGCAGGCCATCTTGGGCTTGGCATTGGGGTCAGGTCTGGCCGGATTCATTCCAATCCCCGAGATCCAATATCTCGCCTACCTGCACAATGCGGAGGACCAACTCCGCGGCGAAGCGGCCACCCTGCGGTTCTTCTCGCAGGGGCGCTATCGAAACCCCATGGTGGTGCGGGTGGCCGGGCTCGGCTATCAGAAGGGTTTCGGTGGCCACTTCCACAACGAGAACTCCCTGGCCGTACTGCGTGACATTCCCGGGCTGGTGGTCGGCGTGCCGGCGCATCCGTCCGATGCACCGGCCATGCTGCGCACCCTGCTGGCCGCCGCCCGCGCCGACGGCACCGTCGGCGTCCTCGTGGAGCCGATCGCCCTCTATCACCAGCGGGATCTGTACGCCGAGGGCGATGCGGGATGGCTCGCGAGCTACCGCGGACCGGCCGACTGGGCCGACGAGCACGTGCCGATCGGACGCGCCCGCCGGCATCTTGTCGACGGCGGCGACGGCGGCGACCTCACCATCCTGACCTTCGGCAACGGCCTGCCGATGAGTCTTCGGACCGCCAAGACCATGTCCGAGCGGGGGGCATCGGTGCGGGTCGTCGATCTGCGCTGGATTTCCCCGCTACCGCGGACAGACATTCTTCGGGAGGCCTCGGCGACCGGACGTGTGTTGGTGGTCGACGAAACCCGCCGTTCTGCCGGGGTGTCCGAGGGAGTTGTCGCGACGCTGGTCGACGGCGGTTATCAGGGCACCGTCCAGCGGGTGAACAGCGAGGACAGTTTCATTCCGCTGGGCGAGGCTGCCCGAACCGTCCTGCTCGAAGAGTCCAGCGTGGTCGCGGCAGCGCGGGCTCTCCTGGTTGGCCCGCGCTGACCGGCATCACACTTCGGCGAGGGTCCGTTCCTCCCCGCCGCTGTCGCTGTCGGTTGCCGGCAAGCTCGCGTGCGCCGCCGCATCCTCGGCCTCGATCGACACCTGCGGCGTGATCCGATCCAGCCAATTCGGGAAGTACCAGTTGGCCCTGCCGATGATATGCATCAGTGAGGGCACCAGGACGGTGCGAACCACGAAGGCGTCCAGGAACACCGCCGAGGCCAAGCCGATGCCGAACAGCTTGATCACCCGGGCGTCCCCCAGGACGAAGCCTCCGAATACCGCGATCATGATGATGGCAGCGGCGGTGATGATGCCGCCGGTCTCACCTTGCCCAACGGTGATCGATCTGCGGTTGTCGTGGGTGTGCAGCCATTCCTCGTGCATCCGGCTGACCAGGAACACCTGGTAGTCCATTGACAGGCCGAACAGGATGGCGAAGAACATCACGGGGATGAACGGTTCGATCGGGCCGCCCCCGCCGATGCCAAGCAGTTCGGACAACCAGCCCCATTGGAAAATCGCGACGACGATGCCGAACGAGGCGCCGGCCGCGAGCAGGTTCATGACCGCGGCGGTGAGCGGCACGACGAGACTGCGGAAGGCGACCAGCAGCAGCAGGAACGACAAGCCGATCACCGCGGCGAAGAACAGCGCCATCTTGGCCGACAGGACCTTCGCGAAATCCACGAAGATGGCCGTCACGCCGTACACGTAGATGTGATTCGGACTGCCGGCGTAGAGCGGCGGCAACACCGTGGCGCGCAGGTTCTTCACCAGGTCGGTGGTGCTGGCGTCCTGAGGCGCCGTGGTGGACTTGAAGGTGATCAGGGCGATCTGGCGACCGGCCGGGATGACGGCAACGCTGGCCGGTGCCACGTTCGGCACTGAGCTGAGGCGGCCGCTGATCGACTTCAGGTAATCCTGGTCGGCGGCCTTGGGTCCGCTGACCACCAGTTGCAGGCTCGAGTTGTAGCCGGGACCGAAGCCTCGGGCGATCAGGTCATAGCCTTTGCGGGTGGTGGACTGCGCGGGGTCGTTACCCTGGTCGGACGAGCCGAGCCGCATCGACAGGAACGGAATCGACAGCACGACCAGCGCGATCGCGGCTGCCAGGCCGAGCGCGAATTTGCGGTCCTCGACCAATCGCGACCACCGATACCAGAAGCCGTGGTATTCCCTGAGGTCGAACGCGCCGGCTCGGACGGCCCGTCGTTGCTTGCGCGGCAGCACCTTCAGGCCGAGGAAGCCGAGTAGGGCCGGCAACAGCGTCAACGAGGCGAGCATCGTCAGGGCGACACCGATGGCGGTACCCAGCGAGACGCCGTACAAGAAGCTGACGCCCAGCGCCCACAGACCCATCAGGGCGATGCAGACGGTAGTGCCGGCGAACAGGACGGCTCGACCCGAGGTGTTGATCGCCACCACGATCGACTCCTCGATGGCCATCCCCCGAACGAGATTCCGGCGATGCCGCGTGACGATGAACAACGCATAGTCGACGCCGACGCCGAGAATCATCAGTAACGCCAGCTGATCGGCGAAGGTGGCCACTGACATCACGTGGGACAGCAGGCCGATCAGGGCAATCCCGCTGCCCATCGCCGCGACGGCGCTGGCCAACGGCAGGACGGTGGCGCCCACCGTCCGGAACACCACGAACAGGATGATCAGGGCCGCGAACATGCCGATGACCTCCGGCGGAACGCCTCC
>Ga0307504_10000045_pt1 | contig 25970 bp, 20 predicted proteins | sample 19_S_MG_FD_194516 | JGI IMG/M metagenome (GOLD analysis project Ga0307504, IMG submission 194516) | Soil microbial communities from Populus trichocarpa stands in riparian zone in the Pacific Northwest, United States - 19_S | ecosystem: Environmental > Terrestrial > Soil > Riparian zone > Trees... | reverse complement strand
GGTCCTCCAGGCCCAACGGCTTGGCCAGGAAGTCGTCCATGCCCGCCGCGCGGCACCGGGCCTCCTCGTCGCCCATGGCGCCCGCGGTCAGGGCGATCACGGGCAACCGAGGTCCGTCGCCCTCGAGCCGGCGCAGCTCGATGGTCGCCTCGTACCCGTCCATCTCCGGCATCCGGCAGTCCATGAGGACGATGTCGAAGCGGGTCCGCTCCATCGCGGCCAGCGCCTCGAAGCCGTTGGCCGCCACCTCGCTGCTGTAGCCGAGATGCTCGAGCATGCCGGTCGCGACCATCTGGTTGGTGGAGGAGTCGTCCACGACGAGCACGTGGCCCTTGGACCCGGTCGAGCCGCCACTCGCGGCGTGGGCAGTGGTCGTCGGTTCGATCCGCGTCGACAGCGCGTGGGTGATCGCGCTTCGGAGGCGACCCAGGTGCACCGGTTTGGTCAGGCTCTCCGCGATGCCGGCCCGGCGGATCTCGTCGGCACCGGTCTCGGTGGTCGAGGTCAGCAGCAGGAGGGTCGGAGAGACGTGCCGGAGCCGACCGATCCGTCGCGCCACCTCCAGGCCGTCCATCTCGGGCATCGCCTGGTCGAGGACCGCGAGCGCGAACGGGCGCCCTGCCTCGTGCGAGGCCACCAGCCGCTCCAGGCCCTCCTGGCCGCTCGACACCGCCTCGGCCTCGGCGCCCCACGCCTCCAGCTGCTCGCTCAGCACCAGCCGGTTGGTCGCGTTGTCGTCGACGACGAGCACCCGTACGCCGGCCAGGCCGTGCGCGGGGGCCCGGGTGAGGGCCCGCTCCTGCGAGAGGCCCAGGGGAACCGTGAACCAGAACTTCGACCCGCTCCCGGGAGTCGAGTCGACGCCGATCTCGCCGCCCATCGCGGTCACCAGCTGCCGGCAGATCGCCAGCCCGAGGCCGGTGCCGCCGTACCGGCGGGTCGTCGAGGAGTCGGCCTGGGTGAAGGCGTTGAACAGCGTGGGGGCGACGTCGGACCGGATGCCGATCCCGGTGTCGCTGATCTCGAACCGCGCGACGACGCCGGTCTCCGACACGCTCTCGAGGTCGACGCGCACCACGACCTCGCCTTCCTCGGTGAACTTCACGGCGTTGGCCGTGAGGTTGAGGATGACCTGGCGCAGCCGCGAGGGGTCGCCGCGGAGCACCTTCGGCAGCTCGGGCGAGCAGAACGCCAAGAGCTCGAGGCCGCGACGGTGCGCGGCGTCCGCCACCAGCTCGGCCGCCTCCTCGACGACCTGCACGAGCTCGAAGTCGATCTCCTCCAGCTCGAGCCGGCCGGCCTCGATCTTGGAGAAGTCGAGCAGGTCGTTGAGCAGCGACAGCAGGGACTCGCCCGCGTGCCGCACTCCCTGGGCGTACTGGTGCTGGCGGGGGTCGAGCTCGGTCCGCAGGAGCAATCCGGTCAGGCCGATGACGCCGTTGAGCGGGGTCCGGATCTCGTGGCTCATGGTGGCCAGGAAGGTCGACTTGGCCTGCGAGGCGCGCAGCGCCTCGTCGCGCGCCTCGGCCGCAGCCGCCAGGGCCTCCCGCTCGGAGCGGAGCAGACGCGACGTGCGCAGGATCGCCAGGCCGCCCAGCAACGTCATGCCGGTGGCGAGCGGCCACGGCGAGACCTCGTCGCCGACCAGGACGTCGTAGATCACCAGGGCCGGCGGGACCAGCATCGGGACGATGGCGATGCCGATCCGGAAGGCGTTCGCCTCGACCTCTCGGTCGTCCGCGCGCAGGTCCACCTCCACCGGCGCGGCGGGGCCGCGGTTGCGGAAGCCGCAGGCCATGAGGATGGCGCCGACGAGGTAGCCGCAGTTCTCCCACGACTCGTTGAACTTCGTGAGGTCGAGCATCACGAAGCCGAGGTCGGCCGCCAGCCACAGGGCGATGCCGATGCCGAACCAGTAGTCCAGTGCCTGGCGCGCCCGGCGGTTCGTCACGATCCGGACCACCAGCGCGATGAGGATCGCGTCGCACACCGGGTAGCTCGACCAGACGAGCTGGGCAGCCGGGGTGAGCTGGGAGTTCCCGGCGATCGTGTCGACGCTGAAGTCCCACAGGACGAGGACCGAGACGGTGACGATCGTGAGGGCGTCGATGACCGTGTTGACGTCCATCCGGCCGCGACGCTGGGAGCGGGCGAGGATCAGCCACAGGGCCGCGCCGAACAGGACGTACGACGCCAGCCAGCCGGCGTCGGCGAACGACACGTCGGTGTAGGCGTCGTCGAAGATCCAGAGGTACCAGATGGTGTCGCCCACCACCGTGGCGGTCAGGCCCGCCGCGACCAGCGCGTAGGGGAGCCGGCGCTCAGGGCGCGCCCGGGAGGAGCCCACCCAGGCGGCCGCCGCCGCGGCAGCCTCTGCGCCGACGAAGGACCAGACGAAGATGAAGTCGTTGACGCGCCACCACTGGAACAGGCAGCACAGGACGGTGAAGATGACGGCGCCGACGGCCAACCGGGTCCGCCGCGCGTCGGACCCCGGCGCGGTCGCCACGCGTGCGGTCATCGTCAATCCCCCGATTGTCCGGATGAACCGCCATTGTGAGGTTTCGGACCCCCGGTTCGCAGCCCTTTCGAGCGCGTGTTTCTCAGAGTGGGACGGCGCGGCCGACCAGGTGCGGCGAGCCGTCCTTCGGGCTGGTGAGCGCGAAGGCGAGGTCGTCGGCGGCCGGATCGAGGCCGAACGCGACGGTCCCGGGGAGGAAGATCGGCTTCTTGAAACCCACCTCGACGGTCACCGCGTCGGGCAGACGGTTCTCCAGCGCCGCGACGCACCGGGCCAGGCTCCACATCCCGTGGGCGATCTGTCGCGGGAAGCCCAGGGCCTTCGCCGTGATCGGGTAGAGATGGATCGGGTTGCGGTCGCCCGACACGGCGCCGTACCGGCGACCGAGGTCCTCGGGGAGCCGCCACTGGGTGGTGCCGGGCGGGATCCGATCGAAGGTGAGCCCTGGAGTGGCGCCCTCGTGCGGCTTGCCGCGGCGGAGGTAGGTCGAGGTGGACTCCCAGACCAGCTCGTCGCCCACCCGGGCGTCGGCCAGGAAGTCCACGACCGTTCCCTTGGGGTGCTCCCGCGGACCGACCGCGCGCACCGACAGCTCGAGGGTCTCGCCGACGTGCAGCGGCCGGTGGCTGGTGATGACGTTGTCGACGTGCACCGACCCGATCGCCGGGAAGGGGTAGGCCGGGCTGGTGAGGATCGCCATGTGCAGCGGAAACGCCAGCATGTGCGGGAACGGCAGCGGGACCGTGTCCTTGGCCGGGAACTCGCACACCCGGGAGTACGCCGCGACGGCGTCCGCGTCGATGGTGGCAGTCCGCGTCTCGACGACCGAGGACAGGTCGGCGTTCGGGTCCTTCCGGATCCCCGGAAGCTGGTTGAGCCCGGGGATCGAGGGGAGGGCGGCCTTCAGGACGGTGGGGACACCAGCCATCTCAAGCACCCAGCATCATCTGGCCGCAGACGCGGACGACGTTGCCGTTGACGGCGGTCGAGCCGGGGTTGGCGTACCAGGCGATCGTCTCGGCGACGTCGACCGGGAGACCGCCCTGGGCCATGGCGTTGAGGCGCTGGCCGACCTCGCGGGTCGCGAACGGCACGGCCGCGGTCATCTGGGTGATGATGAAGCCGGGGGCGACCGCGTTGATCGTGATCCCGTTCTTCAGCTCACCGGCCAGGCTGTCCACGAGGCCGATGACGCCGGCCTTGGACGCGGCGTAGTTGGTCTGTCCCACGTTGCCGGCGATGCCGGCGATCGAGGCGACCCCGATGATCCGGCCGTTGTCGTGGACCAGCCCCTGGTCGAGCAGCTCGCGGCTGATCCGCTCCGGCGCGACCAGGTTGACGCTGATCACCGACTGCCAGCGGTCCTCGTCCATGTTGGCGAGCTTCTTGTCCCGGGTGATGCCCGCGTTGTGCACGACGATGTCGACGCCGCCGTGCTCGTTCTTGAGGTGCTGCGCGATCCGTTGCGGCGCGTCCGGAGCCGTGATGTCGAGAGTCAGGTGGTCGCCGCCCAGCTCCTTCATCAGCGTCTGGAGCTCACTGGCCGCCTGCGGCACGTCCAGCCCGACGACCGTGGCGCCGTCGCGGTGCAGGACCCGGGCGATCTGCTCACCGATGCCGCGGCTCGCGCCGGTCACGAGGGCGACCTTTCCGGTCAACGGCGTGAGCTCGTCGGCGACCGGCTCGGCCTTCTTGGTGCTCGTGCCGATGCGCACGACCTGGCCCGAGACGTAGGCCGACTTGGGGGAGAGCAGGAAGCCGAGGGTCGAGGAGACGGCACCCTCGGCGCCCTCCGCGACGTACACGAGCTGAGAGGTGCCGCCCTTGCCGATCTCCTTGCCGAGGGATCGGGTGAAGCCCTCGAGCGCGCGCTGGGCGACCCGCTCGGAGCCCTTGACCTGCTCGGGCGGGGTGCCGATCACGATCGCGCGCGGGCACGTGGCGAGGCTGCGCATGAGCGGCTGGAAGAACGCCTCCAGGGCGACCAGCTCGGCCGGCTCGGTGATGCCGGTGGCGTCGAAGACCAGGCCCTGGAACTTCTCAGCGTCCGCCGGCGCCCCGGCCGTGACGGTGGAGGCGATGCCCAGGCCGTCCAGCAGGGTCGGGAGCGACTCCGCGAGCCGGCCACGACCGCCCACGACGACGGTGCCGTCCACGAGGGGGTCGCCTGCGTGGTAGCGCTTGAGCTTGGTCGGGTTGGGCAGGCCGAGGTTCTTGACCAGCAGCTTGCCGAGGGGAGAGTCGGTGAATCCTTGGTAGCGATCGCTCATGGCTTTATGTAACTCCCTGTGTAACTCGGAGTCCACAATTCGTGATGTGGGCTACAGAGCCTTTAGTTAACGCGCGAGTAGGGCAAGGATATGACCATGAACTCCCAGACACGTCGTGTGGCCGTACTCGGCGGTAACCGCATTCCGTTCGCTCGATCCAACGGCGCCTACTCCGACGCCTCCAACCAGGAGATGCTCACCGCAGCGATCGACGGGCTCGTCGGGCGCTTCGCCCTGGAGGGGGAGACCGTCGGTGAGGTCGTCGCCGGCGCCGTGCTCAAGCACGCCCGCGACTTCAACCTCACGCGCGAGGCCGTGCTCGGCTCGAAGCTGTCCCCGGAGACGCCCGCCACGGACATCCAGCAGGCCTGCGGCACCGGCCTGCAGGCGACCATCCAGGTCGCGAACAAGATCGCGCTGGGTCAGATCGAGTCCGGCATCGCCGGCGGCACCGACACCACCTCGGACGCCCCCGTCGCGATCAGCGACAAGCTGCGCAAGAAGCTCATGAAGGTCAACGCTGCTCGCGACACCGCGGGCAAGCTCAAGGCGCTGGGCAACATCCGTCCCGGCGACATCGGACTGGAGATCCCGCAGAACGGTGAGCCCCGGACCAAGCTCTCGATGGGCGAGCACGCCGCCCTCACGGCACTGGAGTGGCGGATCACCCGCGAGGACCAGGACGAGCTGGCAGCACTGTCCCACCAGCACCTCGCCGCGGCGTACGACGCCGGCTTCCTGGACGACCAGATCACGCCGTTCCGCGGCCTGGACCGGGACTCCAACCTGCGCGCCGACTCGACCGCGGAGAAGCTGAGCAAGCTCAAGCCCGTCTTCGGCAAGGGCGAGGCCGCGACCATGACCGCCGGCAACTCGACGCCGCTGACCGACGGCGCCTCCGTGGTGCTGCTCGGCTCCGAGGAGTGGGCGGCCGAGCACGACCTCGAGCCGCTGGCCTTCGTCGCCGACTACGAGACCGCGGCCGTCGACTACGTCCACGGTCGCGAGGGTCTGCTCATGGCTCCGGCGTACGCCGTCCCGCGGATGCTCGCGCGTGCCGGCCTGACCCTCCAGGACTTCGACTTCTACGAGATCCACGAGGCGTTCGCCTCGCAGGTGCTCTCGACGCTCAAGGCGTGGGAGGACCCGGTGTTCTGCAAGGAGCGCCTGGGCCTGGACGCGCCGTTGGGCTCGATCGACCGCGCGAAGCTGAACGTCAACGGCTCCTCGCTCGCGGCGGGTCACCCGTTCGCCGCGACCGGCGGCCGGATCGTCAACGTCGCCGCGAAGCTGCTGGCCCAGAAGGGCTCGGGTCGCGCCCTGATCTCCGTCTGCGCCGCAGGCGGTCAGGGAGTCGTCGCGATCCTCGAGCGCTGAGTCACGTCCTGGCGAGAGCCAAGACGTAGGCGACCAGGTAGTCACGCACCTGGTCGCCGGTGATCTCCGACGCCGTCGGCACGCCGGGGGCGGACTCGCCCACCAGCAGCCCGACCCGGGCGAGCTGGAGAGCGCCCAGGCCGCTGGCGTAGAACAGGTTGGCGAGCAGCGTCGGGTCCTCGACGTCGAAGACGCCCTGCTCGTTGCCCTCGGCCAGCACGCCGGACAGCACGCTGAGGCAGCCTGACATCGCGCGGCCCAGGCGCAGGACCGCGGTCTCGGACATCTCCTTGAGCAGGTCCTCGCCGGTCGAGCGCATGAGGGTCTGCGCGCAGTCGGCGAACGGCGGGTGCTGCAATCCGAAGTCGACGAACGCCTTCGTGATGGCCTGGAGCTGCGCCGTCGGCTCGTTCCCGCCGGCGGCGGCCTCGACGAGGCGTTCGCGCAGCTCCTCGAGGTAGCTGACCACCGTCAGGGCGAACAGCTCCTCCTTGCCCGTGAAGTGCCGGTACACGATCGCCCGGTTGACCCCCACGGCCGCGGCCACGTGCTCGATCTGGGTGTCTCGCACTCCGCGGCTCGCGAACAGCTCTCGCGTCGCCGCCACGATCTCCGCCTCGCGGCGACGTCGCCGTTCCGCCGCCGCGGTCCGGTGTCCGTCAGTCATGCCCGCAGGATAATGCAACTCGGAGTTACAGCACGTGTGACGACCGAGGGAGTGCCGGACGCGGGGGTCGAGTGCGCAGCCCTGTGTGGAACACGACAGCGTGCGCACTCGACCCTGGATCGCGGGGGAAGGACGGGCGTAGGGGGGAGCGTTCTCAGGCCAGCGCGCGGACCGTGCTGATCGTGTCGGCTTCGTCGACGGACTTGTCGTCGCGGTAGCGGAGCACACGGGCAAACCGGAGGGCCAGGCCACCGGGGTAACGGGTGGACCGCTGGAGGCCGTCGAACGCGATCTCGACGACCTGCTCGGGCCGCAGCTGGACGACGTACCCGTCGGTCGGACCGTCAGCGAGCTCGGTGAAGCGCTCCGTCTGCCAGGCCAGCATCTCGTCGGTCATGCCCTTGAAGGTCTTGCCGAGCATCACGAAGCCGTCACCGTCGTCGGCTCGTGCCCCGAGGTGGATGTTGGACAGCCAGCCCTTCCGCCGGCCCGAGCCCCACTCGACGGCGAGGACGACGAGGTCGAGGGTGTGGACCGGCTTCACCTTGACCCAGGCGGCGCCGCGGCGGCCGGCGGCGTACGGCGCGGAGGGGTCCTTGATCACGACGCCCTCGTGTCCGTCGCGGATCGCGGCGTCCGCGAAGGCCGACGCCTCCTCGGGCGAGGACGTGACGAGGCGGGGCACCCGGTGCTCGGCGGGGACGAGCGACTCGAGGGCGGCGACGCGTTCGGTGCCGGGCGAGTCGAGCAGGTCGCGACCGTCGAGGTGCAGCAGGTCGAAGAAGAACGGGGTGACCGACGAGGTCCACCCTTCGGCGCCGCCCTGCGCGGTCCGCGAGGCGGTCTCCTGGAACGGTCGCGGCCGGCCGTCCTCCGCGACCGACAGGGCCTCGCCGTCGAGGACGAAGCGCTGAGAGGGGAAGGTCTTCACGAGGTCGACCACCTCGGGCAGGCGGTCGGTGATGTCGTCGAGCGAGCGGGTCGCAACGACGACCTCGTCGCCGTCGCGGTGGACCTGGATGCGGATCCCGTCGAGCTTCACGTCGACCGACACCTCGCCCGGACCCGCCTTCTCCACGCCGGCCGCCACGTCCGGGGCGCTGGAGGCGAGCATCGGCAGCACCGGCCGTAGCACCTGCAGCCCGATCCCGGCCAGCGCGGCCGCGCCCCCGGTGACGGCGGCCACCGCGATCGGGACGGTGCCGCCGGCGAGCATCGCGGCACGACGTACGTCGGCCAGGGGCAGGTCGCACGCCTGGGCGAGGGCCTCCTGGACGAGAGCGTCCGAGGCCCCCTGCCGCAGGTTTCCGGTGATGGCGCCGCGCAGCCACGACTGCTCCTCGGCGGTGGCCCGGGACAGCAGTGCGGCCAGTCCGTCGCGTCGAGCCGACTGCGACCCGGGCCCGGAGAGCTCGGAGAGCCGGGTGAACTCCGCGTCGACCTCCACGACCGAGAGCGCGGCAGAGTCGGCCGGGCTCGGTGCGGATCGGACGCCCTGGAAGCCGATCCCGGTCCGGCGCTGCAGCAGTGCGCCGCCGAGGTAGGCGGTGACGACCGGCAGCTCCTCCGGCGCCGCAGCGGCCAGCCGCTCGGACAGGAGCGCGACCTTCTCCTTGCGCGAACGCGTGGCCGCGACCGCGGCGGAGGTGGCGACGATGTCGGCGAGCAGCACCCCCTCATCCTGCCCGCCGGCACCGACATTCGGGTTCACCTGGGACGATGAGCGCGTGACCCTGGGGACGCCATGAGAGATCTGTTCGACGGCCAGATCGCGGGTGTCGGCACCACCTCGGGGCTGCGCGCGGTCGTCGGCCACTGGGCGGCGGGTCCGTGGGGCGCCTTCGCCGACGTCATGGTGGAGACCGCCGAGGGCCATCGCGTCCTGCTGGCCCCGGACGAGCGCGTGGCCGACTTCGTCGCGGCGACCTACACCTTCGACGAGACCCGGATCGAGCCGGTCGCCGTGATCGAGGAGGCCGACCGCTGGCGGGTCGAGACGCCGAGCCTGAGTCTCGGCTTCACCCTCGGGCGCCGCACGCCCTTGGGCGGGCTGCTCCGGGCCGTCCCGACCCGGGTCGGCACCAGTCCCGCCTGGTGCACCGTCACCGATCCGTTCGCACGGGTCCTCCTGCGCGGCGTACGGACCCGCGGGACTGCCGGCAACGGTCGCCGCGAGTGGTACGGCGCCACCGACGTACGCCGGATCGTCGACGCGACCGGGTCCTGGGAGGGCGGGGACCTCGGGTCCCTCGCGCCGGTGGACCCGCCGTGCCGCTTCGGGTTCTCCTCCACGCCGCGCAACCCGTCCGTCACCCGGGTCGTGACGACCGTGGAGCGGCCGGGCGAGAGGGCGGACCAGGCCTAGCTGCGGCCGGTCAGGTCCGAGAGGTGCTCGGTCGCCTCGCGCAGGGTGTCCTCGAGCACGAGCAGCGCCGCGTCGGCCGAGGCGAAGTCGCCGGCGCGCAGGGCCGTGCCGACCTCCGCGCACTGCCGGGCGACAGCAACCGCCCCAACATTGGCGGCGGCGCCGGCGAGCTCGTGCGCGGCGGCACGGGCGACGACGGCGTCCTCCTGCGCCACCGCCTGCTGCATCGTGGTGACGAGGTCCCGGCCGCGGGCACCGAACTTGCTGAAGAGTCGCTTCATCAGCGCGCCGTCCGGGCCGCCGAGCACCCGCAGCTCGGCCAGCCGCGAGGCGTCGATCGGTGAGGCGTCGGCACCGTCCCCGGACTCCTTGTCGGCCACGCTCTCGGCCGGCGGCTCCAGGGCCCAGCGGGACAGCGCGCTCTCCAGGTCGGCCGTCGTCACCGGCTTGGTGACGAAGTCGTCCATCCCGGACGCGAACGCCAGGTCGCGGTCCTCGTCCATCGCCGCCGCGGTCATGGCGATGACCGGCGTACGACGCCCTTTGCCCTCTCGTTCCCGCAGAGCGAGGGTGGCCTCGAAGCCGTCCATCTCCGGCATCTGGCAGTCCATGAGCACCGCGACGTAGTCCGAGCGCCGCTCCATCGCACTGAGGACCTCGTGACCGTTCGCTGCCACGTCGGTGCGGAAGCCCAGCTTCTCCAGGATGCCGACCGCGACCATCTGGTTGACCCCGTTGTCCTCCGCGACCAGGACCCGACCGCGGGAGGCGGGGCCGGGCTTCGGCTGGGCGGGGGCCAGTGACAGGACCCGCGGTGGGCCCGACCACGCCGGCGCGGCGTCGGAGCTCAGGAGCCGGACCAACGTCCGGTGCAGCCACTGGGCTCGGATCGGCTTGGGCAGGGTGATCGCGATCCCGGCTCGCTTCGCCTCCTCCGACGGCAGGTCGGCCGCCGAGGTCAGGAGCACCATCTGCACCTGGCTGCTGACCTCCGCGCGGATCCGGCGGGCCAGCTCCATGCCGTCCATGTCCGGCATGAACATGTCCAGGAGCACGACGGTGTACCCGTCACCCGCGCGCTGCGCGGCATGCAGCGCCTCCAACGCCTGCGGACCGCCCTCGACGGCGTCGTGGCGGGCGCCCCACGCGGTGAGCAGCTCGCTGATGACCACCCGGTTGGTGTGGTTGTCGTCGACCACGAGGAGCCGCGACCGGGCGAGGACGCTGTCGTCGAGCTCCTCGGTCTCCGTCTCCGGCGAGAGCGGCAGCGCCAGGCTGAAGGAGAAGGTGCTGCCCTCGCCGAGCCGGCTGTCCAGGGTGAGGTCCCCACCCATGGCGTGGACCAGCCGCCGACAGATGGCCAGCCCGAGGCCGGTTCCGCCGTACCGTCGCGTGGTCGAGGCGTCCGCCTGGGCGAACGAGCCGAAGACCCGTTCGCGGTTCTCCTCCGAGACGCCGATGCCGGTGTCCTGGACCGAGAACCGCACGTGCGCCACGTCCTCGTCGAGGCCCTCGAGCTCGGCGCTGACGATGACCTCGCCCTCGTCGGTGAACTTCACCGCGTTCGACAGGAGGTTGAGGAGGACCTGGCGGAGCCGGGACGGGTCTCCCATGAGCCGGGGGATCGTGGCGGGGACGCGGGTGACGAGCTCGACACCCTTGGCCTGCGCCGGCTGAGCCATCAGCTCGGCGGTCTCCTCGACGAGCAGGTCGAGCTCGAAGTCGGTGACCTCCAGCTCGAGGCGACCGGCCTCGATCTTCGAGAAGTCGAGGATGTCGTTGAGGATCGACAGGAGGGACTCGCCAGCACTGCGAACGCCGGAGGCGAACTGCCGCTGGCGCTCGCTGAGCTCGGTGTCCAGGAGCAGGCCGGTGAGACCGATGACGCCGTTCATCGGCGTCCGGATCTCGTGGCTCATCGTCGCCAGGAACTCCGACTTCACCCGCGCGGCCGACAGCGCCTCGTCGCGGGCGTTCGAGAGCTCCTTCTTCGCCGCGCGGAAGCCGCGAGCGGCGATCAGGAGCAGGGCCACCCCGACCAGGCCGAGCAGGACCAGGAGGACCGCCGGCCACAGCGGGATCAGCGGCACCGAGGGCGCGGCGGCCTCGACCAGCCACCGGTTCGCGTTCTCCGACCCGGCCGGGACCGGCGCGAACGCCGTACGGAGCCCGGCGTGGCTGCCCAGCCCGGCTTCGTACCCCGGGACCTTCACGTGGTCGCCGTTCCCGAGGAGCCGGTGGGGCTGCACCGGGACGTCCGCGCGCAGCAGGACGCGACCGGTGGGGGCATCGACGATCGCGGTCTCGAGGTCGGACTCGGAGGTCAGCCGTTCACGGAAGCTCTCCAGCGTGAGCTCGAAGTGGACGATCGCCCGCTGGTCGCCGGACTTCAGCGGGGTGGCCACCGAGACCACCCACTCGCCGTCCTGCAGGAGGTAGGGGGCGCTGTTGAACGCCTCGCCCATCGGCAGGCTCATCGCCGGCCCGAAGTACGCCGCCCCGGAGACGTCGGGGGAGAGGCGCTTGGGCACGACGAAGGTGCCGTCGGACACCCGCGCCAGCTCTCGTCCGTCGCCGCTGACGACACCGGCGGTGGCGATCGAGTTCGGGTACAGGTTGGCCAGGTAGACGAGGTCCTCGTTGACGTTCTGCTGTGCGTCGCGGCGCGCGGCACCCGTGGCGAAGAGCTGGGAGAAGCTCTCGTCCCGGCTCAGCAGCTGGACGGCTGCCCGGTTGGCGGCGAAGTAGCGTGCCAGCTCGCTCGCGTGCTGCTCGGCCGAGGCCACGAGCGCGCGGTCGAGCAGGGCACGTGCCTTGACCTGCTGGAGGCTCGACAGCACCAGGCCGAGGACGGCAGCGGACAGCAGCAGGATCCCCGCAGCGAGCGCGGGGATCCTGAGTCGTTGCGCTCGGCTGACGCGGGCCACAGGGCGATGGTAGGAAGCCGGAGGGGTGAAAGTGCGGATATCGAGTCCGGACACGGTTGTGCGCTAGTCAGCCGCCGATGAGCGTGCGGACCTCGTAGAGCTCGGGGAAGAAGGTCAGGTCGAGCGCTCGGCGGAGGAAGTCGACCCCGCTGGAGCCACCGGTCCCCGTCTTGTGGCCGATCGTCCGCTGCACCACCTGGAGGTGGCGGAACCGCCATTCCTGGAAGTTGTCCTCGAGGTCGACGAGCTCCTCGCAGGTCTCGTAGACGCCCCAGTGCTTCTCCGGCTCGGCGTACACGTTGGCGAGCAGCTCGAGGAGGCCCGGGTTCGAGCGGTGCTTCTGGGTCCAGTCGCGCTCCAACAGCTCCGCAGGTACCGGATACCCGGCGCGGGCCAGGTAGGCCAGGAACTCGTCGTACAGGGACTTCTCGCCCAGGAGGGTCTCCAGCTCGGCCTTCACCGCGGGGTCGTGGCTGAAGACGCGCACCATCTCGGCGTCCTTGTTGCCGAGGAGGAACTCCACCTCGCGGTACTGCGCCGACTGGAAGCCCGAGGAGGTCGCGAGGAACGGCCGGATCTCGGCGTACTCACTGGGCGTGAGGGTCGCCAGCACCGACCACTGGTCGGTGAGCGTGTGCTGGATGTGCTTGACCCGGGCCAGCCGCTTCAGCGCCGGCGCGAGCTCGTCGGTGGCGAGCAGGGCCCGGGCCGACCGGAGCTCGTGGACCATCAGCTTGAGCCACAGCTCGGAGGTCTGGTGCTGGATGATGAACAACAGCTCGTCGTGCTGGGGTGGCTGGCTCTGGGGCCGCTGGGCCGAGAGCAGGACGTCCAGCTGGAGGTAGTCGCCGTAGGACATCTGGCTCGAGAAGTCGGTGGTGATCGACTCCTCCAGCTCACGCTGGTTGCGGTCGCGGGTCACGCCCCCAATCTAGACGTCCCGGGTGGGGGGCTTGGTCGCCCCAGGTCACCGTGCAGGTCTACATTTCGCCCTGTGACTTCTCCCGCGGGTTGGGCCCCCGGCGGTTCGACCCGCGTGTGGCGGCCGGACTGGCCGGTCCCGGTGGAGCAGATCTTGTCCCAGTCCCGTCACGGTCGCGGCGACCCGACGTACAAGATCGACCTGCAGGGCCGCCACTGGCGTGCCCTCGGTACGCCGGAGGGCCCGGCCACCCTCGTGATCCAGGCGCGTCCGGCCGAGGGCGAGGTCTACGCGGCGGCCTGGGGCAGGGGGCGCGACTGGGCGCTGGAGCAGGTCCCGGCGATGCTGGGTGCCGAGGACGACCCGAGCGGCTTCGACCCGCGAGAGCCCGTCCTGCACGAGCTGTGGCGGCAGCACTCCCACCATCGGTTCGGCCGCACCGGGCTGGTCATGGAGGCGCTCGTCCCGGCGATCATCGAGCAGAAGGTGACCGGCCAGGAGGCGTTCGGGTCCTTCCGCGACCTGGTGCTGCGCTACGGGAACGCGGCTCCCGGCCCCGGGCACGACCTGAAGCTGCAGATCCAGCCCGACGCGGACACTTTGCGCACGATCCCCTCGTGGGAGTGGCTCAAGCTGAGCATCGACCCGGCGCGTTCCCGTGCGGTCGTGATCTCCGCGCGCAACGCAGCGGCTCTCGAACGGACGCTGCGGCTCGACCCGGCCGAGGCCGAGCGCGCGCTGCGCTCCCAGCCCGGCATCGGTGAGTGGACGGCGGCCGAGGTGCGCCAGCGGGCCTTCGGGGACGCCGACGCCGTCTCCTTCGGCGACTACCACGTCGCCAAGGACATCGGCTGGGTCATGCGCGGCGAGGCGATGACCGACGACGAGCTGCGCGAGTACCTCGAGCCCTGGCGCCCGCACCGCGGCCGGGTCCAGGCCCTGCTCGCCCTCGGCGGTCGGCACCGGCCGCGCCGCGGCCCCCGGATGACGCCGCGCACCCACCTGCCCGTCGAGCGCGTGCGACCCCCCTCGCCGCGTCGGGTGGGCTGATGGTCGACCTCACCGGAATCGCGACCCTCGACGTCGTCGAGGTGGAACGGCTCTTCGCCGACACCCCCGCCGAGGAGCTCGTCGCCGGCGTACGCGACCTGGACGACGACGCCCTCTGGGCCCTCGTCAACCGCGACGAGACCCGCCCGGTCGCGGTCGCCGGCATCCTCGCCCGCCTGCACGAGTACGCCGTCCCGGCGATGCTCGCCCGGGTCGAGGGCCGGGTGCGCCTCGAGCTGGACCGTCGCGGGAAGGTGCTGGAGACCCACGTGCTGTCGTGCTCCGGTGGCGTGCTGACGCTGTCTGACGACGTCGCGCCGGTCGACGTCACGCTGCGGACCAGCGTCGTCCGGTTCGTCCGGCTGATCAGCGGGGAGCACAACGCCGGACTCGAGTACCTCTCCGGGCACCTCGACATCGACGGAGACGCGGACCTGGCGCTGGCCGTCGGCGGGATGTTCCGCGTGCCGGGCTCCGACGAGGTCGCCGTGGACCCGCGGGCGCTCGACCCGGTCGACGTGGCCAGGGCCCTGGGCGAGGTGGACAGCCGGCACCTCAAGAAGGTGATGGCCTCGGGCTTCCGCCCGGTCGTGCTCGGGGAGATCTTCCGCCGCCTGCCCCAGTTCGTGGACCAGCGCAAGGCCGGCACGACCCGCCTCGACGTCGGCTTCCGCCTGCTCGGCAACCCCAGCGGTGAGGTGGAGCGCTACCACGTCAGCATCGACCGTGGCGCGGCCACGGTGAGCCCGGGCGAGGAGGGTCAGCGGCGCGACGCCACGATCAGCTGCGAGGGCCACGACTTCCTCCGGCTGGCCACCGGCCACCTCAACCCGGTCGCCGGCGTGCTGAAGGGGACGCTCAAGGTGAAGGGCGACAAGGCCAAGGCGCTGCACTTCAGCTCGCTCATCGACTTCCCGAGGGCGGGGTAGGGGCTGCATGAGTCCCCGGCTACCCGGGGACTCATGCGCTTCGAGGGGGTTGCAACCCCCAGGAAGCGACAGACTCGCCCACTCAGTTCGGCGTACGACGGCCGCTCAGAGCAGTGGGCGGAGCGGGTTGAGCACCATCTCGGTGAAGCGCCGGTAGACGTCCCGCGCCTCCCACTCGTCCAGCGTGAGCTCCCAGCAGTTGGACTCGTCGACGGCGAAGATCTCCTCCATCGCCTTCGCCAGCCCGGCGTCGATGACCTCCACGTTGATCTCGTAGTTGCCCTGCAGGCTGAGCCGGTCGATGTTCGCCGTCCCGACCGTCACCCAGGTGCCGTCCACCGTCGCGGTCTTCGCGTGCACCATCGCGTCCCGGAACCGCAGGATGCGGACCCCGTCGCGCAAGAGCTGTGAGTAGTAGCCGCGGGAGATCCAGTCCGCGACCACGTGGTTGGACTTGGCCGGCACGAGGAGGCGTACGTCGACCCCGCGCATGGCGGCGGCCCGCAGGGCGTCGACGAAGTCCTGGTCGGGGAGGAAGTAGGCCTGGGTCAGCCAGACGTTCTTCGAGGCCCGCGCGATCGCCTCCATGTACATCCCGCGGATCGGGAACATCCACAGCCGCGGCACGTTCCGGTGCACCCGCATCGTCGGCTCCCACTCCGAGGCGGTCTCCAGCAGCAGCGGCCGCTCGGAGCGGCCGATCCGCTTGCGTCGGTTGAGGTTCCAGAAGTCCGCGAATGCCCGTTTCAGGTCCCACACCACGGGGCCGGTCACGCGGACGTGGGTGTCGCGCCACTGGGTCGCGTACGCCGACCCGATGTTGTAGCCACCCAAGAACCCGACCGCGTCGTCGACCACCAGCAGCTTGCGGTGGTCGCGACCGTAACGCCGCAGGTCGAAGATCCTCAGGCCCGCGGTCCACACCGGGTACCGGAGCACCTTCACCGAGGCCGGGAACCGCTTGAACCGTGGTGACACCACCAGGTTGGCGAACCCGTCGTAGATGCAGCTGACCTCGACCCCCCGCTCGGCCGCGTCGATGAGAGCGTGCTTGAACCGCTCGCCCATCAGGTCGCCCTTCCAGATGTAGGTCTCGAAGAGGATCTGCCGCTGGGCGCCTTCGATCGCGGCCAGCATGTCGTCGTACAGGTCCTGCCCGAACGTGTACGTCGTCACGTCGCTGTCGCCGACGGTCACGGTGCGCGGCGGCGTGGTCGGGAACGGCTTGGGCTTCTTGTTCCGACGGCGGTAGGAGTCGATCACGGACATCGTGATGGCGAGCAGCAGCTGGACCCCGAGCACGGTCAGCAGCGTGCGACGCAGCACGCGGAACGCCCGCTCGCTCATCGGCTCGACCTTCGTCACGCCGCCAATCTAGCCAGCGCGCTTCACGACGAGGTCCGTCGGTAGACGAGCCCACGGCCGGAGTACCCCTGGACGTGCAACGTGTCGCCGACGATCCGGAACCACCACGGGTGGGAGTAGATACCGGTGAGATAGCGGTCGAGCGCGGTGGAGAAGTGGCAGTTCTCGCGCGGTCGGAGCGCCTGGATCCTCCCTGCTCCGTCGATGCCGAATCCTCCGGCGGTGCCACGGCAGCCTCGGTTGAGGTGCGTGAAGCCGTCGATGACCGTGAACCGGACCCGTGGCTTCGCTGGGGCGGCTCTGAACCTGCGGGCCGGCATCGTGACGGACCCGTCGACGAGATCCACGAGCCTCCAGCGCGTGCCGTCCAGCCGCTCGATCTGCGGCCGCGGCAGGCGCCGCAGGGTCACGGTGGTCGATGTGCCGGTGAGGTGGAGGGTCCGCCCGGTGGCGTGCAACCGCCGCGCTCCGCGCAAGCCGCGCACCAGGGAGCGCTCCTGGTGCAGCAGTCTCGAGCGGCAGGCAGCGTGGTGCGGCGGCGGAGCGAGGACGACCCGAACCCAGTGGTCATAGCTGCTGACTTGCCAGTCAGCGCCGCGGACGGTGCACCCGGTGTCGAGGGAGAGGCCGAACGAATCCACGCCGAGGACCGCCGGGTGCCGCGGCTCGGGGACGATCTCTCGACCTCCGACCCGGACGGTCCGCACCAGCCATGCGCCGTCGAGCGGGACGGCATGCGGGTCGGGTGGCGGTGGGGGAGGTGACGGATGCCAGACCAGGCGTACGCCGGGGCCGGTGAGCACCAGGTGCGACCCGTGGCGCTCGGCGTGGTCGATCCGAGGCAACCAGGCGTCCCAGCGACCCGGGGTCGAATCGGTCGGCGAGCACGGCCCGTAGCTGCGGTCCTCCTGTCGCAGGTCGAAGCGGAGCCCGTCGACATCGTTCACGACGTCGTACAGGAAGCCTCCGCACCCTTGGTCGACGAACGCCGTCTTCGGTCCGATGCCCAGCCCGGGCCGGAAGTCCGAGGGGCCGTGCAGCGTCATGTCGACCGAAGTCGTCCGGACCCGGTCGAGGACCCATCCACCGTCGATGTCCGGCGGCGACGCAGGCGCCAGGCCCACCACTCCCACGGCGCCGAGCACCAGCACCGTGAGGATGCCGAGCGGCGCGAACCCCCACCCTCTGCCCACCTGCCGATCGTGACCGCGCGCCGACCCGCCCGGAAGCCCCTGACGCCGAATCGTGACGAGAACGAGTCGTGTCGGTGTCCCCGGATACGCTCGCAGCATGCGACCAGTGACCGACCTCGAGCGCCGGGTGGCGCCGTTCAAGGTCGTCTCGGACTACCAGCCCTCCGGAGACCAGCCGGCGGCGATCGAGGAGATCAGCAAGCGGATCCGGGGCGGCGTCGAGGACGTCGTCCTGCTCGGGGCGACCGGCACGGGCAAGACCGCGACCGTCGCCTGGGTGGCCGAGCAGCTCCAACGACCCCTGCTCGTGATGCAGCCCAACAAGACCCTGGCCGCGCAGTTCGCCAACGAGCTCCGGCAGCTGTTCCCGGACAACGCGGTGGAGTACTTCGTCTCCTACTACGACTACTACCAACCCGAGGCGTACGTCCCTCAGACCGACACCTACATCGAGAAGGACTCCTCGATCAACGAGGAGGTGGAGCGGCTCCGGCACAGCGCCACCAACAGCCTGCTCACCCGCCGCGACGTCATCGTCGTGAGCACCGTCTCCTGCATCTACGGCCTGGGGACGCCGCAGGAGTACGTCGACCGCATGGTCCGGCTGAAGGTCGGCGAGGAGCGTGACCGCGACCAGCTGCTGCGTCAGCTGGTCAACATCCAGTACACCCGCAACGACCTCAGCTTCACCCGCGGCACCTTCCGGGTCCGTGGCGACACCCTCGAGGTCTTCCCGGTGTACGAGGAGCTCGCGATCCGCATCGAGTTCTTCGGTGACGAGGTGGAGCGCCTGATGACGTTGCACCCGGTCACGGGGGAGGTGGTCACGGAGGACCAGGAGCTGCACATCTTCCCGGCCACCCACTACGTGGCCGGCCCGGAGCGCATGGAGCGGGCGATCTCCGGCATCGAGCACGAGCTGGAGGACCGGCTGGCCGAGTTCGAGCGCCAGGGCAAGCTGCTGGAGGCGCAGCGCCTCCGGATGCGCACGACGTACGACATCGAGATGATGCGGCAGGTCGGGTCCTGCTCCGGCATCGAGAACTACTCGATGCACATCGACGGTCGTTCGCCGGGCAGCGCACCCAACTGTCTCCTCGACTACTTCCCCGAGGACTTCCTCCTCGTCGTCGACGAGTCCCACGTCGCGGTGCCGCAGATCGGCGGAATGTACGAGGGCGACATGTCGCGCAAGCGCAACCTCGTCGACCACGGCTTCCGACTGCCCAGCGCGATGGACAACCGCCCGCTGCGGTGGGAGGAGTTCCTCGACCGGATCGGGCAGACGATCTACCTGAGTGCGACGCCGGGCAACTACGAGCTCGACAAGGTCACCTCGAACGGCCGCCCCGACGTCGTCGAGCAGATCATCCGACCCACGGGCCTGGTGGACCCCCAGGTCGTCGTGAAGCCGACCAAGGGTCAGATCGACGACCTGATCAGCGAGATCAACGCCCGCGTTGAGAAGAACGAGCGCGTCCTGGTCACCACTCTGACGAAGAAGATGTCGGAGGACCTCACCGACTACCTCCTCGACGCCGGCATCCGCACCCGTTACCTCCACTCCGAGGTCGACACCCTCAAGCGGATCGAGCTGCTCCGCGACCTGCGGCTGGGGGAGTACGACGTCCTGGTCGGCATCAACCTCCTCCGCGAGGGCCTCGACCTCCCGGAGGTGTCGCTGGTGGCGATCCTCGACGCCGACAAGGAGGGGTTCCTCCGCTCGGACAAGTCGCTGATCCAGACGATCGGACGTGCTGCCCGAAACGTGTCGGGCGAGGTGCACATGTACGCCGACAAGATCACTCCCTCCATGGAGTCGGCGATCGACGAGACCAACCGCCGCCGTGAGAAGCAGGTCGCCTACAACAAGGCCAACGGCATCGACCCGACCCCGCTGCGCAAGAAGATCGCCGACATCACCGAGATGCTGGCCCGCGAGGACGAGTCGACCCAGGAGCTGCTCGAGACGTGGCAGCACCTCGACGGCAAGAACAAGAAGGCGCCGGTGCCCGGCCTCTCCCGGCTGCGTGAGACCACTCCCGACCTGGCCGGTCTCCCGAGCACCGAGCTCGCCGAGCTGATCCAGGAGCTGAGCGACCAGATGAAGGCCGCGGCCGCCGAGCTCCAGTTCGAGGTGGCTGCCCGCCTGCGCGACGAGATCTCCGACCTCAAGAAGGAGCTCCGCCAGATGGTGGAAGCGACCAAGTGAGGCGGCTCGCCGAACCGAAGGTTCGAGCGATGCAGCCGAGTGCGGGAGCAGCGTCGCGAAGCGACGCAGGCGACGAAGTGAGGAGCGGGGTGCCGAGCCGCAGGCTCGGGCATCGCCGTACCGAGGAAGGCGGGCTAGACCACCACGGGCGGGTCAGAGTGTCGAGGCTCCCCCTGGTGACCGTGGGGGAGGAGACTTCGACGGCATGAACGAGGATCTGGTCGCCACCATCACCCACGCTCGCTTCACGTCGGTGGTGCAGCAGGGCTACGTCATGGGAGACGTCGACGACTTCCTCGACCGGCTGGTCGCTCACCTGTCGGTGGGGGCCTCGGTCCGGGACATGATCGAGGCCAACCACTTCCCTGTCGCGAGCTGGACCGAGACCTACGACCGGTACGACGTGGACCTCCTGCTGTCCCAGGTCAAGCACAAGGCCCAGGTCGACCCGGACGCGCCGCTGCCCGCGCCCGAGGTCGCGCCGCCAGCCCGGGGCGCGATGCCGCACGTGCCCCAGCCCCGGGCCGAGGCGATGACCCAGAAGAAGGGTCTGCTGGCCCGGATCTTCACCGCCGACTAGCCGGCTCCCCTGGAGGGGTGGGCACCGGCTCACCAGCTGTTCCCTAGGGTCGAGGCATGACCACCATCGACCTCGGTCGCCCCCAGCAGGGCGACGTCATCGAGCTGATCCTGGACGACCACCGCCGCTTCGAGGCGCTCCTGCGCGACCTGCGGGACTCGTCCTCCGACCGGGACGCGGTACGACAGGGGCTCGCGGCCCTGCTCGTCGCGCACGCGGAGGCGGAGGAGCAGTACGTCTACCCGAAGCTCCATCGCAAGGGAGCGGTCGGCGAGCACGAGGCGGAGCACGGCAAGCACGAGCACGCCGAGGGCAACGAGGCGCTGCTCGCCGTCCTCGAGCTCAAGGGCACCGACACCGACGCGTTCGACGACGCCGTCGAGGAGCTCGCCAAGCTGGTCAACCACCACCTCACCGAGGAGGAGCTGACCATCCTCAACCCCGCGCGCGAGGAGGTGGGCGAGCGAGTCCGGGCCGAGCTCGGCGACCAGTTCGCCGCCGAGCGGAACCGGCAGCTCGACGACGACTGCGGCCGGATCGAGAACGTCCGGCGGCTCGTGGCCGAGGCCCGGCGCGAAGGCCTCATCGACGACGACGAGGACGACGACGAGGACTAGCCGGGACGGACGGTCAGCGACTGGTTGAGCGTCCCGACGGGTCCCTGGACGTCGTGGATCACGCTCGAGGTCAGGCCCAACCCGCTCGAGCCGAACGACACCCGGGTGTCGAAGCCGACCCACGCGCCGCGCGGCTCGGTGAAGAAGTGCGCGGTGAGGTCGACGTTCGGGAAGGCCACGGTCCGCGGGTCCGCGCGGACCGTCATCCCGTTCGCGATGTCGAGCACCCCGACGTACGCCGCCAGCTCGCTCACCGGCTCGCCGTCCAGGAGCGGTGTGCGCGGCCGTACCCAGAACCTCGCCCGTCCCGGTTCGACCTGGTCCCGGCGCAGCTCGACCGAGGCGATGAAGCCGCCGGGCCACACGCTCGTGGGGTCCCAGACGGCGAGCTCCTCCGGGAGCGGCAGCGGCGCGAACGGTGAGCCGCCGATCCCCGCGGTTTCGTGCGCCTGGAGCAGCCAGGCCCGCATCCGGACGATCGGGCGCCCGGCGTGGGTGAGCGCCGCCTCGACCAGCTCGATGGTCCTCCCCGGACGGACGACACGGACCTCGATCTCCACCTCGGCGACGGGCACCGTCCCGAGCAGGTCGTAGGACACCCGGCTCAGCAGGAGCCGCTCCTCGCGTCGGCGTTCGTGGTCGCGCAGCACCTCGTGGGCGAGCAGCCCCAGGGCCGGCGCGATGTGCTGCTCCTCGATCCGCCAGGCGCCGCTGACCTCTTCGGTGGCCCGGAACCGGCCCTCGTCCAGCCGCTCGAAGTAGGGCATCGCGCCATCGTAAGTACAGTCGGGCCGTGGACGTGGAGCGGATGCAGCAGCACTGCTGCGACCTGCCCGGAGCGTGGCCGGACAACCCGTGGGAGCACGACCACCCCGTCTTCAAGGTCGGTCCGACCGACCGGGGCAAGATCTTCGCGTTCCTCGGCGCCACGGGTGTCGGTGTGAAGGCCGGACGGAGTCGGGAGGAGGCCGACGAGTGGATCGCGCGGTTCCCCGGCGACGCGTCGGTCATGCGCTACATCGGCCGGTCCGGGTGGAACGACCTCGCGTTCGGCGGTGCCATCCCCGACGACGAGCTGATCTCCGCGGTCGAGGAGTCCTACCGCCTGGTCGTCGCCGGGCTGCCGCAGAAGCTTCGCCCCGAGGGCTGGGACTCCGTCTAGCCGAGCCGGCCGAAACCGGGCGATGCGTCCACCCCCGTTCGGGGCCTACCGTGAGCATCGACGTGACCGCGACCTGACTCAGTCGTTGACCACCCGGGGGGCCCACGAGGCGGACATCGGCGAGCGCACGTTGTCCAAAACGAGAACACGTTCTATTCTCGGGCAACCCAAGCGAGGAGCAGGGAGGTGACGCGGGATGGCATTCTCTGCCGTCTCCGTGGTCCGCGGACCCGGTGAGATCGCCGCCATGGTCGTCGAGGTCACCAAGCGGATGTTCACCTCGCGCTTCCAGACCCGGGAGTTCATCGAGCAGGCCTGGTTCATCACCAGCGTCACCCTGATGCCCACGATCCTGGTCTCGATCCCGTTCGGCGCCGTCATCTCGCTCCAGGTCGGCAACCTCACCGGTCAGCTGGGAGCGCAGTCCTTCGCCGGCGCGACCGCCGTGCTGGCCGTCGTACGGGAGGCCGCGCCGATCGCTGCGGCGCTGATCATCGCCGGCGCCGCCGGGTCCGCCATCTGCTCGGACATGGGTGCGCGCAAGATCCGTGAGGAGATCGACGCGATGGAGGTGCTCGGCATCGACCCGCTCGAGCGCCTGATCGCTCCCCGGGTCTTCGCCACGATGTTCGTGGCGCTGATGATCAACGGCATCGTCATCGGGGCGGGCATCGGCGGCGGCTACTTCTTCACCGTCATCGTCCAGGGTGGGTCCGCCGGAGCGTTCCTCTCCTCCTTCACCGCGCTCGCCAGCCTGCCGGACCTGGTCATCGCGATGATCAAGGCGGGAATCTTCGGCTGGCTGGCCGCGATCGTCGGCGCCTACAAGGGCCTCAACGCCGGTGGCGGGCCCAGCGGCGTCGGCCGAGCGGTCAACGAGTCGGTGATCGTCGCGTTCATGATGCTGTTCTTCCTCAACGCCGTGATCACCGCCATCTACTTCCAAGTCGTCCCGCCGCCGGGGTTGTAGGCCATGGCGACGATGAGCAGTCTCGGCAGCGCCTTCATCCAGGGGCGACGCGACACCCTGGAGCACTACGGCGACCAGCTGCTCTTCTACCTCAAGGCGCTGGCCTGGACACCGCGCGCCGTACGTCGGTACCGCCGCGAGATCTACAACACCCTCGCCGAGGTCACCTTCGGCGCGGGCGGGCTGACGCTGATCGCCGGGACCGTCGGCGTCATCGCGTTCCTCTCGTTCTTCGCCGGGACCGAGGTCGGCATCCAGGGCTACGCGAGCCTCTCGCAGATCGGCGTCGCGAAGTTCAGCGCCTTCATCTCCGCCTACTTCAACACCCGTGAGGTGGCGCCGCTGGTCTCCTCGATCGCGCTCGCCGCGACGGTCGGCTGCGGTTACACGGCCCGGCTCGGCGCGATGCGGATCTCGGAGGAGATCGACGCGCTCGAGGTGATGGCCGTCCCCTCTTTGCCGTTCCTGGTGACGACCCGGATGATCGCGGCGTTCATCGCCGTCATCCCGCTCTACATCGTGGCGCTCTGCTCGTCGTACCTCGCGCCCCGCCTGATCGTCACGCTGATCTACCACCAGTCGGTCGGCACCTACGACCACTACTTCCTGCAGTTCCTGCCACCGATCGACATGCTCTGGTCGTTCGGGAAGCTGCTGTTCCTGGCGACCGCGATCATCCTCATCCACTGCTACTACGGCTACACCGCCTCCGGTGGTCCCGCCGGCGTCGGCATGGCCGTGGGTCGCGCCATCCGCACCAGCATCGTCACCGTCGTCGTCGCGGACTTCTTCCTCAGCTTTGCGATCTGGGGTTCCACGACCACCGTGCGGATCACGGGGTAGCCGATGCTGGTCAACATCCACCACGACTCCCCGGCCGAGCACCGTCGTCTGCTCGCCGCCGGGGTGGTGTTCCTGACCGTCGTCGCCCTGCTCGTGGCGTTCTCGATCGCGATCTACAACAAGGCCTTCGCCGACGTCTCCTTCGTCACGATCCGGGCCGACCGGGCCGGGCTCCAGCTGGCCAAGTTCGGCGACGTACGGGTCAACGGCGCGTTGGTCGGCCAGGTCCGCAGCATCGGCCAGGACGGCAAGCAGGCGGTCATCAAGGTCGCACTCGACCCGGAGTCCGCGAAGAACCTCCCGGACAACGTCACGGTCGAGATCCTCCCGACGACGCTGTTCGGCCAGAAGTTCATCTCGCTCGTGCTGCCAAAGACCGCCTCGACGACGTCGCTCGCCGAGCACGGCGAGATCCCGGCCAGCCGGGTCAGCACCAACGTGGAGCTCAACCGCATCCTCGCCGAGCTCTTCCCGCTCCTGCGGTCGATCCATCCCGCCGACCTCAACGCCACGCTCAACGCCCTCGCCACGGCCCTGCAGGGGCGGGGTGAACAGCTCGGGGTCACCCTCGACAAGCTGGACAGCTACCTCGGCGCGATCGACGACCACCTCCCGACGCTGCGCAAGGACCTCGTGCTGCTCGCCCAGGTCGCCGACACCTACAGCGGGTCGGCGCAGGACCTGGTCGGCATCCTCGGCAACGTCACCGTCACCAGCCGGACGATCCTGGCCAACAAGAAGAACCTCGACGTGTTCTTCTCCGACCTCTCCGGGCTGGCCGACACCTCGACCCGGGTCCTCCGTACCAACGGTGCGAACCTGGTCCGCGTCGGGCAGCTCTCGGCCCCGCTGACCGGCCTGCTGGCGCGGTACAGCCCGGAGTACCCGTGCCTGCTGAAGGGCCTGGCCAACTACGAGCCCCGGCTCTCGAAGATCTTCCGCGGCAACATGATCCGCCAGTTCTTCGTCTTCAACACCCCGCAGTACCGCGAGTACGACCAGCGCGACCGGCCCGTCTACGGCGAGGTCGGCCACGGCCCCTGGTGCCTGGGACTGCCGACCCCGCCCGAGCCGATCCCTCCGCAGCCGCTCAAGGACGGCACGGACCAGGACGACCACCCGCCGACCAGCACGACCCCCGGAACGGGCATGGCGACGAGCGCGCGCACGGACACCGGGTACGCCGGCAGCCCCGGCGACCAGGTCGTGGTGAACGCGATGCTGTCCGAGCGTTCCGGCCGCAACGCGGACGACTACGGCTCGCTCGGCTCCCTCATGTACGGCGCCGTGGTCCGCGAGGCGGTGAGCCATGAGTCGTAACTCCACGACCGTGGCGGCCGGCATCAAGCTCGGCATCTTCACGCTGTGCTCGCTCGTCGTCACCGGCACCCTGGCCGCGATCATGGGCAACTTCGGCTTCGGGGGCAGCCACGAGTACAAGGCGATCTTCACCTCCGCCTCGATGCTGCAGAAGGGCGACGACGTACGGATCGCCGGAGTCAACGTCGGCGAGGTCAAGGCGGTGGACCACTACGACCGCACGGGCGCCCTGGTGACCTTCTCGATCCAGGACGACATCGACCTGACCACGGACTCCCGGGCAGACATCCGGTACCTCAACCTCGTCGGCGACCGGTACATGGCCCTGGAGCAGGGCGGCAACCGGAACGCGTCCCCGCTGAAGCCGGGCGGCACCATCCCCGTCCGGAACACCCGGCCGGCCCTGGACCTCACGGTGCTGTTCAACGGGTTCCATCCCCTCTTCCAGGCCCTCAACCCCCAACAGGTCAACGACCTCAGCCTCAACCTGGTCCAAGTGCTCCAGGGGGAGAGCGGCACGGTCGCGGGCCTGGTGAACAAGACCGCGTCGCTGACCAACAGCCTGGCCGACCGCGACCAGCTGATCGGCGAGGTGATCAACAACCTCACCGGCACGCTGCAGACCGTCGACCAGCGGCACCAGCAGCTCAACCAGCTGATCCTCGCGCTCAAGGGCTGGA
>Ga0307504_10000044_pt1 | contig 26086 bp, 11 predicted proteins | sample 19_S_MG_FD_194516 | JGI IMG/M metagenome (GOLD analysis project Ga0307504, IMG submission 194516) | Soil microbial communities from Populus trichocarpa stands in riparian zone in the Pacific Northwest, United States - 19_S | ecosystem: Environmental > Terrestrial > Soil > Riparian zone > Trees... | reverse complement strand
CGGCCGCCGTGGTGGCATCCCAGTCGAGCACCACGGTCTGTGGGGTGTTCGGTCCCGCGCCACATCGCGGCCGGAGTCCAGGGCCCTCGTAGCACTCCTGGGCCTGTTGGCGGTACCGCTCGACCGACCTCGGGTCGGCGAGGGCGGCGAAGAGACGGGGCAGTACGGGGTGACGCCACCTGGGAGGCCTCGGAACCTCCGCTTCTCGTCCTCCGCGGGCTTGGGATCTACACGGCCGACCGGGCTCAGCGGGAGCGGAGGGTGGCCATGCCGTCGCCGGTGAGGTCGTCGTAGGCGGGCTTACGCCCCGCCATGGACATGACCAACGACAGCAGGGGTCCTTCGACGAGGGGGCCCGACCCAGTCGTCCAATCCAAGTCGGTGGCCTTCAAGGTCAGGCCGGCGATCCGCGTCTTGGCCCCGATGATGAGGTTGGAGCCCTTGAAGAAGTCGGCCACGATCCTCAGGCCGTCTGGGTCGTAGCTGTGGGTGATGCCGAGCGGTCGGCGGATGTCCTCGCCGTGCACGATCGTCTCACCCAACCACGTCGGCGTGGGCCCGGGCGGGTGTTGACTCAGGTTGACCGCGGCCTTGAAGCGGGCCAGGGTCTCCGCCGGTCCCCCTGCGGTCTCACGGGCGATGTCGGTCTCGGCCATTCTGTTGAACTTGAAGCCCGCCTTCACCAGTCCCGAGACGAACCTGCCGGCATTCGAGGTCGCCGCCGAGGTCATGTGGCCGAGCACCTGCATCACATTCCAACCTGTGCACAACGACGCCGTCTTCCACTGCTCGTCGGTCAGCGAGTCCACGTCGGTCGCCAATGCAGCCCGTTCCTTGTGGACGATGGACCACGGGTCTGAAGTCGCCATCCGACAAACATAGGCGCGGGCCGCCCAGAGAGGGAGGAACTCCGGGCGCGGCCGGACGTGGCTCCTGGGAAGGAGACATCACGGACCCGGAGCTGCCTCACGCATTTTGCGAACCGATTCGGAGCGGCCACTCCGGCTCTTCCCGGGTCAGGTCGAAATCGGCGCCGGTGAGCCTGTTTCGGGATCCGAACCGGGAGCCTGGGTGAACCCGGTTCGCGTCATCTCGCCCCACCCGTTCGACTTCTTGATGGTCCACCAGGCGCGGGCTCGCACGACGGTCATCAGTTGGCGATACCCCAGGTTCTCGACGATGGCAGCGATGACAAGCCTGGAAAGACACGACCACCCCGGGTACCGGCGGAAGGCGCGCTCCTCCATGAGGATGGCGACGAAGGAGAGGACGAAGCCACAGGAGATCGACAGCGCCATCATCAAGATGATCAGGTCGAGGGAGGCGAACCCGAACAAGATGCTGGAGATGAGCGCTCCGTAACCCAGGAGCTCGATCACGGGGCCGAACAGCTCGAAGATCACGAAGTACGGCAGGGCCACGAGGCCGATCCGGCCGTAACGGGGATTCGCCGCCATCGCGCGGTGACGGCCGATCATCTCCGTCAGTCCCCGCTGCCATCGGTCCCGCTGTCGTATCAGGGTCTTGAGGTCGCCCGGCGCCTCCGTCCAACAGATCGGGTCCGGGAAGAACGTGATCCTGCACTCCCGCCCCTGTTCACGGCGCGTCCGGTGAAGTCGCAGGACAAGCTCAGCGTCCTCCCCGACGGTGCGGGTGTCCCACCCACCGGCGTCGATCACCGCCTGACGTCGGAACAGGCCGAAGGCACCCGAGATGATGATCAGCATGCCGGCACGGGACCACCCGACCCGGGCGCCGAGGAAGGCCCTCAGGTACTCGAGGATCTGGACATTGGCGACCAGCGACCGCGATGTCTTCACCTCCGCCACTCGCCCGTCGCGGATCGTCGAACCGTTGATGATGCGCACGATCCCGCCCGTGGCGACCGTGTCGGGTGACGACTGGAACTCCCAAACCAGGCGCGAGAGCGCGCCGGGATCGAGCAGCGTGTCGGCGTCGATGGCGCAGACGAGGGGATACCGGGCGTAGCGGAGGCCCACGTTGAGGGCGTCAGCCTTCCCCCCGTTCTCCTTGTCGATGACCACCAGGCGGGGCTCGTCAGGGCTGATGTACACACCGCGGACGGGCTTGGTGACCAGGTTGGCGCGTGGCACCCGCCCAGCGGGTAGGAGCGAGAAACCCTTGTGCAGGGCCTCGAGGGTGTCGTCCCTTGAGCCGTCGTTCACCACGATGACCTCGAAGTTGACGAACTGCGAGGCCATGAGCGCCACTATGGCTGGGACGATGACCGGTCCCTCGTTGTATGCGGGAGCCAGAATCGACACGGGAAGCGTGAGCGGGGAGCGGCCGACCCAGGCGTAATCGCGCATCGGGCGACGGCGCACGTAGTCCTCGATTGCCCGCCAGCCGGCGACGGCCAGCGCAGTGTTGATGGCGAGCAGCGTCACGAAGTAGCCGACCATGAAGACGTCAAAGGCATGCACGACATGTCCAACCACGACGCCCATCACGCCGCTCCCGGTGCGTCGGCGGAAAGCCGGCGACGGCGTGACACCGCCAGCACCTCCACGGCGCGCTCGGCCGCGTAGGCGTCGTCGCCCTCTGCGGCGCGGGTCAGCGCCGCGAGGCCGTCCGGACCGAGCTCGGCGAGCGCCGAGGCGGCATTGGCTCGCACCCACCAGGCTTGGTGGGCGAGGTTGGACTCGAGGAGGGGGACGGCCCTGATGACGCCAAGGCTCCCGAGCGACAGCGCCGCCTGGGCACGGACCTCCCATTCGGGGTCGCCGAGCGCACCGAGCAGCGCGTCGTGACACGCGGTAGAGCCGCAGGTGCCGAGCGAGCGCGCGGCGCAGATTCTCTCCTCGTCGTCGACGCTGGCGAGGAGGGGAAGCAGGCCGGCCTCACCCGAGGGGTCCCCAGCGAAGCCGAGTGCTCGCGCCAGGGACGCCCGCACGCCGCCTCCCTCGGTTTCAGAGCCAAGCCGTGCGAGGATCGATGGCACCGCCCAGGTCCCGCCGAGCCGCTCGATCAGACGCTCCGGAACCATGTCTCCGCCGAGCGCGTCGATCAGTGCGGTCGCTGCCTCGCCGGTGCCGATCCGAGCGAGGGCGCCGGCCGCGACGAGGCGGACGTCGGGGTCAGGGTCGGCGAGCAGGGGCCGGACCAGGGAGGCCGCGTCGTTGAGACCGAGCAGGCCCATCAGCAAGGCGGCTCGGCCGCGGGTGGCCGGCCGACGGGAGGCGAGACGTCGTTGGAGGTCGGCCTGTAGTCCACAGCTGCGAACCGCGCCGATGAGCTTCCCCGCGGCCTGATCGTCGACACCTTCGATGATCAGGGGAAGGATTCGGGCCAGATCCGACTGGAGATCCGTACGCCTGGCGGCAGATCTCAGCAGCCGATCGAGGCCGTCCCCCGACCCGAGCAGGGCCGCCCGGAACTCAGACCGGTGCTGAGCACTCGTGATCTCGCGGGCATCGCGACGCAACTTCCGCGCGACGACCATACCGGCGAGGACAAGCGTCAACGCCATGTTGGCGATCACAAAGAGGCCGATCGCCGTTCTCATTGTCCCCTCCAGGGGGGCAATGAGCTCGACCTCCAGCTGGACGGTTGTACCAGCTGGCTCCGGGCCTGCCCCGGGGCAGACTAATCGAAGCCGGCGACCGAGGGTGTGTGCAGCGACGGTGCCGGCGATACCGGAGGGGTATCGCCAGCTTCTGCCGGCAGCCGCGGACGTCGGCGCGCTCCAACCGCTCGACGGGCAAGCGGGCGGCGGGGATGTCGACGCGGATGTACTACGGGCCCTCCGGATTCCGCGTCCCCGGGCTCCGGCGGCAGGAGCGCTTCTGTGTTCGTTTTCCGACCGTCGAGGGCGCAACGTGCACACAGAAACCGCGGACGCGAGAAACCACGGAAGCGACCTACGTGCCGGCCGTCGAGCCATTGCCGAGCTCGCCCGCGTCGGGAGCGGGGCAGCGTCGAGGTCCGATGCAGCGAGAAGGCCGCCTCCCCAGGGCGCGAAGATCATTGGCGACCGGTGAAGACACCGGAGGCTGTCCTACGTCGACCGCGGGACGAGGCCGGCCAGATGCCCGCCCTGAGCTGACCGGCAGGCGGCCAGGAGCTGATCTATCGCGTTGCGCTGATGCCGTCGGTCAGGTACCGTGAGTTCACGGGCCGAAACGGCTCACGCCCAGGGGGGAGCACACATGTCTCGTCGGATCTTGTCCGCTCGGACGTTGTCCGCGGTCGCCATGATCGGGTTCGTTGTGATGTCCGCGTCGGGCGTCGCAAACGCAGCGCCGCCACAGCACGAGAAGAACATCGAGAAGAACGCCACAGAGACGTTCACCGACGTCGTGCCCTGCCATCCCGAGCTCGGCGGGTACGACATCACCATTACGTACAACGAGCAGGAGCACTCGACGTTCACCGACTCGAGTGGCCAATTCACCTTCACGCAGACGGGAACCTTCAGCGCGGTGCCCTCGGCCGGCAATCCCAGCACCGAGACTTTCACCGGGAAGTTCACGATCTGGGGTGGGGGGACCTTCAACAGCAAGCAGTCGGAGGAATCCTTCACCTTCAACGTGCAAGGAACCGGATCGCAGGGCACCACCTTTAGAGAGCACGACAATGCCCATGTGGTCACCGACGGTCCTGGTGATCCCGAAGACCCAGCGACGCCCGTGAAGGTGGCCTTCGAGAAGACAACCTGCCACTGAGTTTCCCGATCATGATGCGGGTCATCAACCCGTCCACCGCGCCGCCACCGAATACCTGACGGGAGCCCTCCTCGCGACGTCGAGGACTCGGCCATGCGGTCAGCGGCCTACCGGGTGCGGCAGCCGATCGCCCTGGGCCCGAAGATCCACATCGCGTGTCGCAGCAGGCGGCTCCTCCTCGTCAGGGATGTCCCGCCAGCCGCGGAGGCACCCCATCCATTCGTCATCGAGAAGCGAATCCAATGCCACCTCGAGCCGGCTCGGGTTGTGCGCGATATCACCCTCGCCGCAGATCTGCGCGAGCAACCCCCGTCTCGTCTCGCCTCGCCGCTCGGCGCGACGAACCACCTGGATGAGGTCCGTAGCGGTACGGATCCCATAGGCCCGGAGGTTCCGGAGGAGGTCGTGGCCGTCAGCCGCTTCTCGGCCGTCGTAGGACTCACGAAGTGTCGCCGGCGCCACGACGTGCAGGTACAGGATCGCTTGATCGACCCAGTCGACGAGCCGGGGCACAGGAATGCGGGTGTTGTGCATCAGCTCGACCAGATTGTGGTGGGCGAGTGCCTGGATATTTGTGATCCCCTCGTCCGTGAGCCGGGTGCGGTCGTAGAGGTCGATGCCCTCGAGATCGGTGAGCGGCGCGATCTCGTCCTGCAGGGCAGCGCTCGTGGACAGCACCTTGAGGTGCGGCATGCGGTCGCGGATCCAGTGGAGCCCTGTGGCAGGGACGATCCCGGAGACGAATGCGAGGACCCGGGCCACCGCATCCTCCTCGCCCAGCAGTGATCCAAAGAGCCATGCCAGTATGAGCGCCACCAGGATCCGGGTCGTGATCGTGTTGTACGTCTTCGGGGTGAGGTCACCCCGGACATAGCCGCGCAGCACGAGCTCAACGGCGAAAAAGTAGGCGCCGAGGAAGGCGAAGCTGAACGCGCTCGCGTCAGGGTTGATCAGTCCGGCGAGCGAGACGCTGGGGGACCTTTGGTTCACGACCTCCGACATGTCCAGCAGGATGAGCACCCACCCGAGCGAAATGGCGAACGTGGCGGCGAGCAGCGGTGTGCAGCTCCCGCCGTGGGAGCGCCACTGGGAGGATCCGGACCGGCGCGTCGGTGAGTCCATCAGCATGTCCAGCTGACTTCCGTACCGCGCCTTCATGTCGGCGAGGGTCCTCAGGCGGTTGTCGAGCCGGAACACGTCATGCAGCATCCGTTTGCGGATCGCAAGGAAGCGCTCTCGCCGGAATTGGAAAAACATCAGGGCAGGGAGCAAGGAGGCGAGGCCGATCAGCCCGACTTGAAGTGAACGCGCCACGATCAGCGCATGCGCATTCGGATCGACGACGAAGCGGCCGCCGTTCCAGCGGAGAACATCGTCAAGGCCGGTTCCGAAATAGACGGCGACAGCGGGTGCCACAACCGCCACGGCCAAGGCGGCGAGCAGGAGGATGATCAGGCCCAGCCGGTCGACGACGTGCCGGGAGACGATGAGGAGTGTCCACTCGGCGTCCTGACCCGACTTTCGCAATGCATGGAAGGCCGCCATGCCGACGAAGCCGACCGCGGCCGCACCCAGGGCCTGCCACGGCGTCAGCCCCACGATCGTCGCCGCCACGACCCCGACAACCACCGATGTCGCCATCGCTGACTCCAACGGTGATGTCTCGGGCGCCGGCGCCTCCCTGGCCTCCAGGCGGACCTTCTGCTGAAGCATCAGATGCCGTAACGCGCTTGCGTCGTCCGCCGTGAGCCGGCGGGCGACGAATTCCCGATCCTCCTCGAGCGGTGCGAGCCGGACCCGGCCTTCGCAGGTGGCGACTTCGATGAGTTCCGGTGTCTCGTTGGAGAGGAGGAAGACCGGTGGAAACGTGTAGCTGGACGTCGCCGCCGGGGTCGAGGTCGGAATGCCACCGCCGTCGTGGTCGCACCCGTCCGCCTCACGAGGCGAGTTTCCGTTGGTCGGAACCCCTCCGCCGGCGTCGATCACGGCGCGTCATTCGCTGCAGTCACCATACGAGCCCCCCTCGTCGGTTTCCTCGGTCAAGGTACCAGAGACCCGCAGACCGGACAAGATACGAAAAGGTCGCCCTATCCCTACACAGGTACCGAACCTGGAGGTCGTTCCCGCGGCGCGCGTGCGGCCGCACGACCGGCCCCTGTCGGCCTCCACCATCCGCCGAACCCACGGCATCCTCCACCGGGCCCTCGTCCAGGGCATGCGCTGGGGCTGGCCGGTCCAGAACCCGGCTGCGTCGGCCACGCCGCCCCGGGTGGTCACGCCCGACAGCTGCCCGCCCTCACCGGCCGAGCTGGCCACAGCTGGGCCCCGGAACCCGCGGGGTTAGCGGCTTTGTACGGAAGCCCGCCGAGCAGGAGCCATCGCCCGGTTGGCCTGAGCTGCCTTCGCCTTCAGGATCACCTCGGAGGCGTACGCATCGGCATCGCCATGCGTGGCGATGCTCGAGAACCTGGCCCGGCTCGCGGCGATCTCATCCGCGTCGCCACGGGCGAGCTCGAGATCGGTCTTGTGCAGCACGGCCAACAGGCCGTGCACGTTGCCGGATGCGGGTAGCGGCTGGTCGCCCCCGCCGGCCATCGCGCCGGGCGCGGCCACCTCCTGGGTGGGGGGAGCGTGGAGCGTGGTGGGGCAGTCGGTACGCGGTGTCGGCTCGGACAGCAGGTGGCGCAGGTCGTTGGCCTTGGCGTCACGGGCGGTGAGGGGGGGGATCCCGTAAAGCCGTTCGAGGGTGGCCAGCACCGAGGTGTGGTCATAGGCGGTGTGATCGACGGTCGCCGCGGGGATCCATGGCGACACGACGATCGCCGGCACCCGGATGCCGTAGTGGTCGAACAGGAAGCCACCCTGGTTGATGGTCGTGTCGTGCACCCAGCCGTCGTCGGGGTCCGGTGCCGGCCCGGGGCTCACCGAGTCGTAGAAGCCACCGTGCTCGTCGTAGGTGACGATGAGCATGCTCGACGTCCAATGCGGTGAGTTTCGGATCGCCTCGTACGTGGCCTTGATAAGTCCCTCGCCGCGGGACACGCCGTCCATCGGGTGCTCGGAGGAGCCGCCCGTGTACGAGCCCCCGGTGACGTCGCCGTAGTTCGGCTCGATGAACGTGTAGGTGTACGGGTAGGGGCCTTGGAGGTCAGTGGCGAGGGAGGAGAAGGCGCTGATGTCCTTCAGGTACGAGATCCCCTTCAGCAGCGCGACCTGCGGGACGGAGCCGGCCACCGAGCCGGTGTGGTCGGCGTAGAAGCGGTACTGCAAGCCCGCCTTGTTGAATGCGTCGTAGATCGACGAGCCGCTCGGGTAGGCAAAGCCGCTGCCCAGCAGCCAATTCGCGATGGTCGAGGAGCCCGGGCTGTCGGCCCAACCGCCCGACGACGCGCCGTGCACGAAGAACCGGTTCGGAAACGTGGGGCCAGGAATGGACGCGAACCATTTGTCACAGACGGCGAACTCGGTGGCGAGCTGGTAGGTGACGGGAAGATCGGTCGGCGTGTCGAACCCGGACATCACCTCGCCGTACTCGGCCGGGGTCGGCAGGTTGGGGTTGTTGCTGGTGATCTCGGTGCGCGTGGTGGCGTAGTTCGACACGAAGCCGGAGTTGTTCAGCGTCGTCGGGTATTGCGACCACAGGGTGCGCTGTACACCGTGCCCGTTGAGCTGCTCGAAGGTGTCGAGGAACTCGTGGCCGGGATCGGTGGGCATGCTCGACGGTGCCCCGCCCTTGCCGACGGTGTAGGTCTGGTTGCCGTAGCTGTTCGCGTTATTCGGGTCGGCGTGGGTGATGCCGGGGATGCCCGACTGTCCGAGCATGTTGTCGAACGAATGGTTCTCGAGCATGAGGACGAAGACATGTGAGATGGCGGTGTACGGCGCGACGAGGGCCATCGGCGCAGAGCACCCGCCTGATGGCAGGTTGATCGAGAAGGTATGGGTATCGGCCGTGAACGACAGGTTCTGCCCGGAGTCGGCGGCCTGGAGCTGGCACTCCTTCCAGTCGGTCATGTTGAGGAAGCCGGTGCTCTGGTAGATGCCGGGGGCCGAGCCGTTGGCGACGGCGAGCTCCAGCGCCCAGTAGTCGAGGATCAGGGCGTTGTCGAGACCCACCCGGAACGGCACGGTGAGCGGTCCGACTGTGGCGCCCGGCGCGGCGGACCACGTGGCGCTCTGGGTGCCATCGGACGAGTTGTCGTGGAACAGTTTGATCGCGGCCGTGCCGTCGGTGCTGTTCGTGACGTACGCCTGGGCCGTCTGGCGCTCCACCAGGTTCATCGGCGTGGAGCAGCCGCCGGACACCAGGTTGATCGAGAAGGTGTGCGCGTCGACGGTGAATGGGAGGTTCTTCCCGGCGTCGGGGCCCTGGAGCTGGCACTCCTTCCAGTCGCTGTAGCGCAGGACGCCGCTGCTCTCGTAGGCGCCGGGGGTGGACCCGCCCTCCACCACGAGCTCCAGGGCCCAGTAGTCGAGGATCCCCCAGGAACCGAACCCGGTCTCGAAGTTGACCGTGAGCGGGCCCACCTGCTCGCCGGGCGCGGCCTGCCAGGTGCCCTGCTGGGTGCCGTTGGACGAGTTGTTGTGGTACAGGGTGATCGTGGCCTGCCCGTCGGTCGTGTTGGTGACGTATACCTGGGCGGTCCGCTGAGTGGACATGGGTGGCTCCGCTCTCTCGTGCCAGGAGGATGGGGACATCGAGAGACGGTCGAAGCGGTGCCTGAAGGCCGGTACGTGCTTCGGGCCATTCACGTGCCCGTGACCTCCTTCAAGCTCGGCCTGGCCGAACTGACGAGGAGAGGTATAGGGCGACGCGACCGAATTGTCAATAAGGATCGTTCCAGGGAGTTACTCCCATTACCGGCCTGCGCTTCACACGGCTCCCTGCCTGCCGTACGAGCGAGGGACCGGGACCACCCGGCGGGTACTCTTCACATTGGCACGAGAAGGAGGTTGAAGATGGTGAGTGTGGGCGATCGGATCGTTGTCGAGTCGGAGAAGGTGGGTTCACCACCGCGGCGCGGCGAAGTCACGGCAGTTTCTGGGACAATGCTGACAGTTCGCTGGAAGGACGGGGAGCAGTCCACGTTCGTTCCGAGCGCCGGTTCCCTTCGAGTCGAGCAGGCTGCAGGCCGAAGCCGCTCCTAGTTCGAGAAGGCGGGGCGCTCCACGGGCATCCGGCCTGGCGGCTGCACCTTGTGTCGGCACGGCCGGCGAGACGCTTTCACCGGTGCTGGGATGGTGCCCGCCGCCGGTACCTTTGCACTGTCGTGTCACCTCCGGGTCCAGCTCCGCCATCGCCGGCTCCCGCCGCCCCAGGCGGCGGGACTCACCTCACGAGGGTCTCGTCCCCGGTCCTCGCCGCCCGCTCCGCCGAGCTCGAGCTGCTCGGCCGGGCGATGGCGAATCCACCTGCGCTGGCGGTGCTCGAGGGCGAGGCCGGGGTCGGCAAGACCCGGCTCGTGTCCGAGATGGCCGGTCAGGCGCGCGCCCAGGGCCGGCGTGTCCTGCTCGGTCACTGTCACCCCCTTCACGACCCCTTCCCACTCGGCCCGGTGGTGGACGCGGTCCGTGGCCTCGGCGACGACGTCGGTGACATGGGCCTCAGCCCGCTCGGAGGGGCCCTGCGGCCGGTCTTCCCGGAGCTGGCCGACCGCCTCCCACCACTGCCGGAACCTCTCGGTGACCGCCATATGGAGCGTCACCGGCTGTGGCGGGCCCTGCTCGAGCTGTTCGGCGCTCTTGGTCCCGCGCTGGTCGTTCTCGAGGACCTGCACTGGTGCGACGAGGCCACACCGCAGTTCCTGGCCTTCCTCGCCGACCAGCAGCCTCAGGAGCTGACGCTGGTGCTCACCGCTCGAACGGAGGGTCCCGGACCGCCGCCGGTTCTCGGTGCGCTCAGCCGCCTGCCGGCGTCCACGTCGGTGGTGCGGCTGCGCCTCGCGCCGCTGGATCCCCCTGACGTCAAGCTCATGGTGGGCGCCATCCTCGAGACCGAGCACGTCTCCGACGAGTTTGCCGCCTACCTCCACGAGCGCACCGCGGGGATTCCGCTCGCAGTCGAGGAGCTGTTGCGCCTGCTGGTGGACCGCAGGGACATCGTGCGCTGGCGCGGGCAGTGGGCGCGGCGGGCCCTGGAGCAGGTGGAGGTCCCCGCCGCCATCCGGGACTCGATGCTGGAACGCGTCGGTTGCCTCTCGGCCGAAGCTCGCTCCGTGGTCGAGGCCGCGGCTGTCGTCGCCGAGCCGGGCTCCGAACGGTTGCTCGCAGCCGTGGCCGCGCTTTCGCCCGGCACAGCGTCGGCGGCGCTGAGCGAGGCCGTGGCGGCCGGCATCGTCCAGGCGACGGGCGACCGGTACGGCTGCCGTCACGCCCTGGCGGCCCAGGCCGTGTACGACGCCGTCCCGCTGCCGAACCGGCGGCAGCTGCACCACCGGGCGGCCGAGGCGCTCGAGGCGGAGCGCGGGTCGGTGAAGGGGGGCGGCTCTCCCGACGCCGCTCGGCTGGCCCACCACTGGCGGGCAGCGGGCGAGGTGACACGCTGGGTCCACTTCGCCGAAGAGGCAGCAGGTCTGGCGTCGGCCCTCGGCGACCCTGCAACGGCCACCGCCCTCCTGCTCGAGGCCGTCGGTGCGTCCGGTATCGACGCCGGGACGCGGGCACGGCTGGCGTTGGACCTGAGCGACGCGGCCATCGCCAGCCTCGGTCAGGCCGACGCGATCGACGCCGTCCGGCACGTATTGGAGACGGAGGAGATCCCGCCGCTGCTCCGAGGTCGTCTCCGTGCCGGCCTGGGAGCCCTCCTGCACCAGGCCGGCGACGCTTCGGGGGCTCGCGCCGCGTTCGCAGCCGCGGTGCCAGACATGGAGGGCGAACCCTCCCTGCTCGCCAGGGTGCTGTTCGCCCTGGCGCTGCCCTGGGTGCGTGACGGTGACCTCGACGAGCACCTGGGCTGGCTGGCCCGGGCGGACGAGCTGACCGGCGCCCTCGAGGGCAGTTCCATGCGGTCGCTCCTGCTCGGCGATCGGGCCACGATCCTGGTGGCGGTGGGCGATGTCGACGGATGGGCGGTGGTGCCTCCTCCGCCGCCCCCGGGCGCGGTCGTGCGCCTCCTCGAGGAGCGGGCCCGCCTGTGCACGAACCTGGCCATCAACGCCTTCTATCTCGGCCACGACAGCCGCGCCGCCGCCTTCGTGGAGGAGGGCCTGCGCATCTCCACCGAGACCGGCTACCCGCGCATGGCGCCCGCCCTGCGAACGGCACGGCTGCTCCTGGCGTGGGCCGGGGGCGAATGGGAGGGGCTCGAGACGGACGCCCGGGAGGTGGTGGACCACCAACCCGATGTTCCCTCGCTCGTCCAGGCCACGGCCGTGCTCGGTCACCTGGCTCTGGCGGACGGTCGGACCGAGGAGGCGGTACGGCTGCTGGCCGACGCGGTCGACCGTGCCGCCAGGTGCGGCGCCCTTCCCACGTTGGGCACGGCTGCCGCCTCGCTGGCGCGGCTGTGCCTCGGGCAGGGCGACCCTGACGGGGCACGGGCGCATGTCGGCCCTCCGCTGGAGATCCTTGCGGCGAAGGGGATCTGGGTCTGGGGGACGGGCCTGCTGCCGGTGGCCGTGGCGACACTCCTCGCCTGTGATGCGGCTGAAGGAGCGGACGAGGTGTGCCGGCGGTTCGCCGCCGGCATCCGCGGGCGGGATGCGCCGGCGGCCAGGGCCGCGCTGGCGGCCTGTGACGCCACCGTGCTGGAGGCCTCGGGCCGCCCCGGCGAAGGGGCCGGGCGATTCGCCCGGGCCGAGGCGGCGTGGCGGGACGTGGGGCGGCCCTACGACGAGGCGTTGGCAGCCGAGGGACGGGCCCGGTGCCTGCTGCGCGCCACGGACGGCGTAGGCACTTCGCGCTCGGAAGCGGAGGTGTCCGGGCTGCACGCCCTGGCCATCTTCCACCGGCTCGGTGCGACCTGGGACGAGGCCAGGGTGCAGCGGGTCCTGCGCGAGCACGACGTGTCCGTCCCCTACCAGCGCCGGGGTGGGCGGCGGAGCTACGGCACTGAGCTGTCGCCGCGGGAGCACGAGGTGGTCGACCTGGCCGCCGACGGGCTCACCAGCGCGCGCATTGCCGCCCGCTTGTTCCTGTCGCCCCGGACGGTCGACCATCACCTCGCACGGGCGCTGCGAAAGCTCGGGATGGCGTCCCGCAAGGAGCTGGTCGCCGCTCGCGACTCCGGGGCCCTCCCGCCGGCAAAATAGGTAGGTTTCTGCCCTATGGACGGCGGGCGGGACGTGTCACGCTCGGCGACATGACGAACGCAGCGGTGCAGGGAGACCCCCAGGAGGAGGCGGCAACGCCTCCCTCGGCGGCGGAGGAGCCGCCTCAACCGGCACCGGACCAGGCGGGTGCCCTCGATGAGGCCCTCATCGAGGGCTACCTCCCGCTCTGAAGCGGCGGCCTGGTCGAACTACTTCGGGTCTATTCGTCCCATCCGGCAGGTGCGCGGGCCCTGCCCGCCGTACCTGTACCTCCACAACAGAAGGCGAGGAAGTACGCGATGGACACAGCTGGCACGTCCCGAAGCGGCCGGGTGAAGACCTGGGCGATCAGGGCCATGACGGGCGCGGGGGCGGCCGGGATCGCCCTCGCGGGGCTTCCGGCCGCTCGAGCGGCCCTGGGCGACCAGGCCGACCTTCGGGTGACGGTCACCCAGTCGGCGTCCCGGGTCAACTTCTCCAGCCCCAGCTCGACCGTCACCTATACCGTCGAGGTGTTCAACGCCGGACCGGCGACGGCGTCCGGCGTCGTGCTCACCGATGTCGTCGGCGACAAGTCCGGTGCTGCGCCGCTGCCCTCGCCCCTCAACGTCACACCCACCCAGGGAGCCACCGTCGAATCGGTCACCACCACACAGGGCGCCTGTGTCGCCGACAACAACTCCGGCGGCATCGGGGGCACCACCGTGGGCCGCGGCTACCCGAACACGGTCACGTGCACGCTGGGGTCCGTGGCCGCCAATGCCGGCGCCACGATCGCCGTCACGGTCCAGCCCCGTCTCAACACGTTCGTGACGCTGCAGCCCGAGGGCTTCATCGTCAACGCCGCCTCCGTGCGCAGCGATCCGGCGGCGTCCGTCGATCCCGTGCCCGCCGACGACACCGGCCAGGTGGTGACCGACGTGGTCTGGTACGGGCTCGGCGTCGGTGACCCCAGCGTGGTCGAGGGGACCACCGGCGACTCGCCGACCCTCGACTTCATCGTCTACTACGACGGCCAGCCGACCTCCGACGTCACCGTCCACTACGCAACGGCCGACGGATCGGCCACCCTGGCGAACGGCGACTACACCGCCGTCTCCGGCACACTGACCTTCTCCCTCGGGGGACCGAACTACCAGTACGTGAGCGTGCCTGTCACGGGTGACACCACCGTCGAGGGTGACGAGACCGTCACGCTCAACCTGTCCGGTCCCACCCCGTCCGACACGCCGATGCAGGCCGTCGGCACGGGCACCATCGTCAACGACGACTGACGTGGCCTCCCTCGTGCACCGGCGCTCAAGGGCGCCGTCGACCGTGGCCGGCCGCCGCGGCCCGTCCCTTCGGGGGTGGGCGGCGGCGGCAGCGGTGGCGCTGGTCGCCGGAACGACGCCGGCCTCCCCGGCGCAGGCAGGGGATACGGCCGGCACACCCGGGCCGGCCGAGTCACGGGCGGTGGCCCCGCCCGTGGTCGACCGCAGCGACGGCGTCGCGACCCTGCTGCGCGACGGGACCGTGCTGGTCTCGGGCGGAACGCCGGAGCCCGACGCGGCCGAAGTCTTCGATCCCTCGCACCGGGGGTGGTCCCTCACCGGTCCCATGGTGGAGGCCCGCTCCGGCCACACCGCGACCCTGCTCGGCGACGGCCGCGTGCTCGTCACGGGCGGGGTGGCGGCGGCAGGGGCGGCGAGCGCGTCCACCGAGATATACGACCCGCGTACCCGCAACTGGTCCAAGGCCGCCTCCATGGCCGTCCCCCGGTCCTTCCACACCGCCACCCGCCTGAAGGACGGCCGGGTGCTCGTCGCCGGCGGCCAGGCCGGGGGCCACGGCCCGTTCCAGCGCGACGCCGAGGTGTTCGACCCCCGGACGTCGAAGTGGGGCCCTGCCGGCGCCCTCGAGCAGGGCCGGTCCTTCCATGCCGCCACGCTGCTGGCCGACGGCCGCGTGCTGGTGAGCGGCGGGCAGGGCGACCCCCACGGGCTCAGCCTCCGCGACGCCTCGATCTACGACCCGGCGGCCAATACGTGGGCGGTGGCATCGTCGCTCATGGCGGTCGGCCGCGCCGAGCACACCATGACGCTCCTGGGCGACGGCACCGTCCTCGTGGTGGGCGGATCGGCCCAGCGCCAGGGTGACAACGACGGCGACCAGACGCAGGTCTCGGCCGAGCTGTGGGACCCTGGCGACGGCTCGTTCCGGGCGGCGCCGGCCATGGCGACGTCGCGCCGGTCCCATGTGGCGCTCCTGCTGCCGAGCGGCCGCGTCCTCGCCGTCGGCGGCCTGACGGGCTCGGGCGGAGTCGCCCCCGCGAAGGCGGTCGAGGTCTTCGACGCAGCCACACCCCGCTGGGAGGGCGCCGGCGCCATCGCGGCCACCGGCGACGGTTCCGGTCGGGGCACGGCGACCCTGCTGGAAGGCCCGAACTGCGGCGACGCCTGCGGGCAGGTCCTGGTGGTGGGGTCCCGGGCCCAGCTCTACTCGCCGCCGCGAGCGGACGTCGCAGCCCTCCTCGGGGCCGCGGGAGCCGGCGGCGGCGTCTCCGAGTCCCTGTACCTGATCGCACTGGCGGCCCTCGCCGTCCTCGCCGCGGCCGTCGTGGTCTTCCGGCGCCGGAAGGCGGGTGGCGCCCGCCGGGCGGCCCCGGCGAGGAGCGGGAGCCTCGAACAGCAGTCGTCCACCTTCCGGCGGAACGTGGCATTCCTCACGGATGCGGCCGTCGACCCCGCGCCCACCGGGCGCCGGCGGGCCCAGCGGGAGGCCCACGGGAAGGCCCGGGCCGACGCCGGGGCCGACGCCGGGGAGGTGCTCGCCGCCCTGGAGCGGGTCGTGGCGCCCCTGCGGTCGTCCCTCGAGCGCCTCGTCGCCCTCCGCCGCCCGAGGCTGCTGGGCAAGGTGGAGGAGGAGCTGTCCCGCCTCGACGCCGCCGCCCGCAAGCTGGCCGAAGCCCGGGCCGCCGCCGCCGCCGGCGCGCTCGGCGACGCCGGTGCGCTGGTGGCCGAGGCCCGCCGCCTGCTGTCGGCGCTGGGCCGGTTCCTCTCGGTCGCCCTGGCCGCCGAGCTCGCCCAGGCCGCCACCTCGCGGCCGAAGCAGGGCGAGCTGGCGGAGAACGCGGATCGGCTGCGCGCTACGCAGGAGACGGCATCGGGCGCCGAGAAGGCCGGGCCCCGGTCCGGCCTGCTGGCCCTTCCTCCCGTGCTCCTCGCCATGGCCGAGGGATGGGCGCTGGCAGCCGACGTGCTCGGCGCCCAGGCCGCCCCCCGGCGCCGCTCCCGGAAGGGACCCGGTGGTGAGGCCGAGATCCTCGTCGTCGGCCCGGGCGAGCTGGAGACGTTCGACGACGTGGGCGGGCTCGACGACGCCAAGGCCCACCTGCGCCGCACCGTGGGCATGATCCTGGAGCGGGGAACGGAAGCGGCGGCAGCGGGTGCGGTCCACAACGGCGTGCTGCTCCACGGGCCGCCGGGGACCGGCAAGACCCTGTTGGCCCGGGCCGTGGCCGGCGAGTACGGGTTGCGGTACCTGCGCTTCTCACCGGCGCTGGTGGCCTCGGCGTTCCAGCACGAGCCGGCCAAGAAGCTGCGCCAGGTGTTCGCCCGCGCGGCCGACGCCGCCCCCTGCTTGTTGTTCCTCGACGAGGTCGATGTCATCGGGGGCCGCCGGGACTCCGCCGCCTCGCCCGACCAGCGCGAGCTGGCCACCCAGCTGCTCACCAGCCTGGAGGAGCACCGTGGCGTCCCTGGCCTGGTGATCATGGCCGCCACCAACGACCTCGACCACCTCGACCCGGCACTGCGAGAGGGCCGCTTCGACTCGCGCGTCGCCGTCGCCCTGCCCGACGCCGCCGCCAGGGCGGAGATCCTGCGCGTCCTGCTCGGGCGCCGGGGCGAGGCGGTCGAGGTCGACGGCGTGGACCTCGACGAGGTCGCGGCCCGCACCGCCGGGCGAAGCGGCGCCGCCCTGGCCGGCCTGGTCGCCGGCGCCGCCGAGCGGGCCATGACCGCCGGCGGGCTCCTGGGCCGGGCCGAGCTCCTGGCCGAGGTCGAGGCGCGCTCGGGCACCGACCGGGCCCAGACGTTCGAGGACCATGTCGCCTGGGGCGACGTGGTGCTGCCCGAGGCGGCCCGCAAGCGCCTGGGCGAGATCCTTCTCGTGTTCGCACGGCCCGAGCTGGGCCGCTCCGTCGGGGTGCGGGCACCGGCCGGGATCCTGCTCCACGGCCCGCCCGGCACCGGCAAGACCACGGTGGCGAGGGCATTGGCGGGCCACGTGCGTTCCTCGTTCTACGAGCTGTCGGCCGCCGACGTGTTGAGCAAGTGGGCGGGGGAGTCGGAGCAGAAGGTGGCGCAGCTGTTCACCCGGGCCCGGGCCAACCGTCCGTCCATCATCTTCATCGACGAGATCGACGCGCTGCTGCGGCGGCGGTCGGCCGACTCGGCCACACCATGGGAGGAGCGCATCGTGTCGCAGTTCCTGCGCGAGCTGGACGGGCTAGTGAGCAGCGAGGGAGTGCTCCTCGTGGGCTCGACCAACCGTCCCGACATCATCGACGAGGCCGTGCGCGAACGCCGCCTGGTGCCCATCGAGGTGCCGCTGCCCGACGAGGCCGGGCGCCGGGCCCTTCTCGACGGACTGTTCCGGGGCGTGCGGCAGGAGGAGGACGTGGACCTCGACGCCGTGGCCGCCGCCACCGGGGGCATGAGCGGGGCGGACCTGAAGGCGGTGCGCGACGCCGCCGGCATGAAGGCGCTGGCCCGCGCGGCAGTGAGCGGTGGGGATCCCGCCGTCGCCTCCACCGACGTGGCCGAGGCGCTGGCCGAGCGGGGCGTGACCCTCGCCGCACCAGTCGACGGCACGGCGGCCGCGACGCGGCGCCGGCGCCCGCCGGCCGGGCCGTCCGGCGCCAAGCCGCCCACGTCGCGCCGGGGAGCACGGCGATGAGCGCACCCAGGCGGCGCTGGCTGCCCCGGGTCCTTCTTCTCTCCCTGGTCGCCCTCAGCGTCGGTCTCACCGGGCTGCTGCGCTTCGCCTACCGCGTCGACGACTACGGGGTCTCTCAAAGCCTCGACCGCGTGTACCGGCTGGCCGACAAGGGCCAGATCGTGTGGGCCGAGCTGCTCGACGAGGACGCCCAGGTGGTGGGGGAGGTGTGCTCGGCGCCGATCCCCGACGACCCCGACGGGCCCCGAAAGGCCACCCGGCGCTGCCCGCTGTCGGCCCGCACCGGCCGCTTCCACGCCTCGTACCCCCGCAGCGACGTTGCCACCCAGGTCCTGATCGAGCGCATCGCCGACAAGTCACCGGTGGTGGTGGACAAGCAGACGGCCAAGGGCGTGGCCAAGCTCGTGGCCACCTTCTTGTTCCCGCTGCTCATCCTGGCCAACCTGTTCGCGCTCATCTTCCTGTCCGCCGGTGGCGACAGCTCGATCGGCGACATCGTGGGCTTCGGGAGCATCACCCGAAAGCGCTCCCAGCGCCGCCGTTCGGTCCAGAAGGTCACCTTCGCGGACGTGGCCGGGGCAGCCGAGGCGGTGGCCGAGCTGCGGGAGGTCACCGACTACCTGGCCGACCCGAAGAAGTTCGAGGCCTACGGCGCGGCCGCCCCCCGGGGCGTGCTGCTCTTCGGCCCGCCCGGGTGCGGAAAGACCCTGCTGGCCCGGGCCGTGGCCGGCGAGTCGGGCGTGCCGTTCCTGTCCATCTCGGGCGCCGAGTTCGTGGAGTCCCTCGTGGGCGTGGGGGCGGCCCGGGTACGCGACCTGTTCCGCCAGGTCCGCGAGGTGGCGCCCGCCATCGTGTTCATCGACGAGATCGACGCCGTCGGGCGCAGCCGGGAGGGCGAAGGCGCCTCGGGCGAACGTGAGCAGACCCTCAACCAGCTCCTGGTGGAGATGGACGGCTTCGACGTGAGCGCCGGCATCGTGGTGATGGGCGCCACCAACCGCCCCGACATCTTGGACCCCGCCCTGCTGCGCCCCGGGCGCTTCGACCGCCATGTCACCCTCGACCCGCCCGAAGTGCACGGCCGCCAGGCCATCCTGGAACTGCACGCGGCTGGCAAGCCCATCGCCGCAGACGTCGACTTCGAGGGGCTGGCCCGGGCCACGCCCGGCTTCACCGGCGCCGACCTGGCCAACGTGATCAACGAGGGGGCGCTGGTCGCCATCCGCCAGGGCCACGGCGGCCAGATCCAGTGGCCGCACCTCACGGAGGCGGTCCAGCGGGTGCTGCACGGACCCCAGCGGCGGGGCCGGCTGCTCACCGCCGAGGAGCGCAAGCGCATCGCCTTCCACGAGTCGGGGCACGCCCTCGTGGCCGCCGCCCTGGGCCAGCGCGACCAGGTCCAGCGGGTGTCGGTGGTGGCCCGGGGCAGGGGCCTCGGCCAGTCGGTGATGGCCGACGACGGTGAGCGGGTGCTGCTCACCCGCGGCGAGTTGGAGGCCCAGCTGGCGGTGGCCATGGCCGGCGTCGCCGCCGAGGAGCTGTGCTTCGGCGAGTCCAGCACCACCGCGGAGCACGACGTGGACCGGGCCAACTTCGTCGCCCGCCAGATGGTGGGGCGCTACGGGATGTCGGACCAGATGGGGCGTCTCCGGGTCATGCACAAGGGCGACGACTACCTGGGCGGCGCGCCGGTGATGGACACCGTGTCGGGCCAGACCATGGTGGAGTTCGACCACGAGGTGCGCCGCCTCATCGCCGCCGGCGAGGCCCGCGCGGCCGAGGCCCTCGCCCTCCACCGTGCGCATCTCGACCGCCTGGCCGAGCGCCTCGAGGTGGAGGAGACGCTCGACGGCCCGGCCCTCGACGCCCTGCTGGCGCCGGTGCGCCCCGAGCTGAACCTGTACGCGGGTGTGGGGGTGGCGGCCGGTACGAACGGCACCGGCCGGGCCCGCCCGCGCAGGAGGCCGGCCCAGTCGTGAGACGCCTGGCGGCGGCGGTCGCGGCGGCGGCTGTGCTGGCGACGGGCACGGCCGGGGTGACGACGGTCGTCGCCGCCGGCCGCCCGACCACCAGCCGGACCCGCGCCCGTGAGGCCCTCGCCCGCCTGCCGGTGCGCTTCGAGGCCAACCAGGGCCAGACCGACCCCTCGGTGCGCTTCGTGGCCCGGGCGGGGCGCGGCAACGTGTTCCTCACCGACGACGGGGCCGTGTTCCCGGTTGCCGGTCATGGTGCCTCCGCCGCCGTGCGCATGCGGATCGTGGGCGCCGCCTCTGGGAGGGTGACGGCCCGAGACCGGCTGCCGGGGCTGACCAACTACCTCATCGGCAACGACCCCACCAGGTGGCACAGGCGTGTCCCGTCGTACGCCCGGGTGGAGTACCGCGGCGTCTACCCGGGGGTCGACCTCGTCTACCACGGCGGGCACGGCGCGATCGAGTACGACTTCGTGGTCGCCCCGGGCGGTGACCCCGGCTCGATCCGAGTGGCCTTCCAGGGCCAGCGGCACCTCTCGGTGGACGGCAAGGGCGACCTGGTGCTGGCCACCGCCGCAGGAGCGCTCCGCCACCGCGCCCCGGTGGCCTACCAGGAGGACGGTCGCCGGCGCCGGCCGGTCGACAGCCGCTTCGTGCTCGCTCCGGGCGGCACGGTCGGCTTCCACGTCGGCGAGTACGACCCCACGCTGCCCCTGGTGGTCGACCCCCAGGTCGTGTACGCCACCTACCTCGGCGGCTCCGGCGAGGACAAGGGCACCGCCGTGGCCGCCGACGCCGGAGGAAACGCCTACGTCACCGGCTTCACCGACTCCTCCGACCTCCCCGGTACACCACCACGGTCGACAACCGTGCCGGGAGACCTCGACGTGTTCGTGGCCAAGCTCAGCCCCGATCTGTCGGAGCTCGTCTACGCCACCTACTTCGGTGGCCGGAGCGACACCGCGAACGCCGGGAATGCTCCCGCTGATGTCGGTTGGGGGATCGCCGTCGACGGGCAGGGTCAGGCGTACGTGACCGGTTACACGAAGTCCGACGACTTCCCCACCACGCCGGGCGCGTACAAGCCGGCCCGGGCGGACGCATTCGACGTGGGCGAGCGGGACGGGTTCATCACCAAGCTGAATGCCGCCGGCACCTCGCTCGTGTACTCGACCTACCTCGGCTCGCTGCTCACCGGGGACGTGCTGTACGACATCGCGTTGGACGGCGCCGGCGACGCGTACGTGGTCGGCCAGACCAGGGGCGACTTCCCCACCACGCCCAACGCCTACCAGACCGCCAAGCCGGAAGGTGGCGGCACAGGAGGGGTGAACGCCGTGTTCGCCAAGCTCCGGCCCGGCGGCCACGGCCCGGCCGACCTGTTGTACTCGACGTTCCTCGGCGGAACACAGGGTGACACCGCGTTGGGCGTCGCCGTCGACGCACAGGGGAGAGCCTGGGTCAGTGGCGACACCTACTCTCTCGACAACCCCGCCACGCCCCTCGACGAAGGGTTCCCCACCACCTCCGACGCCCTCAAGAAGGGCGACGGCGACGACGCCTTCCTCGCGATCGTCGACCCGAACGCCGCCGGCCCTGCCTCGCTCGTCTACTCGACCACCTATGGGGGCTCGGGCCGTGATGTCGGAGCCAACGTGGCCGTCCTTCCCTCCGGCGAGGCGGCCTGGATCACCGGGCGCACCGACTCCGCCGACTTCCCCACCACTCTCGGCTCCCTTCGCAGGACCCCCGCGTTCATCGACGGCCACGACGGCTACGTGGCCCTCCTGCGGCCCGGCTCTCCCCGCCTCCTCTACTCCACCTACTTCGACCTGCCCGAGGGCAAGGACTACGGCGGTGGCGACGTGGCCGTCGACCCCGCCGGCGACGCCTGGATCACCGGCGGGCCCCGGCTGGTGAAGCTGCATCCGGGCGCGGCGGGCGCCGCCGACCGCCGCTTCGACCTGGCGCTGGGTGCACGGGGTGAGTCGGTCGCCCTGGACGCGTCGGGCGGGGTGTCCGTGGTGGGCACGACCCGTGACGGCTTTCCCGCCACCGCGGGGGCGAGGCAGACGACCTACGGGGGCGGCGACGGCGACGCCTTCGTGGTGAGGCTGGCCCCTCCTCCGTCCCCCGTGGGCGACCCGCCCCCGCCGCCCCCGTCGCCGTCGGTCAGCGTCGGCGACGTCACCGTCACCGAGGGCGACACCGGCACGGTCCAGGCCGGCTTCCCGGCGTTCCTCTCGGCCGCGTCGACGGCGCCCGTCACCGTGGACTTCACCACAGCCGACGGCTCGGCCACCGCCGGTGCCGACTACGTGACCGGCGGCGGGACGGTGACCTTCGCGCCGGGCACCACGTCCCAGCTCGTCAACGTCGCCGTCGTGGGCGACACCGTGGTGGAGCCGGACGAGGCCTTCTTCGTGGAGCTGGCCAACCCGGTGCACGCCGGCATCGGGGTGGGCGCCGCGCTCGGCACCATCATCGACGACGACGACCCCGCCGTCGCCCTCGCCGGCACCGGCTCCAGCCAGGACCCGGCCGGCGCCGACACCGCCGACGGACAGCCCCCCTCGCCGGCCCAGCCCCAGCCCGGCGCCCAGGCGCAACCCCAGCCGACGCCGCAGGCCCAGCCGACGCCGCAGGCCCAGCCGACGCCGCAGGCCCAGCCGACGCCGCAGGCCCAGCCGACGCCGCAGGCCCAGCCTCACGACCAACCTCAAGTCCAAGCCCAGGTGCAGGTCCAAGCCCAGGTGCAGCCTCAGGCCCAAGTGCAGGTCCAGCCCCAGGCCCAGGCACAGGTCCAGCCCCAGGCGCAGGTACAGCCCGCGGTCATGGGCCAGCGCCAGCGAGCACCCGGCCTCGCCACCGAACGCGTCCTCGGCGGCGACCCCGCGTCGAACGCCTACCTGGCCTCGGCCCGCCGCCCCGCCGTGCCGGCGCCCGCCCCTGCGCCGGCACTGGCCGTGCTGGGTCTCGCCATCCTGGGTGTGCCGTGCCTGTTCGCACCCCGGCTCCGCCGGCGCACGGCGCCGCAATGCGCCACCGCCCGTGCCCGAGCCCGGACGCGGGCCGTTCCCCGGGATCGGCGGGCACGGTGAGGCGACCGTCGGGCCGCCGCTCGCTCGGCGGCCTCCTCGGCGCCGCACTGGTCATGGCCGCCTCGCTGCCCCTGGTGGTCCTGCGGCCGGCAGTGGCCGCCGCCGGCGACATCACCACCGTGGCCGGCGGCGGCGGCGCCGGCCCGGCCACCGGCGTGGGCCAGACGCCCGGGGGCGTCGCAGTGGTGGGCGACGTCGTGTACGTCGCCGACCTGTACTACAACGTGGTCCGCCGCATCGAGGGCGGTAGCGAGACGATCGTGGCCGGCCACGAGCTGGCCGCCGCCCTCGGCGACGGCGGGCCCGCCCGCGCCGCACAGCTCAAGGCCCCATCGGGTGTCGCGGCCGATGCCGCCGGCAACCTGTACATCGCCGACCGCACCAACAACCGGGTCCGCAAGGTCGACCACGCCGGCACGATCACGACCGTGGCCGGCCAGGGCACGGCCGGGTACGGGGGCGACGGCCTCGCCGCCACCCTCGCCCTGCTCAGCGCCCCGAGCGGCGTGGCCGTGAGCGGCGACTTCCTCTACATCGCCGACTCCGCCAACCACCGGGTGCGCAAGGTCGTCCTGTCCACCGGGGTCATCTCCACGTACGCCGGCCTGCCGCTCGGCGCCGGCGGCGGCGCCACCGGCGGCGACGGCGGCCAGGCCGACCTCGCCCAGCTGGCCAGCCCGGCAGGGGTGGCGGTCGACGCCGCCGGCAACCTGTTCATCGCCGACACCGCCCACAACCTGGTCCGCAAGGTCACGCTGTCGACGGGCATCATCGCCACGGTGGCGGGGACCCCCGACGTCTCCGGCTTCAGCGGCGACGGCGGCCAGGCCACCGCGGCCAAGCTCAACAACCCGGGGGCAGTCGCCGTCGACGGCAGTGGGAACCTGCTCGTCGCCGACACCGTGAACCACCGCGTGCGACGCGTCGACGCGACGACCGGCGTGATCGACACCGTGGCCGGCATGGCGGTCACCCCGAGCGACCACTACGGGGGCGACGGAGGCCCGGGCACCTCGGCCAAGCTCTCTTCCCCGCAGGGCGTGGCCGTGACCGCCGGGGGATCGGTCGTCATCGCCGACACCGGGAACTCGCGGGTCCGACTCGTCGCCGCGGGCGGCCAGATCACGACGATGGCGGGCGCCGGCGAACCCGGATTCGGAGGCGAGGGACGACCTGCGCCCGAGGCCCAGCTGCGCCGGCCGACCGGCGTGGCCATCGCTCCCGACGGGAGCCTGTACGTCACCGACACCGCCAACATCCGCGTCCGCCACATCGGCAACGACGGCGTCATCACGACGGTGGCGGGGAGGGGAGTCCGGTGCCCACTTCCGAACGGCGCCAACTGCGGTGACGGGGGCATGGCCGTCGACGCGCAGCTGACCGACCCGAGCGGCGTGGCCTTCGGTCCGGACGGTCTCTACATCACGACCAACAACCGGGTCCGCCGGATCGGAGCCGACGGGACGATCACGACCGTCGCCGGGACCGGCGAGTACGGGTTCACCGGCGACGACGACCCGGCCGGGGCCACCGGGGCCAAGATGTTCCAGCCGGTCGGCATGGCGTTCGACCAGGCCGGGAACCTGTTCATCGCCGATTCGAGCAACAACCGCGTGCGCCGCGTCGATGCCCTGTCCCACGTCATCACCACGGTGGCAGGCGGCGGCGCCGCCCCCACGGTCAGCACCGACGACAACATCGGCGACGGGGGCCCGGCCAGGAGCGCCGTCCTCAAGACCCCCTCGGCCGTGGCCCTCGACCGCGCCGGCAACCTCTTCATCACCGACCCCGGCCAGCAGCGGGTGAGGCTCGTGGTGCCCGGCCCCGACGGCTTTGTCAACGGGGGCGACGGGGAGACCATCACCACCGTGGCGGGGAAGGCCAACACCGTCGCGGGGGCGCCCGGGGGCGTCGGCGACGGCGGCACCGCCAGGGCGGCCAGCCTGCGGAGCCCGGCCGGGCTGGCCTTCCGGGACGGATCGTTGCTCATCAGCGACAGTGGCGACAACCGCATTCGCCAGGTCGTCGCCGGCGCCGACGGAAAGGTCACGGGCGGCGCCGACGAGATCATCACCACCGTCGCCGGCACCGGCACCTCGGGGTACGCCGGCGACGCAGGCCCCGCCACCGCTGCGCTGCTGAGCGGGCCGGCGGCTCTGGCCGTCGCCGCCACCGGGCGCCTGTTCATCGCCGACGCGGGCAACCAGCGGATCCGCTCCGTCCAGGGCCCCGACGTGCCGCCGCCCGTGCCGCCCACGATCGTCGGGGCCGGCGGCAACGCGCAGCACGCCGCCATCGGCGCGTCCTTCGCGGCCCCGCTCAGGGCGACGGTTCGCGACTCGGCGGGCCGGCCGGCGACCGGGGTCGACGTCACCTTCACCGCCCCGGCCAGCGGGCCGAGCGGCAGCTTCCCGGGTGCGAGCCTCTCAGCCACCACAGCCACGGATGCCGACGGTGTCGCCACCGCCCCGAACTTCACCGCCAACAGCCACGTCGGCTCGTACCAGGTACGGGCGACAGCCGCCGGCGTCCTCGGCTCGGCGGTCTACGGACTGGTCAACGACCACGGCCCGGCCGCGTCGATCACCGCCAGCGCGGGCACGCCGCAGTCGTCCAGGGTCGACACGGAGTTCACCACCAGGCTGGCGGCGACCGTGGTCGACGCCGGGGAGAACCCCGTCCCCGGCGCGAGCGTCACCTTCAGCGCCCCTGACGCCGAGCCGTCGGGCACGTTCGACACACCGAGCGGTGGGACCGACCGTGCCATTACGGTGGCTTCGGGCGCGGACGGGGTGGCGACCGCCACAGCCTTCGTCGCCGGCCGGGTACCGGGCAGCTACACGGTCTCGGCCGTCGTCGAGGGCGTCGCCTCGGCGGGGACGTTCGCCCTGACCAACGCCCCCGAGGGCGGCGGCGTGGTGAGCGCCGTGCGGGGGACGCCGCAGGACGCCCCGGCTGGGAGCACCTTCCCGGTCGGCCTGGAGGTGGCCGTACGCAGCGCGTCCGACGCGCCGGTGGAAGGCGTGGACGTGACCTTCGGCGCGCCGGGCTCGGGGCCGAGCGGCACCTTCGAGGGCGGCGTGGTGAGTGCGACGGTGCGCACCGGCGCCGACGGCCATGCCGTCGCACCGGCGTTC
>Ga0307504_10000043_pt1 | contig 26348 bp, 29 predicted proteins | sample 19_S_MG_FD_194516 | JGI IMG/M metagenome (GOLD analysis project Ga0307504, IMG submission 194516) | Soil microbial communities from Populus trichocarpa stands in riparian zone in the Pacific Northwest, United States - 19_S | ecosystem: Environmental > Terrestrial > Soil > Riparian zone > Trees... | reverse complement strand
CACGCCCGTCGTCCAGCCATGGGCCCGCAGGACGGCAGCCAGCAGGTGGGTGACGGTGGTCTTGCCGTTGGTGCCGGTGACCCCCACCACGGCCACGGCGCGCGAGGGGTGGCCGTGGAAGGCGGCCGCGACGAGAGCCATCGCCCGGCGGGTGCTGTCCACCCGAGCCTGCGCCACGTCGACCGGCAGCAGGCGCTCGCACAGCAGGGCGACGGCGCCGGCGTGCACGGCAGCGGCGGCGTGGTCGTGGCCGTCGCTGGTGCGGCCGGGGACGCAGCAGAACAGGGCACCCGGCGTCGCCGCCCGGGAGTCGTAGGTGAGCGACGCGATCTCGACCGCGTCGAGGTCGCCGCGCCGTTCCTGCACGTGGACATCGCCCAAGAGTCCTTCGAGCCGCATGGGAGACCCGGCCTCTACGGGGTGGGCGGTCGGGGCGCGGCGGTCGGGGCGGGCTGGCTGGGTGGACTGGACGGCGGAAGCGTAGTGGTGGCGACGGCGATGCCGGCGCCGTCCCGGGATGCCTGGCCGGCGCTCGCCGGCGACGACCGCGGCACCTCGGCCGCCAGCGGGGGGGCATCGGGCGGGGGCGGGGGCACCTGGTACTGGCGCAGCGCATAGCGGGCGACCTGGGAGAAGACCGGTGCCGCCACCAGGCCCCCGTAGATGGGTGTGGGCTGGTCGAGCACCACGATGATGGAGAACTCAGGGCGCTCGGCCGGCACGAAGCCGGCGAAGCTGGCGACGTAGGCGCCGGCCTGGTAGCCGCGGGCGCCCTCGAGGGGTTTGCGGGCCGTTCCCGTCTTGCCGGCCACCTTGTACCCGTCGACCGCCGCCGCCGTGCCGGTGCCCACCCGCACGACCTCGCTCAGCATGGCGGTCACCTGCTGGGCGGTGCGCGCCGAGACCACCTGGCGGGTGTCGGACGGCGGGGTCGGGTGGCGCCGGCCGTCGGTGTCCACCGTGGCCCGCACCATCTTGGGTGCGATCCAGGTGCCGCCGTTGGCCACCGCGTTGTAGGCGGCCAGCATCTGCATGGACGTCACGGCCAGCCCCTGGCCGATAGGGACGGTACCGATCGACGTGCCCGACCACTTCCTGGGGTCCAGCAGGATGCCCCGCGACTCGCCCGGGAAGCCGAGGCCGGTCTTGGTGCCGAAGCCGTAGTCGCGCAGGTACCGGTCGATGCGGTCCTTGCCCACCCGCTGCCCGATCATGATCGACCCCACGTTGGACGAGTTGGCCATGATGTCGGTGACCGACCATTTCACCAGCGGGTGCGGGTCGTGCTCGGAGAACACGTGGTCGGCCACCTTGATGGTGCCGGGCACATCGAGCACGTCGTTGGGCTTGATGATGCCCTCCTGGAGGGCTGCCGAGATGGTGATGACCTTGTTCACCGAGCCGGGCTCGAAGACGTTGGTGACGGCCATGTTCTTGTCGGCCTGGCGCGGGGGGCCGCCGTTCACACCGGCCTGGAGGTTGGCCAGCGCCAGCACCTCCCCGGTGCGCGTCTGCATCACGATGGCAGTGCCCGCCTTGGAGTGCGACGACACGATCTCGGCCGACAGGGCCCGCTCGGTCTCGTACTGCAGCGATCGGTCGAGGGTGAGCACCAGGTCGTCGCCCCTGGCCGACGGGTCGAACTGTCGCACGCCTCCCGGGATGTCGCCCCCGCGGGGATCGCGCTCCACCACGATCATGCCGGGCTTCCCCGCCAGTCGCTTCTCGTACTGCGTCTCCAGTCCCGAAAGGCCGTTGTTGTCGGTGCCCACCTTGCCCAGCAGGGGCAGGGCCAGGTCGCCGGCGGGGAGGAAGCGCTCCGGCTCCTGCACCAGGCTGACACCGGGCAGGGCCAGGGCCTTCACCCTTGCGGCCACGTCGTCGTTCACGGTGCGGGCCAGGTACACGAAGCCGGCGTCGCGGGTCAGCCGGTCCCGCAGCATGGCCGGATCGGCGCCCAGCACCGGTGCGAGCGCCTGCGCCGCCCCGAGGGGGTCGGTCACCAGGCGGGGGTCGGCGACCACCGTGGACTGGCGAACGGTGAGGGCCAGGTCGCGGCCGTCGCGGTCGAAGATGGCGCCGCGGTCGGCGGGCAGGGCCACGTCGCGGATGCGCTGGGACTCGCCGAACGCCGAGTAGCGGTCGGCCGAGATGCCCTGGACCTGCACCACGCGGGCGGCCAGCAGCACGAAGGCGACCAGCATGGCGACCCGGGTGGCGGCCAGCCGTCCATGGCAGTTCGGTCCACGGCGCCGGGACGGGCCCGAGTGGCGACGGGCGGCGGGGCGACCGCTCGTCGCCGTCCAGCCGGTGCCGGGCCCGGCGGCCCGGAGCGCGACAGGGCGCCCGCTCGACCGGCGGGGGGCCTTGCGGGCCGGCTGCCGGCCCTGGCGGACCGTCCCGATGGCGCCGGTGGCACGTCGCCCGGCACGGAACGGATCGGCGGCGCCGCCGGCCCGGCGAGGAGCGGCACGTCGCGGCGCGGCCGTTCCGGTGGTGCGTACGGGGGCACGGCGCGGGTCGGCCGCGCCGCCGGCTCGACGAGGAGCGGCGGCACGGCTCGATCCGGTACCCCGGGCGGCACGCGCCGGCGCCGCAGGGGGCGGCGGCCGGCGCCGCGCCCTGGGCGGTGGTGTCACGGGCGGCTCGCCAGCTGGCGCTTGACGTTCGACCAGTCGGCCGTGGCTTCCTGATCGGGATCGTCGGCCGCGGCGTGGGCCGCGGCGTCGGACGCGGGCCCGACGGGCGAGAGGTAGGTGATGCCGGGCGGGGGCACCATGCCGAGGCGCTCCTGGGCGGCGGCCACGATGCGGCCGGGCGACTCGAGCTCGGCCACCTGCAGCCTCAGCCGCTCGTAGCGGGCCTCCTCGATCTCGGCCTTCTTCTGCATGTCCTCGAGGCGGAACTGGCCCTGCGCCAGGGCCACGTGCGACGTCACCAGCCCGAACAGGGCGACCGCCACCACGATGACCACCAGCAGGCCCATGATGCGGGCCCGGGCCCGCCGGGCGGCCGGGCTGCGGTAGGCCGGGTCGACGACCTTGAGGGAGGGCCGCTGGTCGGCCGGCCGGGGCCTGGGCTCGGGCGACCCCAGGGTGGCCCGCCGGGTACCGCTCTCGGGGACGATGGCGGTCATGGCCCACTCCTCTCGTCGGTCTCGTCCTGGTCGTCACCGGGTACGCCGGCCGCGGGCAGGCGCTCGGCGCCCCGAAGCCGGGCGCTCTCTGCGCGGGGGTTGGCGGCCACCTCGGCCGGTGTGGGCTTGCGGGCGCCGCGGTTGAGCAGCCGCACCAGCGGCACGGCGCCGCACACGCAGGGCAGGCCGGGGGGGCACACGCAGCCGCCGGTGGAAGCCTCCAGCAGGCGGTCCTTCACGATGCGGTCCTCGCCCGAGTGGTAGGCCAGCACCGCGACCCGCCCGCCGGGGGCGAGGGCCGCGACGGCGGCGTCCACGGTGGGACCGAGGATGTCGAGCTCGTCGTTGACGGCGATGCGCAGGGCCTGGAAGACCCGCTTGGCAGGATGGCCGCCGGTACGCCGGGCAGGGGCCGGGATGGCGTCCTTCACCGCGTCGGCCAACTGGGCCGTGGTCTCCACCGGGCGCCGGGCGATGAGCGTCCGGGCGATGCGACGGGCGAAGCGGCGCTCGCCGCCTTCCACCAGCAGGCGGGTGAGGGCGTCCTCGCCCAGGCCGTTCACCACGTCGGCCGCCGTCCGGCGCTGGGTGCGGTCCATCCGCATGTCGAGCGGGCCGTCATGGCGGTAGGAGAAGCCCCGCTCGGCCCGGTCGAACTGCGGCGAGCTCACGCCGAGATCGAGCAGGACGGCGGTGGCGGGCTCGGTGAGGAGCAGGGGCAGCCGATCGAAGCGGGCGTGGTGGAGGCCGACGACGCGGTCGGCGAAGGGTGCCAGCGTCGCCTCGGCGGCGGCCAGGGCGTCGGCGTCGCGGTCGATACCCACCAGGCGCAGGCCGGGGTGGGCGGCCAGGACGGCGCAGGCGTGGCCGCCTGCCCCGAGGGTGGCGTCGACGAACACCCCCGCCGGCACATCGGCCAGCAGGGCGACCACCTCGTCGACCATCACGGGCCGGTGGGCGAAGGCCTGGGTCATCCGCAGCCCCTCGACCTGCCCGGTACCGCCGGGGGAATTCCCCGATCGGCGAAACGGGAAGGATGCGGAGAGGGTTTCTTCCACCGTGGCGGTCGAAGGGCTGCGCATGGTCCAGGTCAGGTCACGTCGGTGGTCTCGCTCCCGTCGTCGATCAGGGCCCGCTCGGTGGCCTCCAACTTGGCCGCCCACCGCTCGGGGCTCCACAGTTCGATGCGGTTGAGGGCGCCGTTGACCAGCACGCCCGTGTCCAGGCCGGCGAACGCCCGCAGGGGCGGGGCGATGAACAGGCGGCCCTGCTTGTCCACCTCCACCTCCTGGGTGCCCGACGCCCAGACGCGAGCCAGGTTGCGCTCCGACCGGCCCAGCTCCTGCGACTCCTCCATGCTGGTCATCTGCTTCTCGAACTCGTCCGGCGCCCACAGCGCCAGGCAACCCTCCCAGTACTGGGTCAGATAGCCTCCCGAGTCGAAATGGGAGCGGAACTTGGCAGGCAGGATGACCCGACCCTTGGGGTCGAGCGAATGCTCGTAGCGACCGAAGAACTTCACAACCACGAAAGGACGTGCTCCTCACCAACCTGAACCACCGTGCTCCCTGGCCGCTGGGATCCCCTCCCCAGCTCGCCACTTTGTTCCACTCTAAACCACCATCTTCCCCAGTTCAACCCTGTTCGGCCTGCCGGAGGGGTGTGGGCGCCCTTTTTCTGCCCCCGAGGGCGCTGTCGTCTCGTCAGGTCGCCCAGATGGGCGCGGCGATGCCTCCGTGCGGCACCGGCGGCCAGGGGGACCGGCGACGGGCTGGAGTCCGGCTACGGCCGGCCGTCGCCGGCCGGCGGCAACCGTTTCCGCGAATGCTCAGCGAGAACCACCCGATGCCGATCGGTGGATCACACCGGACGAAGGTGCGCCACGAAGGCGGCCTCCACCTCGCCCGCAGGGCACTCCACCAGTGGCCGAACGGCGCCCGTCAACGCGGCGGCGGCCTCCCGGCGTTCGGCCGGCGTGAGGGCGAGGGCGGCGAGCAGCGGGGCCGCGTCCCACGCCAGCGGGACGGCGCACTGGAACAGGGCGCCCGCCCTGGTGCGGCGCTGGGAGATGCCCACGACCTTGCGTCCACCGACCGACACCTCGCCGGGGCCCAGCCCGGCGAAGCACACCGTCGCCGACCACGGCGTGCGCACCAACCCTCCCCTGTGGACGGCTGCGCCGGCCAGCCCCAACTCGGCGAGGGCGGCCGCCCACACGTCGCCCAGCCACCACACCGCCCGTCCCACGTCGGCCTGCCAGAGCCGGTCGCCAGCCGGCACCACCACGTCGGCCCACACGACACGGCCCGGCTCCACGAGCACGGCGCCCCCGCCGGTACGCCGGCGGGTCACGCCGAGGCCGGCGGCGCCGGGCGCCAGCGTGGCGTCGCCCTGCGTGGAGCCGAGCACCACCGCCGGAGCGGTGACGTCGCACCAGGTCACCGAGCGCGCCGACCAGTCGACCTCGCGCCCGTGGAGCGAGGCGGCCGTGCCGCGCAGGCGGGCGGTGGCGAAGGCGTGGGTCAGGCTGACAGCGAGGCAGCCCCGCCCAGGTACTGCTCCCAGTCAGGCTGCACGGTGCCGTTGGCCACGAGGACCCAGCTGCCGGGGCGAGGCGGCCCAGGGACCCGGCGAAGGGTGAGGCTGGTGTCGGCCAGGAGATGGTCCTCCTTGCGCATGTTGCAGGGCCGGCACGACGCCACCACGTTCTCCCACGTGTGGGCTCCGCCCTTGCTGCGGGGCACCACGTGGTCGATGTTCTCGGCGGTGGCGCCGCAGTACTGGCAGCGGTGGCCGTCGCGGGCGAACACGGCCCGGCGGTTGAGGCCGATGCGGGCCTGGTACGGCACCTTCACGTAGTACGACAACTTCACCACCGAGGGCTCGGCGAAGCTGCACCGCTCCGAGTGGAAGCTGCGGCCGGTGGACACCAGCAGTTCGGCCTTGCCCGACAGCGTGAGCACCAGCGCCCGCCGGGCCGGCACGACACAGAGCGGCTCATGCGTTGCGTTGAGGATGAGCGCCCTGGACACCTCCCGAACCTACCGAGAGGGTGGCCCTGGTGGCACTCGCATTTCGCAAGGCTACCGCAGCAGGCAGCGGTAGCTCCGGCACCACCGGAGGTACGCCACCACGTCCGACCCTCCGGGGAGGGGAGCGTGGCCGCCGTACATGGTCTCCAGCCGGAAGGCCAGGTACGCCCTGCCCGGGAGCGGGAGGAACGGCGCCCGCCGCCACCACCCGGGCACGGCCAGCAGCGACACCTGGCGGGCGGCCGTCGGCCACAGCCACGGCCGGCAGGCGACGGCCGCCGCGGCGGCGGCCCACGAGCGGCCGGCGGTCATGTCGCGGCCGCCCGGTCGTCGGGCACGCGGCAGGCGTCGCTCACACCGGGCCCCGCCCGCCCGAGCGCGGTGCCGTGACGGCACCGGTGACGGCACCGGCCAGCACGGGCACTCCCGCCGCACGCCACCCGACGGCGGCGGCGCCCACCAGCGGGCCGTCGGCGCCGAGGCCGGCGGGGACGATCCGGGCGCCGGCCGAGAAGTCGAGGCGGGCCGAACGGTCCAGTTCGGCCTGGGCAGCGGCGAAGAACGGCGCACCGAAGCCGAGGGCCACCGAGCCGGCCACGACGGCCAGGCGGAGGTCGAGGAGGTTGGCCACCGACGCCACCGCCCGGCCCACCAACGTCCCCGCGCGGGCCACGACCTCCGGCCCCGCCGCCTCGGCCGGGCGGCCGGTCACGGCAGCGATGGAGAGCCCCGAGGCCTCCGCCTCCAGGCACCCGCGTGCCCCGCAGCCGCACAGCCGGCCGTCGGGCACGACGATGACGTGGCCGATGTGGCCGGCGTTGCCTGCCGCCCCGTCGAGCAGGCGGCCGTCGAGCACGATCCCGCCGCCCACGCCGGTGGACACCACCATGGCGATGAAGTCGCGCCCGTCGCGCGCCGCCCCCCGCCATCCTTCGCCCAGGGCCAGCGCCTTGGCGTCGTTGTCCACGGTGGTCGCCAGGCCGGTGAGGGCGGCCAGGCGCCCCCGCAGCCGGAACCCGCGCCACACCGGGATGTTGAGGGGCGACACCTCCTCGCCGCCGGCCGACATCGGCCCGCCGCAGCCCACGCCACAGACGACCTCGTCCCCGGTGGCGATCTGGGCGACCAGCCGGGCCAGCGCGGAGAACAGAGCCTCGGCGTCTTCGCCCTCGGTCGGCGCCCGCGCCGACCGGATCACGACCCCGCCCTCGTCGACGGCGGCGACAGCCAGCTTGGTACCCCCGACGTCGATGGCGAGGGCGCACGGCGTAGCCATCCCCGGACGGTACCCGCCGCCGTGCGACCGAAAGGCGGGCGGTAGGGTTTCCTACTCGGGCGACCAGGGAGAACGGGCGTGGTGAGACAACGAACGTCCGCTGGCATGTCCACCTTCGCCGACGGCTTCGAGGCGATCGTCGACAACGTCGAGCGGGTGATCCAGGGAAAGTCCGAGGCCATCCGCCTGGCCGTGGCCTGCCTGGTCGCCGAGGGGCACCTTCTGATCGAGGACGTGCCGGGCGTGGGAAAGACGAGCCTGGCCAAGGCGCTGGCCGCGTCCCTCGGCTGCACCTGGCAGCGCATCCAGTTCACGCCCGACCTGCTGCCGTCCGACGTCACAGGCGTGAGCGTGTACAGCCGGGCCAACGGCAGCTTCGAGTTCCGCCCCGGGGGCGTGTTCGCCAACATCGTGCTGGGCGACGAGATCAACCGGGCCTCGCCCAAGACGCAGTCGGCCCTGCTCGAGGCGATGCAGGAGCGACAGGTCACGGTGGACACCACCACCTACGCCCTGCCCACGCCGTTCATGGTGATCGCCACCCAGAACCCCATCGAGCACGAGGGCACCTACCCGCTGCCGGAGAGCCAGCTCGACCGCTTCCTCATGCGGATCCCGATGGGCTACCCCGACCGGGCCGCAGAGATCGAGATGCTCGAGCGCCACGGCGGCACCGGCGCCTTGACGATCGAGGAGCTCGAGCCCGTCACCACCACCGAGCGGGTGGAGGCCATGGCCGCTGCCGCCCGGGCGGTGCACGTGGCGCCCGGCCTGAAGGGCTACCTGGTCGACCTGGCCGAGGCCACCCGCCGCCACCCCAGCCTGGCCCTCGGCATCTCGCCGCGCGCCACCCTCGCCCTCCAGGGCGCGGCCCGGGCCCGGGCCGCCTCGGTGGGCCGCGACTACGTGGTGCCCGACGACGTCAAGGTGCTCGCCGGTCCCGTCCTGGAACACCGGCTGGTGCCCACGCCCGAGGCCGCCATCGCAGGCGTGGCCGGCAGCGACGTGCTGGCCGAGGTGCTCGACACCGTCCCCGTCCCGGCCGGCCGCGGGGGCTAGAGGGCGGTGCTCACGCGGCGGGGCTGGATGCTGGCGCTCGGCACCCTCCTGCTGGGCATGACCGGGCGCCTGCTCGGCATCGTGGAGCTGTACATGCTGGCGGGCGCCGGGGGCGCCCTGGTGGTGGCCGCCGTCGCCTTCGTGCGCCTCAGCCGGTTCGACCTCGAGGCCCGCCGCGAGCTGCGCCCGGCCCGGGTCCACGCCGGCGGCAACAGCCGGGTCGAGCTCACCGTGCGCAACAACGGCGCCCGGCGCTCGCCGGTCCTGGCCGCCCGCGACCCGTTCGACGGCGGGCGTCGCTGGGCCCGTTTCCTCGTCGCCCCGCTGGCGCCGGGCGAGTCGGCCCGCGCCGCCTACCGCCTGCCCACCGAGCGGCGGGGCATCTTCGACCTCGGGCCCATGGAGCTCAGCATCGAGGACCCGTTCGGCCTCGCCACCCGCTCCAGCCCGTCGGCGCCCGCCACCCGGCTCACCGTGTACCCGCGCGTCGACGACGTGCCGCCCCTGCCGATGACGAGGGGCAACGACCCCCACGCCGGTGCCGACCACCCCACCGCACTTGCCGCCGCCGGCGAGGACTTCTACGCCCTCCGCGAGTACCAGGTGGGCGACGACCTGCGGCGGGTGCACTGGAAGGCGACCGCGCGCCTCGACGAGCTGATGATCCGCCAGGAGGAGATGCCATGGCAGGGCAGGGCCACCGTGCTGGTGGACCTCCGCCGCCGGGTCCACGGCAACGAGTCGCTGGAGCTGGCGCTCAGCGCGGCGGCCAGCGTGGTGAGCGCCTGCTGGCGCCATCGCTCGCTCGTGCGCCTGCTGGCCACTGATGGCGTCGACTCGGGGTTCGCGGCCGGGCACGCACACGTGGAGGCGATCCTCGAGCACCTTGCCGGCGCCGGTGGTGGGCGGGACGACACACTCGGGTCCATCCTCTCGTCGTTGCGGCGCGAGGGAAACGGAGGGGCCCTGGCCGTGATCACCACGGCCGCCGCCCCTGCCGGCGAACTCGAAGGGGTGGCGCGCCTGCGGGGCCGCTTCGGCAGCCTCACCCTCGTGCTCCTGGAGCATTCGGTGCTCGACCGGGGCATCCCCGGCCACATGGCCGCGGCGCGCCCCGTGGCGGGCGTACGCACGGTCGTACGGGTGGGAGCGGACCGACCCTTCGCCGCCGCCTGGACACAGGCGTTCGCCGGCGCCGGTGGCGGGCGGAGGGCGGGCACGGGTTCGGCCGGGGCAGCCCGGTGAGCGTGTGCCGTCTCGGCAGCGCCGAAGACCGGATCGCAGCCGGGAACAGCATCGGTGCGACCCTGGCCCTGGCCGCCCTCACCCTCGCCGTGGCCGTCGGCATGGGCCGGCTGTTCGCCGGCAGCGACCACCTGCTGCCCCTCATGGCGGCCGCCGTGGTGGCCCACGCCGTCATGTTCACGGGCCGCAGGATCGGCGCACCGCTCGCCCTCAGCGCCGTGGTGGCGATGGCAGCGGTGGCACTGGCCGGGGTATGGCTGCTCCTGATGGGCACCACCACCTTCGCCATCCCCGGTCCCGGCACCCTGGAGGCCGCCCGCCGGGCGCTGGCCGACGCCTGGTCCGAGTTCGGCGACGTGGTGGCCCCCGCCCCGCCCACCGACGGGTTCCTGCTCGCCGCCATGGTGGGAGTGGGAGCGACCGCCGTCCTGGCCGACTGGGCCGCGTTCGGTATGCGGGTGCTGTTCGAGGCGGTGGTCCCCTCGTTCACCCTTTTCGTGTTCACCGCCACCCTCGGCGACAGTGGCGGCCGCAGCCTCATGGTTTCGCTGTACGTGGGGACGCTCCTGGCGTTCCTGGTGGTGCACCGCGCCGGCCTCGAGTCCGAAGGCACGTCGTGGTTCGCCAGCCGGGCGCGAGGGGGCGCCCGCGCCCTCCTCAAAGGCGCGGCGTGGCTCGGCCTGGTGGCCGTCGTCGCGGCCGTCGTGGTGGGCCCCCGCCTGCCCGGGGCATCAGCCGGTGCGGTACTGGCCTGGCGCGACTCCGACCGTTCCGGTGGCAACGGGCGGCGCACCACGGTGAGCCCGCTGGTCGACATCCGTGGGCGGCTCGTCGACCAGTCCGCCACCGAGGTGTTCACCGTGAAGGCCGACAAGAAGGCGTACTGGCGCCTCACGTCGCTCGACACCTTCGACGGGCAGATCTGGTCATCCGACAGGAGCTACGAGCAGATCGGCCGGCGGGTTCCGTCCGCGGGCTCGGGCCGGGCACCTGCGCACGCAGTGGCCCAGGAGTTCACCATCCGCTCGCTGTCGTCCATCTGGTTACCCGCCGCCTACCGCCCTGTCCGGGTCGAGGGCATCGGCCACGTGAGCTACAACGCCGACCTCGGGAGCCTGATCACCGCCGAGGACACCACCGACGGGTTCACCTACCGCGTCGTATCGGCCGTCCCCGACCTCACCGGCGACGATCTCGAAGGAGGCGGTCCGCCCCTCGCCGACCGCCGGCGATTCGTCGCGCTCCCCGCCGTCGCGGCCCGGGTCCGTAGGGAGGCCCAGGTGGCGGCCGGCGCCGCCCGCACCCCGTACGAGAAGGCGCTGGCGCTGCAGAGGTACTTCCGCCAGGGCTTCGTCTACGACCTGAACGCCCGTCCGGGGCACGACGAGCGGGCGCTGGAGAACTTCCTCTTCACCACCAGGCGGGGCTACTGCGAGCAGTTCGCCGGCGCCTACGCGGTGCTGGCCCGGTCGATCGGGCTGCCGACGCGGGTGGCGGTCGGCTTCACGCCCGGCGAGCCGGACGCAAAGGGGACCTACCACGTGCGCGGGCTCAACGCCCACGCCTGGCCCGAGGTCTACCTGGCCGGGTCGGGCTGGGTCGCCTTCGAGCCCACGCCGGGCCGCGGGGCACCCGGCGCCGAGGCGTACACGGGTGTCCCGGAGGCACAGGCCGCGCCGCAGCAGCCCGGCGTGGCCACCACCGCCGTCCCCACCACCGCCGTGACCGCTGACGACCCTTCCACGCCGTCCACCACGGCCGCACCAGCCGGCCCCGCCGGCGGCGCCACAAGTGCGGGCGCCCGTGGGTTGTGGCGGCACCCGGCGGTGGTGGTCCTGCTCGGGCTCGTCACGCTGCTCGTGCTGGTGCTCCCCGCCGTGCCACTGGCCAAGCACGTTCGACGAGGGCGCCGCCGGGCCCATGCCGTCACCCCCGCCGACCGCGTATGGGTCGCGTGGACCGAGGCGGCCGGTGCCGTGGCCCGCGCCGGCGCGCCCCGCCGCCCGGCCGAGACGCTCGACGAGCACGCCGTCCGGGCCGGCACCGGGGCAGCGCTCCCCTCACCCGCCGCCGCCGCCCTGGCCATGCTGGCACGCGACGCGGCGGCGGCCAGCTACTCGGGCGCCCCGCTGGAGCAGGAGGCCGCCGAGCGGGCCCGCTCCAGCGCCGACACCGTCGTGGCAGCGGTGCACGACATGGCCACCCGGCGCCGGCGCATGGCCTGGATACTTGACCCACGACCGTTGTTGCCGTCCGCCCCGGCCGGGCGAACCGGGCCGTCCCGGCGGCGGGCGCGGCGGCGGGCGCGGACCAGGACGTAGGCCGGGCGGCCCCCCGGCGGACTTGCCATTTCCGGGAACCCCGTGTGGGACAGGGTTCTCGCCGCACCTACGACCTACGAGGAGTCGTCCCGCTTGAAGCGCTCGCCGAGCCGCTTGCGCGTATCGCCCAGGACGTTCGGGAAGCCGCGATCGCGGACGGTCTGGGTCAACTCGGCCCAACCGGCCTTGCCCATCTTTCGGAAGTTGCGCTCCAGCGAGAGGGCGCACCCGAGCATCAAGAGGAAGGCGAAGAACCCGATGAATCGGTTGGAGGCGAAGGAGAGGACGAGGAGCACGAAGCCGGCGAGCAGACCGAGGAAGCCCCACTTCGCGTTGCGGCCGGCGTGCCGGTACAGCGTCGTCTCGCTGACACCCTTGGCGAAAGCGGGATCGTGCTCATAGAAGCTGCGCTCGATCTCGTGGAGGATCCGTTGCTCGTGTTCCGAAAGCGGCAACTTGCCGACCCTCCTGCCTTCCAACGGACCCTTTCCGGTCCAGCCATCTTCGCGCACCCTGGACGGCACAACAACGCGACACCGCCTCCGTTACGGCGGCGAGCCACCCCCGGGGCCCCATTGGTGGTCACCAGGCCGCCGCACACCGACTCCGTCCCCGCCGAGCAGGGCGGCGGGACCGACGGCAGCAGCCCCGAAACGGGCCCGCACCCCGTCCATGGCCCTGGAGGCGTCGGTCCACCCCGGGCCCTCCTCGCCGAGGGTGAGCTGGCGGGAGGCACCGCCGGCGGCCAGGTTGCTCACGCTCAGGCCCAGCAGCCGGATGCCCCCACCGGCGTCCACCCCGTCCAGCAGCGCGCCGGCGGCCGAGGCCAGCTCGGGAGCGGTGTCCACCGCCTCGGGCAGGGTCCGGGATCGGGTGATGGTGGCAAAGTCGTTGAAGCGGACCTTCACCGTCACCGTGCGCCCGGCCAGCGAGGCCTCACGCAGCCGGGTCGCCACCGCGTCGGCCTGGCGGACCACCTCACGATGTAGAGCACGCCGGTCCACCAGGTCGACGGAGAAGGTCTCCTCGTGACCGACCGACTTGACCGCCCGCCCGGGTTCCACCGGGCGGGCGTCCCTGGCCCACGCCAGCTCGTGCAGATGGCGGCCGTTGGCCCTGCCCAACCAACTCACGAGGGCATCGACAGGCACGTCCGCCAGGTCGCCGACGGTGCGCACCCCCCGGCCCCGGAGCCGCTCGGCGGTGGCCGGTCCCACGCCCCACAGCTCGGTGACGGGAAGCGGGTGGAGGAAGGCCAGCTCCTCACCGGGCCGCACCACCACCACGCCCGGCCCGGGGTCGATGCCGGCCGCCGACGCCGTCGGCTTGGCCGCCCGCGACGCCAGCTTGGCCAGCAGCTTGGACGGGGCGACGCCCACCGAGCAGGTCAGGCCCGTCTCGGAGAGCACCCGTTCCCGGACCAGCCCGGCCACCCGGTCGGCCGGGCCGAACAGGCGCCGGGCGCCGGCCACGTCGAGGAACGCCTCGTCGAGCGAGATGCCCTCGACCAGTGGGGTGAACGACGAGAACACCTCGTGGATACGCCGGCTGTACCCGACGTAGCGGGACATGTCGCCATGGACGAACACGGCCGACGGGCACATGCGCCGGGCCCGGGCCGAGGGCATGGCCGAGCGCACCCCGAAGGCCCGCGCCTCGTACGAGCACGATGCCACCACGCCCCGGTCGCCGGAGCCACCCACGATCACCGGCCGGCCGGTCAGTGACGGGTCGCGCCGCACCTCCACGGAGGCGTAGAACGCGTCCATGTCGACATGCAGGATCGTGGGCTCCGAATCGGTGCCGGCCACGCCCCGATTGTGGCAGGGTGGCCCTCCGCCCAGGCGAAGGGAGTCGGAGTGCACCGCAACGTGAAGGCCGTCGTCGAGGCGGGAAGCCTCCTCGGCCTCACCGTGCGTCCACGAGAGTTCCCCGAAGGCACCCGCTCCGCGGTCGACGCCGCCCTGGCCATCGGGGTCGACCTCGGCCAGATCGTCAAGTCGCTCGTGTTCTGCGTGGACGGCGAGGTGGTGGTCGCTCTCATGAGCGGCTGCAACCTGCTCGACGAGCACAAGCTCGCGGCTGCGGCCGGTGGCGAGCGGGCCTGGCGGGAGGACGCCGACACCGTCCGCGAAGCCACCGGCTTTCCGGTCGGCGGGGTGCCGCCATTCGGTCACCGGGAGCCGTTGCGGGTCTTCGTCGACACCGACCTGCTCCAGTTCGACGAGGTATGGGCGGCCGCCGGCACGCCGAAGGTGAACTTCTCGGTGGCACCCGACGCCCTCGTACGCGCCACCGCCGGCACCGTGTGCGACCTGGCCCGAGTGGGTTCCTAGCGCCCCGCCCGCCGTGGCGCGTCCTTCGGGACGACCCGGCGTACGAGGTCACGCAGGCCCCAGAGGGTCACCAGCGTCATCGCCTCGACCACGATCCGCGCCGACATCTTGGAACCGTCCCGCTCGCGGTCCACGAACACGATCGGCACCTCGGCCAGGCGGCCGCCGGCGCGGGTCACCCGGTAGGCCATCTCGATGAGGAACCCGTACCCGTTGGCCCGTACCCGGTCGAAGTCCACGGCCCGAAGGGTCGATGCCCGGTAGGCCCGGTACCCCGAGGTGGCGTCGGACAGCGGCAGGCGGAGCAGGGTCGTGGCGTACCGGTTCCCGAATCGCGACAGGGCCCGCCGGTGGGCCGGCCATTTCGGGATGGCGCCGCCCGGCACGTACCGGGAACCCACGACGAGGTCGGCGCCGTCCTCCACCGCCCGGAGCAAGGAGGCGAGGGCGGCCGGGTCGTGGGACAGGTCGGCGTCCATCCCCACCACCACGTCGTAGTCCCGCTCCAGGGCCCAGTGGAAGCCGGCCCGTACCGCGGCGCCGAAGCCGCGCGGCCCGGTCCGGCGCACGACCGTGATGTTGCCCAGCTCACGACCCAGCTGCTCGGCCAGGTCGGCGGTGCCGTCGGGGCTGGCGTCGTCGACGACGACCACCTCGGCCTCCGGGGCGGCCGCCCGCACCCGGGGCAGGACGACGGCGATGTTGCCCGCCTCCTCGTAGGTGGGGATCACGATGGCGGCGCGCACGGGCGGTCAGCATACGATCGCCGGCGTGGCAGCTCCGCGGGACCGCCCGCTGTCCGCCCTCCCGTCCCGGAGGGCCAGGGCCCTCGCCTTCACGGCCATTCTGGCCGGCGGGCTGTGCGGAGCGTTGATCGGCTCGTCGTTCGTGCGCATCCAGTGTGAGAAGGACTGCACCACGGCCAGCGGCGTGGCCGGCGTGGTGGGTGCCCTCATCGCCGCCGCGGGAGTGGCGGTGGTGGCCGTGCTGGTGCTGCGGGCCATGGGCGAGTGGCGGCGGCTGGCCGCCCTCGAGGCGGCCGGCGAGGGCGGGGACGACGTCGCCGGGGACGCCAGCCGGATGGACGAGGGCGGCGACCGCTAACCCATGATCCACCGACCGGCACCACGAGGCCGGCCGCCGGCAGGGTCCCCCTCGCCGGCCGGCTGCAGGCGGCGCGCCCGCCGTCAGGCGGTGAGGCGAAGGAGGCGGAAGCCCTCGGCGTAGGGGACGCCGGCTGTCCTGCCGCCCTCCTCGGCCCGCTCGCGTACCACCTGGCGGAGCCACTCGGCCGTCTCCCCCAGCTGGCTGGCGTGGCACAGCAGGGCCTGCGCCTTGGCCTCGATGGTGGTGGTGATCTCCACCCATAGATCGGGCTCGAGCGTCCCGGACAGGTAGACCGCCTCGACCTGGTGTGCGGGCCCCGCATCGGGGAAGTAGTGCGGGTTGGCGGCCGCCGGCGCCACTGCGTCGAGGGTGGCCCACCCGACCTCGCGGTGGTCGCGGTGGTTGAAGTAGCTGGACCCGAAGAACACGGCGGTGGGGTCGGGGCACACCACGACCTGCGGGGTCAGCCTGCGGACCAGCGCCACCAGCTCCGCCCGTAGCGCACCGGTGTTCTCGACCTCGCCGTCGGGACGGTGCAGGAAGTGACAGGCGGACACGCCCAACACCTCGGCCGCGGCCGCCACCTCGGCCTCCCGGCGGGCGGCCAGCTCGTCCGGTCGCACCGAAGGGTCGGACGAGCCCTTGTCCCCTGCTGCGCAGATCACCACGTGCACCTCGCACCCGGCCGCCGCCCACCGGGCGACCGTGCCACCACAGGACACCTCGGGGTCGTCGGGGTGGGCATACACGACGAGGGCGCGCGCCGGGACGTCGTCGACGGGGCCGGTCACGGCGCTTTGGCCAGTGCGGCGCAGGCCCGTTCCACGCCGTCATCGTCCACGTCGTGGTGGGTCACGAGGCGCACCACGCCCGGGGCGATGGTGCCGGCCGCGATCCCTTCGCTCCGCAGGTGGTCGAGCAGCCGCCCGGTCGAGGGATGGCGCCAGGTGACGATGTTGGTGCGGACGGCCTCGGGGTCGCAGCCGCCGCCGGGCCAGCGCCCCGCCACCGCCTCGGCCAGGCGGCGGGCGCGGGCGTGGTCCTCGGCCAGCCGCTCCACCATGGTCAGGGCTACCAGCCCGGCCGCCGCGATCACACCCGCCTGGCGCATACCGCCGCCCATCCGGGCCCGCTCGGCACGGGCGGCGGCGATCACGTCGGCCGTCCCGGCCAGCACGGAGCCCACCGGCGCGCACAGGCCCTTGGAGAGGCACGACATCACGGTCGTGACCTCGGCCGCGTAGGCGGCCGCCGGTGTGCCGGTGGCGACCTCGGCATTGAACAACCGGGCACCGTCCATGTGCACCGGCAGGCCTCCGGCGGCGGCCCGCAGGGCCTTCAGGGCGACCAGTGACCAGGGGGCGCCGTCGGCCGGCATGTGGGTGTTCTCCACGCACACCAGCGCTGGACGGGGTTGGTGATGGTTGGACGCGTCCAGGGCCCAGGCCACGACGACCGGCCCCACCGCGCCGTCGTCGTCCGGCACGGTGTGGATGCGCACGCCGGCGTTGCGTTCGGCCGCCCCACCCTCGTAGATCACGAGGTGCTGGCGGGCGCCGGCCAGCACCGTGTCACCGGGCCGGGTGAGCACCCGGAGGGCCAGCTGGTTGGCCATCACCCCGCTCGGCGTGTACAGCGCCGCCTCCTTGCCGACGCGCTCGGCGTACGCCTCCTCGAGACGATTGACGGTGGGGTCCTCGCCGTAGGCGTCGTCGCCGACCTCGGCGCCGGCCATGGCCCTGCGCATCTCGGGCGTGGGCCGGGTGACGGTGTCCGAGCGCAGGTCCACCACGCCGCCGGCCATGGCCGAAGGCTACGGGACCCTCACTGCCCGGCGCGAGACTGGCCCGGTGAGCGGACGACCGGTGGCCCCGTACCGTGCCCGTGGGACGGGGCAGCGGTGACCGACCTCGGCGGCCGTGAGCTCCTGCCCCTCGCCCTGGAGGCGGCAGCGGCGGCGGGCGCCCTCCTCCGCGACGGCCAGGCGTCGGCGCCCACGGACGTGCGCACGAAGACGAGCCTGACCGACATGGTGTCCGAGTTGGACCGGGCCAGTGAGGCACTCATCGGGCGCATCGTCCTCGGGGCCCGCCCCGACGACGCCATCCTGGGTGAGGAGGGCGGCCTCACCGGCACGGGCACCAGTGGCGTGCGCTGGGTCGTCGATCCACTCGACGGCACCACCAACTACCTCTACGGTTTCCCGGCCTGGGCCGTCTCGATCGCCGCCGAGGTCGGCGGCGAAGTGGTGGCCGGCGTGGTCCACGATCCCACCCACGCCGAGACGTTCAGCGCGGTGCGGGGCGAGGGGTCGTGGTGCAACGGCAACCCTCTTCGAGTCGGCGGGGCCACCTCGCTGGCCACCGCCCTCGTGGGCACCGGCTTCGGCTACGACGCGGCTGTCCGTGCCCGCCAGGGCCGCCAGGTGGCAGGGGTACTGCCCTGCGTGCGCGACATCCGCCGGGGCGGGGCGGCCGCCCTCGACCTGTGCTGGGTGGCCCTCGGCCGCCTGGACGCCTACTACGAGCGCGGGCTGCAGCCGTGGGACTGGGCGGCCGGCATGCTGGTCGCCGGGGAGGCCGGTGCCGTGGTCGAGGTGCTCGACGACGGCACCGCCGTCGTGGCGCCCCCGCAGCTCCACCGGGACCTCGTCGACCTTTTGGCCGGCGCCGGCGCCGCCTGACCCCAGCCGGGTGGGCGGTCGGGCGCGCGGCTCAGGCGAAGAAGGGCACCGCCACCCGGCGGAACTCGTCGGGCTTGACCAGCTTCAGCTCGCCCACCGCGTCCTCGAGCGGCACCAGCACGATCTCGTCGGCCTGGAGCGCCACCATCCGGCCGAAGGCGCCGTCGTGGACGGCCTCGATGGCGGCGATGCCGTAGCGGGTGGCCAGCACGCGGTCGAAGGCGGTGGGGGTACCGCCCCTCTGGATGTGGCCGAGGATGGTGACCCGCGTCTCGAAACCGGTCCGTTCCTCGATCTCCCTCGCCACCAGGTTGCCCACGCCACCCAGGCGCACGTGGCCGAACTGGTCGAGCTCACCGGACTGCAGGGCCAGGGTGCCCTCGCGCGGCGCGGCGCCCTCCGCCACCACGACGATGGTGGCGTAGCGACCCTGCTCGTGGCGGCGCTTGATGCTGGCCGCGATCTCGGCGATGTCGAACGGCTGCTCGGGGATGAGGATCTCGGCCGCCCCGCCGGCGATGCCGGCGTAGAGGGCGATCCAGCCGGCGTGGCGACCCATGACCTCGCACACCATGACCCGGTCGTGTGACTCGGCCGTGGTGTGCAGCCGGTCGATGGCGTCGACGCAGATCTGCACGGCGGTGTGGAACCCGAACGTGAGCTCGGTGGCGGACAGGTCGTTGTCGATCGTCTTCGGCACACCGACCAGCTGGACGCCCTCGCCGGCCAGCTTGGCGGCCACCCCCAGGGTGTCCTCACCGCCGATCGGGATCAGGGCGTCGATGCGCTCGGCCCGGAGCGACTCGAGCACCCGCTCGGGGCCGCCGTCCACCTTGTAGGGGTTGGTGCGGGACGAGCCGAGGATGGTGCCGCCGCGGGGCAGGATGCCGCGGCACCGCTCGACGTCGAGCGGCAGGGTCCGGCCCTCGATCACGCCCTTCCAGCCGTCGGCGAAGCCCACCAACTCGTCGCCGAAGTCCCGCTCGCCCTTTCGGACGACGGCGCGGATCACCGCGTTCAGGCCCGGGCAGTCGCCCCCACCGGTCAGCACGCCAACTCGCATCCGTCGACCTCCCGGGTGCGGCTGCTCAAGGGGGGACCGACCCGTACCCGACGAACACTAGTGATGGCACGCCGGCGGCCGGCACGCCGCGTCCCTGTCGCGTCCCTGCCGGCACCCTGCCGCCTCCCCGCCTGCGCCCTCCCTGCCCGCGCCCGTCGCGAGGCGGGTACCCGAGTTGTCAGTCGGGATCGGGCTGGGGGCCGGGCGGGCCGGTGCGCCGCTTGGGTTCGGTGGCCTTGGTGAGAAGACCGACCTCGCGCTCGAAGTCGCCCACATCCTCGAAGCCCTTGTAGACGCTGGCGAAGCGAAGGTAGGCGACCTCATCGAGGACCCTGAGCCGTTCGAGCACGGCCAGACCGACCGCCTGGCTGGTGACCTCCGGTCCCTCGAGGCGCAGGGACTCCTCCAACTCGGCGGCCAGCTCCTCGACCCTGTCGGCTGCCCCCGATCGGTTCTTGGTGGCCGCCCGCAGCCCGGCGGCCAGCTTGGACCGCTCGAACGGCTCGCGGTGGCCCGAGCGTTTCACCACCACGAGGGGTGCCTCTTCGATGCGCTCGAAGGTGGTGAAGCGCCGGCCGCAGGCCAGGCACGCCCGGCGACGACGGATGGCGGCACCGTCGTCCGCCGTGCGGGAGTCCACCACCTTGTCGTCGAGACTGGCGCACGACGGGCAGCGCACCCCCCCAAGCTACGTGTTGCGGCACCGGGCCATGTGGCGGACGCCGCCCGTGACGGGCATGGCCACATCGGACTAGAGGCAATTGGCCATGCAAGAACCTTTGGAGAGGCCCTGGGCTGCCGAAAGTTCTGTCAGATGCAACGAGGACGACGAAGCACCCGCAATGGCGTCCGCAGCTGACCTGTGGCCTTCTTCCCGCAGACGGGGAGGCCCCGAACATGGAGTGTGAAATGAATGACACGGTGACGAACTCGGATCCCGGCAAGCGTCAGAAGCCGAAGCGCGACTATCTGACGGTCTCGGAAGTCGCCGACCTCTTCCACGTCTCGTCCAAGACGGTGGTTCGGTGGGCCAACGACGGGAAGCTTCCCTACATGGCGACCCTCGGCGGTCACCGTCGGTTCCCCCGTGGACCGATCGAAGGCCTGGTGTCCGATCAGCAGCGAGGCTCCGCCCACCTGGTGTGAGCGAGGCGGCCGCGGTCAGCCGGGCGGGAGCGCGAGGCGCTCCCCGGCCGACAGGGGCGCTCCACCGTGGGCCGCGGCCAATCGCTGCACGAGCGGGCGGACGTCGCCCTCCGGCTGCAAGGCCCGCGCGATGTGCCACAGCGTGTCGCCCGGGCGCACCACGTACGACGCCTCGGCGACCGAGACGGCGTCGGCCGGCACCCCGCCGGCCGCCGGCGCCCGCCCGGAGGGCGTGAGGGGCACGCCTCCGGGCACACCGAGAGCAGCCCCGGCGCCGAGGAGCACGACGACGACGAGACCGACGACGGCGCGGCGCCGGCGGAGCTGGACCGCCGCAGGCCGCGCACCCGGCGTGGGGCGGGCTGCGGCCGGGCGGCCTCGCAGCGCCCGGGGGGACCGGGCGGCGGGGACGACCCGGAGGGCACCGTGGTGGCGCCGGTCGGTGGGAAGCGGCTGCGTGACAGCGGTCATGGAGACTCCTCTCGGCGGTGTGGTCCCCAGGATGACCGGGGGGTGTGACAATCTCGAACGGGCGTTCCCCCGACTTCACCACGAACAGGCGTTCCCCGTCAAGACCGAGAGGGAACAGATGTTTGCATGGACCCGGCACCTGCTGGTACGGTCTCGACAGGAACGCGCGTTCGCTTCTCGGAGCCACACGCACCGACACACGTCTTTGGAACGACCAGGCTCGCGACGACACAAGGAGGGGCCCATGCCCGAGGCCGACCCGCCCACCGTCCTCACCGGCAAGCGCCGGGAGATCCTCGACTTCATCGCCGACCAGCAGCGTGAGCGGGGCTTCCCGCCGTCGGTGCGGGAGATCGGCGAGGCCGTCGGCCTCACATCGTCGTCCACCGTGCACGCCCACCTGGCCACCCTGCAGAAGCAGGGCTACATCCAGCGCGACCCCACCAAGCCGCGCGCCATCGAGGTGCGTTACGACCGGGCTTCGGGCGCCGCCATGGCCCGCCGGCCCACCCAACACGTCCCGTTGGTGGGCGACGTGGCCGCCGGCGCCGACGTACTGGCCCAGGAGAACGTGGAGGAACTGCTCCCCCTCCCCGCCGACTTCACCGGCTCGGGCACCCTCTTCATGCTGCGGGTGCGGGGCGACTCCATGATCGACGCCGGTATTCTCGACGGCGATTACGTGGTCGTCCGCCAGCAGCCCGATGCCCACAAGGGCGAGATCGTGGTGGCCGGCATCCCTGGCGGGGAGGCCACCGTGAAGACCTGGTCGCGCAAGGGCAGCAAGGTCGTGCTCACGCCAGCCAATCCCGGGATGCAGCCCATCGAGCTCGACCCGGGTGACGTCAGCGTCTACGGCAAGGTCGTCACCGTGGTCCGCCGCCTGTAGGTCGCTGCGGCCTTCGGGCTCAGCCGGGGGTTGCGCGGCGCCGCACCGCCACGGCGCCGGCCACCACCACGAGCAGCAGCACCGCAGCGACCGCGCCGGGCACGGCCACGTCGTCGTCTCCCGAACCGGTCGATGTCGATGCCACCTTCAGCGGCTCGTCGGTAGGGGGTACCGCCGTGGTGGTGGTAGCGGTGGTGGTCGATCCGGTCTCGGGAGGCAGGGTCGTCCCGGGGGCCGGCGTCACCGTGGTGGTCACCGCTGCGCCTGTCGTGGGGGGCCGGCCCGTGGCGACACGCGGGCCGGTGCCACCGGGGGTGGTCGGCGCGGCGTTCGGCGCACTGATGGCCGCCGTCGTCGGCGCCGTCGTCGGCGCCGTGGTCGTGGTCGTGGTGGTGGCGCCCACCGCGCCGCTCGCCGCCATGGCGGCGGCCAGGTCGAGGCGGCCGGCGCAGCCGGTACCGCAGGCCACTGCCCGGTTGGCGGTGGCCAACAGGGTGTCCACCGCCCGCTGCTGCCCGAGGCCCGCCGCCAGAAGCAGAGCCAACGAGGCCGAGACGTGGGGCGTCGCCATGGAGGTCCCCTGCAGGTAGCCGTACTGGTTGGCCATACCCGGCTGCCAGTAGGTCGAGATGATCTCGCGCTGGTCGGCCCCGTTGCCGCCGGGCGCGACCAGGGCCCATTTGGCGGAGCCGGTGGGCACCGAGTAGCTGGCGATCTCGTCGTCGGGTCCGGTGGCACCCACCACCACCGCGTTCACGTTGGCGTAGCTGGCCGACCCGGACAGGAACTGGGCGTTGCCGGACGCCACCACCGGGATGGCGCCGCGCGCCCAGACCTCGTTGAGCACCGGGCCGAGCGAGGCGGAACCGCCGAGCAGCCCGCCGAGCACGACATTCTCCCCCAGGCTCAGGTTGACCACCCTGGCGCCCTGGTCCACGACCCAGCGGATACCGGCCTCCACATCGGCCAGGTCGGCACTGTCGTTCTGGAACACCCTGGCCACGACCAGCTGGGCCCCCGGGGCGATGCCGGCGATGCCCACCCCGTTGTCCTTGTTGGCGGCGGCGATGCCCGCCACGTGGGTCCCGTGCCCGGCGATGTCCTGGCCGCCGCCCGCCACGCACGCCGCCGGGTTGCCACTGGTGCCGATGCAACTGGCGTTGGCCGCGATCTTGCCTTCCTGGAGGTCCTGGTGGTTGAGGTCGACACCGCTGTCGACGATGCCGATCTTCACACCGGCGCCGACGGTGACGGTCCAAGCGGCGGGTGCGCCGATCTTCACCGGCGCCCATTGCTGCTTCCAGTACGGGTCATCCGTCGCCGCCGCCGGGCCGGCCGCCATCACCGGAACGCACACGGCAGCGACCAGCGCGCAGAGCGCAGCAAGGGCGCGTGAGGGCGGGCTCATCCGCACAATGATCGCACGGCACAGGCGGCGCCCGAACGTCGCCACCGCCACTACGTTGGGACTTCCATCGATGCAGCTCAGGAGGCAGCATGCCCACACGTACCGCGGACGCCGAGTGGAACGGGCCCCTCACCGATGGAGCCGGCACCATGCGATTCGGTAGCGGGGCGTTCGAGGGTCCCTATACCTTCCAGTCCCGCTTCGTCGATGAGGCGGGGCGCACGGGAACCAACCCCGAGGAGCTCATCGCCGGGGCCGCCGCCGGATGCTTCTCCATGGCCCTGTCCGGGGATCTGGGGCGGGCCGGGCACAACGTCACCTCCGTGCGCACCAGCGCCGAGGTCACCATCGACAAGGTCGGGGGGGGATTCACCATCACCGGGATCGCCCTGCGCTCCGAGGCCGAGGTGACCGGGGTGGGCGACGAGGACTTCCAGCGCATCGCCGACGGCACCAGGCAGAACTGCCCGGTATCCCGTCTGCTCACCGGCGCCCCGGTCACCCTCGAGGCGAAGCTGCTCTAGCGGCCGACCCTTGCGGCTCAGCGGCCGGCCAGCACCGTGGCGAGGGCGGCGAACACGCTCTCCAGCTGGGACCGGTCGACATGTTCCCCGGCGGCGTGGGCGACCCCCGGGTCGCCGGGCCCGAAGTTGGTGGCAGGGATGCCGCGGGCCGAGAAGAAGGCCACGTCGGTCCACCCCAGCTTGGCCCGGGGCCCGCCGCCCGCACCGGCCACCAGGCCTGCGAGCAGCGGGTGATCGAGCCCGGGGGCGGCGCCGTCGGCGAAGTCGAGCAGCTCCACCGTGTCGCCGGCACCCTCGTCGATGGCCGGCGCCAGGTAGGCGCGAAGCTCGGCAAGCGCCTCGTCGACCTCACGGTCGGGTGCGTACCGGTGGTTGAGGTGGACGGTGGCCACGTCGGGCACCACGTTGCCGGCCACGCCGCCCTCCACCCGCACCGCTGACAGCGCCTCGGTGAACTCGCAGCCGTCGAGCACGGGGCGGCGGCCCTGGTAGCCGGCCGCCCGCTCCAGCAGGGGCGCCAGGCGGTGGATGGCGTTGGTGCCGGTCCACGGCCGGGCCGTGTGGGCCCGCTCCCCCGCCATGGTGACCGCGATCCGCAGCGTGCCCTGGCAACCGGCCTCCACCACCGCGCCGGTGGGCTCGCCCAGCACGGCGGCGTCCCCGGCCACCAGCTCCGGCCGCTCGGCCAGCAGGCGGCGCAGGCCGTTGTGGCGGGCCTCCACCTCCTCGCACTCGTAGAGCACGTAGGTGACGTCGCACGCCGGCTCGGGCACGGTACGGGCGAGCTCCAGGATGACCGCGCAGCCGGCCTTCATGTCAGCCGAACCGAGCCCCCACAGCACGTCGCCGTCCACCCGGGACTGCTCGTTGCCATTGGGCGGGACCGTGTCGAGATGGCCGGCCAGCACCAGGCGGTTCGGGCGTTCCAGGTGGGTTCGGGCCACCACGTTGTGCCCGAGGCGGTCGACCCTGAGCCACGGGACGGCCCGCAGGATGCCCTCCACGTGGTCGGCGATCGCCTCCTCGTGGTGGCTCACAGAGGGGATGTCGACGAGTTCGGCCGTGAAGGCCAGCAGGTCGGTCACCGGGAGGCCGGCCCCCTGTGACGTCGCCCCGCTGCCGGCTGAACGGACCGTCCTTGCGGGTTCACGTGGCGACGCCGTGCTCACGCAGGATCGACTCCAGCCTGAGCTTGTCGTGCTCCTCGCCCACCTCGAGGAACTTGAGGACCAGGACGCAGGGCAGGCCGAACTCGCCGCCGGCGAAGCGCTTGGGGCGTGTGCCCTGGATGGCGATGGCGCGATCGGGCACCACCCCCCGGCCCAGCTCCTCGCCGGTGCTCACGTCGATGACGGGGATCGACGACGACAGCACCACGCCGGCGCCGACCTTGGCCCCGTTGCCCACCCTGGCCCCCTCGACGATCATGCAGCGGCTGCCGATGAAGGCGTCGTCGCCGATGATCACCGGAGCCGCCTGGGGCGGCTCCAGCACGCCGCCGATCCCCACGCCGCCCGAGAGGTGGACGTTGGCCCCGATCTGGGCGCACGACCCCACGGTGGCCCACGTGTCGACCATGCTGCCGGCCCCGACCCGGGCGCCGATGTTCACGTAGCTCGGCATCATCACGACGCCCCGCTCGAGGAACGAGCCCCAGCGGGCCGACGCGCCCGGCACGACCCGGACACCGGCGGCCTGGTAGCCGTGCTTGAGCGGGATCTTGTCGGCGAACTCGAACGGACCGAGCTCGGTCGTCTCCATCGCGGACAGCTTGAACAGCAGGAGGATGGCCTGCTTCAGCCAGATGTGGACGGTGACCCCACCGGCGGCGTCGACCTCGGCGACCCGTGCCTGACCGCTGTCGAGCAGGCCCACGGCCTCGCGGACGGCGGTCAGCGCCTCGGCGTCGCCGGGTTGGAGATCGGCCCGGCGGTCCCAGAGGTCTTCGATGGTGGCTTGGAGGTCGGCCATGGCGGCGAGGCTACCGGCTGGCCATACTCGGATACGTGGCCGACGACCTCGACGAGCTGGGCCGCCGACTCGGTCGGATCGAGCACGCCCTCGATCACTCGCCGGGCGTCCCCGCCCGCACACCGGCCGGTCCCGAGATCCGCTCCGCGAGGAGCATCGTCAACCGCATCGACGACGTGTGGGTGGCCGTCACCGAAGGCAACGAGCGCCTGGTGGCCGCCGTCGACGGTCTTCGAGCCGAACTCGCCCGGTTGACCGCCGCCCTCATCGTCGCCGACCCGCTCGAGGCGCCGCCGGCGGGTGCCGGCGAGGAAGGGCGCTCCCGCCGCCGCGCGGGCGGGGCCGAGCCGGCGGTCCACCTCAGGCTCAACCGGATCGAGGAGGCGCTGGCCGGCATTGCGGGCCGGCTGGAGGAGGTGGCCGTTGGCGCGACCGGCCCGCAGGTGGAGCCGGCCGAGCGACCCGGCGGCACAACGGGGCCGGGCGACGAGTTGCGCAGCGAGATCCGGGGGTTGGCGGAGCGGGTCGACGCACTGGCCCAGGCGGTCGAGGCGGCGGCCGCCCGCAGCACCGACGCCACGCTCGTCGACCGGCTGGGCCGCCTGCGCGAGCAGTTCCGGCGGTAGGTCACCAAGCGCCGGCGCCCGAACCCCTCGACTGTCTCCACGGCAGTCCGTCCGG
>Ga0307504_10000042_pt1 | contig 26946 bp, 26 predicted proteins | sample 19_S_MG_FD_194516 | JGI IMG/M metagenome (GOLD analysis project Ga0307504, IMG submission 194516) | Soil microbial communities from Populus trichocarpa stands in riparian zone in the Pacific Northwest, United States - 19_S | ecosystem: Environmental > Terrestrial > Soil > Riparian zone > Trees... | reverse complement strand
TCATTCGAGTGGTCGCAGCCCCTGCTCGAGGGTCTCCACCACGCTCGCGTCGGGCACGAACTCGCCCAGCGGCGGCAGGTCGTCGACCGAGTCGAGCCCCAGCTTCTCGAGGAAGGAGGCGGTGGTGCCGTACAGCACGGCCTGGCCGGGGCCCGGATCCCGGGCGACCTCGGCCACGTACCCCCGCTGGAGCAGGGTGCGGACCACGCCGTCGACGTTGACGCCCCGGATTGCGGCCAGCTGGGCCCGCGACACGGGCTGCTTGTAGGCGACGATGGCCAGCGTCTCCAGGGCGGCGGCCGACAGCCGGGCCGACTGCCCGCCGAGCACGAAGCGCTCGATGTAGGGCGCCAGGTCGGGGGCGCTCTGGAACCGGTAGCCGCCCGCCACCCGCACCACCACGAAACCCCTCTCCTCGGCCTCGTAGGAGGCGCCCAGCTCGGCGCACAACTCCTCGACCCGGCCGGGCGTGACCTCCAGCAGCTGGGCCAGCAGGGCCGGTTCCACCGGCTCGGACGCCACCATCAAGACGGCCTCGATGGCCCGCAGGTCCTCGGATCGCCCCATCAGCCGGCCTCGTCACCCTCGCCGGCCGACGTCACCCACTCCCGGGCGGCCAGGGCGGCCAGGGCGGTCGACGCTGCCAGTGCTCCCACCGGTCCGACCCAGGTCACGCGCATCTCGCCGAAGGCGGCCGCCTGCTCCAGCTCGACCATGCCGTCCTTGTACAGCTCGAGCAGGGCCAGGAAGTGCACGATCACCACGATGCGCTCGTCGATACCGGAGGTGAGGCGCCGGAACGTGGTGGGCCCCGTCGCCGGCAACGAGGTGCTGAGCTCGTCGACCGTGTCGCGCACGCTGGCCTTGATGAGGTTGACATGGCTGAGGTCGACCTTCGGCGGCAGCGGCTTGGGCGTGAGCGCCCGTAGCAGGGCGGTGCGCAGGTGGTCGGGGGTGACGCCGGCCAGTACGTCGGGCACCAGCGACAAGAACCGCTCCTCCATGCCCGACACCCGGGGCCGGGACAGCTCCGCGTCGCCGGCCAGCCGGTCGAGGGCACGGGCGGCGTCCTTGAACGTCTTGCACTCGAGGAGTCGGGCCAGCAGCATGTCCCGCTCCTCCCACAGGGCCAGCTCCTCGTCGAGATCCGAGTCCGTGACGTTGGGAAGGAGCCGGCTCGACTTGAGCTCGATGAGGGTGGCCGCGATGAGCAGGAACTCGGTGGCCACGTCGAGGTCGAGGTCGGCCATGTCGCCCAGGTGGGCCAGGTAGGCGTCGACGATGGCGCTCAGGGAGACGTCGTACAGGTCGACCTGCTGCTTGGTGATGAGGTGGAGCAGGAGGTCGAACGGCCCCTCGAACACCGGTGTGGAGACCTCGTAGGGCACGCGGCCGACACTACCGGGGGCGGACGGCGCAGCGGCGAATACCATGCCCTGATGACGAGGGTGCTGTCGGGCCTGAAGCCCACCGGACCGGTGACGCTGGGGAACTATCTCGGGGCGTTGCGGTTCTGGGTGGAGGACCAGCACCGGGCCGACTCGTACTTCCCGGTCGTCGACCTGCACGCCCTCACCGTCGCCTTCGAGCCGGAGCGCCTGCGGGCGCTCACCAGGGAGAACGCGCTGTGCATGATCGCCGCGGGCCTCGACCCCGAGGTCTGCACGCTGTTCATCCAGAGCCAGGTGCCCGAGCACACCGAGCTGGCCTGGCTGCTCGAGTGCACGGCCAGCTTCGGCGAGCTGAGCCGGATGACGCAGTTCAAGGACAAGTCGGCCGAGCAGGAGTTCGTGTCGGCCGGGCTGTTCACCTACCCGGTCCTGATGGCGGCCGACATCCTTCTGTACGACATCGACCAGGTGCCGGTGGGCGAGGACCAGCGCCAGCACGTGGAGCTCACCAGGAACCTCGCCGGCCGCTTCAACTCCCGCTACGGCGAGGTCCTCGTCGTGCCCGAGGCCACCGTCCCCAAGGTGGGTGCCCGGATCAAGGACCTGCAGGAGCCCACCAGGAAGATGTCGGCCAGTTCGGCGTCCATGGCCGGCACCATCTTGCTGCTCGACCCGCCCGAAGTCATCGAACGCAAGATCAAGCGCGCCGTCACCGACACCGAGCCCGACGTGCGCTACGACCCCGAGGCCAAGCCGGGCGTGTCGAACCTGCTCACCATCCTGGCCGCCGCCACCGGCAGCGACCCTGATACGGCAGCCAAGGGCTACATGCAGTACGGCCCCCTGAAGGCCGATACGGCGACGGCCGTGGTCGAGTTGCTGGCCCCCGTCCAGGCCCGGTACCGGGAACTGGCCGAGGACCCCGAAATGACCGCCACCGTGCTGGCGGGGGGCGCCGAAAAGGCCCACACCGTGGCCGCCGCCACCCTGGCCCGCGCCAGGCATGCGGTGGGCCTCACCTAGCTGACCAGGCGGGCCCAGAAATTGATGGCGGGAGCGAAGAGCCGGTCGAGGGCGCGGGGCAGGAGCAGCACGAGCACCAGCAACAGGCCCATCGAGTACCGGCGCAGCTTCAAGTAGCCGGGCCACCAGCTCGCCGGCAGGAGCCGTTCGACCACGGCGGAGCCGTCCAGCGGCGGGATCGGGATGAGGTTGAACACGGCCAGCACCACGTTCACGATCCCGAGGTCGATCAACAGCCTGGTGGTGACCGGCAGGCTGTCGGTGTCCACGAACCGGGCCGGCAGGACGGATCGCAGGGCCAGCGCGGCGACCAGTGCGAGGGTGATGTTGACCGCCGGCCCGGCCAGGCTCACCAGCAGCGTGTGGTTCCTGGGGTTGCGCAACCGGGACGGGTTGACGGGCACCGGCTTGGCCCACCCGAACGGCGGCGAGCCGGCCAGCACGAGGATGGTGGGCAGGATGAGGGTTCCGAACACGTCGACGTGGGAGACCGGGTTCAGCGTGAGCCGGCCCGCCTTCTGGGCCGTGTCGTCGCCGAAGCGAAGGGCGACCGCTCCGTGGGAGACCTCGTGCAGGATCACCGAGGCGAACAACACGCTCAGCACGAGGACCGTCTCGGTGGTGACGACCCCCCGCACGATCAGGGCGATCACCACGGCCACGCCGATCACCACGAGCAGCAGTCCGCGGCGGCGGTCGAGCGGTTGGGACTGCTCGTCTCGCGGCCCCGGGGAGTGGTCGATGGGCTCGGTCAGCGCTTGGAGGCGCAGTCCATGCACAAGCGGGCGGCCGGCTTGGCCTCCAGGCGCGCCGGGCTTATGCGCCGTTCACAGCTCTCGCACACGCCATACGTGCCCGCTTCCAACTTGCTCAGGGCGTACTCGACCTCGTCGAGTGTTTCCCGCAGGCTGGCGGCCAGCGCCTCTGCCTCGCCCCGCTCGGCCGTGACCTGGCTGGAGTCGGCGAAGTTGGCGTCATAGTGCAGGCTGGCGCCTTCGCCCACCCCCAGCTCGGCAAGCTGTTGGACGAGTACGTCCCGCTCCTGCTCGAGCTGGGCGCGCAGATCCACGGAGGGCGCATCATTTGCCACACGTGGAGGCTACTGGCTGAGGGGGGCGTCCGGGGCCGGTTCGCAGATTCCACGAGGATGCCGGCGCCGGTACACCGCCACCAGCTCGTCAAGGGTGAAGGGGGCCGGCTGGCCGAACAGAAGCTGCTGCACGGCCGCCGGAGGCGCACCGCGCACCGCGAGATGCACTGCGAAGGAGTGGCGCAGGACGTGCGGGCCCATGCGGCCGGCCAGCCCCGCGCGGTCGCCGGCCGCCCGGACCACCGACCAGCCCCACTGCCGTGACAGGCGCCCGCCCTGCTGATTGAGGAACAAGGCGCCGCCCGCGTCGCCCGTCGCCGCCGGCCGTCCGCCCATGGCGACCCGGCCGGTGGGCCGGAGCCAGGCGGCGAGAGCGGCCCCCGCAGGTGCCCCGTACGGCACCGCCCGCGGATTGCGGCCGCCCAGGTGGACCAGCCCGCCCTCCACGTCGCGGACGTCGAGCCCCACCGCCTCCGAGATCCGGGCCCCGGTGGCGTAGAGCAGCTCCAGCAGGGCCCGGTCCCGGCGGGCGGTAGCGCCGCCGCCGGGCCCACCCACCGACTCCACCAGCGCAGCCGCCTCTGCCTCTGTGAGCAGGGCCGGCTCGGACGAGACCTGGGACGGCCCGTCCACCGAGCGGGCGGCGTCGCTGCCGCACCAGCGGTGGAGCGAGCGCAGTGCCACCAGCGCCCGGGCCATCGACGCAGGGCGACGACCGGCCGCCTCCATGGCTGTCAGATAGGCGGTCACGTCGTCCTCCCCGGCACCCGCCACCGTGAGCCGTCGATCGGCCAGGAAGGCTTCGTAGGCCGCCAGGTCCCGGCGGTAGGCCGCCAACGTGTTGGCCGCCCGGCCCCGATCCTCCAGGTCCGCCAGGAAGCCCTCGGCCTCGGGGCTGAGGCGGGGTGGAGCGGGCCTGCTCAGGCGAGGCATGCCGACGGGTCGGCCGCCGGCACGCCGAGCGCCTCGGCCACCACCGGGTTGGTGACACGCCCGGCCACCGTCGTGACACCGGGCCGGAGCGACGGGTCGTACTCCACCGCCCCGCGTACGCCCCGTTCGGCCACCTCGAGCACGTACGGGAGGGTCGCGTTGGTGAGGGCGTAGGTCGACGTGTGGGGCACCGCCCCGGGGACGTTGCCCACCGCATAGTGGAGGACACCGTGCAGCTCGTACACCGGTGCGTCGTGGTTCGTCTCACGGGTGGTCGCCACGCAGCCGCCCTGGTCGACGGCGATGTCGACGATGACGGCGCCCGGCTTCATGGCCCGCACCATGTCCTCGGTGACCACCATGGGCGCCCTGTCGCCCGGCACCAGGACAGCGCCGATCAAAAGGTCGGCCTCGGCCACCGCCCGCTCGACCGCGCCGCGGTTGGACGCCAGCGTGAGGATGCGGCCCTTGTGGATCTGGTCCACGAAGCGGAGGCGGTCGAGGTTCTTGTCGAGGAGCCAGACCTCGGCCTCCATGCCCTGCGCGATCCACGCCGCGTTCCACCCCACGTTGCCGGCGCCGATCACCACCACCCGGGCCGGCCGCACGCCCGGCGCCCCGCCGAGCAGCACGCCCCGCCCGCCGTTGTGGCGCTCCAGGTAGTGGGCGCCGATCTGGGTGGCCATCCGCCCCGCGACCTCGCTCATCGGCGCGAGCAGGGGCAGGGCAAGGCTCTCGGTCTGCACCGTCTCGTAGGCGATGGCGGTGGTACCGGCCGACAACAGGGCCTTGGCCACCCCGGGGTAATGGGCCAGGTGCAGGTAGGTGAACAGGATCTGGCCGGCCCGCAGGTGCCCCGACTCCTCGGGCTGCGGCTCCTTCACCTTCACCACCAGGTCGGCGCCCCACGCCTCGGCGGCGTCGACCGTCTCGGCGCCGGCGGCCGTGAAGTCGCCGTCGGCGATCGACGACCCGCCGCCCGCGCCCCGCTCCACCAGCACCCGATGGCCGTGCGCCGCCAGCTCGCGCACGCCGTCGGGGGTGATGGCCACCCGGTTCTCCCCCGTCTTCACCTCGGCCGGCACTCCGACGATCACCGGGCCAGGGTACGTGGGTCTGCAGCTTTCGAGTAAATAGCGTGTCGTTTCGACACGCTATTTACTCGGGAGTGGACTCAGGCCCCCCGTGAGGGCCTGGCGGGCGAGGCAGAGGCCGATGATGGTCTTGGCGTCGACGATGGCGCCCGACGAGATGAGGGCGGGGATGTCGGCCATGGACACCCGCTCGATGGTCATGTGGCGCTCCTCGACGCCCTGGAACGACGTGTCGCACGGCGCCAGGTCGAGGCCCATGAACACGTGCGAGCGCTCGTCGCAGAAACCCGGCGAGTTGTAGAACTCGGCCAGCTTCTCCAGGCGCCCGGCCCGCATGCCCACCTCCTCCTCCAACTCCCGCCCGGCCGTGACGTCGGGCGCCTCGCCGTCGACGTCGCGCTTGCCGGCCGGGATCTCCAGGAGGTCACGGTCGACAGCCGAGCGGTATTGGCGCACCAGGAGGACGGCGCCGCCACCGTCGAGCACCGGTACCACCGACACGGCGCCCGGGTGGTGCACGACGTCGCGCTCGAACTCGGTGCCGTCCGGGGCGACGTGGCGGCCGACGCCGGCCCACACGACCGACCCGCGCCACACCTCGCGCTCACCCAGCTTGTGGAACCGGCTCAAACGTCGGGCAGCTGCGGGTTGCGACCCTCGGCCCTGTCGAGGGCGGCACCCACCAGCTCGAAGAACAGCGGGTGGGGCCGGTCGGGCCGGCTCTTGAACTCGGGGTGGGCCTGGGTGCCGATCCAGCACGGGTGGCCGGGCAGCTCGATGAACTCCACGAGGCGGTCGTCGGGCGACGTGCCCGAGCACACCAGGCCGGCCTCCTCGAGGCGGTGGCGGTAGCGGGGGTTCACCTCGTAGCGGTGGCGGTGGCGCTCGTAGACCACCGGCTCGCCGTAGGCCTTCTCCACCAGCGTGCCCGGCTTGAGGCGGGCGACGTAGGACCCGAGGCGCATGGTGCCGCCCATGTTCACCACCTCGCGCTGCTCGTCCATGAGGTCGATGACCAGCTCCGGCGAGGCGGGGTCGAACTCGCGGGAGTGGGCGGACGTGAGGCCGGCCACGCTACGGGCGAAGTCGATCACCATCACCTGCAGGCCGAGGCACAGGCCCAGGCACGGCACGTCGTGCTCCCGGGCGTAGCGGGCGGCGGCGATCTTGCCGTCGATCCCCCGCTCGCCGAAGCCGCCGGGGATCACCATCCCGTCGAGGTCGCGCAGGCGGCCCTCCGCCAGCAGGCCGGTGACCTCCTCGGCCTGGATCCAGTCGATCTCCACCTTGGCCCCGTGGTGGAAACCGGCATGGCGCAAGGCCTCCACGACCGACAGGTAGGCGTCGGTCAGGTTGACGTACTTGCCGATGAGGCCGATGCGCACCGGCTTGGTGGCGTCGTCCACCAGCTTCACCAACCGGCTCCAGCGCTCGAGATCGGGCTCGGGGGTGTCGAGATGGAGGAGGCGGCACACCTCGTCGTCGAGGCCCTCGTCATGCAGCACCAGGGGGATCGAATAGAGATTGCTGGCGTCGATGGCGCTCACCACCGCGTGTGTGGACACGTCGCACAGCAGCGAGATCTTTCGCTTGAGCCCGTCGGAGAGCGGCTGGTCGGAGCGGCACACGATCACGTCGGGCTGGATGCCCCGGCTGCGTAGCTCGGTGACGGAGTGCTGGGTGGGCTTGGTCTTCTGCTCCCCGCTCGGGCCCAGGTACGGCACCAGGGTGAGGTGGATGTAGCAGACGTTCTCCCGGCCCACGTCCTTGCGGAACTGCCGGATGGCCTCCAGGAAGGGGAGGATCTCGATGTCACCCACCGTGCCGCCCACCTCGGTGATGACGACGTCGACGTCGTCGGTGGCCAGGCGGGTGACGCGCTCCTTGATCTCGTTGGTGACGTGGGGGATGACCTGGACGGTCTTGCCGAGGAAGTCGCCCCGGCGCTCCTTGGCAATCACCGACTGGTAGATCGAACCGGTGGTGGTGTTGGACTCGCGGTGCAGGTTCTCGTCGATGAACCGCTCGTAGTGGCCGAGGTCGAGGTCGGTCTCGCCCCCGTCGTCGGTGACGAACACCTCGCCGTGCTCGAACGGGTTCATGGTGCCCGGGTCCACGTTGATGTACGGGTCGAGCTTCTGCATCGTGACCCGGAGGCCCCGCGCCTTGAGGAGCCGGCCGAGGGCGGAGGCGGTGATTCCCTTGCCGAGTGACGAGGACACGCCCCCCGTCACGAAGATGTGCTTCGCCACGGGCTCCTACCCTACCCGAGCCGGCGGACCATCCGGCGGACCGTGGGCCGGGTGCCTCGATGGCTTGCATACGATTGGGCCGTGGCGCACCCGCGGGTTCTCGTCGTGGTGGCGGCCACGGCGGCGGCCGTCTTCGTCGTGCTCGTGCTCGCAGTGGCCCTGCACGACGGGCCGCTCCCCCTCGACGGCACGATCCGTCACTGGGTCACGACCCTCACCGGGCCCGATACGCCAGCGGCCGCCACCAGGTTCACCCATCGCCGCGGCCCGTCCGATCCGGAGGTGTCGAGGACGCGCGACCTGCTGCGTCCGGTGGCTCGGCTCGGCGCCCGCGAGGTGCTGGTGCCACTCCTCGTGATCGGCGGCGCCGTCCTGTCGGTGCGGCGCCGGACACCGGGCCCGCTGATGCTGCTGGTGGGCAGCTACCTCGGGATGGCGCTGGTGGTCGGACCGGTGAAGACGCTTCTGCACCGGCCCGAGCCGTTCGACCTCCCGGGCCAGATCGGCCGCAGCTTCCCGTCGGGCCACGCCGCGCAGGCCGTGCTCGTCTACGGCATGCTGGCCGCCCTGGTCCTGGCCGGCCCGGTCGTGTCCCGAGTGCGGGCGGCGGCCACAGTGCTGCCCTTCGTGGCGTGCAGCGCCGTGGGTTTCGCCGTGCTCTTCCGCGACGCCCACTGGTTCAGCGACCTTGTGGGCGGCTACGCCATCGGCCTGGTGTGGCTCGCCGGCCCCCTGGCCCTGGCGGAGAGGACCGCCCCCTGGCTGATCGGCATCCCAGGGCCCGCCAGACGACGGGGGCCGGCCACCAGCAACCTCGCCGGCTGACGCGCCCCGGCTCAGTAACGGCGACCCCAGCGGTCCACCGCCCGCAGCGGGGGGACGGCGTCGATGACTCTCCCGAACGACACCACTTCGCTGGCCGCGTTGAGGCCAACGACCGCGAGCAGCACCGCCGTCCGAGTGGGCGGCGCGCACGCCATCACCACGCCAAGCCCGAGGATGCCGCCCAGCACGTTGGCACCGGTGTCACCGAGCATGAGGTGCTCGCGAAGGTCATCGAGGAGGAGAGCGGCGGTGGCGCCGGCCACCACTGCGACCGCCGCCAGCGACGTGGCACCAGCGGTGACGACGGCCAGGGCGATGAAGGCGCCGAGGCCCGCTTTGGTCGCCCTCCCCGGCCGGCGGTCGAGCAGGTTGCCGAGGTTGGCGGCCAGTGCCACCAGGGCGGCGTCGGCCACCAGCCGCCCCACTCCGGGATCGGCGGGGCCGTTGGCGACGGCCACCGCCACCGTGGCGACGGCCACGCCGCCGAAGAGCTTCACGGCACCGGTGGTGAGCCGGCCAGCGGCCAGCGCGGCGAGGTGACCTCGAAAGCCGCGTGCGTCGTCCCCGCCGGCCAGGTCGTCGAGCAGGCCGACCAGGCCCATACCCAGGGCGATCACCACCACGCCGGCCCGGTGCACGTCGAGGCCGGGCGGGCCGACACCGGCTGCGCCGGCCACCACCCGTCCCGCCTCCACGACCGCCACGCTGAGCACCAGCAGGGCGCCCGCGGCGGTGGGCACGTCGTGGTCACGCCAGTTGGCGCGGAGGAAGACGGGGTCGTCGAACGTGGGGCGCAACAGGATCCACAGAAGGCGGGCCGCCAGCCAGCCGACCAGAACGGCCACCGCCAATGTCACTGTGTCTTTTCCCCGGCCGGGGCCCCAACCCCGGCCTCCTCGCCGGGCGGGGTCCCCATCCCCGCCGGCGCTGTGCTCTTTTCCCCGGCCGGGGCCCCAACCCCGGCCTCCTCGCCGGGCGGGGTCCCCATCCCCGCCGGCGCGGTGCGGCTCATCGCTGGTTCGAGCACGAGGGGCGCCACCTCACGGCGCAGGGCCAACGCCGTCAGGAAGGGGCCGACGTAGACGAAGGCCACCCCCGTCACCACCGCCCCCGAGTCGTTCACCGCGTACCCGAGTACGCCGGCAGCCAGGACACCCACCAGTCCGGCGCGCAGGGCCGAGCGGGCCGGGAGGATGCGGGCCCACCCTCGGGCCCATGCCAGCACGGCGAGCAGGTAGGCGCCGGTGATGGCGATCACCCACGCCCATGGCGAATGGAAGGAGTGGAGGTTGGCTGCCAGCTTGCGGTCGAGGGTGGTCCGCACGGGCGTCCACCCCTCGTTGCCGATGCGGGCGGCCAGCTCCCCGAGGTGCGTACGAGATCCTGCGGGCCTCAGAAGATCGGCACCGGTGGCCACCGCCACCACGGCCAGCGCAGCCCCCGACGCCAGGGCCACCGCCTTCCACGACAGGCGACGCCCCGAGAGCACCAGCAGCACCAAGGCGAAGACCGGCACCAGGGTGAGGATGCCGCCCACGTCGGACCCGAGCGACGGCGCCCCGTCGACGAGGGCCACCAGGGCCAGCAGGCAGCCGGCGGTGACGGTGGCCTCCCGGCGGCGTGGCGCGTGATGGACGTGGAGGGCGGCGGCGAGCACGGCGGTGGCCGCCAGCATGGCGAAGGCGGTGTTCCCCAGGCCCGTGAAGCGGGCGGCGGAGTGGTAGGAGTAGCCGAGAAGGCTCGACGTCTGCAGGCGTGCCCCGGTCGCCAGATCAGCTATCAGGAGCGCCACCGACACCCCGCACAGCCACGCCAGCGGCCCCAGCGTGCGCCGTCGCCCGAGCCGTAGGGCGACTGCCACGAGGGCGGCATCGATGGCCAGCAGCACCGGCACCGCTCCCACTCCCAGCACGGCCACGTCGGGCACGGCCCGGAGGCCGAAGGTGGCCAGCGGCCACGCGGCGACGGCCAGGGTGGTCACCCGCACCGCACGGGCCGCGCGGCCGGTACCGCCCAGCCGGGTGCACACCACCAACGCCAGGGCGTAGACGAATGCCTGGAGCAGGATGAACCAGAACGCCAGCGGCGTATAGAGGAGCTCGCGGAAGGCGGCGTCACGGTCGACCTGGCGCAGCATCCCCAGGTCGACGTCGCCGGGGTGGTACCGCAGCTGATGGCCGATCATCCCGTCGGCCACGGGCACGCCGAGGGCGCCGAGCACCGTAGGGGCCACATCGGTGAGCGTCACCACCCCGAGCCGGCGGGTGGACGGCGAGTGGAGGTAGCCGTGGCGCACCCCCTTGCCGCTCGCCACCATCGGGGTGAGGTGCCACTTCTTGCCCGGCGGCGCGACGGACACCACCAGCACCAGGGCGTCCGGGCCGGCGGCGGCGAGCACCTCGCCCAGCATGAGATCCGTCGCGGCGAGGGCCTCGTGGCGGGCGGCGGCGGCGGCCTGAGCGGTGGACACGGCGGCAAACTCGGCCGCCCGGTCCATATCACCCGGATCGACCACCACCACGTCGGCCTCCGCCAGGGCGGTGCGGACGGCGGCACGGATGGCGAATGGGTCGGACCGGACACCGAACGGGGCGGACGGATCCTTGGTGAGCAGCCCGCGGCCGACCTGGCCGGCGCCCACCCACCCATTGGCGTCCATGACCGCGGCCGCCGCCGGCCGAAGCAGGACCGGGCGGCGGGGCAGCCGAGGGGCGGCGATGTCGGCATTTCCCACCACCGCCGCTGTGCGACCCGCACGGCGCAGGGCATCGCCCAGCGCGCCAGGCTGGCTCGGCAGATGGCGACCCTCGTTGAGCCGGGCCACCGTCGGCGCCCCGACGACGGCCACCTTTCCCGCTGCCGGGCTCCCGGAGCGCCGCTCCAGGGCCTGGGCCGCAGTCCCCCCTTCCAGGCCGGCAGCGGCGTCGAAGGCGTAGCCGGCCATGCCATCGGCCCGCACCCGGGAACCGGCCCCGAGCGATGCGTAACCCTCGGCGGTGGACGGCCGGCCGGCGAGGGTGCGCACGCTCATCGCGGCTACCGCGCCCTCGCGCACCAGCCGGTCGAGGTTCGGGATGGTGCCCGTCCCGATGTCGTCCCAGCCGAGTTTGGGAATGCCGAACACCACGACCTTGGAGGCGGGAGCGGCCACCACGCTCGCCGGCTCCTGCCGCCCGCCGGACCACAGGGCCGTCCCCGCCACCAGCGCGAAGAGCACCACCGTGGCCACGATCCGTTGCCGGGCGGTCGTGAGCCGGGGCCACAGGGCCCGCACGATCTGGGCGCCCTGGGTGGCCCGGTGGCGGAACCCGGCGAGCGTCCGCCCGGTGTGGCGGTGGTCCATCGGGACCTCGACCTCCACCAGCCTCGCTCCGGCCCGCACGGCATCGATGCTCATCCCCGTCTCCAAGCCGAAGCGCTCGGCCAGGGTCAGCGACCGCAGCAGCTCCGCCCGCACCGCCCGCTGCCCCGACAGCGGCGCCCTCGGCCGGAAGCGACCTCCGGTTGCCCGGGCGATCCCGGCACCTGCCAACCGGCGCACACCGCCCATACCGGCCTTTCGCCCGGCTGCAGGCAGCACGGCGATGGCCATGTCGGCGCCACCCGCCAGCACCGGCGCAAGCAGGGCGCCCGCCCCGCCGGCGGTGGCACCCAGGTCGGCGTCGATGAGCAGGTACACGTCGGCGTGCGGTGTGGCCGCCACCCCGGCCCGTACCGCCCCACCCTTGCCCACGTTGGCGGCCAAGGTGACGACCCGGGCGCCCTCGGCCAGCGCCGCCTCGACCGTGGCGTCCGTGGACCCGTCGTCCACCACCACCACTTCGGTCACGCCGACCACGGCCCAGAGGGTGGCGACGGTGGCGCCCACGGAGTCAGCCCGGTCCATGGCCGGGACGATGGCGACGACGATCGGCGCCACGACCAGAGGCGCCGTCACCCCCACTCCCCTTCTGGCACCGATAGCGACATCGCCTCGCTGTCGTTATCGGGACCAGAACGGAGATGGGCGGTCAGGCGGGTCAGTTCGGGGTCCCGGAGGGCCCACAGGGCGGCCACGCCGGTGAGCAGGCCCAGCGGGCCCCCGACCGCCAGGTCGACAACGGCGCCGATCCGGCCCCCGATGTCGAACAGCGCTGCGCCAGCGGCGGCGGCGGCGGCCGCCGCCAGCGCGGCCACCAGCGCAACAGTGACCGATCTGGCCACCGGACCGGCAACCGTTCTGGCGGCAGGAACCGACACCGCAGCGTCGGTTCCTGCCGCCGGAACCGGGCCGGCGACGGGCGAGGCCAGGGAGCGGCGGAGCAGCACGAGGAGGACGGCGGCGCCGGCCGTCATGGCGACCGAGTGGGCCAGGCCGAGGGCCACCACCCGGTCGCCCTCGGACGTGGCGGCGGCGGCCACCACCATGAGCACCCCACCGCCGGCTGCCACCCCGAGCCCGACCAGGGCAGCCAACCGGGCCTGGCCGGCGGCGGTGGCGGCCCGGGCCAGCAACTGGAAGGCAGCGAACCCGCCGAGGCCAACCGCATAGGCGGCCACGACCCGGGCGACCAGGTCGGCGCCGGCGGCGTCGAGAGCGCCCAGGCGCACCAGCTCGACCACGGGATGGGCGAGGGCGGCGAGCAGGGCGGCGGCCGGGAGCACCAGCACCACCGTGCGGCCGAGACCTGCCGTCAGATCGGCGCCGAAGTGGTCCCATCGCCCCGCCTGGGCGGCCGACGACAGGCGCGGGTGCAAGGCGGTGAAGATGGGATGGGCCACAAGGGCGAAGGGCAGCAGGAAGAACGTGTAGGCGATCTGGTAGGCCACCACACCGCCCTCGACCTTGTTGGCAAGCACCAGCGTGACCGCCACCAGCACCTGCACGGCGGCCAGCAGTAACGCTCCCCACGCGCCGACCCGGGCGACGGCCGACAGTCCTGGCACGGAGAAGTCGAGGCGGGGTCGCAGCCGCACGCCGGTCCGGGCCAGCGCCACCACGGGGACCGCCGCCATGGCGACCACACCGGCAGTGGTGCCGGCCGCCAGCACCAGCCTCGGAGCCAGACCGAGGTCGAGCCCGCGTTCCCCCCGAGCGGTGACCGCCACGAAGGCGACCATGGTGGCGGTGACCACCACGTTGTTGGCCACTGGAGCGAAGGCCGCTGCCGCGAAGCGGCGCTTGGCGTTGAGCAGCGCGCCTGCGACCGCCCCCGCCGCGTAGAGGAGCATCTGGGGCAGGAAGAACCACAGGAGGAACGAGCCCAGCCGTACCTCGGCGGACCGCACGCCGGGCTGGTCCACGCCGGCGGTGAGCACGCGCATGAGCATGGGGCCACCCGCCGCCATGGCCAGGGTGAGTACACCGAGTGCCGCCAGGCTGATGCCGAGGAGCGAGCCGGCCAGCCGCTCGGCCTCGTCGTCGTCGCCCTTGTCGAGCAGGCCGACGAAGGCGGGAACGAGCGGCGCCGACAGGAGGCCGGCGGCCAGCAGCTCGAAGGTGAGGGTGGAGACGAGGTTGGCGCTCTGGTAGGTGTTGCCCAGGTAGGTGGCGCCCAGGGCAGCGCCGACGGCCAGCACGCGCACGAAGCCGGTGACCCGCGACACGGCGTTCCAAGCCGAGATGGTCAGGGCCGCTCGCCCCGGCCCGGCACCCGGCGCAGCGTCGACCGGGACGCCGACCGGACGGGCGCCATCGGCGTCGGCGGCGTGGAACGGGGAGGCGCCTGCCGGCGGTGCGCCGGCCGGTACGGGCATGGTCATCCGACCGATTCCGGCACCAGGCGCGCCGCGCCCGGGCCGACGCCGTAGTGGCCGACCTTGGCGCCGCCGAGGTCGCGTAGTGCGTAGACGGCAGCGAACCTCCCGCGGAAGTCCTCAAGGTCGTCCACCGTGGACAGCAGTGGCGAGACGTTGTTGTCCGCCCGAAGGGGCCCCACGAACACCGCCCGGGTGGCTGCCCCGCGGCGGCCGTCGGCCTGGCGCCCCGGCTCGACGGCGAGCACGCGGGCTCGGGCCGCTTCCGCCAACTGGGCGGTGAACGGGACGGCCAGGTCCCCGTTCGGCACCTCGGCGTGGCTGTCGGACGCCACCACGAACCGCGTCCCCGCGACCGACACCGCGGCCGGGTCAGCGCCGCCGGCGGCCGCCTCGATCTCCACGAACGCGCCGTCGCGCAGCTTGCCCAACAGACCGGTGGCCGTCTGGCCGGCCAGCTCGGCGGTCAAGAGGTTGATCATGGAACGCCGCACCGGGCCAGCCCCTCGAGGCGCCACACCGAGGAGGTCAGCGAGCGCGGTGGCGTCCTCGTCCTTGTCGAGCACCAGCTTGGAGGTGAACCACACGGTGCCCTGGATGGTGGCCTTGGAGGCCACGAGGGCCTGGCGCAGGTCGTCGACCGGGCGTCGGTCGATGCCCCGAACGCCGAACACCAGCACCGGCACACCCTCCAGACGGCCGGCGACCGATTCGTTGTTCGCCTGCTCGGCAAAGCTCGACCAGCGTTGCAACTCGGCGGTCAGCCCGTCGTTCTTGGTGTCGGTGGTGTCGAGGCGCGATTCCACGCCCTTCAGCCTGGTCTCCAGGAAGTTGACCGTGGCCCGGTCGACCACAGTGGCCCCGACGGCGATGCCGATGCCGAGGGCCAGGAAGACGGCCGTGAGGGACACGAGATGGAAGCGGAAGTTGATCATCGAATCAATGGGTCAGCGACCGCCACGCCTCACGGACGAGGAGCCAGAAGCTCTCCAGGAACACCCGGGGAAACACGGCCACCACCACGACCACGAAGCACAGCATGGCCGCCAGGAGGAAGAACATGAGGTCGCTCTTGCGGATGCGGCTCTCGTAGAGCTTGCTCACGCCCTTGGCGTCCACCAGCAGCTGGCCGACCTTCAAACGGACGAGGAAGGTGGACGCCATCCCCGCCCGGCCCTTGTCGAGGAACTCGACCATCGACACGTGGGTGCCCACGGCCACGATGAGGTCGGCACCCTTCTCGTACGCGAGGAGCATGGCTGCGTCCTCGCTGGTGCCGGTGGGCGAGAAGGTGACGTAGGGCAGGCCCATCTCTTCGAGACGCTTGGCGCCCGGGGCTTCACCGCCCCGGTACGAGTGCACGACGAGCTCCGCCCCGCATCGCAGGGCGCCGTCGGACACCGAATCGAAGTCGCCGAGGATGACGTCGGGACGGAAACCTTCCTCGAGCAGGGCGTCGGCCCCGCCGTCGACCCCCACGATCACCGGCTTGATCTCGCGCATGTAGCTGCGCAGATGGGCCAGGTCCTCCCGGTAGTCGAAGCCCCGTACCACGATCAGCACGTGACGGCCCCTCACGTCCACGACCAGGTGCGGCAACTCCGGCGGATCGAGGACGAGGTCGTGCTCGTGGCGCAAGAACTCGAGTGTGTTGGCGGCGAAGCTCTCGAGCGCAGCGCCCATCGTCTCCTTGGCCGCCTCGTAGGCGGCCTGGAGCGACGCCCCGTCCTGGCGGGTGCCGCGGCCCACGATGGCGCCGTCGACCCAGACGTCGCTGCCATCGATGCGGACATCCTGACCCTCGCAGACCAGGTCCATCACCTTGCTCCCGACGCCGTCGACGAGCACGATCCCCGCCGCTGCCAGCGCCAGCGGCCCGGCGTTCGGGTAGCGGCCCGAGAGCGACGCCGACGCGTTCACGACGCCCGCAACCCGCGTGCGAACCAGTGCCTCGGCCGCCACCCGGTCGAGGTCCTCGTGGTCGATGACGGCGATGTCGCCGGGGAGCAGGCGCCTGGTGAGGTCCTTGGTGCGGCGGTCCACCCGGGCCGGGCCGCTCGTGACGTCGACGGGCGCGATCTTCCTGGCCATCACCGGCCCCGGTCCCTCGCCGCCACGGCCAGCAGCTCCTCGGCGTGGCCGCGCGCCGCCGAGCTGCGGGGATGGCCGGACAGCATGCGCGACAACTCGGCCACCCGCTCGTCTCCGTGCACCACCGATGCCTCGGCCACCGCCCGGCCGTCTCGCTCCAGCTTGCGCACGGCCAGCTGGTGGTCGGCGAAGGCCGCCACCTGCGGCAGGTGGGTGACGACCAGCACCTGGCGGCCCCCACTCGTCCCGCCTGCGGCGGCCAGGGCGGCCAGCCGGCGGCCCACCGCCAGGGCCGCCTCGCCTCCGATCCCGGCGTCCACCTCGTCGAACACCAGGGTCGACGGCGTTGTGGAGCAGCCGTCGTCGATGTGGCTTCTCCCGGCGCGGGTCCCGGCGCCGTCCGCGTGCTGGGCGGCGTCGTCGAGCACGAGGCGGAGGGCAAGCATGGTGCGAGCCAGCTCGCCGCCCGAGGCGACCTTGGTGAGGGGCAGCGGATCCTCGCCCGGGTTGGCGGCCAGCAGGTAGGCCACGTCGTCTCCCGGGTCGTCGTCGCCCACACGGACCTCCATTCGGGCGGCCGGAAGCGCCAGCTCCCGCAGGTGGGCCTGGGCGGCGGCGCCCAGACGCGGCGCCGACTCCCGGCGGGCGCGACCCACGACCGCCTCGGCGGCGGTAACTGCCGCCTGGGCCACCTCCCGCTCCGCCTCCAGGGCGATGGCCCGGGCGGCGTGGTGCTCGAGCTCGTCGAGGCGGGCCCGGGCCTCGGTGGCGTAGGTGACCACGTCGGCCAGCGTCTCGCCGTACTTGCGCCGCAGTTCCCGCAGCAGGCGGCGGCGGGCCCGCACCTCGGCGAGCCGCTCCGGATCCTCGTCCATGCCCTCGGCCGCCGCCCGCAGGTCCCCAGCCACGTCGGCCGCCTCGGCGACCAGCGTGCGCAACCGCACCTCCACGCCGGTCAGAGCCGGCCGCCCGGCCACCGCCGCCACCGCCGCGCCGAGGGCGTCGGACCACCCGTCGTCGCCAGCCAGCGCCTGGACGGCCGCCACCGCCGCCTCCCGTGCCGCGGAGACGTCGGCCAGCCGGTCCTCCTCCGCTTCCAGCACGGCGTCCTCGTCGGGGTCGGCCAGGCCGGCGTCATCCAGCTCGCCCAGCTGGAAGCGGAGCAGGTCGGCCTCCCTCAGCCGGGCCCGCTCGTCCCCGCCCAGCTCATCGAGGGCGCCGCCGACCTCCCGCAGGCGCCGCCGGGCCTCCCGGAGCGGGGCGTGGTCGACACCGGCGAAGGCGTCGAGGGCAGCCCGCTGGGCGGCGGTCGAAAGGAGGGACTGGTGGGCGTGCTGGCCGTGCAGGTCGACCAGCCGGGCGCCGGCCTCGGCCAGTGCCGCCACCGGGGCCATGCGGCCGTCGACGTAGGCGCGCGAGCGCCCTGAGACGGGCACCGCCCGCGCCAGCACGACCTCGTCGTCGCCGTCCGAGAAGCGGCCCTCCACCCACGCCTCGGCCGCGCCCGACCGCACCATCATCCCGTCGGCTCGGCCACCCAGCAGCAGCTCGATGGCCTCCACCAGCATGGTCTTGCCGGCGCCCGTCTCGCCGGTGACGGCCGTCATCCCCGGCCCGAGCGTGACCCGCAGGTCGGCGACCACCCCCAGGTCGCGGATGGCCAGCTCGGTGAGCATCAGCGGCCCAACCCGAACTTGGCTCTGAGGATCTCGTGGAAGTCGTGCTCGCCGAAGGTGACGAAATGGGCGTCGGCGCCGCCGGCCCGGCACAACACGGAGTCGCCAGGGGCCAGCACACCGTGGTCACGACCGTCGAGGACCAGGGCGGCGGGCCGGCCCTCGAGTACCTCCAGGCGCACCGACTCATCGGCGCCGAGCACCAGCGAGCGGTCGAACAACCCGTGGGGCGACACGGGCGTCACGACGATGGCCCGCTGGCACGGCGACAGGATCGGTCCGCGCGCCGACAGGTTGTAGGCGGTGGACCCGGTGGCGGTCGAGACGATCAGACCGTCGGCCGTGTAGGTGGTGAAGCGGCGCTCTCCTGCGTTGAAGGTGGCGGCCAGGCGGATGGTGTGGCCCGACACCATCTTCTCGAGCACGGCTTCGTTGAGGCACACACACACGTCGGCGCCGCGGAGGCGGGTCACCTCGACCTCGAGGGTCATGCGGTCCTCGACCCGGTAGTCGCCGGCCATGAAGCGCTCCAGGGCGCCAGCCAGCCCACCCGGCTCGACCTGGGTGAGGTAGCCGAGGTGGCCGACGTTGACCCCGAGCACGGGTACTCCCGAGCCGGCTACCAGGTCGACGGTATGGAGCATGGTGCCGTCGCCGCCGAGGCTGACCGCCAGGTCGAGGTCGGCCGTGAGCTTGGCCGGCGGCCAGCCAAGGCGGCGCAGGTCGTCGGTGCGGGCGTCGTCCTCGGGGATCCGGACCTCGTGGTCACGGGCCTCCAGCCACTCGATGGCCTGGCGGGCCAGCACGAGGGCCTCGGGCCGGGCCCGGTGCGCCACCACTGCGACGGTGGCCACTACCGGTCCCCGCTCGGGCCGGAGCCCTCGGGCCCGGACCCGGCCGGCCGATCGATGCCCACCAGCGTGCAGGCGTCGGCCACGAGAGCGTCGAAGTCCACAGGCGCGGCCGAGCCGGGGTCGTGGGCGCGAAGGTGCACGAGGAACTCGACGTTGCCGTCGGCCCCGGTGAGGGGCGAGACCATCGCCCCCATCATCGCCGCTCCGTGCCTCACGAGGGCGGAGCTCACGTCGATGAGGACCCGCCGCCACACGGCGGGCTCGCGCACCACCCCCCGACCCTTGGAGACTTCGGCGCGGCCCGCCTCGAACTGCGGCTTCACCAGCACCACCACGTCGGCGCCCGTAGCCGCGTTGGGCCCCAGCAGGGCGGGGGCCACGACGCCGAGGGAGATGAACGACAGGTCGGCCACGACCACCCCGACCGGCGACGCCAGCACCAGGTTGCGCACGTTGGTGTGGTCGCGAACGGTGACCCTCGGGTCGGTCCGCACCCGCTCGTGGAGCTGGCCGGCACCGACGTCGACCGCCAGCACCGACGCCGCTCCACGCTGCAGCAGGCAGTCAGTGAAGCCGCCGGTGGAGGCGCCGGCGTCGAGGGCGGCCAGGCCGGCCACGCCGATCGCGAAGCGGTCGAGCGCCGCCTCCAGCTTCTCGCCGCCGCGACCCACGAACCGGGGCGGCGGGCCGATCACCTTCAGCGGCTCGCCCGGCGCCACCAGCCGGGAGGCCTTGTCCGCTGGGGCGCCGCCCACCAGGACCCGGCCCTCGGCCAGGCGGCGGTGGGCCTGTTCCCGGCTCGGCACCAGGCCCCGGCGCACCAGCTCGGCGTCGAGGCGCCTCCGGCCCTTCAGCGGGATACCGGGGCGCGAGGCGCCGGAGCCGGGCCGCTGCCATGGGAGCTGGGCGGACCCGTGCCTGCGCCCACGCTCAATCGTGGTGGCCGGGGCGGCGCGGGGGCGACTTGGCCGCGGTGGTGCGGGACGCCGTTCCTCGAGGAGGAGCGGCGCCGGCCGCCTTGGTGGCCCCCGGCTGGCGTGCAGTCGTCGTGGCCGCCTTTGCCCCCGTCTCCGCCGCCTTGGCCGTTCTCGTCGCCTTCGCTGCGGCCTTGCCCGCCTGGCGGGCTGTCACGGTCGTCGCCGGCGTGACAGCCTCGAGGCGGTCGACGCGGGTCTCCAGCCGCGCCAGGTCCTTCTTGGTGGCGAACCCCATCGACGAAAGCTGCTGGGCAATCTCGCTGCGGATGAGCGCCACCAGGCTGTCGGTGCTCTTGCGGCTGCGGTCGAGCAGCTCGTCGACCCAATCCTGGGTCTGTTCGCGCTGGATGTCGCCCGCCTTCACCAGGTCCCGCACCATGGCTTCCGCCCTGGCCTTGGTGAGCTGGGTGAAGGCGATACCCGCCTCCACGTACCTCCGGAGCGGATCGGCCTCGGCCATGCCCGGGAGTCTAGGCGGGAGCGGCCGCGAACCGGTTCGCTAGCCTCGCCGCCGAGTGATCCCCCTGAAGGACGACAACCCCACCAACACGAGGCCGGTGGTCACCATCGTCCTGATCGCCACCTGCGTGGCCGTCTGGGTCCTGATCCAGGGCGCCGGCGGGCGGGCCGACGACACCGAGTTCACCGTCAAGACCGCAGCCATTCCTTGCGAAGTGGTCAAGGGACGGCCGCTGTCGATCGAGGAGCTGAACGACACCTTCGGGCCCCGGCACGACGAGACGGCGTGTCTCTCCCACCCCGAATCGAGGGCCGGCTTCCCCGAGAAACGGGTGTTCGTCGCCCTCCTGTTCTCCATGTTCATGCATGGCAGCTGGCTGCACCTCGGGGGCAACATGTTGTTTCTCTGGATCTTCGGCAACAACATCGAGGACCGGCTGGGCAAGGTGAAGTACCTGCTCTTCTACCTGGCCGCCGGATTGGTGGCGACCGTCGCCCACATCGCCGTGCAGCCGAACAGCACCGTGCCGCTGGTCGGCGCGTCCGGCGCCATCGCCGGGGTGATGGGCGCCTACCTGGTGCTCTATCCGAACGTCCGGATCAAATCACTGATCTTTCTCGGCTTCTTCGTCATGTTCCGCGACATCGCCGCCAAGTGGCTGCTCGGCATCTGGCTCGTCTCCCAGTTCTTCGTCAACCCCAACGAGGGCGTGGCGTGGATGGCCCACGTGGGCGGCTTCGCCTTCGGCATCCTCTGTGGTTTCGCGATGAAGGCCATGGGCGAACCGGACGAACGGACTTAGAGGTCGCGCGGATAGGTGACCATCCACCGGTCGTTGGTTTGGCCCGGTTTTGATACCGGGTGCGACCCAAACCCAACGACCAAGGTGGAGGTACCTGAATATCATGCGCGCGCTCGACCCGGAAGTGGCTGATGCCGTGTGGGCGGCGGTAGAGCCGCTGCTACCGCCGCTTCGGCCAGACGAGCACCCCTTGGGCTGCCACCGCCCGAGGGCGTCGGACCGGCTCTGCTTCGACGCGATCCTCATCCGCCTGGTCACGGGGTGCGCGTGGGTCGACGCCGAACGACTTGCTGGCAACCGTGTCTCGGACACCACGATCCGGGGGCGGCGCGACGAGTGGGTCGGAGCCGGCGTGTTCGACGCCCTGGGCGCCGAAGCCATCGCCGCGTACGACCGGGTCATCGAGCTCGACATGAGCGAGTGCGCGGTCGACGGCAGCCTGCACAAAGCGCCGTGCGGCGGGGAGGGGACCGGCAAAAACCCAACGGACAGAGGCAAAAGTGGCTGGAAGTGGTCGCTGTTGACCGATCGGAACGGCATCCCCCTGGGATGGGCCACCGACGGCGCCAACCGCCACGACACCGTGCTGTTCGAACCGACTCTCGTCGAGGTCGTCGAGCGAGGGCTGCTCGCCGACATCGAGACCCTTCACCTCGACCGCGGCTATGACAGCGCAGCCGTGCGCGACCTCTGCGGCCGCCTCGGGGTCAGCGACGTTGTGGGCGCGCGCCAACGAAGGGCGGGCGAGCCCAAGCTGGCCAAGAAGCGGACCCTCGGAATGCGCTGGCCTGTCGAGCGGACCAACTCCTGGCTGTCCAACTTCGGTCAGATGCGTCGCAACACCGACCGCAGGGTCGTGCACCGCCTCGCCCAGCTGTGTCTCGCCGTCGTCTTGCTGATCACCGCCAAGCTCATCGACTGGCGAGACCGATGGAGCCCAGCGTGACCGCACCTACTCGCGCATCCTCTTAGTCCGAGCAGTCCGTCCCCCACGCGTACCGGGAGACCAGGGTGGCCAGGTCCGGTGCCACATCGTCCGGCTCGGGCTCCACCGGGAGGTCCTCCTCCCGGGTGACGCCGCTCAGCACGAGCGAGAACTTGGCGCCGAGGTTGCGGGCCAGCAGTCCGTCGGTGTCGGGCCGGTCGCCCACCATGACGGCCACCGGGCCCACTCGGCGCTGCACGAGCCCCACCATCGCCGGATTGGGCTTGCCGGCGACCTCCGGCGTGGCACCGCTCGCGTAGGCCACGGCGGCCAGGAGCGCTCCTCCGCCAGGGATGAGGCCGTCGGCGGTGGGATAGGTGGCGTCATCGTTGGTGCCCACCAGGCGGGCGCCGTGGAGTACGGCGCAGGTGGCCACCGTGAGGCGCCGGTAGTCGAAGGTGGAATGCCACCCGACCACCACCGCGTCGGCTGTGCCCTCGGTGACGACCTTCACGCCGGCCGCATCGAGTGCCTCCACCACGCCGGGACCGCCGCACACGAGAGCGGTGGTACCCCGCTCCAGCAGAGAAGCCGCCGCCTGGCCCGACGTGACCACGTCGTCAGGCGACGCCGACACACCGACGCGTTCCAACTTGGCCACGTAGGCGTCCACCCTCTCGTGCGAGTTGTTGGTGAGGAACACCACTCGCTCTCCCCTTTCGCGCAGGGCGGCGACGGCGCCGGCCGATCCGGGTACGGCGGTCTCGCCCCGCCAGAGCACACCGTCGAGGTCGAGGGCCCAGGTCATGGACGCCATCGTGCGCGCACCGAGCGGCCGCGCACCAACCTGGCCACCCAGGGCGGCCCGGCAGCGGCGGAATGCCGCAGCCTCCTGGCCGTGGCGACCGCCCAGGTGCCCGAGCCGGCAGAGGCCGTCCGCACCCGTTCCGATCCCCCGGACCCGGCCTCCTCGCCACCCTGCGGGCCAACGGGTTCCCACGCGTCAGCGGAATCGAGCCCCTCTTCACCGAGGGATCCGACCGGTCACCGGAGCGCACCGGTCGGCCGGGCGGGACCGCATCCGGCCGCGTCCACTGACCACGGTCGCCGGGCGGAGGGCCGCCCGGCGTGTGCTACGTATGCAGGGTGCCCCGATTCCAGCCCTTTCCCGGCGTGCGCTACGCCAGCGCCGACGGCCGCGTCGACGACGTGCTGGCGCCTCCCTACGACGTCATCACCGCTGCCGAGCGTCAGCGCCTGGTCGAGCGCAGCGAGCACAACGCCGTGCGCCTCGAACTGCCGGCCGCCGAGGGAGGCCGCAACCCCTACCAGGTGGCGGCCGACCTGTGGCGGTCGTGGCAGACCGACGGCGTGCTGGCGACCGACGAGGAGCCGGCGTTGTACGTGTACCGCATGGGCTACCACGACGGGGCCGGCCAGCCCCGCCAGACCACGGGCGTCCTGGGCGCCCTGGAGCTCTCCACCCTGGACGAGGGTGAGGTCCTCCCCCACGAGCACACCACCCCGAAGGCGCGGGCCGACCGGCTCGACCTGTTGCGTGCGACGGGTGCCAACCTGTCCCCAATCTGGCTGCTCTCGCTGGCCGAGGGGCTGTCCGAGCTGTGCGAGCTGCCCACGCCGCCCGACGCCCGGGGTACCGACGACGACGGCGTGCACCACCGCCTCTGGCGGGTCACCCGGCCCGGCCTGGTGGAGGCCATCGCCCGGGCGGTGGCAGCGGCACCGGCCATCATCGCCGACGGGCATCACCGCTACGAGACGGCGCTGGCCTACCGTGACGAGCGCCGGGCGGCCACCGGCGGGGCGCCCGGTGGTTACGACGCCGTGCTGGCATGGGTGGTTGAGGCTCGGGAGGACCAACTCACGGTGGCGCCGACGCACCGCCTGGTGGCTGGCCTGCACGACGGCTTCGACCTATCGCTCGCGCTGGCCGGCTTCTTCGACGTGGAAGCCACGGAGCCCGCAGGCCCCGATCTCCTGGCGCGCATGGAGGCGGCCGGCTCGCTGGCTCTGGTGACGGCGGCCGGCACGTGGCTGTTGCGCCCCACCGAGGCCACCGAAGCGGCCAGCGAGCACGCCCTCGACTCCAGCCGGCTCGATGTGGCCCTGGCCTCCCTGCCACCGCACGGCCTGTCCTACCAGCACGGGGTGGAGGAGACGGTGGCCGAAGTCACCGCCGGCCGGGCCCAGGGCGCGGTGCTGCTGCGCCCGGCCACCGTCGACCAGATCGCCGAGGTGGGCCGGGGCGCTGCTCGCATGCCGCCGAAGACGACGTTCTTCACCCCCAAGCCCCGCACGGGCATGGTCTTCCGCTCCGTCGAGGTCTGATCCGCCGCCGCACCGTCGCGGCAGCGGAGGACCCGCGCCCGCAGGCGGTCCGGGGCGGAGCAGCCTAGGCATGGGGCTCGAGGCGGGCCATCGCCTTTCCCACCGCCGCCTTCACCCTGCGCGTCGACGACGCCGGGACCACCAGGTCGGCCACCACCTCGGTGCGGCTCTGGGTGGACCCGCCCGCCCGGAAGAACCGCCGGCGTACCCGGCCCACCACCACGACCTCCTGATCCACGTCGAGCGCAGAAGCGGCGGCCGGCGCGTCGGGCCACACGACCGGGGCCGTCTCGGCCCGGCGCCCTTCCCTGTGAATCGACACTTCGAGCGCCAACAACTGGTCACCCGACGGCAGGGACCGCAGGGCGGCCGGCCGGGTGAGCCGGCCTCGCAGGACCACGACATTCATCACGACACCTCTCCTCGCTGGCGTTGCTGCAGGGGGGAAGCGCCGGTCAGGAGGATACGGGTCGCCCTGTGACAGGCTCCGTCGGGGAACGTCGCGGGACGACGTGATGGATCGTCAGGAGGCGGCCGCCAGCGCGGTCTCCGCTCCGCTGGATCGGGTCCCGGGGTCGAAGCGGTAGCCCACGCCCCGCACCGTCTGGATCCGGCAGGGGTTGGCCGGATCGGCCTCGATCTTGCGGCGCAGGCGCCGTACGTGCTCGGTGACGGTGGCCGGGTCCTGCCAGTCGACGGCGGAGTCCCACACGTGCTTCAACAGCTCAGCACGCGTGAACACCCGCCGGGGCGTCGAGGCCAGGCAGGCCAGGAGGTCGAACTCCTTGGGGCTCAGCTCCACCGTCTCGCCGGCGACCACGACCCGGCGCGTGGCCTGGTCCACCTGGACGTCGCCGGCGACATGGGCCGGTTCGGCCGCCAGGTGACGGAGCGGAGCCAACCGTGTTCCCGGGCCGGCGCTGCGGCGCAGGACCGACGTGACCCTGGCGCCGAGCTCCGCCGGGGAGAAGGGCTTGGCCATGTAGTCGTCGGCGCCAAGCTCCAAGCCGATCACGCGATCGGTCTCGTCCCGGAGGTCGGTGACGATGATCACAGGCAGGTCACCCTCGTGGCGGAGCCGGCTCAACACGGCCAGGCCGCTCATGCCGGGCAGCTTCACTTCCAGCACAACCAGGTCGATGCCACCCGACCGGACGAGAGCCAGGGCCCGCTCCCCGTCCTCGGCCTCCAGCACGTCGAAGCGGCGGTGCTCGAGCGCCAGCCTGGCCAGCAACCGGGCATCGGCCGCGCCATCGACGACGAGGATCCGCGCGTTCCCGCCAACCGGCTGTCCGGTCGTCATCATCATCATCGTCGTCGTCGTCATCGTCCTCACCTCCGGATCTCCGTCTCGGCTCAGTCGATGCTTCGGCACGTTTGCGCCGAACCCGTAGCGATGGTGCCAAACCAGCCGGAACGGATGCCCGGTTCGGTCACGGGTCGCACGGTTGATTCGGCCGTCTCCGCAGCCCTCGACCCACCGCTGTCCCGGTGTCGCTCAGCCTGTAGCCGTCACCACGCGGCCGACCCTGCCGCGGCGCAACGCGACGCCGATGTCACCGAGCTCCACCACACGGTGCCGGCACGTCTCACAGCCGCCGAGATGGGCCTCCACCTCGCGCCCGTCCCGGGACGACAGGCCGGTGCCGACGTACGCGCCCAGTTTCTCGACGGTATCGCGGCAGCCCGGATCGGCTGACGGCGCCAGGTGAGCCTGCAGGTAGCGCTCGCGAAGCTTGGCCCGGGCCCGCACCGCTCGCTGCGCGCAGGTGTTCGGAGCCACTCCCAGCAACGCAGCCGCCTCCTGCATCGGCATGCATTCCACGTCGGTGAGGTAGAGCACGGCCCGCTGACGTGTCGTGAGGCCCAGGAAGGCCCTGACCACCAGGGTGGCGTTCTCGACCGAGACGACCTGCTCCGATGGGCGCTTCATCAGCGACTGCGCCTCGGCCCGACCAATGTCGTCGCCCGTCAGCGTCCGGGAGCCCCGGCGAAGCTGGTCGATGGCGCACCTGCGCGCGGCGGTGACGATGTAGCCCTGGAACCCGGCCCCGCCGGGGAAGCGGCCGGCGCGCACGATCCGGAAGACGTTGGCAAAGGCTTCCGACACGGCGTCGGCCGTGTCATCCGGGTCGGATGCCACACCGCGAGCGGCGGAGCGGGCCCTGTCGATGTGGCGGCGGTAGAGCTCGGCGAAGGCGGCCTGCTCACCCTCGGCGGCAGCCCCCACCAACTCGGTGTCAGTGCGCGCCGCGTTGGTTCGCGCCGCGTTGGTGCGCCCTGTGCTCGGGCGCGTCGGTGCGACTGGGGCACGGGTCGGAACCACCCCTCCTCATCGGCATCGCGGGGTGACAAGTTGATCGTGAGCGGCGACGTTCAAGCGCGCGGCGCGGGTACCGGAGCACGGAGCCGGTCGTCGTCGGGAGGCCGGTCGGGAGGCCGGTCGGGAGGCCGCCACCCACTCAGGC
>Ga0307504_10000041_pt1 | contig 26996 bp, 22 predicted proteins | sample 19_S_MG_FD_194516 | JGI IMG/M metagenome (GOLD analysis project Ga0307504, IMG submission 194516) | Soil microbial communities from Populus trichocarpa stands in riparian zone in the Pacific Northwest, United States - 19_S | ecosystem: Environmental > Terrestrial > Soil > Riparian zone > Trees... | reverse complement strand
GGGGGATGATCTTGATCTCACACTTATCAGTGGTGCAGTAAGCCTCACCTGCGGCCTCAACAACACCTTCCCCGTTGTACAACAGTTCAAGGTCCAGTCGTTGGAGGCCCTTGTACGTGTCGAACTGCTCCTCGGTGATCGCCTCGTACGGCAGTTGCTTGTACTGCTTGTCAGGCTTGATCGGGAGGAACGACAGGCTTTTCAACTGACCCTCGTGCATCTGGAGGATCGTCCCAATGTGCTGAGCCTCTGTCTCCGGGTCGAACGTGAGCGTCATGGAGACCTGGTTGTCAGCCCAGTAACGCTGAGCCAACACACCCAGTGCAGCCTTCTCGAAGACCGACACCTGCTTCTCGGTGCGCACGTTCAGACCACGCACTGGGAACTCGACAACGACGGTCGTCTCTTCGGTGCCGATGCACGGCTCGATCTTGTAGCCAGCCTTCTCACAGGCCAGCGTGAGCGGGTCGTTCTTACCCAGGCGCATGCGACGGATGTAGTCGCCGTAGACCGGCCAGTGCACACCAGGCGTGACGCCAGCGACCAGCGACACCGAGCCTGAGGGCTTGACGCTGGTGGTCTTGATGGACGTACGGACACCCAGCCATTCCGAGTACATGGTGTCCCAGTCCTGGACGACGGAGTAGCCGTCGTTCAACCAGGTGCGCAGTTCGGTCCAGCCGTGCTGCTCCACGAACTGCGCCATGCCGGAGACGCTCGTACCGATGCGACGGTTGCGCTGCATGACAGCGTTCGTCTCCGGCCAGTGCGTCGCCACCAAGGTCACGCTCTTCGCGTAGAGGTAGGCGAACTTGAGCGTGCGCTCGAAGTCAGCCTTGTCCTCGCAGTTGGTCGGGAACGTCTCCACGAGCGTGCAGCACTCGTAGGACTCCAGCGTCTGCTCACCGCACGGGTTGACGCCCTTAGCGCGGTAGTCCTTGTTGTTCGGCGGATCTACCAGGCGTCCATATGCACGAGCCAGGTCCATGTAGAGGAAGCCAGGCTCGCCGTTGGTCTGGATCGGCTGAACGTACGGGCCGTAGTCGATGTCACCGGTGACGCGGATGCTGTTGTTGGACATCCAGCCGTACGCCATGCGGTGGAAGGACGGACCCTCCATGCCTGGGAGGACCATGCCGTCCTCGTCCATGGTCCCGTAGTTCTTGAGGTCCAGGAACTCCTTGTCGCCAGGCTCACCTAGTGCGATCTCAGCCGAGCGGCGCACGTTGCCAGCGACGACGCAGACGCCGATGTGGTTGGCGATGTCCACGATGTCAGTGACGCCGACCGTCTCGCCACCACGACCGTTGAACTGCTCGCGTAGGCGGTCGTGCAGGCTGATCAGCGGGTCAGGTCCGGCAGCCGTACCGCCGAAGCCCTTGATGGGCAGGCCAGCCTCACGTACCTCGCTGTAGTCGAAAGAGACGGGCGTCTGCTTCGGCACCATGTAGGAGCGGAGCAGCAGCGACATGCTCTCGACCCAGCCCTCGCGCGTGTCAGGCACGACGTACACGTCAGGCTTGCCAGTCGGGTTCTGGATCTGGATGCCCTTGAGTGCACCCTCGGTGTCAAAGCCGACGCCGACACCCAGCATGCTCGCCTCCATGAGGAAGGCGAACGGCTTCTCAGGGTGGCGCTTGTTCATGTCGGAGGTCGACACGAACGCGCAGTTCTGGAGCGCAGCAGAGTTGCCACGCTCGTGCACGAACGGCGTGCCCATCATCCAGATGCCACGACCAGGCGGCAGCCACTTCATGTTGAACATGCGGTCGTAGCACTCCTGTGCGGAGTTCTGACCCTGCTTCTCGTTCCAGGGAAGGCTGTTGTTCTTGCACCAGTCCTTCTGGATCGAGTACATGCCGTTGACGACACGAGCACAGGTCTCGTGCCAGCGTTCCTTCGTGCCGTCTTCTTTCAGACGGCTGTACGAACGCAGGTAGGTGATCTCGCCGATGGAGTTGCCACCAGCATCCGGGTAGCCCCACTTCACGGGGGTCTTCGCATAGCCCTCTACGAACTCATCGGGCAGCGTGAACGACAGCATTCTCTTCTCCAGTCAGTCCCTTGAGAGGACTTGGGTCGACAGTTGGCCGACGTGAAGAGAGGTCGAGTTCCCTGCACGTCGTTCGTGCAGGTCTAGACGACGCCGAAGTGTTCCATCTCGGCGGTGATCATGGTGGCGAACTCGTTGGCAGACTCCGCAGCCTGCTCGTACCAGCCGATCAGATCCACCACCGCAGGCTCCCCGTGGGCCACCGCAGCAGTCTTGAGACGATCCAGAGCGTCCTCCGTCAAAAGGAACGGAGATGTCTTTGTGCTCATGAAGCGGGTGACCTCCAAGGTCTTGAGAGGTGAATAAGAAAAGCCCAGTAAAAGTGTGCGGAGGAGTTACAGGCTCACACACACCGGTCTTGATCGGTACTGTCCAGAAGAACTACTTGATCGTGGGCGTTGAGTGACTCCCGTCACACGCGCACATCGACCGTACACCCTCCTGATACGTGTGTGCACCCTCCTAGAATGTTCACTTTGCCGGATTCAGCGATGTGTCCCTGTGGACATGTGAACAACCCTGTGGACAAGCCGCATGGGGGTGTCGGGGGCGTAGCCCCTGACCCTGCCCGGAGGGCCAAGAGCACCTGAACTCGCTGGTCAGCGTCCTGGAACGACGAACGGCCTTGCTTCCAGGAAGCCCTGTGGTGTAAGGGATCCGGCTCCATCAGTGAGCCACTTCTCCAGGATGCTTGATCATCTGTGTGCTCTAGCCGCTTGATGTGTGGAGCGGCCTTCGGCCCGACCCTTCCGGGGGACCAAGCCTGCGGCTTGGAACCGCCACCGGCCCCTCACTCGCTCAAAGGTTCGAGCGAGCCGCCGTCTTTCCGCGTTTGTCTTGCACCGTATTTCTTTTGCCCCTGGCTGGGCACAGCAGTAGAACCCTACAACGGGGGTTTACCCGATACATAAAGACTCGGGCCGCATTTATTTACGGCTGATACGTAAGCCTGTGAAGTTGTTTTCCTAAGCGGGAGGATTTGCAGCACGCAAGGCTGCGTCTTGCTCCTTTACGCGAACCTCACGGAAGTGCGTCAGACACAGAGCGTTGCCTCGGTAGATCGTGGTGGCCCACTCACTGCCGAACGCAGCGTCCTGATCGTTCGGACGGGCAGCGATACACGCTGCGCATAGCAGCAGCATCTGACTCACTTGTCCTCCGGTACGGGAGGCATGACGCTGAGGAAGCCACATGCGTGACAGGTGCGATGAATAAAGACACGCATCTGTTCGTCGGTGATGGCGTCAGAGCCGCAGGATGAGCACGTCGTGCGGCACCAGCGACACGTCGCCTTCGGGGTCGTGGTCAACACCCTGGTGTCCCTCTTACAGGTGGAGCACTTGAGGGTGTGGAACTCACGACCACTGGTAGGCAGATCCGGTGTGCTCATGTAGGCCGCGCACGCGGGTCATCGGCGTGCAGCCAGCCATCTCGGGTGCAAGGGCAACGACAGGTTCCTGGAGCGCTACAGACGCCACGCTTCCAGCACCCGTCGCAGACCTCAGCCTGCGGGGAACTCACCCTTGTCCAAGTAGTACTCGAAGACGCCAGCGGTCCCGCAGATCTCCTCCACGTCAGGCACGGTGTCGTCCTGATGGTCCCGGTGGTACGCCAGCGCGGCGTACAGAGCCTCCACACGGTTCGAGCGGGTGGTGCTGACGGTGCTGTTGAACACGGGCGTAGGCAGCCCTTCCAACTTCACCGTCAACGGACGGGCATTCAGATTTCCGAGGTAGAAGGTGTCGCTCACGCGGCACCAGCCATGCGTGCCTCAGCACTCACAGGAGAGAGAGGACGCAGCGCCTTCTCGCGCTTGTCGCTGTCCCAGAACAACTCCTGGAAGAGCCCGCAGTCACCGCACTTCCAGATCGCGCCTTCGAAGTGGCCCTGCATGTCAGCCTGCGTCGGCGTGATGCAGACGTGCTTCGGGACGGGATCGAACACCCATCCAGATTCGATACTCATGGCATTCCAATCTCTGTTTGCGTGCCCATGTCCACTTCCGGAGCCGTGTACGGCTCTTCTTCCTTGTCGTACTTGTACTTGACCATGTACGGAGAGTTGCGAGTGCCGCGACCGTCCTTGAAGAAGTCAGGATGGCGGTCGAGCACGTCCAAGAGAACGAGGCGCGCCGTGTCGGTCTTCACTCCGAAGGCACCAGCAGCCATGTGCAGCAGGTCTTCTTCGGTGGTTGGCACGTTCTCCAGGACAAAGTTGGCCATGTTGTCGTAGTCCAACTTCTTCTTGTCCGGCGACCATGCGTTGCCGTTACCGCTGTCGTCGTCATCAAAGGAGTACGGCACGACAGACGTGTAGGCGATGGACTCCTTGTCGCGGTACAGCGCCAGCGGGTCGGGCGGTGCAGCGTCACGGAAGGCAGCAAACGAGCAGATCGTGTTGAACGGCGACTCGACGCGGCGGTTCAGGAAGTTGAGCAGCACCGTGCCGTTCGGCCAGCCGGTCCACAGGAACGAACCGACCACGCTGTCTGGGTCAGGAGCGGCTTCCTTGCCGTTCATGTTGCCGCTCTTCTTGCGGTGGTGGTGCGTGAGGATGACCGAGACACCGGTCTCCATGATCGCGGCGTCCAGCGTTGCGAGCGCCTTCGCAACGTTCTTGCTGCTCTCCATGTCACCGGAGAAGAACTTGTAGGCCGTGTCGAGGATGACGACCTCAGCCTGGTTCGCCTGGATGAGACCGATCAGGTGCGTGGCAGCGTCTGGCTCGTCCAGACGGAACTGCATCTTGTGGTCGATCAGCAACTTGTCCTCAGCCGCCGCGTAGCCAGGACGCTCAGCGATCAGTGCATTCAGACGGTCGAACAAACTGCGCTCTGACAACTCACGGTCCAGCAGCAGCACGCGGTGACCGGGTGTCGGATTGGTGTTGGCGATGTTAAACCGGCGCAGGAACGGGATGCCCGACGCAATGCTCAGTGCAAGGTTCTCCACGAAGATCGACTTACCGGCCTTCGGAGCACCGGTCACCAGCAGACGACCGCCCTTCGGAAGCAGACCCTGGTCGACCAGGAACACCGCCTCGTCCGGTGGGTTCTCGCGGATGTCTTTGAGAGAGCGGACGACGAACGGGCTGGTCTTGCCGTGGCCCATGGCCAGCGCAGCAAAGTCGTTGCCGTTGCCGCCATCACGCATGAAGTACTCGTTGATGTCGGTCTTCTTGTACGCCTCGCCGTTCTCGTCAGCAGAGAGCGGGAGCACGACGTTCTGCGCACGATGGCCGAACAGGTCCATCAACTTCGCAGCGTTCTCCTGGCCTGGGTTGTGGCCATGGCAGTCCTCAGGCTCGACAGTGCCGCACTTCCGGCAGTTCTTGTACTTGTGGAAGTCCGGGTTGTCGTTATCCAGACACACGTAGATTTTCTTGGCGAGGTTGAAAGCCTGCGACCACTCCGGCTTCCACATGGAAGCACCGGGGATCGCCACCGAGGCGTAGCCCAACTGGCACAGCAGCGCAGCCTTCGCCTCACCCTCAGCGATGAACACCTCGCCGGTGACCTGGTGACCGATGCCGTCACCAGCGTTGTACAGACGGGCCTCTGTTCCTGACTCCCACCAGTACTTCGAACCGTTCGGGCCGTTGCCCTCAGGCGAGTAGTAACGGAACGCGACCGGTCGGCGACCCTCCAGATACGGCAGGACATAGTGACCCTTGTCCTGGTCGTAGCCGAAGCGGAAGCGCTCGATGGTCGCGTCAGTCAGGCCCTTGTCGTAGAAGGGCTTGCGACGGTCTCCCTTCGGGAGTTGCGCTTCGAACTGCTTGAGGCGCTGCTCCAGCGACGTGTAGACGGTGTTGAGGCTCGGGTCGTTGGCGACGCCGAAGAACCGCTCCAGCGTCAGCAGGTTGCCCTTCTCAGCGCACGACGCTGACTGGCAGTAGTACTGACTGGTGTTCGAATCGACGTAGAAGTTGGTCTTCTCGCCACGACCCAGAGGTCCAGGCTCTTCGTGGAAGGGGCAGCGGAACTGGTACTGACCGCCCTGCTTCGTCGCACGCGCCGGGTAGTCGTGAGCCTCCAGCAGCATCTTCGCAGCCTCACCTTCGGTGGGCGCATGACGATGACTGGACTTTTGTTCGGATTGGGACTTACGCTGGTCGCCAACCAGCACCAGACGTGCCATGTCTTCCTACTTCTCTTCTCCGGGTGGACGGGACGGTTGTGCTGGGGAGGCGGGCTTGCGGTCGAGGCAAGCCCGCCTCCGTGTTGAGCGGCCTAGAAGGGCGGCTCGTCGTCCCAGCCGCTGGAGAGCACCGGCTGCGGCGTCAGCGGAGCAGCGGCACGAGCCAGCGCCTCCGACGCGATGTCACCGGGGCGCTGCGCCTGCACAGGCTGCGGAGCCGCTGACGGGACGAGCGGCAGCAGACCCTTCACCTGGTGCTGGAAGTTGCCGTTCTGCTTCTGGTACTGACCGATGACGGCACGAGCCTTGCGGTTGAGCAGGATGTCGGTGTCCAACTCGAAGCCCTCGTTCAGGTCCATCCCGAGCAGCGCCGCAGTCCACTGACGCAACTTGTTGTCAGGGTGCGTCGTGAAGCGAGCCGGGACAGAGCCCCAGATCTTCGAACCCTCGATGGTGCTGCCACCCTCGATGTTGTTCGGCACGGAGTCGATCTGGAAGGTGAACTCCAACTTCACCCAGCCGTCCTTGCCGTCCTTGCCAGGAACCTGCTTCTCGTTGATCTCAGTGCATGTGACCTGGATGATCGAGTCCACCGGGAGTACGACGTACTCCGGTGCCTCTTCCAGTGTGTATTTCGCCATTCGTCTCTTCTCCTACTTCTTGATCAGGTCTTTGTAGTCAGATACGCAGAGCACCTTCTGGAGACGGCCCCAACCGAGTCGAGCAATGTCGGGATCGTCGATCTGGTTGCCGCAGACTTCGCACTTCGCGTCTTCTGCGATCTCCATGCCGATGACCTTTCCGCCCAACTGCTCCTGGACGAGAGCAACTGCGGCCTTGCTGTCGTCGGGCACAGGAGGTGCCTCTGACTCAGGCGTGGAGGTCGTATCGGCAACCGGCTCGGGCTGTGCAACCTCGGTCGAGGCGGTCGCAGCAGCCTTAGCAGGTGTTTGGACGGGCGGCGAAACCTCTTCGACAGTGGCGACGTACGCCTCTGCCGCCTGGAGGAAGCCGATCAACTCCTCCTTCGAGGACTTGCCGACCGTCATGTCAGCCTTCCATGCCGTGAAGAACTTGGCGATGGAACGCGCCTTTCCAAGCGTCCACTGGTCAAGATCGGTCGGCTTGACCAGTCCCTGTGCGGCGTACTCCTTAGTCAGCATCGTGATGCCGCCAGCGTTGATCGGCTGGTCAGCGTCGTTGACCGGAGGCGGTCCAGCAGGTGCGGCAGGCTGGCTCACACTTTGAGCCGGTGGCTGCGGGATGCCCAGCGTCGCTGGCATTTCGACGGTCGTCAGTTCCGGCTGCTCCTCGATGACGCTCGGGTTGATGCCCGAGAACGTCAGCGCGTGGAGCGTCTGGAAGTTCGGCTCACAGATCTCCGGCACACGACCCTGCGCCCGGTTGCCCAGGTGTGGGTTCTTGTCGTCGCCCTCGTTCTTGAGGTAGTAGACGATCTTCGAGACGCCCTGCGCGTCGGTCTCCTTCTGACGGAAGGTCATCAGAGAGAAGTCCACGAGGCCAGCGATCTCGTTCTTGATCGCACCCTGGAGACCCGGCGCGTAGATCTGCTTGCCGTTCTCATCCTGCGTGACCTCGGTGTGCACCGTGAACACGACGTTGATCGGCAGAGCGGCGAACGCCTTGAGCACACTGTTCATGCGCTCCTTGAGAACACCCCAGTCGTCACGCTGGAACTGCGTGCGACGGTTCTCCCGCAGGATCTCCTTCTTCATGAGTTCCTGGAGCGCATCAGTCGTGTCGATGGCAACACTCTCGATGTCAGGCAGTCCCATGTTCGCAGCCTGCTGCTTGCGCATCTTCTCGTCGCCGAGGATGAGGAGCAGAGTCTGCAACTTGTCGGTCCCGTCCACCTGGACGTAAGGCACGTTCAGGTGGGCGATGGACATGAGGCCCGCTTCGCAGTCAGCGACAACGACGTTGGGCATCGTGCTGATGAACGTGGTCTTGCCCGACTTCGGGGGACCCATCAGCAGGATGTTCATGGTGCGCGGGTAGTTCGCGTCGCCCGTCCGCTGGAATGCAAATGCTGCCATTTTCACCTACTCTCTTTGCGTCATGCGTCTGCCATATGCCTGATGCAGTTTGGTCAGATGCCTATTTCTTGATGAGTGAGCGGTAGACCGGTGTGTCCATGCCGTTCGCCTGAGAACGGCGCGACATGACCATCACCTTGCGCGTACCGCAGGAGTCGCAGTCGAGGAGTACACAGAAACCTGCTCGTGCTGCCTTCATGAGCACAGGACCCATCGCCCGTGGCTCATGCGTCGTGATGTGCGGGTAGTACTGGATCACCGCGTCCCACACGTCGTCAGATGTGAACGTGTAGTTGTTTTCGGCAACCCACTTTGTCGCCCGGAAGGCAACGTCAGCCCATGTGGGCTGAGTGTTCGCAGCAACCTGAGCCACTGCGGCATTGCGGTTCTGAATGGCCAGCGTTGCGCTCATTCCAGACCCTCTTCCTCGCGGGAAGGAAGGCCACAGACCTTACGGAACTCACAGTATTCACAGGAGGCACCAGTCACCTGAGGGTTGAAAATCCCCATGGCGATGGAGTTCTCCATGTTGTCGATCAGGTACTGCAAGCGGCGGTAGTGGTAGTCCTCCCGCACTCCAGCGTCGATGCGCTTCGTGGTACGCAGGTGCGCCCACTCACCGAACCGACGAGCGTCCTTGTACTTCTCGTACAAGAGATCCCCGTCAGGGATGTTGACCCAAAACTCGGGCTGTGTAGTTGCGTAGCAGTACGCCGAGAACTGAATGTCGTGTGCGAGATAATCGCGTGTCGGTGCTTTGGCGCTGGTCTTGTAATCGCTGACCAGCACCACCCACTCCCCGTGCTTCATTTGACGAAGCGCAAGTTTGTCGATGGTGCCCGTCAGCGTGTGGGTCCCCAACGGAACCGAGAACGGGTACTCCCGTCCGAGAACGACATCACTTTCCCACTGGATCAGCCCCCACCATGCGCGGAGCGAGTTGATCCCCATTTCTCGGTAGCCCAGGTGAGTATTCCTGGGAAGGAGGTAGTCGTAGTCAAGGCCGTGAGCCGGAAGGTCATCCCAGACCGCACAGAACTTGTCGAGTCCTACCTGTAGATCACCGGCGACCTCCATCGCCAGTACCGCCTCGTGAATGGTCGAGCCCCATGAGAGCGCGCTCGACTGGTCACGTTGTGCTGACTGCTCGTGCTGCCAGTAGTACTTGAGGTTGCACTCCATCCACGTCTTGAGCGTGCTCTGACGAACGATCACAGAACGCGCTCCCGTCCGTTTTCAGGCATGGAGGTAGCCAATCAGGCACCTCTGACAGTTCGCTCAACGCCAGCCGGAGACGGGTCGAGGTTCGGCTCCGGAGTTGAGGTATCAAGTCCTACGGGGTGTGTGTGCAGCCTGTCAAGGACCGAATCACACGAGTGTCGTTATCCCCAGGATGTCCACACGCTGTGAACAGCACGAAGCCCCGCTCCTGATCAGAGAGAGCGGGGCTTCGGTGCTCGTGAGTGCTACTGAGTGCCGCCCGGATCGGTCATACCGGACATGTCAGTCGTGCCACCGTCACCACCTGTACCTCCAGCGCCACTGTCACCTACCGCCACCTGAACGGTCGCGGGATCCACAGCGACATCCACAGTCTGTGCACCAACCTGGTCGGGCACGATGGTCACTCCGGGTGCTGAGTCAGCAGCCGCAGCCCCCAGTGCCGGGAAGACCTGACGGTAGGCCGTCTCCGCGAACGGGACGATCAACGCCAGCAGCGTCTTCCAGTCGAAGGACGTGTGCGCGGTCGTCGCAGCCACGATGGCTGACACGATGGCTGGCACCGCAGAGACGACGGTCAGACGCAGGAAGCGCTTGACCTGCTCCGCACCGTGCTCGGCGCTCGTACGCCAGGTGGCCCGCAGGTTGTTGATCTGGTTGGGCTTGCTCGACGCAACGACCAGGCCCTTGCCAGCATCAGCAAGAGCCTCGGCAACAGCCTTGTCGATCAGTGCCTGTGTGTTCTTTGAGACGGCCATCAGAATCCCATCACCTTGAGAGTTGCCGGACCAGCCACGCCATCCACCGCAAGGTGGTGCGTCTTCTGGAATGTCATGACGGCCTTCTTGGTGGCAGGACCGAAGTCGCCGTCAGCAGCGATGTGCAGCAACGTCTGCATGCGCTTCACGTTGTTGTCGTTACTTAGACCCTCGTGAAGCGTCGGGTACTTCTTGCCAGGACCAACCGGCGCAGGACGAGGAACGGCAGGAGATCCACCAGCAAGCGGGTAGCGCCCGTAGCCGATGATCACGCTGTACGGACGGTAACGACGGTAGACACCGCCACCGTTTACCTGTGAGCCGCCATCACCGGCAGAAGTATTCCCCTCAATGGTGTGCACGCCGCCAGCGTCAGCAGAAACGACGAACCCAGTGTGGTTGGCACCCGCGTGCTCACCCTGGAAGTGGAAGAACACCACGTCCATGAGGCGCGGGCTCTTGACGATCTTCCAACCGTGCTTCTGGAAGCCTTCCATCGCACCCTCAGCGGATGCGTAGGAACCAGACACGTCGTGGCGCACGTCGATGCCGACCTGCTTGAAACACCACCAGACAAACATGCTGCACCACGCATAGCCGTCGAGGCCGTACGCAGCACCGAACTTAGTCAGGTTGCCGGACTTACCGTCCCGACCACCCTTCTCCACGTAGCCGACCTGGCCTTCGACAACGCGATCCAGGTCCTGTGCTGTAGCCATGTGCTTCCTTCCAGAGGTGTCTTGCTGCTCTGGAAAGTTTCGACATGCGAACGTTCAGGACTGAGCGAGGTCCTCAGCGGGGCCTTCGTCAATGGCTTGCGGCGTGGCCCACGGACCCCACCGAACGACCTCCAGGTACAGGCCAGAAACGAACAGCCAGACAGCCACAGCCTGTGGTACGTCAATGAGCAGCATATGAATGGCGGTCATCGTTTCCCGGTTCGACTCCAACGGCTGGTAGAGCACGTGGAAAACGTTCTCCAAGTGGTGCAAGCCGCAGGTAGCGAAGAAAATGATCCCGCCGATCTTGGTGCGATTCAGATGCACGGTGACCCGAGGAACCACGAACACCGACAAGAACATGTAGCCCAACACGATCACCAGGTTGGACACGACAAAAAGGGCTACAGCGGGGTGCGTCATTTCAACTTCCCACAATCAGTGACAGCGAAGGCGTCACGAAGGTCTTGAAGGTTCTTCTTCTGAACCTCCGTGGGTGGCGGGTACGAAGGATCGGTACGGCTCAACACCGTGAGAACCTTCTGGTTCTGGATGTTGCGCTGCTGGCACACCGTGTAAAGCGAACTCTGCTTACCTTGCTGGTAGTTGACCAGGCCGACGATGATCGCCAGGAACAGCAGGCTGACCGCACCTACTGACTGGTAGATCTTGGTCATCGTCTCCTTGCGGGCGTGCTTCTCCTTCTCCAACTGGGCCTGGGCTGCCTTCGCGGCATCAACCTTGGTCACCGTGGTGTCAGCCAGTTCAATAGCAACCTGCTTAGCGCTAGCGGCATCCTTTTCGATGGCTGCCGTCTTGCGCTCAGTCTCGGTCTGGCGTTGCTGGATTTCATTGACGGCGGTAAGTGCATCAGACAGGGAGGTCACTCGACCAGCCAGCGTGACAACAGCAGTACGCAGTTCGTCAACATCCTTAGCGGTCACTGCCGCCTGAATGATGTTCTCTGCTTCTTGCTTGCTCTTGGCGGCTTCGGCCTTCGTGACAGCAGTGACGGCCTCGCGTTCTGCTCGACTACTCACTGTTTTTCTCCTCTGCTGTGTTTTCAAGATCGTCAATCAGTTCTTCCAGGCGGTGTTGATTGCGCTGGAGATCAGCCAGAACCATCTGGCTTTGGACGATCAGTCGAAGGCTCTCAACACTTAGATCCTCATACTGCTTATCGGCCATCACCGCCTCCAGACCCACCACGACGCGCCAACGTGTCGACGTACAGCGCAGTAAGACGGTTGGCTTCGATCATGGCCGGAAGCATCTGCTGCCGGGTGAGATCTTGGAGGTCGTCCAGGTTCTTCTTGAGGTCCTTCTCGCGTTGTTCTGACGCTGCCAACTGCTGGTCACGGATCGCTAGTTCGCGGGCGTGAGCATCAGCCTTGTCCTTGAGTTCACGTTCATGAGTCTGCTCCAAAGAGTCGAGCGTCCATTTTGGAACGACGTACTTCTTGGAGATGAGCATGACGAAGAAGACGCCCAGCAGACCGAACTGAGCGAACGTGAAGATCTGGTTCAGATCCAAGTGAAAGCCACCTCCTTCCGACCCCCCGCTACCCGTGGGTGACGGGATCGGTGAAGGATCCGCTGCCCAAAGCATCAGCGTGTGGATGAACACCGAACCCTCCTTGTCCTTAAAGGACAGTCGGTTATGTTCGGGTTCAGATGGTCGCTAGTACTAGAACCAAAGAGCGATGTTGCAGTCACGGGCTGTGGTGTTAACGCCCGATACGTACGTCTCGAACGTCAACGTGCCTGGCTGGAGCAGCGGCACGGTCGCGGCGTAGCGCATCGTGTCGACGTAGTACGCCTGAGCAGCCGTAGTCGACTTCACCACTCGCAGGATGACCTCCACATTTCCTGGCGCAGTGAAGGACGGCCCGGTGTACTCGATGTAGTTGGCCGTCTGTCCATATGGAGCCTGTCCTGGCGACATCGACACCGCAGCAATCACGCTGTTGTCGCTGCCATTGACGGCCTGGATGGTGAGGTCGTTCGTGTTCGACGTGTACGCAGGCACCCGCACGGTGGCGAAGAACTGGTAGTCGCCCTGCGTCAGGACCCCGAGAGACTGCTGGACGTACTCGTTCTGGGCATCCAGAGCCACTGCCTGGCCGTTAGAAGCAGCCACGTCGGTCACGATGGGCACGATTTCGTTGGCGCTGCGTGTGCCCTCCTCAGCCTCGAAGACCTGACCCAGGTAGTCCGGGTAGTTCAGGACGAAGTAGCCGGGAGGCCCAGTCGGCGTCGCCGGGGCTGTCGGGCAGTCCAGTTCGATGTAGTTGGGCGTCGCCGCTGAGTCGAGCACCCGGATCTTGATGTCGACACCGGTGTCGGTCAGAGCGTGCTGGAAGTACGCCGTCAGGCGCAGCGGACGCACTGGGATCGGGGTGTTCGTGATTGTGACGACCGTCTGATCTGCCGTAAGCCCTGGGGCGAACGCTGAGACGACCCGAGAACCACGCGGCGCGGAGTTCAGTGGGATCTGGCCAGTCAACTGGTTGAGGTTGACGACAGTCCCGCCAGGAATCGTCGACGAGACATCCTTAGGAAAGCCCTGGACGAGCGCAGCGCCCGTGTCCACGAAGGTCGTGTTCACATCTGTACTGGTGTCTGAACTGCCCTCGACCACGAAGTGCACGAGGCTGTTGCCGTCGTAGCCGCCTGAGTCGAGCGCGCGATAGACCTTCCAGCCCATGCAGTCCACCGGGATGGTGCCACCAGGGATCGTCACTGTGATGGCGTTGGTGCTGTTCGTGGTGTTGACGGTCGGGTTGGTGATCGTCTGGTCCTCGGCGTTGCCGGGGTCGTAGTACGAGGTGCTCGTGGTCTGGTCTAGGTAGTAGAACTGGCTCTGACCAGGCCGGGAGCGGTAGATCCGGAACCCTGAGGCCCCGGTCGGCATGACCGGCAAGGTCAGCCGGATGCGGTTCGTGTTGCCGGTGGTGACCTGCACGTTGTTCGGGGACGAGATGGTCGTCTCGCCGCCCGTGCTGGTGATGTACGTGAGGATGTATGACCAGGTACCTGGCGAGATGCTGCCGCTGGTCGTCTCCACGACCGCGCTGGGAGGCGTTGGGGCACTCAGTGGGGGTGCAGTGGTCACCGAGGTCTCAGGGCTCGCAGCGGTCTCCAGGCCGTAACGGTCCACCAGACTGACGCGGTAGTAGAAGGTCGTGCCAGCAGGCAGCGTGCCGCCTAGCGGGGCAGCAGCCAGCGTGGCTGGCACCACAGGGTCAGCGAGTCGGTTCGAACCGTCGTGGCTGTGCGTGATGGCTGCGTACAGGATGTTGTCGAGCGACACTCGGTCCAGGTCACTGAACGCGTATCCATTTTTGGAGAGTTGCTCTCCCTGACCAATGCGCGTCAGACCGAAGTGGTTGGTTTCCGGCGTCTGCTCCGACATCTTTTCCCCTTACACGTAGTAGGCGTTCTGCTTGACCGGAGCACGTTCGGCCAAGATCTTCACAGCAGGACCGCCAGTTACCAGTTTCGTTCCGAGTCCACGAGCAGCGTCACCTGTGAAGATGATCTGCCCTGGGGCCTGGAGCCCTGTCGCTCCGAACAGTTGGAGCAGGCGATGCCGCAGAGCGAGCATGTTGCTTGCCACGACTGTCGAACCGTCGATGAAGTCTCCGAGTCCCACGTCTCCCTTCGGCGAAATGTAGAGGGAGACGGATCCGTACGGACCGTAGAACGGCGGGTTGCCCTTCATGTTGTGAGCCCAGGCTCGTGACGGAACAACCAGTGACCGCAGACGAGTGCTGCCTGCGGCGACGTTCGGCTTGATGGCAATGTAAATGCCGAGCGTTGGGAAATGCGGCTCGTAATAGTGCGCGTAGTACGGGCCACCGCCGTAGTCGTAAGCACGGTCACTTCCGATGTAGTGACCGAACACAGGCAGCGGTGGACTGTACGAATAGTCGTAGCCATACGGCACGTCGGAGTCAGGTAGACCGTAGGTGTAGGCGAATCGAGTACCGCCCCAGGCTCGACCAGAGGTTCCATTGCGAGGCGCACCGACGACAATGGTCGTCTTGCACTGGATCCTGGAGACGCGGGTGTTGGTGAGCAGGAACCGGATGCCGAGTGCACCGATCACGTAGCCGTAGGCGGTGACCTCGCCACCGAACCCAGCCTTCGCCTTGCCGCTGACGGTGGTCTTGCCGTGGATGATGCCGTTGAGGGTCTGGAGGCCGGTGATGAAGCCACTGACGGTCGTCCGACCACGCGAGAAGTTCGACAGCGCAGCCGAACCGAAACGCAGTTGCAGGCCGAGGTTGGCGACGATCCGTGTCGAGGTGTTGAGGTAGATCGGCACGAAGTCCAGCGGTGTGACATAGATCCGACCATGGACCGTTGTGCTGCCGACAGAAGTTTGGACATCCGTCGAAAGCAGCGAACGCAGGGTGCGCCGGAAGCCGCCCTCAGGAACGGCCACCGTGGTGCCACAGTGGATCGTGCCGTTGTAGGCACTGCGAACTGTCGGCGTAGCAGCCGTGACCGTGGTGGAGCAGATAACCGCACCGCGCAGGTACGACCGGGTGAGTTCTCCTGCGACCGTCGTGTAGTCGACAACCGACCCACCCGACAGCCGTGAGGAGTAGGTGAGGTCGGCGTGGACGGTAGTGCCGCACGCGATGTTCGACGTGGTGGTGAAGGCGCGAGCCAGACCCAAGCGTCCGGTGATGGGTGTGGTCGATCCACGGATGCCCTCGACGTTGATGGCCTCACGCAGGTTGAGCGTGGCGACAACGTTGAACGGGCTGTAGATGTTCTGGCCGCGCAGCGTGCTCCTGGTAAGCGCCGCTGTGACGATGGTCTGGCAGTTGATGGCGGTAGCCGACAGCGCAGGGATGACCTTGCGCATGTTCGCCGTAACGGTGGTACGGCACGTGACGTTCTGAACCGAAAGGTAACTTGCTGTGCTGAGGCGACCCGTGACAGTCGTACCGCAGGTGACGTAGCCAGCACGCAGCGAAGACTGAGTGAGCGAAGCACTGACGGTCGTCCGAAGGTTCGTCAGTCCAGACGTACGAAGGCTGACGGCCAGTTGTGGCGTAGCAGTAACTGTGGTGCGTCCAGTGACAGCACCACCCATCGAGTAGACAGCACCACCGCTGATGACAGGCGCGGAACCGGTCCCGGCAGCCTGGTCACCACCGAGCATCGTCTCACCGACGAAGAACCCACCGACCATGTTGCCGACGCCGGTGCCGCTGCCACCGCTGCCAGAGTCAGATCCTGGGTCAGAGCCCAGCATCGTCTCGCCGAAGAAGACGGAACCAACCATGTTGCCGGTACCGCTGCCACCAGAGGTGGTAACAGTGGTCCCGCTGCCACCACCTACAGGCTTGGTGGGATTGGTCAGGTCGCTGACATCGGAGATTTCGATGCCCGTCAGGTGGAACCCGGAGAAGCCGATGAGCACAGAACCGTCAGTCGAAAAAGACCAGACGATGGTGTGTGTGCCAGCGGTGGCGATAGTCAGAGATTTCTGAACCCAGCCGGTATTGCCCGAGATCGCTTCGACCTGCGTTCCGTCGACGCTTGTGCGCATGTAGTCGCAGCAACCTTCGGACTGCACGTTTCGCCAGTACGAGAAGGTCGCGTTAGGTGCCTCAGTGACAATCGTCAGAGAAATAGAAGACGAGTCACTGTTGCCGTTGAACTTGGTGTAGATCGAGTAGCCGACAGAGTTATTCGTCGTCGTGTTAGCCGCGACAGTGCTGCCGGGAGTGTGCAATGTGATCGTGCCGGGACCATCAGAAACGATGGTCGGGCTAGGAGCATTGCCGAAGACGAAATCGCTGGGAACAACCTGATCGTCGAAGGTCCGTACGTAGTACGTACCCATGACTAGTACTTACCGAAGCAGCGCACGTCGAGGTAGTGCGACCCCTCGTGGTCGACCTCGACGCCTTCCGCATCGACCCAAATGTCGTTCAGACGGACGTAGTTTTTTTCTGGCATGTCGTCAGCCTCGATGTGTACCGTCCAGTTGCTGTACACATCGAGGCTGAACTCGACCAGGGTTAGGTGACCCCATGAGTCAGGCGGGTGACGCCCATCCCCGCACATGGCTTAGGTCTCCAGGTAGGCGCTGACGTACTCCAACTCCCAAGCGGGAGAGTTGGCAAGGCTCGCAGTGGTCAGCGCTGTTGCCTGGAAGGACTGAGCGATTCCCTTGCCACCGGAGATGCCGACGTTCTGCCCTGTCAGGTAGTTGCCGGTGTCAGTGGCGGTGTAGTCCAGGACGCGCAGACCATCCACGAAGAACTGAATGTGTGAGCCGATGGCGATCACACGCAGGATGTGCGACTGGTTCAGGATGCCGTTTGTAGCACCTGAACCGGATGCCAGCGTTGTTGAACCGTTGCTGTAGGTAGCGCGGTTCAGGCCCCAGTTGCCAGCGTTGTCGATGTAGGCGTAGTAGCCGCCGTACGAGTTGTTTGACCCGTCATTGCGGAAGCGGAGGCCGATGTTGCCACCCTGGTTGAAGTAACACGTCATAGACATATCAACGTCAACAGAGAAACTTTGGACCGACCAGAAGTTGTACTGCCAGTTGTTGTAGACGTTTCCGAACAGCATGTTGCCGTTCGAATACATGTACAGGTCGTCGCCACGGTTCTGAACCTGGTAGTAGTAGCCCGTCACCTGGCTCGTGTCAGGCGTGTAGTAGTAGTTGTACGAGTTCGAGTTGATAGATGTGTTGTCAGTGGCGGGAAGACCCGTCATGAGGCGGCGGTCGAACGACATCGCCATACTGTTCTGCGGCACCGTGTAGCGGTACTGCAACTGCGTCACAGGAGACGGGAAGACGTACCGCGACTGGTTCGTCAACGCGGTGTAGGTAGAACCGCCGTCCGTCGAAACTTCGACAGTCACCCAACGATTAGCGAATAGCACTGGGTTGCCGGAAGTGTTCGGTGCAAGAACGTTCCAGTTCGGCACCAGAGACTTGATCGGTGTCGTGTAGGTGGTGTTGTTGGAATAGGCGTACTGCGGCACGCGAGGACCACCAAGCATGGTGCCTCGCACGCCGTTGATGTTCGTCCCGCTGAAAGGCAAGCGGAAGTTGATGCGCATCGGGAAGTTGCACGCAGTCTCGCTGTACACCTGCGTCGGGACATTGCCGTCACGGGCTGCGGTGCCCAACTGGTTACTGCTGTTGACTACGCCGTAGTTGGAACCGTTGTAGTACCCAGCCCAGGTGTTGTTCTCGCTCTGGATTCCAATGGTGGCGTTGTCAACAAGCCCAGGCTTGGCGTTCGGACCCCACGCAATCGTCGATGTGGTGTTCTGTCCCTGGATGTAGAAGAAGACGTAATGCCCGGCGTAGGAAGCCAGGTTCGCGTTAGGGACGATCTCGTAATACTGCAACGCTGACGTGGTTGCAGTGAAGTAACCAGAGTTGTAGATGTTCGTCTGACTGGTCTGGCTGTAAATGTTGAACCGGTACGTCTGTCCAGGCACCAGTGATGCCGTGAACCCCATCTTGTCGATGTACGGAGCGTTAGCGGGTACCTGCATGTAGCGCCCGACAAGAGTGATGTTGTTCGACCCAGACCAGTTGATCTGAGGCGAGTACTTCGTACCTGAGATGTTGCTACCAGAGTCGGTGACCGTCACACCGCTCGTTACGTTGAAGTAAGACATATTGACCTGGTTGGCGACCAAGCCAGGCTGGTTGCGGTAAAGGTTGTAGCCAGTGGCACCCGACACAGAAGTCCAAGAAGCCTGCACGGTCGCGGACGAGTAGATCCCGTTGTACGTCTTCGGTGGCTGGAATCCGGAGTTCTGAGCAGCCGGGTAAGAGCCGTAGCCACTGTCGATGAAACTGGTGGTGCCAGATGCGACCTGGCCGATGTAAGTCTCCTGGCCCGCGCCTGTGGCGGTGTTGGTAACAGGCGGTGTTGCCGCTGAACCAGCCGTGCCGGTGTCGGTGTACGTGACTGTGGCACCAGAAGTAATGGTCGTCAGAAGTGCATTCTCGCCAGCAGCCGACGTACCCCGGTACACCTTGTAGCCGTAGGCGTTCGGCACGTTCGCCCAGGACAAGGTGACGGTGTTCGTTGATGTGCCACCCGTTGTGATGGTCACTTCGTTGCTGGCGAGGGTCTCACCCAGCGCATTGGTTGCTGTGACCACGTAGTAGTAGGCAGTCGTAGCAGGAAGCGTGCCGCCTGTCGTGGCTGTGGTCGGTGCACTGACCACAGGGGGAGGCAGATCGCGGCTGCGGTAGATCACATAACCGGCAGCGTTGGTGACGGCTGTCCAGGACAGCGTGACGTTTCCTACTCCTGTCGTGGTGACGTTGACTTCGGCGCAAGGCAGGGATTCGGTCCATCCAGCACCAGACGAAGGACTGCCATAACCGTTGCTGTTCGTGAACCCGTTCTGGTTAGCGCCACCGACACCGAACGGCGTCTGCGTGTAGGCCGTTACCTGGTAGTAGTACTTGCCAATAGGCAGTGCGCCAGAGGCGGTGCTCTGCGCCAAGGTGACGTTGTTCATCACACCAGAACTGGCACCGCTGATCCACGGCACTCCGGTGATGTTGGCAATGGCTGTCTCAGCAGAGAGCGTGGTCTCGCCAAGAGTGTTGAACGCGGACAGTCCGTAGGTGTAGCCACTGGCGCGGAAACTGCCACCCGTCGAGTTTGCGGTGATCACACACGACGTGGTGCTGATAGTCGGAGCAATGGACTGGGCGCTCGGCGACGGTGACGGATAGCGGTTGACGTTGTACGGAGCAGCGTTCATGTAAGTCGTAGGACCGTAGATCGAGACGCCGGAAGCGCCAGACATGCCACCGGCGTACGCACCGCCATCGACATAAGACCCGACAGTGTTCGGAACGACAGCGGCGTAGTAGCCCTGGCCGCTGTACGGCTTGTAGATCACTGCGCCAGCAGCATTCGCAGGCCAGTTGAACTGGAAAGCCACCGATCCCGTAGTGGTCGGCCCAGGAATGTTGGCGAGGTACACCATCGCCTGCGACTCACGGTAGGAGGAGTCGTAGAAGACGACGTGGTAGTACTGCTGCGTCTGATAACGGTTCAGCCCGCTGCTGATCGTGTACGCGCCGTTTTGGTTGCTCGTCAGAACCGGCGCGCCTGGAATCGCCAACGGTGTCGCGGGGACCATCGTGCCAGCCGTGGACTGCACGCCTGTCGTGCCGTTCGGCGTGACCGAGCAGCCGGAGTTGTCGTAGAGGAACCCCTGGTAGGCCACGCTTCCAGCGAAGTCGGTGGTCGAGTCCGCAAAACGGAAGATCGACATGGAGCCGCTCAACTGGTTCTTGAGCGGCACCAACTGTGCTGCGGTCTTTGCCATCACTTACCTCCAGAGGTAGTCATCGGCTGGGCCGACCATGGGATTGGAGGCATCAGGAAGCCCTCACGAACGGGTTCACAGGGATGTAGTAGTGGCCCAGGCTGTCGCCAGATGGATTGCTCACGTAGGAGTTGGTAAGCACGCTGAACTGGTTCGGCGCACCACCTCCCTGCATCCACAGGTACTCCGACGCGCCCCCTGTCAGGGTGAACGGCTCAGGGTAGAGAGCACCGCTCGGATAACCCCCGTAGAAGGCCCTGCCACTGCCATCCCGGATGTACATGTTCCGGAAATAGCCGGTGTCAGCCCCGCTGGTGTAGGCCGTGGTAATGCTGACCATCTGACCCGCTGACACCAGTGAGGTCACGTCGGCGCTTCGTGTCACCCACACAGCAGGGCCAGCGGCGTTGGCTCCGTTGCTGGAGAACTGTCCGATGGACGTGCCATTCACAGTCAAGGTCTGAGTGGTGATGTCACCAGCATTGCCAGAGGTGATATCTGGACGCATGTCCCAAACGAGCGTGAGCGTGCCGGTGGCGGCAACACGAGTCGCTGCTGCGTAATGTGCCGCCACCCGAGTGGCTGACAGTTCCTTGTTGTAGACCGCGAAGTGGCACATGTATCCGTTGAACGGGTTCGTTGTTCCATCTGTGAACGCTCCCACCGTGCAGACGGTGGATGTGCCAATCGGCTTGGTGAAACCTGACCCCGTGTTCCACAGAACGCCATCGACGTAAGTGTTCATGACACCCGTGGTGACGTTCTTGGTGAAGACGTAGTGATGCCAGTCGGTCACGGTGAAGTCCCGGACCTTGTTAATGCGGTCGTAGTCACCGGAAACGGCACCGGTACCACAGTCCCAGTAGATGGTCCCATCCACCCAGGAGATGTGAGCCTGCGCAAGGCGCTGCCCGGACCCCTGCCCTTCGATGTAGAAACCGTGGTTGAGGCTGGTGTCCACGGCCTTCCTTGCCCACAACTCCACCGATAGGGCGGTGGGAGCAGAGATGAACGAACTTGTGATCTGCGTCGACCCGACGTTGTAGTAGATCACTGGGCTGCGTTGCACCGAGTCACGGTTGAACAGCACGTACGTGCCTCGGTGCGTGCCAGGACTATTCACGCCACCGCGACCCGTAGCCGTGGAACCGGTTGTCTCATCGAAAGGCCAGTAGAGGGCAGGGGCGTCGTCCATGACCTCTAGGCGGTAACGCCAGTCAAGGGCAGGACGGCAGCGTGCTGCTGCGGGAATGGGCATCAGTAGTTACGCCCACCCATGGAGCCCAGCCACGACACAGCGTCCACAGCCAGGAAGAAAAGGACATCCGTCTTGTTCGCGGTAGACGTGACGGTAGGAGCGTTCCCGCTCGGCCACTTCACGCTGGAAGGCCACGTCGGTACACGTGAACCGGTGGCGTCCTGGGACAGGACGAGGGTGAAGGACTTACCGGCAGCAGGTGTTGGGAACGTGAAGACAGTGTTCGCCGTCATCGTGATGTTGGAGATGCTTGCTACGGCAGGATCCGGAAGCGAGTAGGCCGATCCCACTGAGGTGGTGGATACCGTCTCCGGCACAGTTGATGCCGCAGCCAGCGTCGCTGAGGTAGCCACCTGCTGGATCACCAGGATGGCTCCCTGGATCACCGTGGTGCCAGCCACATCTACGTACGCAAAGGCGCGTAGTTGGTCTCCTGCGTTGAACTTGCTGACCCGCGAGTAGTTGTACGTGTGTCGGTTTCCTGTACCGGCACTGTCCTGACGCCACACCGTGTAGGGGCTGTCAGCGTTGCTGGTGTGAACAGCAAACCCGACGTTCGATCCTGCCGCAGCATCAGACCGGAAGTACATGTTGATCTGATAGGTGCCAGCCACTGGCACCGTGTACTGCTTGGTCGTCGTGTTGTAGAGGTTGTTCGGGTCAGCGACGATGGTGTCGAGGTTGTTGATCGTGGACCATGTTTGGTTGGTCAGCGATCCGTTAGCCGACGACGTGACTTCGCAGTAGTTGATTTGGCCGTTCGTCGGAATCTGATACTGCACCGCAGCGGCGGCAGACTGCGGCGTGTACGCCAGTGGCGTCCAGGTGGATGACAGCGAGTAGACGCTCAGGTTGTCGAACTGTGCCGTGACACCGCCAGTTGAGCCAGCAGTACGGACGCCAATACGACCGGTGGTGTAGGTCCCATCTGTCGTACCAAGAACGAAGACTTCGTTGCAGTACACGCTGATCTGAGAACCCACGAAACGAACCATGACTCGGGCGGGCGTGGTCCCAGACAGGGCCATCGGGTTGTTGTAGGTGGTGACACCGACTGTGCCTCGGATGCTGGTGTAGGTGCCAGCAACCTTCTTGTAGACCTCGAACTCTGACGACGACGAGCCAGTGGTCCCTTGGCGAAGAGCGAGAAGGTAGTGGTTGTTGGCATCTGTCGCTCGGAACACCAGCCCGTAGTCATACTGCCCACTGCTGTCAGCAGAGATCGGGTAGATGTCAGCCCATAGTTCTCCGTCAGCAACGTTGGCTGTCGCCGAAGGCTCAAGGGCCGTCATGTTGTTGTTGCCGGACGACGCCAGTTGCAGACGACTGTTGACGACAGTCATCGTGCCTACGTCATTGACGAACCCGTTGTTGTCGTTGTCGAAGGTGTACTGCCGAGAGATCACACCCTGCGGCTTACTCATTGACGGTGACGCGTATGTGACGCCCTGGAGGACGGATCCGGAAAGAGTGTCCGCACCGTAGGTGATCGGACCGTTGAAGACGCGAAGTCCGTGTAGGGCAAACTGGGCTGTGCCTGTTGTGGAGAGCGTCAAATAGACGGACGTTCCATCCGCAATGGTTGTGGAGGCGTAACCGGTCTGGTTGAGCGCGAGAGTTCCTCCGACATCAGAGAAAGATCCACGGCGGATAACTGCGTCAACTGTTGAGCCATTGAAGTTCAGGTTGATCTTGTAGCGATCACCTTGTGCACCAACAGTGCCTGACCCAGAAGCAGAAGTTGCATAGATGACCAGGTTGCCATCGCTCTGCAAAGAAATGTAGCCCAGTTCAGCGTTGTCAGATGCGCGCTTGAGGTGGATCTGAAACTCACCACTGGCGAGTGAACTGATGCGCTGCGTCAAAACTTCGATGGCGACAAACTCATTGAACGTAAAGTTCGAAGTCTGGTAGAGGGTGACACCGTTGAACAGACGAGCCAGGCGTGTTCCGTCGAACGTGATGGAACCGCCGACCGTGATTCCAGCCGGAGTTCCCACCGAACTGCAATCGTCAATAACGATCTGACGTGCAGTAGGGACGATGGTGGCACTGGTACCGACACCACCACCAGAGCCTGTAGCCAGGAAGCCGTTCTTTGAGTAGGACATTAGAAGACCCACCAAGTGGTTCCGTCAGCGATCATGGAAACCGCGTCATACTGATTGCGGAGAACAAACGTGCCTGCTCCGTCAATCGACGCCGCAGACGAAACAGTCACAGCATTTGTACCGGCGTCTGTTTTCTTCACAGTGATAGTGGTGTTGGCCGTGGGTGTGGGAAGAGCCACCGTCGCCGCACCAGATGCTGCGTTTACCAGAACGACCTCGCCGGAACCAGCGCTGTAGTTGGCAACAACAGATGTGGTCAACCCGAATGGAGACGGGACAACCCCGCCCACTGGTGAGAGGACCACGCTGATAGATCCGGTCGCGGGAGATCCGCCCTGAGGGGAGCCAGCGAGGAATGTGCGAGTAGGTGCGGTACCGGTGAAAGTTGTGTCACCGCTGTAGATCGCGTTAGTCGGACTTCCTTGCTGACGCGATGAAATGTTGCTGGTGACGCCTGTAGGGCTGTTGACGACCGCGCCAGGAGCCTCAACCCAGAAGAACGACACCACGGTGCTGTTTGGATTCACCGAAGTGGCAGCAGGAGCCGTGACCAGCCCGTTGTTACCAGGAGCAGAAACGTTGCTAGTTGCCACTGGCGTAGAACAGTTGCGGTACACACGCAAAACGCCGTTGCCCTGGTCGTACGACGGAACGGAGACACTTCCAGTAGAGATATCGCTGGCTGTCAGAATCTTGTACGCCGAAATACCACCACCCCAGTAGTACGGGACGATGTTGTTGTACGTCAGGCGAGTGAAGCCTGTCGGGGTGCCTCGATCTGAGTCGACGTAGTACGACCAGAACAAAAGCGCGGTATCACCGACTGCGCTACCGGAAGGAAGCGCAAGCGTGTAGGACGCCGAAGAACCGTTGGTCGTAGAGCCGACAAACGAGACCGGTGAAATGGTCGCACCAGGGCCGGAGTATGTGAGTACCTGCCAGTTGGTTCCATCATGTGACCAGATTCGCTTACTGGTGCCATCTACGTAGATCTGACCGAGTGTTCCTGTGATGCTAGGTGCACCGATTGCATACTGCGACGTACTCGACACAAGGGTTGCGGCCAACTCATCTACCTGAGTTGCCACCACAACGTCGGTGTTTGCCTGACTGGCGATCCGCGTCTCGTGATCCTGGATGACAGAGAGCCAGTCATCCATCGTTGCGTAGATGGCAGCGATGTCGATGTCGTGCTTGAGCACCGTTGACTCGACGTTGGCGTCAGCCTGGATAGCGTCGTCCAGTTGCTGGACAACGTTCAGCAGGTTTCCTTCAATGTTTGCCAACTGCGCCTGCGTGAAGGTGGTCGGGTCAGTTGTGCTGCCGGTGATGGCTGAGGTTGGAGCCCATCCCTGTGGCGTGGGGCTGTTCGGCGCGGTGTTACCAGGGGTCGTTGCCTTGAAGTTGTCCCAGTACAGACTGGTGTCTGAAATACCTGAGGCGGTGCCAATGCGCATGCCGAGACTGGCACCGACGTTGCCAGTCGTCGCCAACATGGCGTTCACGGCTTCGGTGTACGAGATCACCGACGTGCCATCCCGGTACACGGTGATGGCGTTGCCAATGGCAGTGACACGCCAGGTGTGCGCCGTGTTTGTGGTGTACGTGGTCGTCTGTGACGTTGTGCCAAACGTACCGTTGTTCATTCGGTACAGCGTCGCTGTGGTCCCAGCGCACTGGAGGTAGTACCCGTATGTGAAGTCGGTGTTGGATCGGAAAACGAGTCCGTAGTCCGACCCTGCTGTGGTGCTGGCGAACATGTCGAACGAGAAGTCAACGTCGATGCCACCGACGTTCAGCGTTGCCACTGCCGTGTTACTGACAGCACCCGAAACGTAGTACGCCTGTCCGCTGGCGTTGACGCCCCAGACTCCAGTGACAGGCTGCCAGGTGCCCACGTAGGGCAGGTTGTACGGAACCTGTGGTGCAGCGTTGAAAACGTTTGTTGTGACCGTCTCGGTGTTGCCGAGAGTCAGCGCACTGGCAGCGCGAGTAAACGTGTCTACAAACCAACCAGCCTTGCCGGTGAAAGCGTAGTACCGGTTTTCAGTGGTGTTGAAGTAGCGGTCACCGACGACAAAGACATCCAGATCTGGCGAAGGTGCCGTAGCACCCTGGAATCCCTGGCGTGCCCGCCGCACCATGTCAGCAGTGAGCGTGCCCTTGATGTACGTGACGATGGGGTGCGCCTGCGCTGTGCTACCACCTTGCGCGCGCAGTAGGGTCAGGGTCTTGGTGGCCGTGTTGACACTGACAACGCGGCAGATCTCAAAAGTGTGCGGGTACGACAGGCTGGACTCGAAGGCGACATAGAACTCGCCACGAGCCAAGACGTTGTTGCTCGGGAACAACGAGACATCCTCTACCGACACATTCAGGTCAGTAGAGGCAACCGGTGTAGTGCACCGGGTGAAGACGAAATCCCGATAGAGATCTGCCATGGGCTATCTAGCCCAACTGGTCAGCCGCGTACAGGATGCCTTCGATGTCTGACGCGTTGACCGCGACACGACCGTTGGGTCCTGAAACAGCGGCAACGGTCGGGTGAGTGACAACAGAAGAAATGCCGTCCTGAACTTCGGTGGTCGTGTTCTGCTCGATGTGAACAGAGACCATCCCGCGCTTCCAGAAGCCGTGAACGACGTACTCGCCGCCGTTGTGCATCTCAGCCTTGTTGGCGAACTCCTCCAGGTACTGCTTGCCTTCGTCATCGTGCTTGAAGCCAGCGGCCTCAAGGGCTGCAACCGTGTCCTGCATGTCCGTCTCCTAGTTCTCGGTGAGGGTGATGGAACCGACCGCGAAGGACGCGGTGTCACCGGAGTTGATCGTGCGAGAGGTCGTCAGGTCAGCGCCATAAAGAACGTTGCCTGCCGAACTGGCATCGACGATGTAGAAGGACAGGACCGTGCCCCAGTTGGCGGTGGCGCTGGTGAACGTGAAGACGGCGTTGTTCGCCTTCGACCCGTTCGAAGCGTTCGGCCAGTTGGAGGTGTTGTTCTGCACCTGCACACGGGAGTAGCCACCAGCGTTGACCTCTGTCATCGCTGAGCCTGTGGCCGTGCTCGTGAACGCAGCAGTCGACAAAGCGATGTGCACGAACGACGGGAGAGTGAACTGCGGGCCTCCGAGCACCGTGTTCAGCGCCGCGTTCTGGAGATATTGCGCCTTACTACCAGCCATGTTGTCCTACCTCAGTCTTCGATCCAGTTGATGTTGAACGTGATGGGAATCAGCGTTCCTTCTGCCGTGAAGCCGAGGACCGGGCCGACACCTGCAACGTCGGGTTCCGCTGTCGCCTGCACCACGATCCAGTCCGAGTACTGCGTTCC
>Ga0307504_10000040_pt1 | contig 27512 bp, 25 predicted proteins | sample 19_S_MG_FD_194516 | JGI IMG/M metagenome (GOLD analysis project Ga0307504, IMG submission 194516) | Soil microbial communities from Populus trichocarpa stands in riparian zone in the Pacific Northwest, United States - 19_S | ecosystem: Environmental > Terrestrial > Soil > Riparian zone > Trees... | reverse complement strand
TCTGTGACCACAGCAACCTCAATGGCCACCACCAGCCTCAGACGTCGGCCGGCGCCCGCTGCCAGTCCTTCCAGACGGGGTCGAAACCAGCCGCCCGAACCACGGCCGCCACTTCGGCGGGATCGCGTGTGTCGGCCACCTCGAACTGCGGTTCGGCCCCGTCGGGGGCGGCGTAGCCCCCGGGCTCGGTGGACGATCCGGCGGACAGGTGGGTCACCCCCAGGCCGAGCAAGGCGTCCCGGAGCTCGGGCGCCTCACGGGTGGACAGCACCAGGCCGAGGTCGGGAAGCAGGACCCGGAGGGCGCACAGCAACTGGACGAACGACCGGTCGTCGACCGGGTGGGCCGGGGTGACGTCGCCTGCAGCCGGTCGCAGCCGGGGGAGCGACACCGACACCTCGCACCGCCACCAGCGCCGTACCAGTGCACGGGCGTGGGCTGCGAGGGCCAGCGCTTCGGACCGCCAGTCGGGGTGCAGGCCGAGCAGCGCGCCCACGCCCAGGCGCCGCATGCCCGCCTCGGCGCCTCGGTCGGGTGCCGCCAGCCGCCAGTCGAAGTTCCGCTTCTTGCCCTTGACGTGGACGCCGGCGTAGAGCCCCCGGTCGTAGGTCTCCTGGTACACGACCAGCCCGTCACACCCGGCCTCGACAAGGCGCCCGTAGGTTGCGGTGTCCCACACCTGCACCTCCACCGAGAGCGACGGCACCTCCGGCGCCAGGGCCTGCACGCACTCGACGAGGTAGTCCTTGCTCACGATGCGGGCGTGCTCGCCCGCCACCAGCAGTACGTGGCGAAAGCCGCGGGCTGTGAGCGCCCGCGCCTCGGCCACCACCTCGTCCACCGACAGGGTGCGGCGGGCGATCTGGTTGCCGGCCGAGAAGCCGCAGTACGTACACACCGAGACGCACTCGTTCGACAGGTACAGCGGGGCGAACAGGTGGATGGTGCGCCCGAACCGGCGAAGCGTGATGTCCGCCGCCCGCCGCGCGAGCTCCTCCAGTCGATCGCCGGCCGCCGGCGACAAGAGGGCGGCGAAGTCGGTGAGGGTCGGTCGGGCGGCCCGCAGCGCCCGGTCCACGTCGGCCGGAGCGGCCCGGTCGACGACGGCCCGCAGGCCGTCCAGGTCGGTCGCCACGAGGTCGGCCGCCGCCGTCCCAGGCGGCACCCCGGCCGGGCGCGACTCCAGCACCACCGGGACCGTCATGTGTTTCCCCGAAGGGGGGGGACGGGTGTCATGACAAGAAGCCGGTGAGGGGGGAGCTGGCAGCGGCGCCGGAGCGGGTGGCAGGGAGGCCGGCCCGGAAGGCGCGACGCCCCGCCTCCACGGCCAGGCGGAAGGCGGCGCCCATGGTCGGCGGGTCGCCGGCGGTGCCGATGGCGGTGTTCACCAGCACGGCGTCGGCGCCCAGCTCGAGGGCCTCGGCCGCCTGGCTGGGGGCGCCGATGCCGGCGTCGACCACCACCGGCACGAGCGACTGCTCGACGATGATCTCCAGCGCGGCACGGGTGCGCAGGCCCTGGTTGGACCCGATCCACGAGCCGAGCGGCATGACCGTGGCGCAACCCACCTCCTCGAGGCGCTTGCACAGCACGGGGTCGGCGTTCACGTAGGGAAGGACGGTGAAGCCCTCACCACAGAGGATCTCGGCTGCCCTCAGCGTCTCCACCGCGTCGGGGAGGAGGTAGCGGGGGTCGGGCGTGACCTCCAGCTTGATCCACTCGGGGAGGCCGGCAGCGCGGGCCAGCCGGGCCAGGCGCACCGCCTCGCCGGCGTCGACCGCCCCGCTGGTGTTGGTGAGCAACAACACGCCTGGCGGCAGGGCGTCGAGGATGTCCTCCTCGGCGGTTGGGTCCACCCGGCGCAGCGCCACCGTCACCATCTCGGTCTCGCACGACACGATCGTGTCGCGCAGCGACTGGCCCGACGGGAACTTGCCGGTGCCCAGGAACAGGCGGGAGGTGAACGTCCTCCCGGCGATCACCAGCGGGTCGTCGCTCATCGTCACGCCTCCTCGACCCGCATTATCGGGCCGGTTGTCTCGGAAGGGTCGCGAGCGCTGCCTCGCCTCTCAGCCCGGAACCGCCGAGCTCCCCTGCGTGGTCGGTAGCCTACCGCCGTGCGGTACTGGACGGTCGACGAGGCGCGCAGGTACCTGCCTCGTCTGCGCCACCTGGTCGAGGTGGTGCGCAAGGGAACCACCCTGGCGGCGGCGTCACGGAGCAACGGCCACGGCCCGCCTCCCGACGAGGACCCTCGCGCCGCCCTCACCGAGCTGGAGGCGGGCGACATCATCGTGCGGGACCCGTCCACCGGCCTGGTCGACTTCCACGCCCGCGGGGCCGACGGTGTGGTGTACCACCTCTGCTACCGCCTCGACGAGGACGACCTCGCGTGGTGGCACCTGCCCCTGGAGGGGTTCCCGGGCCGCAAGCGTCTCCCGCGGGACCCGCCGTGATCCCCGTCCGGAGGGCGGCGCCCGGGTGAGCACGCGCAAGCTGATCATCATCGCCCTCGCCACCGGCCTTCTGATTCTCGTGGCAGCAGCGGTGCAGTTCTTCCTGATCGCCACCCGCTGACGACGCCGGCACCCGCCCGGAACCCTGCGCGCACGCCCTCAGTAGGCTGGCGGCGACCGAGGAGGTGGTACGCACGGCACAGGAGTTCGACATCGTCGTCATCGGCGGCGGCCCGGGTGGCTACGCCGCAGCGCTGTACGCAGCGGGGGCAGGGCTGTCGGTCGCCGTGGTGGAGAAGGACAAGGTCGGCGGTACGTGCCTCCACCGGGGCTGCATCCCGGCCAAGGAGTTCCTTGAGACCGCCACCGTGTTCCGCACCGTCGCCGGGGCCAAGGAGTTCGGCGTGCAGGCCGAGCAGCCCACCGTCGAGTTCTCGGTGAGCCAGTTGCGCAAGCAGAAGGTGGTGGACCAGCTGTGGAAGGGCCTTGCCGGCCTGATGAAGCGGCGCAAGATCACCACCTTCGCCGGCACCGGGACGCTGGGCGCAGACCACACCGTCACCGTCGACGACGGCACCGTGCTCAAGGGCACGGCGGTCATCCTCGCCGCCGGCTCCGTGCCGCGCACCATCCCGGGCTTCGACGTGGACGGGCGCATCGTGCTCACGTCCGACGAGGTGCTTGCCCTCGACAAGCTGCCCGCCTCGGCGGTGGTGATCGGCGCCGGCGCCATCGGCTGCGAGTTCGCCTCCATGATGAGCGACCTGGGTACCCAGGTGACGGTGCTGGAAGCCCTGCCCAAGATGCTCCCCGGTTGCGACGCCGACGTGGTGGCCGTGGTCGCCCGCTCGTTCAAGAAGCGGGGGATCGACGTGCGCCTCGGCGTGGCGGTCTCCGGCCACGAGCCCCAGGACGGCGGCGGCACCACCGTTCTCTTCGGTGAGGGCGAGCAGGTCACCGTCGACGCGGTGGTGGTGTCCGTGGGCCGTCGGCCGCTGTCGGCCGGGTTGTTGAGCGACGGAAGCGGCGTCGAGGTGGACGAGCGGGGCTTCGTGAAGGTCGACGAGCTGTGCCGCACCACAGCCGCCGGCGTCTACGCGGTGGGCGACCTGGTGGCCACCCCCCAGCTGGCCCATGTGGGCTTCGCCGAGGCGATCGTGGCCGTGAAGGACGTCATGGGCGAGGCACCGGTGCCGGTGGACTACGCCAAGGTCCCGTGGTGCATCTACTGCCACCCCGAGGTGGCCTTCGCCGGCATGACCGAGCAGGCCGCCGTCGACGCCGGCTTCGAGGTGATGACCAGGAAGGACCCGTTCGCCGGCAACGGCCGGGCAATGATCGTGGGCGACACCGAGGGCCTGGTGAAGGTGGTGGCCGAGAAGGGGCCGGATGGCCGGGCCGGCCGCATCCTCGGGGTGCACATGGCCGGGCCGTGGGTCACCGAGCAACTGGGCCAGGCCTACCTGGCCGTGAACTGGGAGGCGACTCCCGACGAGGTGGCGGCGTTCATCCAGCCCCACCCCACCCTGTCCGAGGTGTTCGGGGAGACCATGCTGTCGCTGACCGGAAGGGGGCTGCACGCCTGATGGCCGACATCACCATGCCGCAGCTGGGCGAGACCGTGACCGAGGGAACCATCACCCGCTGGGCCAAGAAGGTGGGCGACACGGTGGAGGAGGACGAGGTCATCTTCGAGGTGTCCACCGACAAGGTCGACTCCGAGGTGCCCTCGCCGGTGGGCGGCATCCTCACCGAGATCCTCGTCCAGGAGGGCGAGACGGCCGACGTGGGCGCCAGGCTGGCCGTCATCTCCGATACCGGCGCCGGCGACACGGTCGTCAGCGCGGGCGCGGCGGAGGCTGCCGCCCCCCAGGCCGACACCCCCGAGCCGGGCGTGGCCGGCAACGGCGTCGCCCCTGCGGACGCCGACGCGACCCACGAGGCGGTGGCGGCGACGGGTTCGGCCGGTGCCACCGGGTCGGTGCCGGAGCAGGAGGAGGTGGTCGACGAGCACGACGCGTCCGTGGCCGTCCCCGCACCGGCCAACGCGTCGGAGTCAGCGCCGGCACCCCCTGCCGCCCGGCCGGGTGGCGGCGCGCAGGGCCGGGTGCTGTCCCCCGTGGTCCGCCGTCTCCTCAACGAGCACGGCCTTCGTCCCGACGAGGTGCCCGCCACCGGCGCCGGCGGGCGCATAACGCGGGCCGACGTGCTGGCGGTCATCGACCAGCGCGGCGCGGGCGGCCCGGCCCGTGCCGCATCCGTCCCTCCCGGCCGCACGGCGCCGGTCGCCGCGCCACCGCCCGCCGCCCACGCCGCCACCGGCGGCAACGGGTCGGCGGCCGCCACCGCCGAGCGACTTTCCGGCCACGACGAGTCGGTGCCGTTCTCCAACATCCGCCGCCGCACGGCCGAGCACATGCGCCGCTCGCTCGACACGTCCGCCCACACGCTGGTGGTCGTCGAGGTCGACTACGAGGCGGTGGAGAAGGCCCGCCTCCCCGCCCGCGCCCGGTTCAAGGAGGAGGAGGGCATCGGCCTCAGCTATCTCCCCTTCATCGCCCGGGCGGTGGTCGACGCCATCCACGACTTCCCCCATGTGAATGCCACGGTCGGCGACGACGAGCTGATCGTCCACCACTACGTGAACCTCGGAGTGGCCGTCGACCTCGCTCACGAGGGGCTGATCGTGCCGGTGGTGCACGACGCCGACGACATACGGCTGAGGGCGCTGGCCCGCCAGGTCGCCGAGCTGGCGGCCAAGGCCCGGGCCAAGAAGCTGAGTGCCGACGAGATCTCCGGCGGCACGTTCACGATCACCAATCCCGGTGGCTACGGCACCTTCCTCACGGCGCCGATCATCAGCCAACCCCAGGTGGCCATCCTGTCCACCGACGGCGTGAAGCCGAAGCCGGTGGCCGTGGCTCTGCCCGGTGGGGGCTACGGCGTAGCCGTGCATCCCATCGGCAACCTGGCCATCTCGTTCGACCACCGGGCCTTCGACGGCGCCTACGCCTCCGCGTTCCTCGCCCGACTGCGGGAGATCGTGGAGACGAGGGACTGGAGCGAGGAGCTGGCGTGACGCCCAGCCCCCTCCGGGTCCGCTGGCTCGGGCGGGTGGCGTTCCGGGACGCACATGCGCTGCAGAGCGCCCTGCACGCCCGATCGGGCGGCGATCACCTGCTGTTGCTCGAGCACCCCAGCGTCTACACGCTCGGCGCGCGGGGTGCGCTCGCCCACGTGCTGGCTCCGGTCGGGGAGTTGGACGGCGAACTGGTGCGCACCAACCGCGGCGGCGACGTGACGTGGCACGGCCCGGGCCAGCTGGTGGGGTACCCGGTGCTGTCGGTGCCGGCCGCTCCCGGCGTCACCGCCGCCCACGTCCACGCCGTCGAGCAGGTGCTCATCGACGCGCTGAGCGACCTGGGCCTGCCGGGTTGTACACGGTCGCCGGGGTTCCCCGGCGTGTGGGTGGGCGGACGAAAGGTCGCCGCCGTCGGCGTGCGGATCACCCGTGGCCGGTCGATGCACGGCTTCGCCCTCAACGTCGCGCCCGACCTCACCCGCTTCGCCGCCATCGTGGCGTGCGGGCTGGCCGGCAAGGAGGTGACCTCGCTGGCGGCCGAAGGGGTGGACGTCACCATGCGACGGGTGGTCGACGCGGTCGCGGCCCGGGCTGTCGCGCGTTGGGGCCGGGAGGGTGTCGAGCGCCAGGATGTGGCGTGGCGCTCGAGCACGCCCGGCGTGGCGGCGCTGTCCGGCCGCGACGGCACCGGCCCCACCGACGAGCCGGTCGACACACCGGTGCCCGTGGCCGCCCAGGGCGTGGCGGTGCGTCTCCTCGGCCGCCTGGCCGGCGCCGGCGTCGACGCCGGAGCCGGCCTCGCCCTCGACCGGCGCAAGCCCGAGTGGCTGCGGGCCAAGACCGACCTCGGCCCTGCCTTCCGGTCCCTCCGGCGGGACCTGCGGGAGCGGTCGCTCGTCACCGTGTGCGAGGAGGCGGGTTGCCCCAACATCTCCGAGTGCTGGGCGGCCGGCACTGCCACCTTCATGATCAACGGGTCCCGTTGCACCCGCGCCTGCGGCTTCTGCCTGGTCGACACCCGTCACCCGGAGGCGCTCGACGCCGGCGAGCCGGGCAGGGTCGCGGAGGCGGTGGCGGCCATGGGCCTCGAGCACGCCGTGATCACCGCCGTGGCCCGGGACGACCTGCCCGATGGCGGGGCGGCCGCATTTGCCGCGTGCGTCGAGGCGGTGCGCGCCCGGTGCCCGGGCACGGCGGTGGAGGTGCTCATCCCCGACTGCAAGGGCGACCCGGCGGCTCTCGACTCGATCTTCGCCGCCCGCCCCGAGGTCGTGAACCACAACCTGGAGACGGTCGCTCGACTCCAGCGGGCGGTGCGCCCGTCGGCCTCCTACGCCCGCAGCCTGGCCGTGCTGGCCCGGGCCAAGGCCGCCGGTCTCACCACCAAGTCCGGCCTCATCGTCGGGATGGGGGAGTCGGAGCCCGAGGTCCTGGGTGCGCTGGCCGACCTGCGGGCCGTGGGCGTCGACATCGTCACCCTCGGCCAGTACCTGCGCCCCACCGCCGCCCACCTGCCCGTGGCCCGGTGGTGGCACCCCGACGAGTTCGCCGCCCTCGCCACCGCCGGTGCGGCCATGGGCTTCGCCCACGTGCAGGCCTCACCCCTCACCCGGTCGAGCTACCACGCCCGCGACGCGGCGGGAGCGGCGACCGCCATCGTTCCTGCCTGACGGTCGGCCCGGCGACGCCATCCGCCGGGGCTCCGTGGCCCGGGGTCGCGTGCGGGGCCCTCGCCGTACGCTGGCGTCATGGGCCGACCGGAGCGTGTGGAGCGCGTGCGCGGGCGTATGGGCGCGCTCGGGGTAGACGCCCTCCTTCTGTCGCTGGGTGCCGACCTGCCGTGGCTCACCGGCTACGAGGCCATGCCGCTGGAGCGCCTCACCATGCTGGTGCTGCCGGTCGACGGCGACGCCACGTTGGTGGTGCCCCGGCTGGAGGCGCCCCGCGTGGACCACGACCCCGGGCTGTTCGCGCTGTGGCCGTGGTCGGAGACCGACGACCCGGTCGGGGTCGTGGCCGGACTGGTGGGTGCCCGCACCCGGCTGGCGGTCTCCGACCGCTCGTGGGCCACCTTCGTCCTCCAGCTGCAGGCGACGTTGCCGGCAGCGTCCTGGCAGGCGGCGTCGGTCGTCACCGGGCCCCTCCGGGCGGTCAAGGACGGCGACGAGATCGCCGCCCTGCGCCGTGCCGCCGCCGCCGCCGACCGTGTGGCCGCCGCGCTGGTGGGGGGCGAGCTGACCCTCGTCGGCCGCACGGAGGCCGAGGTGGCCGCGGACCTGCACGCGCGGCTGCGGGCCGAGGGGCACGCCAAGGTCAACTTCGTGATCGTCGGCAGCGGGCCCAACTCGGCCAGCCCCCACCACGAGCCGGGGGACCGGGTCATCGGCGAGGGCGAGGCGGTGGTCTGCGATTTCGGCGGCACCGTCGACGGGTACTGCTCCGACACCACCCGGACCGTGTTCACCGGCCCGCCGCCGGCCGAGTTCCGCGACCTCTACGACACCGTGCAGCGGGCCCAGGCCTCGGCCGTCGACGCCGCCGTGGTCGGCACGCCGTGCGAGGACGTCGACGCGGTCGCCCGCCGGGTGATCGAGGAGGCGGGGTACGGGCCGCAGTTCGTCCACCGCACCGGCCACGGCATCGGCCTGGAGGAGCACGAGGATCCGTACCTGGTCGGGGGCAACTGCGAGGCGCTGGTCGCCGGCCACGCGTTCTCCATAGAGCCCGGGATCTACGTCGAGGGTCGGTGGGGCGTCCGCATCGAGGACATCGTCGTGGCCACCGAGGCCGGACCCGACGCGTTGAACACGGTGTCGCACGACCTGGTCGTCGTGGCCTGAGTGCGCTGACGTGGACCTGGGACTGGAGGGCCGGGTGGCCCTGGTGACCGCGGCGTCGATGGGCCTGGGGCGGGCGACGGCGGAGGCGCTGGCGGCCGAGGGCACCCGCGTGGTGATCTGCGCCCGAGGCGCCGAGGCGGTGTTCGAGGCGAAGGCCGCGCTGTTGGCGGCCGGAGCGCCCGGCGCCCTCGGCCTGGTGGAGGACGTCACCGACCCGGCCGCGCCGGCCCGACTGGTGGCCGCCACCCTGGAGCGCTTCGGTCGGCTCGACGTGCTGGTGGGCAACGCCGGTGGCCCACCGCCAGGCCGCGCCCTCGAGGTCTCCGACGACCAGCTGCTGGCCGCCCTCAACGCCAACCTCCTCACGTCGGTGCGGCTGGTGCGGGAGGCGGCGCCTCACATGCGGTCGGCCGGGTGGGGCCGCATCTGCCTCATCGCCTCCTACTACGTCCGCCAGCCGGCCGGGCACCTCGCCCTCTCCAACACCGCTCGCACGGGTCTGTGGGCGTGGGCCAAGACGGCTGCGGCCGACCTGGCCGGCGACGGCGTCACCCTCAACCTGGCCCTGCCCGGTCCGCACGACACCGAGCGCATGCGGGCCCTCGGCGGCGGCGACCGGGTGGCGATGGGCAACCCTGCCGACTTCGGGAAGGTGGTCGCGTTCTTGTGCTCGGAGCCGGCCGGCTACATCAGCGGCGCCGCCCTCCAGGTCGACAACGCCGCGACCACTGCCCTGTCGTGACTCGCCTCGACGGGTGTGCCCGCACGCCCGGCTTCATGCGGCACGGGGGCCCGGAGTCCGGAGGCTGGTGCCACACGGACAGGCCACCTCGCGCATGATCCGCCTCGACGCGGCGACGGTGCTCCTCCAGTGGGCCACCGGCGGGCTGCTGTTCCTCTGGGTGACGACCAGGCGCCGCCAGGTCGGCATCGGGTACGGGTGGTTGCTGCGCGGCACCTATCTGGTGATGGCCGTGGGCGGTGTCGTCGTCGGCCGGGCGTTCGGGCCGGTCCCGGTCCGGGACGTCTGCGCCGCCCTGATGGCGGTGGGCACCGGGGCGGCCCTCGTGCTGTCGATCGTGCGCCGGCGTGCCGGTGTACGCGGCGAGCGTGCCCGCCAGGAGCGTCGCTCGGCCCGGGTGGCGGCCATGACCGGCATCGAGCGGGATGCGCCGGCCAAGGACGTGGACGTCCCCGAGTTCCCGCCCGTCGCCGACCTCATCCCGCCGATCATCGGCGCGGTGGGCCTGGTGGCGGCCGGCCTCGCCGCCGGCGGTCCCGACGTCCTGGCGGTGGTGCGCACCCTGGTCGGCGCCGCCTTTCTCGGGGCGGTCACCGACGCCATGCTGCTCGGCCACTGGTACCTGGTACAGCCCGGCCTGGGTCGCCAGCCCCTGCTGGAGCTGAACCGCTGGCTGGCCCTGGTGTGGCCCCTCGAGGTGGCGGCCCTCCTGTGGCCCACCGGCATGTTCTCGGTGTTCGCCGGCACCATCGACGACGGCTACGGCGGACTGCTCGGTTGGTTCTGGGCGACCTGCGCGGTCACGACGATCATCCTCACCGCCGTCACCAGGGCGGCGCTCAAGGAGCGGGCCTACTCGGCGGTCATGGCCGCCACCGGCCTGCTCTATCTCGCCATTCTCACCGCTTTCGGCACCGACCTGGTCGCCCGGGCGATCCTCTCCTCCGGCTCATGACCAAGGGCGGGCCCGGACGTGGGTCCCGGTTTCCGTCTGCCGGGGGCCGTCGCCCTCGTCAGGGTCATCCCACCTTCGTGAGGACGGCGGGGCGGGCGGACAGCCCTACGTGAGCCGGGCAAGGATCCTGCGGGCGGCCGCCGCGTCAGGCGCGTGGCGGGCGGCGTCGGCGACCGACCGGAGGGCGGACAGGTCGTGGCGGCGGAGGAGGTCCTTCACCTCGCCCAGTGCGCCGGGCACCATCGACAGCTCGCGGACGCCGAGGCCGACGAGGGCGCCCGCCACCTCGGGGTCGCTCGCCGTCTCGCCGCACACGCCGACCCAGGTGCCGTGGGCCGAGGCGTTGTCCACCACGTGAGCGATGAGGTCGAGCACCAGCGGCTCGCACACATCGGTGAGCTCGGCCACCTCGGCCACCAGCCGGTCGACGGCGAACAGGTACTGGAGCAGGTCGTTGGTGCCGACCGAGAAGAAGTCGACGTAGGGGGCGATGCGCCCGGCGGCCAGGGCGGCCGACGGCACCTCGACCATCACGCCCACCTCGACCGAGTCGAGCGGCACGCCCTCGTCGCCCGCCACCCGCTCCAGCTCGCTACGGGCGGCTACCACCTCGTCGACGCGGCTCACGAGGGGGAACATCACCCCGGTGACACCGCCGCCGGGCCGGGCGGCGTGGGCGCGGAGCAGGGCCCGCAGCTGGTCCTCGAACAGCTTGGGTCGGCGCAGCGACAGTCGGATTCCCCGGACCCCCAACGCGGGGTTGGGCTCGGGCTCGCGGGCCACGAATGGCAGCGGCTTGTCGGCGCCCACGTCGAGGGTGCGGAACACCACGCGCCGGCCGGGGAAGGCGGCCAGCACCTCGCCGTAGTAGGACGCCTGCTCGTCGACCGTCGGCTCGCTGCGACGGTCCTGGAAGAGCAGCTCGGTGCGCACCAGCCCGGCCCCCTCGGCGCCGGCGGCCACGGCGGCGGCCAGGTCGTCGCGGCCGGCCACGTTGGCGACCAGCTCGACGGCCACGCCGTCGGACGTACGCCCGGGCTCGTCGCTGGCCGCCGACAGTTCGGCCCTGCGGGCCTCCTCCTCGGCGGCGCGGGCGGTGAGAGCGGCCAGCACGTCGGCGTCGGGTTCCACGTGCACCTCGCCGGTGCGACCGTCCACGGCCACGCACGAGGCGCCGGCGGCCACCGTCAGCACGCCGGACGCGCCCACCACGGCGGGGATACCGAGGGTGCGGGCCAGGATGGCGGCGTGGCTGGTGGGGGAGCCGGTCTCGGTGACGATGCCGGCGATGCGGTCCCGCGGGATCTCGGCCGTCTGCGACGGCGTGAGCTCCCGGGCCAGGAGCACCGACCGGCCCTCGGGCAGGTCGTACCCGCGACGGACGCCCGACAGGATGGCGATGACCCGGGAGCACACGTCGTCGAGGTCGGCGGCCCGGGCCGCCATGTAGTCGTTGGACGAGGCGGCCAGCAGGGCCCGGAAGGCGCCGAACGCGGCCGCCACCGCCGCCACCGCCGAGCGGCCGGCGTCGATCAGCGGGGCGGCCTGCTCCTCGACCTCGGGGTCCTCGGCGAAGGCGGCGTGGGCCTCGAAGATCTCGGCTTCCTCGCCCGCCACCGACCGCATGCGGTCGGCCATGGCGTGCAGCTCGGCCGCGGCCTGCACCAGGGCGGCGTGCAGGCGGACCTTCTCGGCGGCGGGGGGACCGGAAGGGCCCGGGTCGTCCAGTTCGGTGACGGGCGGCTCCACCACGAACGGCGCACCGATCGCCACGCCCGGAGCGGCCCCGCTGCCGCGCAACCGGGCGGCGCTCATCGCAGCACCGTCGCGCGGATGGCGCCCGCGGGCGGACGCCCTGTGCCCGTTGGTCGGCTCGCGTCCGCCCCGCTCACGACCCGGCCTCGTGCTCGCCCAGCCCCGACTCCACCAGCTCGACCAGGGACGTGAGGACCGACTCGGCCTCGTCGCCTTCCACGTCGATGGTGATCCGGTCGCCGTTGTGGCAGTCGAGGGTGAGCACCGACAGGACGGACCTGCCGTTGACGGTGGTGTCGCCCTTTGTGAGGCGGACCTGGTGGCCGCTGGCCGAGGCGGCCTGGGCGAACACCTTGGCCGGGCGGGCGTGCAGCCCGGTGGGGTTGGCGAGGGTGACGGTCCGGCTAGGCACGGGCGGTCACCCCCTGGCCGGCACGGGCCGACGAGGCTGCCGTGGCGTCGCCGAGGCCGACGGCCTTGTCCCGGCCGAGGGACTTGAGGAGCACCACCCCGGCGGCGGTCACCGCCGTCCCCACCACGCCGGCGAGCAGGAAGCCGATCTTGCCGTCGATGAGGCCGAGCACGAAGATCCCACCGTGTGGGGCCCGTAGCTGGGCGTCGACCGCCATCGAGATGGCGCCGGCCGTTGCGGAACCGGCCATCAGTGCGGGGATGACCCGTAGGGGATCAGCGGCGGCGAAGGGGATCGCCCCCTCGGTGATGAACGACAGGCCGAGCAGCCAGGCCGCTTTCCCGGACTCCCGCTCGGGCTCGGTGAAGTGCCTGGGCCGCAGGGTGGTGGCCAGGGCCAGGCCCAGCGGGGGCGTCATGCCGGCGATCATCACGGCCGCCATCACGGCGAAGTTGCCGGAGTCGAGCGAGGCCAGGCCGAAGGCGTAGGCGGCCTTGTTGACCGGCCCGCCCATGTCGAACGCCATCATGGCGCCGATGAGCAGGCCGAGGAACACGGCGTTCGTCCCCTGCAGGTCGGTGAGCCAGTTGGTGAGGCCCGACTGGGCCGAGGCGATGGGGTTGCCGATCACCAGCACCAAGATGGCGCCTGTCACCAGGGTGGCGACGACGGGGTACACCATCACCGGCATCATCTTGGACAGCGTTCCCGGCACCTTGATCCTCATGAGCAGCATCACGACCGCGCCGGCCAGCAGTCCGCCGGCGATACCGCCGAGGAAGCCGGCGTTGAGCTGGGTGGCGATGAGGCCGGCCACGATGCCAGGTGCGATGCCCGGCCGGTCGACCATGCCGAAGGCGATGTAGCCGGCGAGGACCGGCACCAGCATGCTGAAGGCCACCGCGCCGATCTTGAAGAGCAGCGCACCAACCAGCAGCTTGGACGTGAACACGTCGCCGAGCACGGGCCAGTCCTTCACCCCGGTCACGCGGGTGGCGCCGCCGATGGAGAAGCCGAGGGCGATGAGGATGCCGCCGGCCACCACGAATGGGAGCATGTAGCTCACTCCCGTCATCAGCCAGATGCGGAACTGCTCGGCCGGCGACGCTCCCTCGGGAGCCGCAGAGGTCATAGGTGCGGCCGGTGTGCCCGAGCCGGCGGTGGCCGGGCCGGCCGGGGCCCGGCGGGCGGCCGCCTCGACCTGGTCGATGACCTCGCCGGCGTGGTCGATGGCCCGGCGGGTGCGGACCTCGACGCTCGGCAGGGCGGCGAAGCGGTCCCGATCGCGCACGCCGGCGTCGACGGCGAACACCACGGCGTCGGCGGCGGCGATGGTGGCGGCTGACAGGCCGGGCCCGCCGGCCGCCCCCTGGATCTCGGTCTCGATCTCGTGGCCCGCCTCGCGGGCGGCGACCTCGAGGGCCTCGGCGGCCATCGCACTGTGGGCGATGCCGGTGGGGCAAGCGGTGACGGCGACGAGTTTCACTGGATCTGCTCCTTCAGGATCGAGATGACGGCTTCGGCACTGGGCGCTTGGCGGAGGGCGGTCCGGAACGACTCGTGGACGAGGCGGCGGGCCAGCTTGGACAGCACGGTGATGTGGACGTCGTCGGCGCCGGCGGGTGCTGCGATCAGGAACACCAGATCGGCGGGGGCGTCCTCGGCCCCGAAGTCGACGCCACCCGGGACGGTGGCGACGACGACGCTCGGCTGGGTGACGCCGGCGTGCTTGGCATGGGGGATTGCGATCCCGGACTCCATGCCGGTGCCGCCCGTCTCCTGCTCCCTGGCCCACACGGCCTCGACGAAGCCGTCGCGGTCGGTGAGGCGCCCGGCGGCGGCGAGGCGGTCGGCGAGGGCTTCGATGGTGGCGCGCCGATCGGCTGCCACCAGGTCGAGGGCGACCAGGTCGGTGGTGACGAGGGAGTCGATGGTGAAGGTCACGGGGTCTCCGATCAGAGGGTTGCCGGGCTGGTGGACGGGTCGTCGGCAGGGGGAGGAGACACGGCGCGGGCAGGGCCGACGGTGACGGCAGAGGGGTCGATGGCGTCGGGCCCCGGTACCTCGGTGCCCGGCAGGGCGACGGCGGCAGCGGCCCACGCCACGCCCACGCGCAAGCAATGGGCGCCGGCTCCGCCCGCGGCGAGGAAGCCCGCCAGCAGGGTGTCGCCGGCTCCCACGTCGCTGCGGGCCGTCACCGGCGGCGGCACGGCGAGCACCGGCTCGGAACCGTCCACCAAAAGGGCGCCTTCGGCACCGAGGGAGACGATCACCGCGCGGGCGCCGGCGGCACGTACCTGCTCGGCCGCGGCGATCACGTCGTCGATGCCGGCCAGCGGGTGGCCCACGAGCTCGGCCAGTTCGGCCTGGTTGGGCTTGATGAGGTCGGGCTGGGCGGCGAGGGTCGCCTCCAGCGGCGCGCCGCTCGCGTCGACCGCCACCTTCACGCCCACCTCGTGGCCCCGGCGGGTGAGGGTGGCGTAGAGGTCGACGGGGGCGCCCTCGGGAAGCGAGCCGCACAGCACCAGCCATGCCGCGCCCGGCAAGGCTCGCACGGTCTCGGCGGCCAGGGCCTCGATCTCGGCCCGGTCGAGGGGAGCGCCCGGCGCATTGACCTTGGTGACGGTGCCGTCCGGCTCGCTGAGGGTGATGTTGGTGCGTGTCCCGGCGCTGGTCGACAGCGGGAGGTGCGGGGTCCCGCCGTCGACGAGCAGTCGGGAGAGCACCTCGCCGTCGGCGCCCCCGAGGGGAAGCACGGCGATGGACTCGTGCCCGTTGGCCACGAGGGCCCGGGTGACGTTGACTCCCTTGCCGCCGGCGTCGATGCGGGTGGACGTGGCCCGCAAGACGGCGCCCCGCTCGATGCGGCCGACCTCGAGGGTACGGTCGACGGACGGGTTGGGGGTGACCGTGACGATGAGCCGGCCGCTCGGGAGCCGGGTCATCGGGCCACCACCACGTCGACACCGGCCAGGCGGAGGGGGAGCAGGTCGCCGTCGTCGGCGCCGTCGTCGGTGACGACCAGGTCGAGGTCGGACAGGTCGGCGAAGCGCACGAAATGCTCGTCGCCGAACTTGGTGTGGTCGGCCAGCAGGACGACCCGGTCGGCCGCTGCGACCATTGCCCGCTTCACCGCCGCCTCGGCCGTGTCGGGGGTGGAGCATCCCCGCTCGGAGATGCCGTTGGTGGCGAGGAAGGCCACGTCGACGCGCAAGTTCCGCACCGTGTCGACGGCGATCTCGTCGACGTTGGCCAGGGTGCGGGGCCGCAGACGCCCGCCCACGACGATGGTGGTGACTGTCGTGATGGAGGCAAGGGCGAGGGCGTGGGGAACGGCGTTCGTGACGACCGTGAAGCGGCGGTCGGTGGGCAACACGGCGAGGAGGGCGCCGGTGGTCGTCCCGGCGTCGAGCAGGACGGTGCCGCCGTCACCGGGGAACTGGGCGGCGGCGGCGGCGGCGATGCGGGCCTTCTCGGCCGCCATGTGGCCGGACCGCTCGGCCACCGCCGGCTCCACCCGGAGGCGCTCGAGGGCGATCGCACCACCGTGGACCCGGCGCAGCTGGCCACGACCTTCCAACTCGATGAGGTCCCGCCGCACCGTCTCGGGCGTGACGTCGTAGGCGGCGGCCAGCCGGCCGACGGCCACCCGACCCCGGCGGCGCAACTCGGCGGCGATCTCGTCCCGGCGGTCCTCGGCGTCCATGGTTCGAAGTATGTGGGATATCACCGCCAATGTCAACAGAGTCCAAGATAAAACCAACGTAGATCACAGGTAACTCGAAGAATGGTGGCGTACATGGGGAGCGGTTGGATGCCTATCCCGATCGCGACGCCTCCCGGCCGGTACGGTTCGTCACCGTGCGGTCGGCCCTGGCAACGGCGGTGGCGATACTGGCGGCGTGCGCCGCTGGGTGCGGCACCACGGTCACTCCTTCGGCGGGCCGGGCGGCGTCGGGCCCGATCACGACGACGACCGCCGCCACGGCCACCACCTCCACCACCCTGCAGCAGGCGGCGGCGGCCGCCGCCGTCGCAGCGTCGCCGTTCACCACGGCCGCACCCAGTGTCCCGGCCCGGGCGTCCGTCCGTGCGTCCGGCGTCTCCTCGGTGACGGCGCCGACGGTGCCCTCGACCACGTCGCCCGCAACGCAGGCGTCGCCCGCATCACCTGCATCGCCCGCGACGACCCCTGGCGCGGTCACGACCGGCCCCCCCGCCGTGCGGTCGGCGGCGCCGGTCACCGAGCCCTTCGAGAACTCGGTGCAGGCCGTCGATGGCGCAGTCGCCGCCCGCATGACCGCCTCGTGGCGGCCGGGCTGCCCGGTGGGCCTCGACGACCTGCGCCTCGTGACGGTCACGCACTGGGGCTACGACGGGCGCGTCCGGACCGGCGAGCTGGTGGTGCGGGCCGAGTACGCACACGCCATCGTGGGAGTGTTCGAGCAGCTGTTCCGGGCCCGGTTCCCGATCGCCCAGATGCGCCTGGTCGACGAGTTCGGCGCCGACGACGACCGCTCGATGGCCGCCAACAACACCTCGGCGTTCAACTGCCGCACCGTCGCTGGGTCGGACCACTGGTCCGAGCACGCCTACGGCGGCGCCATCGACATCAACCCGGTCCAGAACCCCTTCGTCACCGGCTCCGACGTCTCACCGGCGGCGGGCGTCGCCTTCACGACGCGCGACGCCTCGATCCCGGGGCTCATCACCCGTGACGGTCCGGTGGTGGCCGCCTTCGCCGCCATCGGCTGGGGCTGGGGCGGCTCCTGGTCGGCCGGCAAGGACTACCAGCACTTCTCGGCCAGCGGCCGGTGAGAGGCGTCTGACCGGACCGAGGTTCGTCGCGGGCATCGACACCGTGCGGCTGCACGCAGCCGTCATCAGGGACGATCTACGCGATGAAATACTTGGCCTGGGGGTGGTGGAGGACGATGGCGGAAGTGGTCTGCTCGGGGTGGTACTGGAACGCCGTCTCCTCGCTCACCTCCACCCCGATGCGGGAGACGTCCAGGAGCCGTGCCACCGTGACGTTGTCGGCGAGGTCGGGGCACGCCGGGTAGCCCCACGAGTAGCGGCCGCCCCGGTACTGCTGGCGGAACAGGCCGCTCAACGTGGGCCCGTCCTCGTCGGCGAAGCCCCACTCCTCCCGGATGCGGCGGTGCCACAGTTCGGCCAGCGCCTCCGCCATCTCCACGCCGAGGCCGTGCAGGAGCAGGTACTCCTGGTAGCGGTTCTCGGCGAACAAGGCGGCGGTGGCCTCGGACACGGAGGCGCCCATCGACACGATCGAGAACGCCACGTAGTCGGGCCCGGCTCCGACCGGACGCACGAAGTCGGCGATGTCCAGCCACGGCTCGTTCCGCTGGCGGGGAAAGGCGAACCGGGCCTGCTCGGCGGACCGGGTGTCGTCCTCCCAGACCACGATGTCGTCGCCCTCGGCGTTGGCGGCGAAGAAGCCGTAGACCACCTGGGGCACGAGTAGCCCCTCGGTCTTGGCCCTGGCCAGCTGGTCGCGCAGGATGGGCCGGATGCGCTCCTTGAAGGCCTCGTCGGTCTCGCCGCCCTTCTCGGGCCGGAACTGCCACTGGTTCCGGAAGAGGGCCGTCTCGTTGATCCAGGCGGCGATCTCGTCGACCGCCACACCCTTCACGACCCGCGAGCCGAGGAACGGCGGCTTGAAGATCTCGTTGTCGGCGGCGACCGACGGCGACCGGGACGGCACGGGCACCGCGTCGTCGTCGGACGCCGCGGGGTTGGCCTTGGCCCTACCGGTGGGCACCCGGCCGAAGTCGGGGTCGTCCCGCCCGGTGCGCTTCAGGTCCATCAGCTGGTCCATGGTTCGCAGGCCCTCGAAGGCGTCCTTGCCGTAGAACACCCGGCCGTCGTACACGCGCCGCAGGTCGTGCTCCACGTACCGGCGCGTCAGTGCGGCACCGCCCAGCACCACCGGGATGTGGGACAGGCCGCGCTCGTTCAGCTCCTGCAGGTTCTCGCGCATGATCAGGGTGCTCTTCACCAGCAGTCCGCTCATCCCGATGGCGTCGGCGCCCACCTCCAGTGCCTTCTCCACCATCTCGGTGATGGCGATCTTGATGCCGAGGTTGTGCACCTCGTAGCCGTTGTTGGAGAAGATGATGTCGACCAGGTTCTTGCCGATGTCGTGGACGTCGCCCTTCACCGTGGCCAGGACGATGCGGCCCTTTCCCCCCTGGTCGCTCTTCTCCATGTGCGGCTCCAGGTAGCCCACCGCCGTCTTCATCGTCTCGGCCGACTGCAGCACGAACGGCAGCTGCATCTGGCCGGACCCGAACAGGTCGCCCACCACCTTCATGCCGGCGAGCAGCGTGTCGTTGACGATGGCGAGGGCCGGCGTCTTCGCCAGGGCCTCGTCGAGGTCGGTCTCCAGGCCCTCGCGGTCACCGTCGATGATGCGTTGGGACAGGCGGCGTTCGATCGGCCAGTCGCTGCGGTCCTCCTTGACCAGCGACGCCGAGGAGACGCCCTCGAACAGGCCGAGCAGGACCTGGAGCGGGTCGTAGTCGGGGCGACGACGGTCGTAGATGAGGTCGAGGCAGACCTCGAGCGCCCGCTCGTCGATCTTGTTGAGCGGCATGATCCGCGCCGCGTGCACGATGGCGGCGTCGAGGCCGGCCTGCTGGCACTCGTGCAGGAACACGGAGTTGAGGACGTGACGGGCGGCGGGGGTGAGGCCGAACGACACGTTGGACAGGCCGAGGATGGTGCGCACCCCGGGCAGCTCGGCCTTGATGCGGCGGATGCCCTCGATGGTCTCGATGCCGTCGCGTCTGCTCTCCTCCATTCCGGTGGACAGCGGCAGGGCGAGGGCGTCGAAGAACAAGTCCGTGGGGTCGAGGCCGTAGCGGTCGACGGCGAGGTCGCGGATGGCGCGTGCAGCCCGCACCTTCCAGTCGGCTGTGCGGGCCTGGCCCTCCTCGTCGATGCACGTGCACACGACCGCTGCGCCGTACTCCCGCGCCAGGGTGAGGAAGCTGTCGAGCCGGGTGCCCGGCGCGTCGCCGTCCTCCAGGTTCACCGAGTTGAGCAACGGCTTGCCGCCGATCCAGCGCAGCCCGGTCTCGATGACGGCCGGCTCGGTGGAGTCGAGCATCAGCGGGAGGGTGGCCTGGGTGGCGAAGCGGGACGCCAGCTCCTCCATGTCGGACACGCCGTCCTCGCCGGTGTAGTCCACGCACAGGTCGAGGACGTGCGCTCCTTCGCGTACCTGCTCCTTGGCCATGGCCACGCAGGTCTCCCAGTCGTCGGCCAGCATCGCTTCGCGGAACTTCTTGGAGCCGTTGGCGTTGGTGCGCTCGCCCACCACCAGGAACGACGGCGACTGGTCGTAGGGCACGTGGCTGTAGAGGGACGCACAGCCCGGATCGGGGGCCGCCGCCCGTGGGCCCGGCGTGAGCTCGCGGCAGCGCTCCACCACCGCCCGCAGGTGCTCGGGCGTGGTGCCGCAGCAGCCCCCGATGACCGACACGCCGAGCTCGGTGACGAAGCGGGCCTGGTGCTCGGCGAGCTGGTCGGGCGTGAGGTCGTAGTGCATCCTCCCCTCGACCACCGACGGCAGGCCGGCGTTGGGGATGCAGGAGATCGGCGAGCGGGCGTACCGGGACAGGTGGCGCAGGTGCTCGCTCATCTCCTGGGGCCCGGTGGCGCAGTTGAGGCCGATCACGTCGGGCCGCAGGGCTTCCAGGGTGGTGAGAGCGGCGCCGATCTCGGTGCCCGGCAGCATGCGCCCGGTGAGCTCCATGGTCACCTGCACCTGGAGCGGCACCTGGCGGCCGGCCGCATTCATGGCCCGGCGGGCGCCGATCATGGCGATCTTGGCCTGGAGCAGGTCGAAGACCGTCTCGATGATGATGAGGTCGACGCCGCCCTCGAGCAGGGCGGCCGCCTGGGCCGCGTAGGCGTCGCGCAGGTCGACGAAGGAGATCTGCCCGAGCGACGGGAACTTGGTGCCGGGACCGACGGAACCGGCCACCCAGCCGCCGTAGCCGTCCGCCACCTCGCGGGCGATCCGGGCCGCCTTGAGGTTCAACTCGTGGACCCGGTCGGCCAGGCCGTACTCGGCCAGCACCGGGCCGAACGCCCCGAAGGTGTCCGTCTCGACCACGTCGACTCCCACCTCGAAGAACGAGCGGTGCAGGTCGGCGATCACATCGGGGCGGGTGTCCACCAACACCTCGTTGCAGCCCTCCAGGGCCGGTCCGCCGAAGTCGTCGGCGCTGAGGTCGCGCAGCTGGATATTGGTGCCGGTGGCGCCGTCGAAGATGACGACCCGCTCGCGGACGGCGTCGAGGTAGTTCCGTGCGCCCACGGCGCCAGGCTACCGGCGGGGGCGCCGGGGCTCTCCGTCGTTCCCGTCCGGGAACCGGCCGGCGGGCAGGTGCCCGCGCACCGGTAGCCTCCGGACCCCATGCGGATCTACACCCGGCGCGGCGACGACGGCACCACCGGCCTCTACTTCGGGGGCCGCCTCCGGAAGGACGCCCCGGCGGTGGACGCGTACGGCACGGTCGACGAGGCCCAGGCCTTCCTCGGCCTGGCCCGCGCCGAGGCCGGCCCCGGCTCCGAGCTCGACGCAGTGTTGACCGACCTGGAGCGCCAGCTGTGGGTGCTGATGGCGGACCTGGCGACGGACGAGTCCAACCGCCACAAGCTGGTGGCCGGGCAGAGCCTGGTCACCGAGGCGATGGTCACCGCCCTGGAGGCCCGCATCGACGCCATCGGTGCCACCTTTCCCATGCCCACCGGCTTCGTGGTCCCCGGCGAGGGCCGGGTGGCGGCCCTGCTCGACGTGGCCCGTACCGTGGTGCGCAGGGCCGAGCGCCTGTCCCTGGCGGCGGCGGCCGAGGGCTCGCAGGTGGTGCCCTACCTCAACCGCCTCTCCGACCTCTTGTGGACCATGGCCCGCAGCCAGGAGGCCCACTCGCTGCTGACCCGACCCCCCGACCGACCGGTCGACCGACCGACCGACCCCGAGGACACGCAATGACCGCCATCAGCTTCCGTACCGCCACCGATGTGCCGGCCACCGCCGGCGTGGTGGCCGTTCCCGTACTGTCCGGCCGGCGCCCTCCCCCCGGTGCGCCGCCGTGGCCGGCGGCCCTCGAGGTCGCCTCGTTGGAAACCCTCGGCTTCGAGGGGAAGCGGGGCCAGGTCCAGACGCTCGTGGCCGCGGATGGCACGATCGTGGTGGCCGTGGGGATGGGGGACGAGGACGACCTGGACGTCGACACCTTCCGCCGGGCGGCCGCCTCCGCGGTTCGGTCCACGTGGCGCACGACGTCGATGTCCATGCGGCTGCTCGATGCCGTGCCGGACGGCATCGACAGGGCGACGGCCGCCCAGGCGGTGGTGGAGGGCGCGGCGCTGGCCGCCTACCGGTTCACGAGCTACCGCACGGCGCCCGACGCGTGCCGCATCACCGCCGTCACCGTGGTGGCCCCCGATGCAGCCGAACTGGAGGCCGCGGTGGCCTGGGGGGCGACCGTGGCCGGCGCCGTGTGCCTGGCCCGCGACCTCGTGAACGAGCCGGCCGGCGCCCTCACGCCGACCCGCCTCGGTGAGCGGGCGGCCGCCGAGGCCGAACGGGTGGGCCTCGGCTGCCGGGTGCTCGACGAGGCGGCGGTGGTGGCGGAACGCCTCGGGGGCCTGCTCGGCGTGGCCCGGGGGTCGGCCGAACCGCCCCGGTTCGTGGAGCTCACCTACGACCCGCCGGGCGTCGAGTCGCCGCCCACGGTGGCGCTGGTGGGCAAGGGCATCACCTTCGACTCGGGCGGCCTCTCCCTCAAGACGGCCGACGGGATGATGACCATGAAGACCGACATGTCGGGGGCGGCGGCCGTGCTCGGCGCCATGTCGGCCCTGCCGGCACTGGCCCCGCCCGTTCGGGTCGTCGGCCTGCTGCCCATCACCGAGAACATGCCGGGGGACCGGGCCATCAAGCCCGGGGACGTCCTCGAGACTCGCAACGGCACCACCGTCGAGGTGCTCAACACCGACGCAGAGGGCCGCCTCGTGCTGGCCGATGCCCTGGCCTATGCGGTGGAACTGGCGCCGGCCGCCATCGTGGATCTGGCCACCCTCACCGGCGCCCAGGTCGTCGCCCTCGGCCGCAGGGTGAGCGGCCTGCTCGGTACCGACGACGATCTGGTGGCCCAGGTGCGCGCCGCCGGCGACCGGGCGGGTGAACCGGTGTGGCCGCTGCCCCTCACCGCCGAGTACCGCTGCCATCTCGACTCGGACGTGGCCGACCTCAAGAACATCGGCCGGGCTGGGGAGGCCGGGGCGGTCGTCGCCGGGCTGTTCCTGCGCGAGTTCGTGGGCGACGTCCCGTGGGCCCACCTCGACATCGCCGGCCCGGCCCGGGCGAGCGACGACGACGGCTACCTGGCCAAGGGCGGTACCGGCGTGGGCGTGCGCACCCTGCTGGAGTTCCTCGGCAGCTCTCGGCTTCCGGAACGGTTCAGGCCGTGACGATGCCGGCCAACTCCTCGGCGAGCTGGTCGGCCTCGTCCAGGGTGCCGGCGATGCACGTCGCCCCCATCTTCCCGAAGCCCGGGACGGCGCCCAGCAGGTGGAGCGCGGCGCCCGACCGGGTGGCGGGGTCGTAGCTCAAGCCGGCTCGGTCGACGGCCTCGATCACATCGGCCGGTGTCCGGCCGGTCAGGCGTTGCGACTTGAGGTTGTCCGTGGCGACATACGAGACCGACTGCCCCCCGGGTGCCACCAGCTCGCCGCTGCCGGGGTCGTACGTGGCCCCGGTCAGCAGCCGCGCCATCCAGTAGGGGTGGGTCGTGCCGCCCATACGCAGGTTGATCTCGCTGAGGACGACCCCTCCCGCACCGCCCTTCCCGGTGTCGGGCATGACCAGAAAATCGATCCCGAACGAGCCGATGACGCCCTCGGCGGCCAGGACGCGGGCCACCGCGACGGCCTCGTTCTGGATGGCCAACCGGTAGCGCGGGTGGGCCGGAAAACGGCACCCGAGGTACACCTGGTTGCTGGGACCGCCCAGCACCTGGTCGTGGGTCGAGATGACCTCGAACGATCCCCCGGGCGCGATGCGCACCTGGGCACTGGGCGACACGAGTCCCCCGTCCACCACGAGCTCCTCGACGATGGCGCCGCCCGTCGCGATCTTCGCCCCGTAGGCGGGCCACGACTCCTCGGCCGCGCAGAACGTGGTGGTCGACTGCGCCAGGGGCGACGCCAACCCTGCCACGGGCAAGATGGCGTTGCCCTGCCCCGAGAAGCCGTCGTTGAGCTTGATCACCACCGCCTCGGCACCCGGCCGACCGGATCTGATCGCGGCCACGGCCGCCTCGACGGCCTCGAGGGAGTACAGGTCCTCGGCGCCGTCGAGGACGGCCACCCCAGCCCGCCGGGCGACCTGCCGGGAGCCCGTCTTTGACCCGAGGACGGCCAACTCGGGACGGGGCCCGAAGATCGGCAGGCCCAGTGCCTCGGCCACTGCGTACTCGGCGGGCGTGACGTTGAACGGGAGGATCGACGCCGGCCCGCCGGCCTCGCGGACGAGGGACCGCACGTGCTCGATGATGTCAGGCCGGTGCCGGACCTTCTCGGTGAGGGGCAGCGGTGACGGGTCGTCGAGGGCGACCAGGGTGACGCGCCGGCGCGCGCCGGCCGGGTCGGGCAGCAGGCGCAGGTAGTAGCCGACGATGTCCTCGTCCACCGGGAGTGACGTGAGGTAGACGATCCGCACACCGGGGCGGGCGAGCAGGAGCGTGGTGCACAAGAGCCGCTCCTCGTAGTACTGGATACCGGTGATCTTGCGGAGCTCGCTCACCGCGAAGGTGGCCGAGGGCAGCACGACCAGGGTGGCGAAGTCGGTGTCGGGAAAGGCCGGCGGCCCGGAGCCTCTGGCGAACACCTGCTGGGTGTCCTCCCACGAGCGGGCGGCCGGCCGGCGCGGGCGGCTGCGGTCCACCTGCGATGCCTACCAGAACGTCGTGGTCCGGGCGGACGGCAGGGCGACGGCGCGTGGGCGGCTCAGCTGGCCGGGTGCTTGGTGATCTGGTCGGAGAGGGCCCGGATGGTGTCGCGGACCACGACGAGGGTCAGGCGGTCAAGCCATTCGCCGGACCGGTCGTGCGACACGTCGAACAGGCCGGGCATGAACGGCAGAAGATCGTCGGTGCACGCGTCCAGGATCTGCAGGCGGATATCCCCACGGTCGAGCGTGCGCACATAGCTGGAGGCGAATCGCAGCCCCTCGCTCGCCTGGAGGCTGCGCTCGTCCCCTGGATACCCGCTGGCCCTCGCCGCCCACCAGTCGGCCTGCGCTGACAGGTAGTCGCTGAGGATCGTGAAGTCGAGCATCGTTCCAGGCTTGCACACCCCGCCCCTCGGCTGAGGCATCCCTTGGACCTGGATCGTCGTCCGGTGGCCGACGGGGCCGGAACTGAACCGGCTCGTCACGCCGCCCCGGGGGCGGGCGGTGCCTCGAGCACCGGGGCCCCCATCTCGACGTCGGTGGCCCCCTCCGCCCGCATCGCCCGCCGGTGGCGGTCCCATGCCCAGGCGGCTGCCTCGCGGGCGAGTGCCGGGTGGTAGCGCCAGCGCAGCAGCTGGCGCTCGGCCGCCTCGAGGTCCTCGCCCAACTCCAGCAGGGACAGCGCCAGTTGCCGGCCGCGGCGGCGCAGCCCCTCGACGGCCGGTGTGCGCAGGTCGCTCTCCTGCATGGCCACGTGCTGGGCCTGGAGGGCGGCCGGCAGGCGCATGACCTGCCGGCGGTTGAGCGGCGGCACCTTGCGCCGCACCGCCAGCACCGGGTCGCCGTGGGGCTGGGCCAGGTCGAACTGCACGAGCCGGGTGAGCGCCCGCATGAAGGGTGAGTTGCGCCCGCCCTTGTCGCCCAGGCCGAGGCAGCGGGCGGTATCGCCGAGGGGGAGATCGAAGCCGGACGGGCTGGCCTCGAGGCCGAACACCAGCCGCCGGAGGAGCCACGTGGTGGACGGGCCGAGGATCCCGAGCCAGTACGTCTCCACGTAATGGGAGCGCGGGTCATGGCCCAGCGAGTCGATGACCGGATCGGGCCAGGGACGGATGGTGAGCGTCTCGGCGGTGGGCGAGGGGACGGGTACGAGCGGTGCGGCCATCGGGAGCGGAGCCTCCACTGGTGAGGGGAGCAGCAATCGGAGGGGGAAGGCCTTTAAATCTATTTCATGCAGTTCCGTACGGAACTGTCAAGGCCTGTCCGCGGCGAATGCGGTGAGACCGGTCAGGCCGCGGCGGTCCCTCGGTCCCTCACCAGCCTCCCCGGTGGACGACGTCGTGGAGCGGGCGGCGGCCCCTGGACAGCGAGGCGGACGGGGCATCGTCGCCCGCCGGGTGGCCGAGGGCGACGGCGCCGATGGGTCGGCAGGACGGCGGAACTCCCAGGCCGGCCAGCAACCCGTCCTCGCCCCGGAAGATGCCGAAGAACAGCGCTCCCAGGCCTTCGTCCACCGCGGCGAGGAGCAGGAGCATCGTGGCGAACCCACAGTCGACGTCCCAGTACGGGACCGGCCACGCCTCCTCATCGTGAAGGCCGGCGCCCGCCTTGTCGGGCTCGGCATACCGCTCGAGGTAGGCCTGGCGGGAGGACAGCGGCAGGACGATGACGGGGGCGTCCAGCAGGCGGGGCCAGCGGAATCCCGCTCGCTCGTGCCGGGGCAGCGTGTGCCGCCAGAACCGCTCCGTCTGCTCGGGCCCTTCGAGGACGACGAAGGCCCAGCCCTGGGTGAAGCCGGCCGACGGGGCCCGGGTGGCCCGGTCGAGCAGCCGGTCCAGCACCCCCGGGGCGAGCTGGCGCCGGTCGAAGCTGCGCACCATGCGGCGGTGCCGCAGAACCTCCGAGAACTCCATGCCTCGGACGCTACGACGGCTTGGGGAATGTCGACCCGGCAGGTAGGGTTTATGGACCAGGAACGATTCCCGGAAGGTTGGTTCTTCGACGTGCCCACATCCCGCGAGCTGCTCGCCAAGGTCAAGGCGGAGATCACCGAGGTCGACGGCGCCGCCGCCCAGGCGCGTCTTGACCGCTCGGTGGTCCTCGACGTCCGCGAGCCCGACGAGTACGAGCAGGGCGCCATTCCCGGCGCCGTGCACATCCCGCGCGGCCACCTCGAGGGCCAGGTCGAAGGCAGGCTGGCCGACAAGTCCCGGCCTGTCATCGTCCACTGCGCCAGCGGCTTCCGGTCCGCCTTCGCGGCCAAGACACTCCGCGACCTCGGCTACGCCGACGTGGTCAGCCTGGCCGGCGGGTTCAACCGGTGGAAGGACGAGGGCCGCCCGTGGTCCACCCCCCGCACGCTGTCGGCCGACCAGCGCAACCGCTACCAGCGCCACCTCCTGCTTCCCGAGGTGGGGGAGAAGGGCCAGCAGAAGCTGCTCGACTCGAAGGTCCTCCTGTTGGGCGCCGGTGGGCTGGGCTCGCCCGCCGCGCTGTACCTGGCCGCCGCCGGCGTGGGCACGCTCGGCATCATCGACATGGACGTGGTCGACGCCTCGAACCTCCAGCGCCAGATCCTCCACAACATGGACCGCATCGGCGAGCGCAAGGTCGACTCGGCCAAGAAGACGCTCACTGCCATCAACCCTGATGTCAACGTCGCCACCTACGACGTGCGCCTCGGCGCCGACAACATCCTCGACGTCATCGACGGCTACGACGTCATCGTCGACGGCACCGACAACTTCCCCACCCGCTACCTGGTGAACGACGCCTCGCTGCTCAAGAAGATCCCCGTGGTGCACGGGTCGATCTTCCGCTTCGAGGGCCAGGCCACGGTGTTCGCCCCGTACCAGGGGCCCTGCTACCGCTGCATGATCCCCGAGCCGCCGCCCGCCGAGCTGGCGCCGTCGTGCTCGGAGGCGGGCGTGCTCGGCGTGCTCCCCGGCATCGTCGGCAGCATCCAGGCCATGGAGGCGATCAAGGTGCTGCTCGGCCTGGGTGACCCGCTCATCGGCCGCCTGCTGGCCTACGACGCGCTGGAAGAGTCGTTCCGCACGTTCAAGGTCCACCGCGACCCCGAGTGCCCGGCCTGTGGCCCGAACGCCGGGCCCCTCGTCATCGCCGAATACGACGACCTCTGCATGCCCCATCCGGTCGCGCCGCCGGCGTAGGTGCGTCGGCATCCTCCCGTCGGATGAGCCCTTTGGATCGGGCCCGGGTGACCGGAGAGACGACCGGTGACGACCGGGCTGTGATCCACTGACGATCGTGGCGACCGA
>Ga0307504_10000039_pt1 | contig 27728 bp, 30 predicted proteins | sample 19_S_MG_FD_194516 | JGI IMG/M metagenome (GOLD analysis project Ga0307504, IMG submission 194516) | Soil microbial communities from Populus trichocarpa stands in riparian zone in the Pacific Northwest, United States - 19_S | ecosystem: Environmental > Terrestrial > Soil > Riparian zone > Trees... | reverse complement strand
GGCAGGTTCATGGCCCGCCGGAGGCTAGTTGCTGGCTGCCCCGACCGACGCCGGCAATCCCGTCAGGCGGTGCCCGATCCGGTACCGAACGGGAGTTCGCTCGACAAGGAGGCGCAGCCACCGACCTGCGGCTCGTGCGTGTTACTGGCCGCCCTTCTGCACGTACGAACGTACGAAGTCCTCCGCGTTCTCCTCGAGGACCTCATCGATTTCGTCCAGGAGCTCGTCGAGCTCCGCCTTGATCTTGTCGCCCTGCTTGGAGTCGGCAGGCGCGGCCTCGTCGACCTCTTCGGCCTGGCGGGTGGTGGTCTGCTTCTTCTTCTGCTCTCGCTCTGCCATGACTCGACTGCCTCCTAGGAGCCCAACCGCTCCAACAACTCGGCGGGGCTGTCACATCCGTCCAACAACGTATCGACCATCGAGGCCGTTCCTTTGAGCGGCTCCATCATCGGGACCCGCCGGAGCGGGTCGCCACCTAGATCGAAGACCAGTGAATCCCAATTCGCCGCCGCGATGGAGGATCCCCACCGCTGGAGACATTTGCCGCGGAAGTAGGCGCGGGTGCCGGTGGGCGGCTCCGTGACGGCCGACAGCACCGACTCGTCGCTGATCAGGCGTTCCATGCCCACCTTGGCGAACAAGGAACGGGCGGGAGCCAGCGAGTGGTACTGCAGGTCCAGGGCGGCCAGTTTGTGATCGCTCCACGACAGGTCGTGGCGCTCGCGGTAGCCGTTGACGAGCCGGTACTTGGCCACCCAGTCGAGCTGCGTCGCGAGCTCCATCGGGTCACTCTCGAGGCCGGTGAGCACGGCCTCCCAGCGGCGCATGACCTCGGCCGCCACGTCGGCGCCCAGGATCTCGAGACCGCGGTCCTCGGCGTACTTTCGGGCCAGGTCGAAGTACTCCCACTGGATCTCCAGGGCCGTCATCTGGCGGCCGTCGGCCATCTCGACCGGCTCCCGCAGGCTGAGGTCGTACGAGATCCGCCGCAGTGAGCGCACCGGCGTGGCCAGGGTGAAGTCACGGTCCCCGAACCAGTCGTCCTCGATCATGCACAGCACGATGGCGGTGATGCCGACCTTCAGCAGGTTGGCCACCTCGGAAAGGTTGGCGTCGCCCACGATCACGTGGAGACGCCGGTACTTGGAGGCGTCGGCGTGGGGCTCGTCGCGGGTATTGACGATGGGTCGCTTCAGCGTCGTCTCGAGGCCCACCTCCTCCTCGAAGAAGTCCGCCCGCTGGGTGAGCTGGAAGGGGACCTCGAGCCCGCCGGTGGACGCTGCCTCGGTGCCCACCTTTCCCGCCCCGCAGTAGATCTGGCGGGTGACGAAGTGGGGCATGACGTGCTGGACGATCCGCCCGAAGGGTGCCTGGCGGTCGACCAGGTAGTTCTCGTGGGTGCCGTAGGAGTTGCCCTTGCGGTCCGAGTTGTTCTTGTAGACGGTGATCGACTGCCCGGGGGGCAACAGCCGGCCGGCCGCTTCCATCGACCGGACCAGGATCCGCTCGCCCGCCCGGTCGTAGCGCACACACTCCAGGGCGTCGACACACTCGGGCGTGGAGAACTCGGGGTGGGCGTGGTCGACGTAGTACCGGGCGCCGTTGGTGAGCACCGCGTTCACCAGGTGGGTCTCGACCTCCGGGGCCACCGTGCCCTCCCGGGCGAACCCCCGGGCGTCGTTGCCGGGAGACTCGTCCTCGAAGTCCCACCCCACCTTTCGGGCCAGCTCGCTCACGTAGGCGTTGATGAGCACCGACGACGCCGCTATCGGGTTCGACTCGCCCGCGCCACGGTGCACGATCCCGTACTCGGTCTCCATGCCCACGACCTTGGCGATGGCCACAAACCGACCCTACAGCCCTCCAGACGACAGGCCGCGTCAAGCAACGGGAGGGGTACGGGAGCCGGCAACGACGTGGGGACCACCGAGTTCGGGGTTCGAGCGGCCGCCGGCCGCCCACGCCGCCGGAGGCGGCCACCCCGGATGGCGGCCAAACAAAGTCAGCGCCGTGGGTGGCCGGCTCCGGCGGCTACCCACGGCCCCGTCAGACTCGCCGAGGAACGTCCGGTTCCGAGTGCGAGATCAAAGGTACTGCCCCGTGCCCACCCGCTCGATGGCCCGACCGCCGGTGGGCTCGCCCTTGCCCTCCGACATGAGCACCCGGAGGAAGACGATGCGCTCGCCCTTCTTGCCGGAGATCTTGGCCCAGTCGTCGGGGTTCGTGGAGTTGGGGAGGTCCTCGTGCTCCTTGTACTCCTGGCGAATCGACGCCGACAGGTCGGCCAGGCGGATGCCGCGGCCCTCGTTGGCGATGCGGCGCTTGATGGCGAGCTTCTTGGCCCGCCGCACGATGTTCTCGATCATGGCCCCCGAGGAGAAGTCCTTGAAGTACATGATCTCCTTGTCACCGTTCTGGTAGGTGACCTCGATGAACCGGTTCTCGTCGTCCAGGCGGTACATCTCCTCGACGGTCCGTTCGATCATCACCCGGACCGCCTTCTCGGCGTCGCCGCCACCGAGCTTGTCGACCTCGTCCTGGTCGAGCGGTAGGTCAGGCGTGAGATAGCGGGCGAAGATCTGGGTTGCCGCCTGCTCGTTGGGCCGCTCGATCTTGATCTTCACGTCGAGGCGGCCGGGGCGCAGGATGGCCGGGTCGATCAGGTCCTCACGGTTGGAGGCCCCGATCACGATGACGTTCTTCAGCGTCTCGACACCGTCGATCTCGGCCAGGAGCTGGGGGACGATGGTCGACTCCATGTCCGAGGAGATGCCCGTGCCGCGGGTGCGGAACAGCGAGTCCATCTCGTCGAAGAACACGATGACCGGCATGCCCTCCTCGGACTTCTCCCGGGCCCGCTGGAACACGAGGCGGATCTGGCGCTCCGTCTCACCTACGTACTTGTTGAGCAGCTCCGGGCCCTTGATGTTCAAGAAGTAGCTCTTGGCGGTCTTGTCGCCGGTGACCTCGCCCACCTTCTTGGCCAGCGAGTTGGCGACCGCCTTGGCGATGAGGGTCTTGCCGCACCCTGGTGGCCCGTAGAGCAGGATGCCCTTGGGTGCCGGCAGCTTGTGCTCGATGAAGAGCTCCCGGTGGACGAACGGCAGCTCCACCGCGTCGGTGATGGCCTCGATCTGCTCGTCGAGTCCGCCCACGTCGGCGTAGGAGATGTCGGGCACCTCTTCGAGGATGAGCTCTTCGACCTCGGGACGGGGCAGGCGCTCGAGCAGCATCCCGGTCCGGCTGTCCATGAGGACGGTGTCGCCCGCCCGCAGGAAGGTGCCCTCCAACTCCTCGGTGAGCTCCACCACCCGCTCCTCGTCGGCCCGGCCCAGGATGAGGGCCCGCTTGCCGCCGTCGAGCAACTCCTTCAGCGTCACGACCTCGCCGGCGATCTCCTGGCTGCGGGCCAGCACGACGTTGAGCGACTCGTTCAGCACGACTTCCTGGCCCCGCTTCAAGTCGTCCAGGTCGATCTCGGGATGGAGGGCGACACGCATCTTGCGGCCGCCGGAGAACACGTCGACGGTGCCGTCGTCGTTGGTGGCAAGGTAGGTGCCGTAGGCGGACGGGGGCTGCGTGAGCTTGTCGACCTCCTCGCGCAGGGCGGCGATGTGCTCTCGTGCTTCTCGCAGCGTGTAGGTGAGCTTCTCGTTCTGCGACACGGCCTGGGCCAGCTGGCCCTTCGTCTCGAGCAGCTTCTCCTCGAGCGTCCGGACGCGCTTGGGGGCGTCCTGCAGCCGTCGCCGGAGGGTGACGATCTCCTCCTCCAGCACCTTCACCTGCTCGGCCAGCTCAACCGCCTCCAACTCGTCGGCGCCCGTCCTGCCCTGCTCCTCGGAGTCCGTCGGAACCACCTCCTCTCCGGCGACCATACACGCCGGTGAACCGTGTCCGGCGTTTGGCGCCACCGGGTTTTCCCCGCCAATCCCGTGGAAACTCGCTATGCTCTGGGAGCCGGAGCAATGTGCCTGAGGAAGGGCTGAAACCCATGGGAATGAAGGTCTGGATCGACCAGGACCTGTGCACGGGCGATGGCCTGTGCGAGGAAATCGCACCGGCGGTGTTCACGCTGCTCGACGACGGCCTCGCCTACGTCAAGGAAGGCTCCAAGGTGTTCAACCCCGGTGGCCGGGCCGGCCTCGCCAACGTGCCCGCCGGCATGGAGGACGACACCATCGAATCCGCCGAGGAATGCCCCGGCGAATGCATCTTCATCGAGACCGAGTAAAGCCCTGCGCATCACCCTTCTGGCGGCAGGAAGCGACACCGGGGTGCCGGGTCCTGCCGCCAGAAGGGCTTCCCTCCCTACCTAGCCCGACGTCAGGCAGGGGCCCGCGCTGACTGCTCCCGCCCCTCTAGGCACGGCCAGGACTGCTCTCAGCTCCTTGTCGCTGAGGGCGTAGGCGGTGCCGGGTTGGTCGGGGGCTATGGCGAAGGCGACGCCCATGACCTGTCCGGCCGTGTTCACCAGGGCGGCGCCGGAGTCACCGGGACGGAGCGCGGCGGCCATGATGAAGACGTCGCGGCGGGTGGTGCGGGAGTCGTAGAGGTCGCGGCCCACGGCGTCGACCTGCTGGCGGATGGCGGCCGGCGCGATCCGGAGCTGCTCCTGACCGCCGGGATGGCCCATCACGGCCCCCCGATCCCCCTCCGACCCGTGGCCGACCGGGAGAGGGGCCTGGTCGAGGCCGGGCACGCGGAGAACGGCCAGGTCCCGGGCCGGATCGAAGACGACGACGGTGGCGGCGAACGACTTCCCGTCCGGGCGCTCCACCGACGTGCGCCCGGGCTGGTGGCCGGCCACCACGTGGGCGTTGGTCACCACCGTGTCCGGCGCAGCAGAGAAGCCGCTCCCCTCCTGGGTGCGCGAGCAGGCGATCCCGGCGACCTTCACGGTGGATGCCGCCACCCTGGCGAGCACCGCCGGGGCGATGCCGGTGCTGGCCGGCGGTGGCCCCGTCACGGGCGCGGGACGGAGGCTCTCGAACACCTTGGGGAAGTTGGTCTCCCCCACCACCCGCCGCAGGGCCTTCAAGGTGTCGGGCGGTGCCGGCAGGCGGTGGTCGACGAAACGCGCGATGGCGGAGGCGCGGGCCTCCCTGGCCATGGTGCCCGGTACGTCGGCGATGGCCGGGAGGAGCAGCCACACCGTGACCAGCACGCCGAGGACGCCGACGAAGGCCCCGACGGCGCTGTCCATCATCCGTAGCGGCCCGATCGGCACGAAGCGGCGGAGCGAGGACCCGGCCAGCAGGCCGAGACCCTGGCCCAGGAAGGCACCCCCGAGGAGCACCGCTCCGGCGATCAGGAGCTTGCTGGTGGGGTCGGGGCCCTCGAAGGTCCGGACGGCGGCGGGCAGGAACCGCGCCGCCACGACCAGCCCCAGGGCCAGCCCGACCCACGACGCCACGCGGGCCAGGAAGCCGAGTCGCCACCCCCCCGCAGCTGCCGCACCCGCCGACACGACGATGACGAGGTCGAACGCGCTCACAGTGCCCGGAGGTTACCGAGTGCAGCCCGATGGCATACCGGGGTCGACCGGGCCCACCAGGCGGGCGGAGGTGAGGAAACCCGTGTGAGCCACCATGCGGTGATCCGGGCGCACCGCCTGGCCCTCCACGTGCCACGTGCGCACGAGCACCTCCTGCGTCTCAGCGAAGGCGAATCCGGCGGCGCCGAGGGCCTCGCGCACCTGGGCCGCCTGCATGATGCTCGGGGTGTACGCCACCAAGATGCCGCCCGGCGCCAGCGCCGCCTCGGCGTGCTTCGCCACACGCCACGGCTCGGGCAGATCGAGGACCACCCGGTCGAAGCCGGTGCCGTCGATCCCCTCGTAGACGTCACGCTCTTCGACCGTGTAGCGCTCCAGCGCCTCGGCACCGAGGAACGACGCCACGTTGGCAACCGCCTTGGCCGCGAAGTCAGGCCGTAGCTCGTAGCCGGTGACCACGGCCCCGGCCCGCAGGAGGGTCATCGACATCGCCCCCGACCCCACCCCCGACTCGAGTACCCGGGCACCGGGGAAGATGTCGGCCAGCAGGAGGATCGGCCCCAGATCCTTGGGGTAGATGACCTGGGCGCCCCGCGGCATCTTGAGGATGAAGTCCGCGAGGGTGGGCCGGACCGCCTGATACCAGGCCCCGGTGGTGGAGCGGACCACCACCCCCTCCGGTCGGCCGATGAGGTCGTCGTGGGGCACGAAGCCGGTGTGGGTGTGGAACTGGGCGCCGATGGTGAGGGTGACGAGATAGCGGCGGTTCTTCCGGTCGACCAGTAGGGCCCGCTCCCCCGCCGCCAGCGGCCCCCTCACGAGGCGGCGCCGGCGCGGGCCCGCAGCTTGCAGAACGCGCGGACGTCCCCCGGGGTGGCCGCCCCACACGACGAGCACGACTGCAGGTCGGCCTTGGCCACCTCGGCCGTGGCGGCGAACAGGTGGCGCTTGGACAGCCCCCAGGCCGAGCACGGCACGGCGACCAGCACCCGCTCGCCGGGGCCGATCATGCGGTGGTCGTCGACGGCCCGGCGCACCTGCTCGTGGCAGTGGTGCACGAAGCAGTCGCCACAGAAAGCGGCGTTGTGGCGGCGCATCTCCATGACGGCCGGCCCCTTGCACCGGCGGCATCTCACCCCGCACCCCCGGAGATGACGGGTCGGATCTCCACCACGTCGGCGTCGTCGAGCACGGCGTCGCCGGTGACGAGAGTGTCGGCCCTGATCACCAGCACCGACTCCCGGCTGATCGCCAGGCGCTTCCAGCAGGGCAAGGACGGCGACGGGGCCCGGGACCTCGAGCTCGCGCCGAGGATTGCGCAGCACGACCTTCACCGCCGGCGCTGCACCACCTCGGCATCGCGGTCGTGGCTGATGAGCAGCGCCTGGCCGGGCCGGAGCTCCTCGCAGAATGCCACCTCGGGCTCGTCCCTGGTGAGCTTGCGGAGCACCTTCATGGCGATGCCCAGCGTACCGACCACCGTCCAGAAGCGGTTCCCCTCGAGGAAGCCCCTGCGGATGGCGCGGCCGAGCAGCAGGCGGCGCACGGCAGTCAGACCCGCCGGATCTCGACGAGGGTGGTCCGCTTCTTGCCCTTGCGCCTGCCCATCATGTACGCGAGGCCCACCACCGCCACGGCCACCACCACACCGGCCACCATTGCGTAGGGCCGGGCCGACTGGGCGGTGCTGTCGACCTCGCCGCGGATCTCACGCAGCTTGTCCTCGATGGTGGTGCGGGTGACGGGCCCGTCGACTCCGGGCACCGTCACGCGACCGAGCCTTTGCGGGCGGCCCGGCGCTTGTGCCGCCCGATTGCCCGCACGGCGATCACGGCGATCAGGGCACACGCCCCGAGCGTGACCAGATAGGGCAGCCAGGACAGGTTGGCGGTGAGGTGACTGCCGGTCTCGGTCTGCAGGGCCCGCAGCAGGCCGATCGCCCACATCAACAGGCCGACGCTGAGCAGCAGGGAGCCTGCGATGCCGTAGCCGACGAACCGCAGCAGGCCCTTGAGCGGGACGATCGTCTCCTGTTTGAGGTAGGCGAGGACAAGCTGCCACAGCTCGGTGGCCAGCGTGGGCAGGCTCTTGTCTCCCCTGCGGCGCGGCTCGGTGGTGGTGGCCATAGGCGGAAGTGCTTATCTCCCAAGCACTCCACGCGCAAGCCTCGGGCACCGCGGGCCTCACAGGCGAAGCGTGCTCCGTCGTTGACCGGATGCCGGTGGAGAAAGAGAACCCGGCGAAGGGGCACATGGGCACGGGACGGCGACGACGCCACCGCCACCCGTCGTCACGGTGCCAGCGCCTCGGGGGCGGGCGCGTCCGGGTACCGGGCCAGGATGGCGCCGACCAGCTCCTGCAGCGCGCGGCCCAGAGCGTCACGGGGCAGGTCGTTCACCAGGAGCGAGAACTCGAGCGGCACGCCGCCCGACGGCGCGTCGACATAGCCGCTGAGGCCCACAACGCCGTCGAGCGACCCGGTCTTGGCCCGGAGCCGCCCGGCCGCCGGACTGCCCTGGAAGCGCTTGGCCAGCGTGCCGTCCTTGCCCGCCACGGGGAAGGCGGACGCCACCAGCCCGGTGGGGCCGGATTGGTCGAGAGCGGCCATGAGCAGCGAGCAACTCGCCCGGTCGGACCGGTCGAGGCCCGAGCCGTCCACCGACGCCAGCTGGGCCACCGGCAGACCCGTCTGGGCCAGCGTCTCCCGCACCACTCCGAGCCCGGCGGCCGTGGTTCCAGCGCCGGCGAAGCGACGGCCGAGCTCCTTCACCAACAGCTCGGCGGTGAGGTTGTCGCTCTCCCGCAGCATCTCGGCGACCACGTCCCGCACCGGCGGCGACTCCACCTTGGCGACGACCGGCGAGCCGGCGGGGGCCTGGCCCTCCCCCGGGCCGCCGTTCACGGTGACGCCCCTCGCCTGGAGAAGGGCCGAGAGGACGCCGGCGGCGTGGGCGCCGGGCTCCGCTGCGGCGACGTGGCGGGGCGAGAACTCCATGAATCCGTCGTTCACCACAAGGGCGCTGGCCGGTCCCGTCTCGGAGTCGGTGATGTAGCCGGGTTTCCAGCTCGGGACGTAGCGCTGGGTGTCGTAGCGCGTCTCGTCGCCCACCACGCCGCCGTTCACCACCCGCACGCCGGCGGCCACCACCGCATCAGCCAGTCCCTCGAGGGGGGTGCGCGTCCGGGGCTGGTTCTCGAACGAGGCGGCGTAGTCGGCAGTGCCGAGCAGGGGGTCGCCACCGCCCACCAGCCACAGCGGGCCATCCACCACGCCGGCGGCCACGTGCCCGCCTGCCAGTACCTGCGTCACCAGCCGCTCGTCGGGGCCGATCCGTCGCAGCACCGCCAGCGCGGTGAGGATCTTGAGGTTGGAGGCGGGGATAAGGAGCTCCTCGGCCCTTCGTTCCAGCACCCGGCGCGGTCCTTGGTGCACCACCAGGCACGAGCGGTCCCTCGCCGGGCCCAGAGCCGGCTGGGCCAGGGCGGCGTCGAGGTCGCTCCGTAGGCGGGTGTCCGCGACAGTGCGGGCCAGGAATACCGGGACCCTGCGGGCCGAGAGCACCGGGGCACGCAGGGCAGGCCGCGCGGCATCGCTGCCCACCGGTGGTGACCGGAGGGCGGCCGTCGTCGACCCGGCGCACATGGCGGCGAGCACGAGCGGCAGGACCCAGCGCGGCACAGCAGCAGAGGTTACGGGCGGCGCTCGCCAGCCGCATCTGGCGCACCGAGGGACCAGCGGGCCCTGCGCGACACCGGAAGAAGCGGGGATCCTCGCCCACGTGCACGGCAGTGAGCGCCGGAAGGTAGAAGGTGCAGGCCGCCGCGGACGGCCTGCAGCCGGGACCTCAGGAGCCGGTGGGTGACTCGGGCTCGGCGCCCGAGGGCTCAAGGGCGGCCCGGAAGAACGCCCGGATGTGCTCGAGGCGGTGCTCCATGGCCTCAGTGGCCAGAGGGTCCCGGTCGAGCAGCGACTCAAGGAACGGAAGGTCGCCGAAATAGCTGAGCAGGGCCCCGTAGCCGGTGAGGAGCAGCTGCTCGGGGTCGTGGCGGCGGAAATGGCCCGCCTCCATCTCCTTCTCGAAGAACCCGCAGGCCCGGAGGAACAACGGCTTGAGGGCCGCCCCCAGGTCGAGGCCGAGGTGCTCTCCCCCGTCGAGCGCCTCCCGTCGCACCATCCGCACGAAGTCGGGGTTCTCGGCGAAGAACCGGAAGCCGGCGGTGATCACGTAGTCCACCTGCGCCCACCCGTCGGTGGGCCGCTCGATCGCCTGGTTCACCCGCGTGAACCAGTCCGCCAGGGCGAATTCGAACACCTGGCGGTACAGCGACTCCTTCGACGGGAAGTGGTGGAGCAAGCTGGGACGGCGGATCCCGACTGCCTCGGCGATGTCGTTCAGCGACGTCCCCTCGTAGCCGTGCTGGGCGAACAGGCGCCGGCCCTGGTCCAGGATCATCTGGCGTGTCGAGGGAACGTCAGGGACGGCCACGTGTGGACCCACTCCCGTTTCGGTGACCGATCAACCTGTGCTCCACCTGCTCGCTGTCGTGGTTTCCCCCGCAGAGCACGGCGGACGGGTTGGCCGGACGGCTCCCGGTCGGACGAACTACCGACCGAACCGGCAGGTTACGCCCCTCGGGGCCGCCTGTCCCGTATGGGCCGCTCTACGGCCAGCCGGTAGTTTGGCGGCGTGGACATCGTCTCAGCTCTTTTCTGCGAGAACCTCAACCTGCGCCAGGCCGGACCCGGAGGCCCCACGCGCATCGACCTCACCGGGGTGATGTTCTCGATGGCGGCTCCGAGCGATCCCCCCGTCACCGTCGCCCCCCACCTGATCGTGCTCATCCGCTGCCGGCCCGGCGAGCCCGGCAACGGCGTGCTGGAGGTCGTGTTCAAGGACGAGGCGGGCGAGGAGGTCGCCCGCAACGCGTCGCCCTTCACGGTGGAGCCCGGCAAGTTCACCTACCGGCTGGTCCGCGGAGAGCTCACCTTCCCGGCCCTCGGCACCATCGAGGCCCACTGCCGCGTCGGCCAGGGCCCGACGGTCGTGGTACCCCTCACCCTCATCGCCCCTGCCGCGTAGGCCGAGGCCGGTGCCGTTCACCGCCGCCCTGTCCGAGCACCCGGTACCAGCCACCGCCGTAGGCGAGGTGGCCGGTCAGGTGCTCGAGAAGCTGGGCCCGGCTCCCGACCTGGCGGTGCTGTTCGTCACGCCTCCCCATGCCGGCGCCCTCGAGGACGCCGCCGCCGCCCTGCACGACATCCTGCGCCCCGGCATGCTCCTCGGCTGCGCCGCCGTGTCGGTGGTGGGCACCCGGCGGGAGGTCGAGCGGACCCCGGCCGTGAGCCTGTGGGCCGGTCGCTTCGGACCCGCCGTCCCCGTGCGCCTCACCGCCGCCCGTACTGTTGACGGTGCGGTCTTCGACGGGTGGCCCGACGACTTGGCGTTCGAGCCGTCCACCCTGGTGCTGCTCGCGGATCCGTTCTCGTTCCCCGTCGAGGCCTTCCATGCCGACCTCGCCGCGCGCCACCCCGGACTACGCGTCGTCGGCGGCAACGCGTCCGGGGCGGTCGGGCCCGGCGGCAACCGGTTGGTGCTCGACGACCGCGTCCACCTCTCCGGCGCGGTCGGGGCCCTCGTGGGCCCGGGCGTCGAGATCGAGACGGTGGTTTCGCAGGGTTGCCGCCCCATCGGGCGGCCCTACATCGTCACCAGGGCGGACGGCACCTACGTGTACGAGCTGGCCGGTGCCCCGCCCCTCGAGCGCCTGGTGGAGATGAGCGCCGGCGGGATACCGGAGTCCGACCTCGACCTCATCGACCAGGGCCTCCACCTCGGGCAGGTGATCGACGAACGGAAGCTGGACTTCCAGCGAGGCGACTTCCTCGTGCGCACCGTGCTCGGGGCCGACCAGGCCAACGGCGCCATCGCGGTGGATGACGCCGTGCCGGTGGGCGCCACCGTCCAGTTCCACGTACGCGACGCGGCCAGCGCCGACGAGGATCTCCGCCAGATGCTGTCGGGCCTGCGGGCCGACGGGGCCCTGGTGTTCACCTGCAATGGCCGTGGGGTACAGCTGTTCGGTGTGCCCGACCACGATGCACAGGTCCTTGACGATCGTATCGGCGTGCCTGCCGCGGGGTTCTTCGCGGCCGGCGAGTTCGGCCCCGTGGGTGGATCCAACTTCCTCCACAGCTACACCGCGTCCATCGCGCTCTTCAGGGACCGGTAGGGGGTTCCCATCTGCCCGGCCCGGATGCCCGGGACCCGGCCTCCTCACCGCTTCGGGAGCCCCGGCCCGCTCGGCGCCGTCGCTGCATTTACCCCGTTCGCGAGCCGCTCGGTAGGGTGTGGGCCATGAGCGACAAGGATCTGGAGCAGCTGGGCATCAACGTCATCCGCGGCCTGGCGATGGACGCGCCCCAGGCGGCCAATTCGGGCCACCCGGGTACCGCCATGGCGCTGGCCCCCCTGGCCCACGTGCTGTGGACGAAGGTCATGCGCCATGACCCGAGCCAGCCCGACTGGCCCGACCGTGACCGCTTCGTCCTCTCGGTCGGGCACGCGTCGATCCTGCTCTACTCGATGCTCCACCTCACGGGCTACGAGCTCACCCTCGACGACATCAAGAACTTCCGCCAGTGGGACAGCAAGACTCCCGGTCACCCCGAGGTGCACCACACCAAGGGGGTGGAGGTCACCACCGGCCCCCTCGGCCAGGGCTTCGCCAACGCCGTGGGCATGGGCGTGGCCGAACGCTACCTGCGGGCCCGGTTTTCGCCCGAGGTGTGTGACCACCACACCTTCGTGTTCTGCAGCGATGGTGACCTGGAGGAGGGCGTCAGCCACGAGGCGGGCTCGCTGGCCGGCCACCTCGGCCTCGGGCGGCTCGTCTACGTCTACGACGACAACCACATCACCATCGACGGACCCACCGAATTGTCCTACAGCGACAACGTGCCCAAGCGCTTCGACGCCTATGGCTGGCACGTGGACGACATCGGCGAGGTGGCCAACGACACCGACGCCCTGGAAGCGGCGCTGCGGCGGGCCATGGCGGTCGAGGACAAGCCCTCGATGATCGTGCTGCGCAGTCACATCGGGTACCCGTCCCCCAAGTACACCGACACCGCAGCCGCCCATGGCAACCCGTTGGGCGACGACGAGATCAAGGTCACCAAGGAACTGCTCGGCCTCCCGCCGGAGGAGAAGTTCTGGGTGCCCGACGAGGTGCTGGCCATGTACCGCGAATGCATTCCGCGCGGCAGGGCCATGCGCAAGGAGTGGGAGCAGCGGCTCCAGGCGTGGACGGGCGACCGCAAGCGCTACGAGGCGTGCCTCGACGGCCGGGGTCTGCCCGGGTGGGAGGCCAAGTTGCCCACCTTCGAGGCGGGCAAGGCAATGGCCACCCGCAAGGCCAGCGGCCAGTGCGTCAACGCCATCGCCGACGACGTGCCCGGCCTCATCGCCGGTGGCGCCGACCTCACCGACAACACCGGCACCTTCCTCAAGGACCAGGGCGTCCAGTCGGCCGCGGACCCGGGCGGCCGGCTCCTGTATTACGGCATCCGCGAGCACGCCATGGGCTCGCTCATGAACGGCGCCGCTCTTCACGGCGGCGTCGTGCCCGTCGGCGGCACGTTCTTCATCTTCAGCGACTACATGCGCCCGGCGGTCCGCCTGGCCGCCCTCAGCGAGGCCAAGGTCATCTTCTCCTGGACGCACGACTCCGTCGGGCTGGGCGAGGACGGCCCCACCCACCAGCCCATCGAGCACATCGCCAGCCTGCGGGCCATGCCACAGCTGCGGGTGATCCGCCCGGCCGACGCGAACGAGACGGCGCACGCGTGGCGCATCGCCGTCAACGCCGACGGCCCCACCGCTCTGCTCCTCAGCCGCCAGGACATCCCGGTGCTGGAGGGCACGGCCGACCGGGCCGACGATGTCGCCAGAGGCGCCTACGTGCTCGAGGCGGGCGCCGACGACCCCGACGTGATCCTCATCGGCACCGGCAGCGAGGTCCACGTGTGCCTCGGGGCGGCCGAGCGGCTGAACACCGAGGGAGTGGTCGCCCGGGTGGTCTCCATGCCGTCGTGGGAGCTGTTCGAGGCCCAGGACGATGACTACCAGGAGGCGGTGCTGCCCTCCGACGTGCCCACTCTCGCCGTCGAGGCCGGCACCTCGTTCGGCTGGGACCGTTGGGCCGACGACTCGGTGTCGATCGACAACCGCTTCGGCGCCTCAGCCCCCGGCAAGGTGGTACTGGAGAAGCTCGGCTTCTCGGCGGAGAACGTGGCCGACCGGGCCAAGGCCCTCCTCGCCGCCCTGGAGGACGAGGAGTGAGGGGGGCCGGCGGCTCCAGCTCCGAGCGCAGCCGGCTCCACCAGCTCTACGACGACTTCGGGCAGAGCCCGTGGATCGACAACCTTGCCCGACCCATGCTGAGGTCCGGGCAGTTCCACCGCCTCGTCGACCTCGGCGTGCGCGGCGTCACGTCCAACCCCACCATCTTCGCCAAGGCGTTCGAAGCCGGAACCGACTACGACCAGAGGTTCGCCGACCAGGTGGCCGTCCACACGGTGGAGGACGCCTACTGGGAGCTCGTGATCGAGGACGTATCGGCCGCCCTCGACGTGATGGAGCCGGTACACGACCAGAGCGGGGGCACAGATGGCTTCGTGTCGCTGGAGGTGGCGCCCGCCATCGCCCACGACGTGGCGGCCACGACCAAGGCCGCTCGGTACCTGCACGGCCGTATCGACCGTCCCAACCTGCTCGTGAAGATCCCAGCCACCAAGGAGGGCGTCGGTGCCATCCGCACCATGGTGGGCGAGGGGGCCGACATCAATGTCACGCTCATTTTCGGGCTCGGGCGCTACGACGAGGTGATGGAGGCGTACCTCTCCGGCCTCGAGGCCGTGGACGGCGACCTGAGCGGGGTCCAGGGGGTCGCATCGTTCTTCGTGAGCCGGGTGGACACCCTGGTGGACCGCCTGCTCGAGGAGGTCGGGACACCGCGGGCGCTCGCCTTGCGGGGCAAGGTGGCGGTGGCCCAGGCCAAGGTGGCCTACCAGCACTTCCGGAGCACCTTCTCGGGGCCTCGGTGGGAGGCCCTCCGAGCGCGCGGCGCCTGCCCGCAGCGACCGCTCTGGGCATCCACCTCCACCAAGAACCCCGCCTACCCGGACCTCCTCTACGTGGACGCCCTCATCGGACCCGACACGGTGAACACCATGCCCGACGCCACGCTCGAGGCGTTCCTCGACCACGGCACCCCGGCCCGCACCATCGACACCGGCACGGCCGAGGCCCAGCGCATTCTCGACGAGCTGGCCGAGGTCGGCATCGACATGGAGGATGTGGCCCGGGTGCTCGAGGGCGAGGGCGTCGCTTCCTTCGCAAAGTCCTACGACGAACTGCTCCAGCGCCTGGAGGACAAGGCCAACGAGTTCGCCGGCGGAGCGGGCCGGTGACCGTGACGCGCGGCGCCGAGGCGGTCGAGCTGCTGGCCCGCCTCACGGCGGGCGACCCGGGCCTGTGGCCGGCGGGGAACGTGTCCCCCGACCGCCTCGGCTGGCTGGGGGTACCGGAGCGAATGCGGGCCGAGGCGGCCGATCTCACCTCCTGGGCGGCCGGCATCGACGCCTCGAAGATCGTCTTGTTGGGCATGGGCGGGTCGTCGCTCGGGCCCGAGGTCCTGCGGTCGGCGGTGGGCTCGGACCGCCTGGTGGTACTCGACACCACCGAGCCGGAGACGGTGGCGTCGATCGACTCGACCGACGCGTTCTTCCTGGTGTCCTCCAAGTCGGGGACGACCCTCGAGGTCATGGCCCTCCTGGCCCATTTCTGGGAGCGGGTGCCCGACGGGCGCCGCTACGCCGCCATCACCGACCCGGGCACCCCGCTGGCCGACATGGCGGCCGATGGGGGCTTCAACCGGGTGTTCCTCAACCCGGGTGACATCGGCGGGCGGTACTCGGTGCTCTCCTACTTCGGGCTGGTGCCCGCCGCCCTGTGCGGCGTCGACGTGGCCGATCTGTGCGAGCGGGCCCTGGCCACGGACGCCAAGGCGGCGGTGGAGCTCGGCCTGGCGGCGGGCCGGGCCGCCCAGCAGGGACGCGACAAGCTCACGGTCGTGGTTCCCGACCGCTTCGCCGCCTTCGGCCTGTGGGTGGAGCAGCTCGTCGCCGAGTCGACCGGCAAGCACGGCAAGGGGTGCATCCCGGTGCCCACCACGGAGATGGAGGCCGGCGACGACCGCTACGTGGTGGCCCTCGAGGTCGGTGACCCGTTGGATCTGGGCGGCGAGTTCTACCGGTGGGAGATCGCGGTGGCCATAGCCGGCCACACCCTCGGCGTCGACCCCTTCGACGAGCCCGACGTGGCCGTGGCAAAGGCCAATACCGCCAAGGTGCTGGCCTCACTCCCCCTGCCTCACGTTCCATCGGCCGATCCCGCCGGGGTCACCGAATGGTTGGCCGGCCAGCTCCAGCCGGGCGACTACGTGTCCGTACAGGCCTACCTGCCGTACCGCCACGGCGACGCCCTCGACCGGGTCCGACAGTCGCTGCGCGACGGGATCGGCGGAGCGGCCGTCACCGCCGGGTACGGGCCCCGCTACCTGCATTCCACCGGCCAGCTCCACAAGGGCGGCCCGCCCACCGTGGTGGCCGTCCAGCTGGTACCCCGCACGCCAGCGCCGTCGCTCCCGGTGCCCTCGCACCCCTACGACTTCAACACCCTCATCGCCGCACAAGCCCTCGGCGACTACCAGTCGCTCCTCGACCGCGGCCGCCGCGTCCGCCGCTTCGCTGTCGACGACCTGAACGAGGTGCGCTGACGGGTGCGGATCGGGATGGTCGGTCTCGGACGCATGGGCGCCAACATGACCCGCCGGCTGGTCGATGCCGGCCACGAGGTGGTGGCCTACGACCGTGACCTCACGCTCGTGGCCAAGGCGGCCGACGAGGGTGCCATCGGCGCGGCCAGCCTGGAGGAGATGGTCGGCCGGCTCAGCCCGCCCCGGGCGGTGTGGCTGATGGTGCCGGCCGGCGACATCACCCGGTCGGCCATCGACGCGGTGTCGGCGTTGCTGGAAGAGGGCGACACCATCGTCGACGGCGGCAACTCCCGCTTCACCGACGCCCAGGCCCGCTCGGCCAGGCTGGCCGAGATGGCCATCGCCTTCGTCGACGCCGGCGTGTCGGGCGGCGTGTGGGGCCTGAAGAACGGCTACTGCCTCATGGTGGGCGGTGACCGCGACGCCGTGCGCCGCCTCGAGCCGATCTTCGTGTCCCTCGCCCCCGAGAACGGCTACGCCCACGTGGGCCCGTCCGGGGCCGGTCACTACGTGAAGATGATCCACAACGGCATCGAGTACGGCCTGCTCCAGGCCTACGCCGAAGGCTTTGCCCTGCTCGACGCGGCCGAGGAGTTCTCCCTCGACCTTCACCGCATCGCCACCTTGTGGAACCAGGGCTCGGTGGTGCGGTCGTGGCTGCTCGAGCTCACCGAGTTGGCCCTCGCCAACCCCGAGCACTTCGCCAGCATCAAGGGGGTGGTGGCCGACTCGGGCGAGGGTCGCTGGACGGTGGAGGAGGCGGTGAACCGGTCGGTGCCCGCACCCGTCATCACCGCCTCGCTGTTCGCCCGGTTCGCATCCCGGGACGAGGAGCGTTTCGCCGCCCGCATCGTGGCCGCCCTGCGCAACCAGTTCGGCGGCCACTCGTTCTTCACCGAGGCCATGGCGGCCGAGGACCAAAAGGACGCCGAGGAGCACAGCCCGGGCGACGTCGTCACGCCGGAGACGTGAGCCGGGGACGTCGATGACCGACGCCGACCCGCTGCCCGAAGGACTGGACGTGGACCGGCGGGCGCCACCGTGCGTCCTGGTCGTCTACGGAGCGTCGGGGGACCTCACCCACCGCAAGCTGGTGCCCGCTCTGGAGGCGCTGGCCTCCGACCGCCGCTTGTCCCCTGCTTTCGCCGTGGTGGGCGTGGCCCGCACCGAGATGACCGACGGTGAGTTCAGGGCCAAGGTGCTTGAGGCCGTTCCCGAGCCCAGCGCGGCGTGGAAGGCCCTGGCGGGCAATTTCCGGTACGTGGCAGGCAGCTATACGGCCGACGGGACATTCGAACGTCTCGGGCAGGTCCTGGCCGAATTGGATGACCAGGTTGGGACGGCCGGCAACCGGGTCCACTACCTGGCGACGGTGCCGGAAGTGTTCGCGGGGGTGGCCGCCGCCCTGGGTCGCCACGGCCTCTCCGACCCTCGTGACGCGGGTTGCTTCGTGCGCCTTGTGATCGAGAAGCCGTACGGGCGGGACCTGGCCGGCGCGCAGCACCTGGACGATGCGATCCATGCCGTGTTCCGGGAGGAGCAGGTGTACCGGATCGACCACTACCTCGGCAAGGAGACGGTCCAGAACCTCCTCGCCCTGCGCTTCGCCAACGCCATCTTCGAACCCATCTGGAACCGGCGCTACGTGGACCACGTCCAGATCACCGTGGCCGAGTCCCTCGGCGTGGGTCACCGAGGCGGCTTCTACGAGACGGCCGGCGCCCTGCGTGACATCGTGCAGAACCATGTGCTGCAGGTGCTGGCCCTCACCCTCATGGAGCCACCCGCCACCATCGACGCCAAGGGCATCCGCGACGAGAAGGTGAAGGCGCTGCGGGCGGTCGACATCCTCGATCCCGGCGACGTGTCGATGGACGTGGTGCGGGCCCAGTACGAGGGGGGCCGGGTTGAGGGCGAGGAGGTCCCGGGCTACCGGGAGGAGGGCGGCGTCGCACCGGACAGCCGCACCGAGACCTACGTGGCCATGCGGATGAAGATCGACAACTGGCGGTGGGCGGGCGTGCCGTTCTACGTCCGAACCGGCAAGCGGCTCCCCAGGCGGGCCACCGAGGTGGCCATGGAGTTCAGTGATGTCCCCCACCTGCCGTTCGGTTCCGAGGAGACCCGCGGCCTCGGCCCGAACGCCCTGGTGCTGCGCATCCAGCCCGACGAGGGGATCAGCCTCCGCTTCGGCGCCAAGGTGCCGGGCCAGGCCTTTCGGGTGCGCAGCGTCTCGATGGACTTCTCCTACGGTGCCGCCTTCCGCGAGGAGACGCCGGACGCCTACGAGCGACTGCTCCTCGACGCCATGGTCGGCGACCCCACTTTGTTCATCCGGGCCGACGAGGTGGAGCAGGCGTGGCGGATCGTGCAGCCCACCCTCGACGTGTGGTCCGACGACGCCACCCCGCTGGCCCGCTACCCGGCCGGCTCCTGGGGGCCGAGCGAGGCCGACCGGCTGCTGGAGCGGGACGGGCGGAGGTGGCGCAGCCCCTAGCCCCGGGCTTCCTCGGCGCCTGGCCGCCCCGCAATGGCCTCGACCGGGCCCATGGGCAGGCCATGCAGGTGGCCGTAGGCTTGAGCACGTGAACGGGGAGCTCCTGGTGGTCGACGACGTGCCCGGCGGATTCGCCCAATGCGTCGTGGAGGCCTTCCACGGGCGGGTGGGAGAGGAGTTCTCCGTGGCGCTGTCCGGCGGGGAGACGGCCCGGCGGTGCTACGAGCGTCTCGCCGCCGACTCCGGCGACGGCGTGGACTGGTGGCTCGTCGACGTCTACTGGGGCGACGAGCGCTGCGTGCCACCCGAACATCCGGACTCCAACGAGCGCCTCGGCCGCCAGGGCCTTCTGGAGAAGGTCGGTGGCGCCCACGCCGTCTACCCGATGCGGTGTGACGACGGGCCGGACCCCTACCAGCTGCGGGTCGGCGAGTTGGGCCGCTTCGACGTCGTCCACCTCGGCCTGGGAGACGACGGCCACACGGCGTCGCTCTTCCCCGGCTCCTCGGCCCTCGATGCCGACCCGGGCCGGCTGGTGGTGATGAACGAGGATCCCAGCGGGCGCAACGCCTACCGGCGGATGACCCTCACGCTGTCCGGCATCGCCCGGGCCCGGCTCGCCCTGTTCACCGTGTCAGGAGCCGGGAAGCAGGAAGCCATGCAACGCATCGCCGACGGCGAGGACCTTCCGGCCGCGCGCGTGCGGGCCGACCGGGTTGTCTGGCTCGTCGATCCGGCGGCCGCGCCCCGGTAGCCTCCTCCCACGGCGACGGCCGGGTCAGGGCGGTCACTACCCGGGCCGACCGGTAGACTGCGGGAGCAGAGGGCGCCACCATCACGGCGCCCGGCCGAAGGGAGCGCTTGGTGAAGATCGGCATCGTGGGCAAGGGCGGGGTGGGCAAGACCACCACATCGGCACTGCTGTGCCAGGTGTACGCCCGTCGAGGCCAGCGCGTGCTGGCCGTCGACACCGACTCCAACCCGAACCTGGCCCTGAGCCTCGGCCTCGACGCCGACGCCGCTGACCGAATCCCGGTCCTCCCCCGGTCGCTGGTCGTGGGCACCGGCAACGGCGCCATCACCCCAGCCGACCTCTTGCGTGACTACGGCGTGCCCACGCCCTCGGAGGTCACCCTCCTCAACGCCATGGCCATCACCCAGGCGGGGGCCGGCTGAACCTGTTCCAGCCACGCTGCCGTGCGCAGCCTCCTGGGAGCAGCCATCGAGGAAGAGGCCGACGTCACCCTGGTCGACATGGAAGCCGGCCTGGAGCACCTGTCCCGCTCCGGCGGCACCCTCGCCTACGCCGACGTGCTCCTGATGATCATGGAACCGTCGAGGAAATCGATCCTGACCGCCGGGCGCACGATCGCCCTGGCCCACGAGCTGGGCATCCCGCTCGTCTACGGCGTGGGGAACAAGGCCCGCATGCCCGAGGACGGGGAGTTCTTCGAGAAGGTCGCGGCCGAGTACAACGTCCCGCTGGCCGGCATCATCCCCCATGACGCCGACGTGGTGGAGTCAGATCGCTCGGGCCGGGTCATGACGGACCAGCAGGGCCTGCCCGTCCGCCAGGCCATCGACGCCATTGTCGCCTTTGTCGACAAGGCGATCGCCGGCGAGGACCCCGGCCAGGCCGAGCGCGAGGCGCTCTTGCGCGAGCGCGAGCGGGTCGACAAGCGCTTGGCCGAGCTGCACGCCGAGTAGGGACCGGCGGCGCCGGGGCGCTCTCCCGACGGGAGCCGCCCCGGCGGCCTAGCCGGACGCCGGCGGCTTGGCGTCGAGTACCTCGACCACGAACCACAAGGGCTCGTCCGGGGCGATGTCGGCACCCTGCCCCTGGGGACCGTAGGCGAGGGCCGACGGGATGCCCAGCAGGCGCGTGCCGCCCACCTTCATGCCCGGGATCCCCTGCGTCCACCCGGGGATCACGCCGCTGAGAGCGAACGAGGCGGGTTGCCCGCGCGAGTAGGAGTTGTCGAAGATCTTCCCCGTCGAACAGGCCACCCCGATGTAGTTCACCGTCACGGTGGATTCCGGGCGGACAACAGCTCCGCTGCCGGGCTTGAGGTCCTCCATGAGGAGCTTCTGGGGTGGCGGGCCGACCTTGACGGGCACCGCGGGCGCCCCGGCGGGAAGTGGGCCGTTCACGGGCACGCACGGCTTGCCGGCGGCCGACGCCGACGCCTTTGTGGCACCCGGGGCGGTGGAGGTGGACGTGGACGTCGCAGTAGCGACGTTGGTCTTCTTCTTGTCACCGCCGCCGATGGTGAGCACGAGGAGTGCGATCAGGGCGAGGCAGACCGCCACCGCCGCCGCCTGGATGATGCGCTTGCGGCGCTGGGCGGCCTTGAGTTCGGCTGCACGGATCCGTTCTGCCCTGGCCCGCTGCACGGCCCGCTGGCGGTTCTTCTGCGACGACACGGCGGGAACGCTAGCAAGCGAAGGCCAACGGACCCGGTCATGCCGGGCCAGGCACAGCCCCTCGACGAGCCCACCGCCGGCCTCGATCCCCAGAGCCGCCTGGCCCTGTGGGAGATCCTCGGTGAGTTGCACGCCGGCGGCCAGACCATCCTCCTCACGACCCACTACATGGAGGAGGCCGACCGGCTGTCCGACCGCCTTGCCATCATGGACCACGGCCGCCTGCTGGCACTCGGGACGCCCGAGGAGTTGAAGCGCTCCGTGGGCGCTGACACCGTGGTGAAGGTGTCGGCCGACGGTGACCTGCCCGCCTTCGCCCGCCACCTCGAGAGCTTCGACGGCGCCTCTGGTGTGCGGTTGATCGACAGCGCCATCCACGTGAGCGTCGAGGGGATCGGCGGTGTCCTGCCCAGGATCATCGACCACGCCGAGGCGGGCGGCTACCGGGTCATCGACTTGTCGGTCGCCGAGCCCACGCTGGAGACCGTCTTCATCAACCTCACCGGGAAGGACCTGCGCGAATGACGGAATCACCGATCGTCGACATGGAGCCCGCCCGGGGCGTGGCTGGCCCGCCGGGTGTCCCGTCGACGGCGGCGACCACCGCCCGGCCGGCCGCCGCCGCCTTCGGCGCCTTGTTGCTCCGCGACCTGGCAGTGCTGCGCAAGAGCGTCCCCGCCTTCGTGCTGCGTACGGTCATGCAGCCGCTGCTCTTCGTCTTCGTCTTCACCTACGTCTTCCCCAAGATCGGCTTGGGTGTCGGCGGTGCCGGTCGCGCCCAGGCCGACTTCTCGAGCCTGCTGGTGCCGGGCGTGGTCGCCATCGCCTGCATCTTCCAGGGCATCCAGGCAGTGGCCCTGCCCCTGGTGCAGGAGAGCGGCTACACCCGCGAAATCGAGGACCGGGTGATGGCGCCCCTGCCAGTCAACGCGGTGGCCCTCCAGAAGGTGGTGTCGGGCGCACTTCAGGGCATGCTCGCCGCCTCGGTGGTGTTCCCCCTCGCCGCCCTCGTCCCAGCCACTCCCGTCGACCTGCACGTGCGTTGGCTCGTGCTGCTCACGGTGACACCGCTGGCGGCCCTCGTGGGTGCCGGCTTCGGCCTCACCATCGGCACCAGGGCCGAGCCCCGTCAGGTGCCGCTGGTGTTCAGCATCATCGTCATCCCGATCACCTTTCTCGGGGCCTCGTACTACCCCTGGGCCAGGCTGTCCCCGATCCCGTGGCTGAAGTGGGCGGTGCTGGTCAATCCCCTCGTGTACATGAGCGAAGCCTTCCGGGCCGCCCTCGTGCCGCAGTACCCGCACATGCCGCTCCTCGCCATCTACGCCGGGCTGATCGGCTTCGCCGCCGCGCTCGGCCTGTGGGGAACCACCGGCTTCCGCAAGCGAGTGCTCGCCTAGGGCATAGGTTGTGCGGGCATGGGACCGGACCTCCTGGCTGCCCCGCTCCCCGACCTGCTGGCGGCGGCCGCAGCCATGCGGGACAGGGCCCATGGGCGGCGGGTCACCTTCTCCCCCAAGGTCTTCATCCCGCTCACGCGCTTGTGCCGCGACCGGTGCGGCTACTGCACGTTCGCCACCGCACCGGCCCGCCTGGAGGCCCCCTACCTCTCGGCCGACGAGGTGCTGGGCATCGCCCGGTGCGGCGCTGCGGTCGGATGCCACGAGGCCTTGTTCACCCTCGGCGAGGCTCCCGAGGACCGCTACCCGGTGGCTGCGGCCTGGCTGGGCGAGCACGGCTACGCCTCCACGGTCGACTACCTGGTGGCCATGTGCGCCCTGGTCCGGGACGAGACCGGCCTTCTGCCCCATGCCAACGCCGGCGCCCTGTCCGCCGCCGACCTGGCCCGGCTCCGGGAGGTCGCCCCCTCCCAGGGGATGATGCTGGAGTCGCTGAACCCCGACCTCGCCTGCCACGCCGGTGCCCCGGACAAGACACCCGGGCGCCGGCTGTCCACCCTGGAGGCAGCCGGCCGGCTGGCCATCCCCTTCACCACGGGCATCCTCTGCGGCATCGGGGAGAGCCGCCGCGACCGCGTCGAGGCGCTGGAGGCCATCGCCGCGTCGGCCCGCCGCCACGGCCACATCCAGGAGGTGATCGTCCAGAACTTCGTGCCCAAGGGGGGCACGGCCATGCACCGGGCGGCTCCCTGCCCGGCCGACGAGCACCTGTGGTCCGTGGCGGCAGCCCGCCTGCTCCTGCCACCCGAGGTCCACGTGCAGGCTCCCCCCAACCTGGCAGACGACTTCGGCGCTCTCCTCGACGCCGGCATCGACGACTGGGGCGGCGTCTCCCCCGTCACTCCCGACCACGTGAACCCTGAGCGCCCCTGGCCCTCTCTCGACCGTCTTCGGGCCGTCACCGAGCGGCGCGGGTTCACCCTCGCCCCCCGGCTGACCGCCTACCCGGAGTTCGTGCTCCAGCCCGGGCGGTGGCTGGCCCCGTCGACCCACACCGCGGTCTTGCGGCGCAGCGACGCGGAGGGACTCGGTCGCGACGACGTGCGCTGGCGCGCCGGCGCCGGCGTCGTGCCTCCCGACGTGGTCGGCCCCCAGCCCCCCGTCGCCCGCATCGTGGGCGGGCGGGTGGCCGAGGTGCTGGCCGGCGTGTGCGCCGGGCAGGAGCCGGGCGTGGACGAGCTGGCCACCCTCTTCTCGGCGCGTGGCCCTGAGGTCGGCGCCGTGGCCGACCTGGCCGACGAGCTGCGCCGGCGGGCGGTGGGCGACACGGTCACGTGGGTGGCGAACCGCAACATCAACTACACCAACGTCTGCACGTTCAAGTGCCGCTTCTGCGCCTTCTCGAAGGGTCCGCTCTCGCTCAACCTGCGCGGCGCCCCGTACCTCCTCGGGCTGGACGAGATCACGCGGCGGGTGACCGAGGCGGAAGAGCGGGGCGCCACCGAGGTATGCCTCCAGGGCGGCATCCACCCGAGCTTCGACGGCGACTACTACCTGCACGTCATCGAGGCGGTGCGGGCGGCGTCGCCGTCCATCCACATCCACGGGTTCACCGCCCTCGAGGTCACCGAGGGCGCACGCCGGTTGGGCGAGCCACTCGAGGACTACCTGCGGCGGCTCATGGACGCCGGCCTGCGCACTTTGCCGGGCACGGCGGCCGAGATCCTCGACGACGAGATCAGGGCCGTACTCTGTGCCGACAAGGTCAACACGCAGGAGTGGCTCGACGCCCACCGCACCGCCCATGCCGTGGGCCTGCGGTCCAACGTCACCATCATGTTCGGCTCGATCGAGCAACCCCTGCACTGGGCCCGCCACCTCGTGCGCACGCGGGACCTCCAGAAGGAGACGGGGGGCTTCACCGAGTTCGTGCCGCTGCCCTTCGTGCACATGGCGGCGCCCATCTACCTCCAGGGCCGCAGCCGGCAGGGGCCCACGTTCCGCGAGGCCTTGCTCATGCACGCCGTCGGGCGTATCGCCTACCACGGCTGGATCCCGAACATCCAGGTCTCGTGGGTGAAGATGGGGGTGGCCGGCGCCCGCCAGGCGCTGAGGGCCGGGGCCAACGATCTCGGCGGCACCTTGATGGACGAGAACATCTCCCGCGCCGCCGGGGCCGACCACGGCCAGGCCATGGACGAAGCAGCCTTCCGGGCCCTGGTGGCGCCCCTCGGCCGCCCCCTCGAGCAGCGCACGACGCTTTACGCGCCGGTTCCATTGCCGGCCTGAGGAGCGCACCGCTCGCCGGCACCCCCGCTCGCGGCGAGTAGACCGTTGCGGACATGAGCGAACGCCTCCCCCGCTACCGCACCGGTGACGCCGAGCTCGACCGGCGCATCACCGAGCTTCTCGACGTTGCCGGCGCCGGCGCCAACCGGGACCAGCTGTTCCAGATCCTCGTGAGCGGCGTGGGTCTGGCCGCTGACGACGTGGAGCGCCTCGACCTGAAGATCACCAACGCCGCCCTCCGCGAGCTCCGGGGAGCCTTCCGCGTCTTTGCTCCCTACCGGTCCGTGCGCAAAGTCACGATGTTCGGCTCGGCCCGCACGCTGCCCGACGACCCGCTCTACGCCCAGGCTCGTGCCACCGCCGCCCTGGTGGCGGGGGCCGGGTGGATGGTGGTCACCGGCGCCGGCCCCGGGATCATGGCGGCCGGGATGGAAGGCGCCGGCCGGGACCAGTCGATGGGCATCAACATCCGGCTCCCCTTCGAGCAGGGCGCGAACGAGTTCATCGCCGGCGACCCGAAGCTGGTGGAGATGAAGTACTTCTTCACCCGCAAGCTGATGCTGCTCAAGGAGTCGGACGGGTTCGTGGTGCTGCCGGGCGGCTATGGCACGCTCGACGAGGCCCTGGAGTTGCTCACCCTCATGCAGACGGGCAAGGCCGACCCCGCGCCCGTCGTCCTTCTCGACGGCCCGGGTGGCTCCTACTGGAACGCCTTCGAGCGTTTCATGCGCGAGGAGGTACTGGCCCGCGGCCTGGTGTCCCCCGAGGACAGGGTGCTCTACCGGATCACCGACGACCCCCGCGAGGCCACCGACGAGATCCTCGGCTTCTACCGCAATTACCACTCCCGCAGGGTTGTGGGCCACCAGCTCGTCGTCCGGCTCCAGGCCCAACCGACAGGGAGGGAGCTGGCCGAGCTGGGCGAGGAGTTCGCCGACATCTGCGTGAACGGGTCGATCGAGGCCACCGACCCGCTGGCGGCCGAGGTGGCCGACGGCGACCACCTCGAGCTGCCCCGCATCGTCCTCGACTTCGACCACATCAGCCTCGGCCGGCTCCGGTCGATGATCGACCGCCTCAACCGTCTCTCAAGCGCCCCGCCACTTCGGTCGATGATTGCCGAGTGACACGTGAACCGCTCGGGAAGGGCGCCCGCACCAGCCCTGTGGCAGGGGCCACCGGTGAGGCAGAAGTCGGGCGGTCGGTCGCCTACCGGCTGATAGCGGCAGGCGGACGATTCCGGTGGATCGACAACCGCAGCGAGGTCGCCAGCGCCGCGTGGCGCGACCACTGCTGGGACGTCCGGCGAGGTGCCGACGACCGGGTGATCCTGTCCCTGGTAGGAGGACAGGTCGGCGGGCGCACCCGGATCGCCCTGGTGGACCACCTCACCAGGCGAGCGGCGACGTTCGCGGCGGCCGAGCCGATGTCACGGACGTACATCGGCGTGGTCCGGGACAGCTCGGACGGCCTCTTGATGGTGATCCGGGCCGACGGTCCCACCGGCCTGCACGTCATCAGCCCGGTAGGAGAGTTGCTGGCGCTCTCGAGCCGGCGCCGTCCCCCCGAGAGCCACGGGTGCGACATCCTCGTCACGGCGGCCGGCGCCGCGGACGGCGGGACGATGGTGTTCGGCGTCACCCTGGCCCTCGAACTGCTCCGCGCCGGAGGCCTGCGCAGGGTCGCTTAGGTTAGGCGGGCGAGCACCCCGGCAAGAGTGCGTCGTGGGTCACGGGCCGTCCTGCTCGTCGATACGCCCGTGCCCGCCTTCCTCGGCCGCGGTTGTGGTCAACCGGTCCTGGGCGAGGCGCAACGCCGCCACTGCCGTGACCGTGATGCGGTTCGGTCGCAGCGAGTTGGCGGTCTGGAGCCGAGACAGTGCCCGGCGGACGGCGATCGGCCCCGCAGAGGTCCGGCCCGCCATGGCGACCAGGTCCTCGGCCGCCCGCTCGACGCTGATCTTGGACTGGAGGGCCAACACCAGGGCCCTGGCGCGAAGCCTGTGATCGAGCGGTGGATGGTTGCCGGCCCGGTCGTCGCTGTTGAGTAGAACCCTGACACCTCCGCTCATGGTTTCGGCGTGGTGTCACCGGGGACCCGGGTGACTGGCTCGGTACCTGCCTCGGAGGTACCACCGGGCCTCGACAGTAGCGCGTAAGGAGGCATCACGCCGTCCTGCTCCCGCCTGCCCCCACCTGCCCCAGGCTGCCCACGCCCTGGCGAGCACCGTCCCGGTCGGTCCTCGGGCCTCGGACCGGTGCCGCGAACGGGCTCAGCCCGGGTCGGCGTCGGCGAGGAGACCGATGGCCTTGTCGACCGCTCGACGGGCACGGGTGAGGCGGCGCTCGTCCGCCACCGGCGCCGGGTCATCGAGCTCCACCGCCGAGCGCAGGCGCTCCAGGGCCAGATCGGCCAGGTCGTCGGCGACCGCCTGGAGTCTGCCGCGGAGCTCGTCGAGGTCGGCGCCCATGCAGCCGCAAGTCTCGCGCCGCGGACAGCCGGGAGGTTCCTCGCGGAGCGGTTAGTGTCGGCTCGATGGCGCCCCTCCTGGCCCTCTCTGGCTACGTGGACGCGGAGCGGGACCGCATCCTCGCCACCTTGTTCGAGTGGCTTCGCATCCCGTCGATCTCGGCCCACCCCGACCGCGCGGCCGACGTCCGGCGCTCGGCCGAGTTCACCGCCGCCCTCCTCCGGGAGGCCGGCTTGGAGCACGTGGAGCTGCTGGAGACCAAGGGCGCCCCGTCGGTGTACGGCGACTGGCTGCATGCGGGCCCGGATGCCCTCA
>Ga0307504_10000038_pt1 | contig 28533 bp, 57 predicted proteins | sample 19_S_MG_FD_194516 | JGI IMG/M metagenome (GOLD analysis project Ga0307504, IMG submission 194516) | Soil microbial communities from Populus trichocarpa stands in riparian zone in the Pacific Northwest, United States - 19_S | ecosystem: Environmental > Terrestrial > Soil > Riparian zone > Trees... | reverse complement strand
CCTGTAGCGGTGCGCCTCCCATCGTCCCGTTGATGTTCCCGCTGACGGGCATCGTCATCGGATCGGACGGACGAACGAGTTCCAGACAGCGATGGCTTCCTCACGCAGGGTCATCTCACCAAGTTCCATGTCGTCCTGTGTGCCACCAAAGCAGGTGCATCGCTTCTCCTGATGAGCCAACCCGCCCATCACAGAGCGCAGGCCACACTCCCGGTGTTGGGCACCGATCTCAGCCTCACCCTTGGCGTTCATGCTCGGCATCATCTGACCCTGGTCGCCGTCCTTGATGGCCTCGTGGCACCACCAGCACTCAGTTCCGACAGGCGTCGGAACTTGCATGTCGTAGTTCCACTCGTGCGGGATCACGTCCCGACCAAGGTCGTCCGTCTTGTAGCAGATGCCGGAAGGCCACGGCTCTCCGAACCACCCCCACGTCTTCCTTCGAACCTCAAGGGGAATGTCGTCGTACATCATCGTCGTCCTTTGTGAGACATGGACCCGCTGTTGGCCAGGTTCTCGGAGCGGGTTGCTGCGATCAAGTGATCGGGTCGAACGCAACGGCGGTGGCGACACGTGATTCCACCGGGGCAACTCTTGTCCTTGTTGTGGCAGTCGTGGTCCACGTCGTCAGGTGCGGGACCGTTGATCTGCTCGTAGGCCCAGCGATGCGCGTAGACCTTGCGTCGTGTGCCATCGACGGTACTGCCGATACGGAATGTTCCGTAGCCATACTTGTCCACGTAGCCCAGCCACAGCCAGCAGCCGTCAGATTTTTGGACGAGTGCCCAGAATCGTTCGGCTGCTGGCCGAGGCATCGGTCCACGTGTACCGAGCCGCATCGCTACTTCGGCTCCGTGTAGGTGCAGGTGGGCCAGCCGTTGTGTTCGCCGAGGACGCCGTGCTGCGCGATGCATGCCTTGCGCACGTCGTCCTTGTGGTTGCTCTCGTTCACGTTGTAGACCGTGATCCCGGCCACCAGCGCAGCGAACATCACCGCTAGTGGCCAGGACGCACGACCCAGCAGGTCTTCGAGCACCTACCGCTCCACGTCTTTCTTGTCGCCGCCGCAGTTGCCGCACTTGCTGCCGTGCTGGGCGGTGGCGCAGTTGTCGCAGATCCAACTCATGATGGTTTCCTTCCCGTGCACTTGTAGTCCAGGCCGTAGATGACACCTTCGGGACCGTTGCGTCGTTCGTCGTAGCCGATCACTGGCAGGATGGTTTGGTCGCAATGCGTGACCTTTGTCGGGTACCAGTGATTGCACTCTGGGCAGCGCCAACCCGGCTTGGGTGGTCGTGTCCGTGGGTGCTTATCGCGCCACGCGAAATATCCCATCGTGGCCCACACGAGCAGAACGATGCTGCCCCAGAAGAGGAGCGCTTTGGTCTCCCCAGTCACCGGTTGTTGTACATGCTGGTCGTCGCGGTGAACTCGCCCTTCCACGACCAGTTGTCACGCACGTACTGGTCGAACTCACGCATGGACAGTTCCACCTCGTCGAAGATCGACCACTCCAGCGAGGTCAGGGCGCGGTCGTAGTCGTCCGTGTGGTCCTCCGGCACCGGGAGGGACACGATGATGCGCTCAACCTTGCCCTTCTTGATGCGCTCGATGTGCTCCTCCAGGAGTTCAATGGAGCGGACCTTGTAGCCCTCCAATGCCTCCTCGAAGATCGCACGGTGGGCGTCGCGGTTGGCGGTGAGGGTCTCCACCAACTTGTCCTTCTGCACCACCACGGTGTCGAAGGAGGCGCGACTGACGGGAGTGTCGAGGTCTGGCATTTGGATCTCCTTGGGAGGTCGAGGTCGGGTCATTGCAGGTGTCCTGGTTCCCACCGTTCGGCAGTGCGCAGGATGTCAGCCGCTGCGAGCGGCCCTTGTGCCTTCTTGAGGACCATCAGTACGTCTTGGATCTCAGGTGCGGCGCGGAGTTCGGCGTCCTCCTCGGGACTCACCTTCCGCACCGAGCCGTCACCCTGGAAGATACCGATGTTGTGGCACTTCCAGCAGATCGACACGTTCCCTTCTTCGGGGACGTGGTAGTCGTTGCCGGTCGGTGCGTGCGAGTCGTTCTCACGCCCGCAGTAGGGACATGTGGTCGAACCCGACATGATCCGGCTCCTCCTCGATGGTGAACGGCTTGTACTCGATGGGGTGCTTGCGTCGCATGTGCGCCCGCAGGTTCCCGTAGTCCTCGTAGTAGACCGAGAACTGGTGCTTGCAGTGCTTGCACTGCCAGATCGACCGCGAGTATGACTCACTCTTGATCTTCTTGGCGTGGTCCTCGATCTTCTGGATCTTTGCCATCGCTATCCTCCCTTCTTCACATAGGGCAGGCGCAGGTACGTCTGCTTGAACTTCACGGCTTGTTGGTAGAAACCCTTTTCCACGAGGCCGACTTCGGTCATGACGCGGAGGAGTTTTTCGTAGTCCGACCACGACATTTCCTTTTCGAAATACAAGTGGAAATGGCCGGGTGTCGAACTTGGCACGGCGTGCATCGGGAAGTCGATGTCGATGGCTGGTGCGTGGTTGCCGTTCGGGAGCAGTGAGGAGATCAGGTTCGGCTCAGGCGGCTCGGCGTTGACACCCGTGTAGCCCTTGTCCCAGCGACGCTTGAGTGTCTCCTCGTCGTACGGCTTCACCACGCCGTCGTATCCGGAGCCGTCGTCCTTGAGGTTCTCTTTCCAGTGAACCGTGCGTCCGATCAGACGAACAGCGTTGGCGTAGATGATGTCGTAGTTCAACCCAGGCTCCGTGACAGTGGTGGATGTCCGATGTGCCAGCAGTCGTGGATCTCGCATCGGTAGGAGGAGATCACGCCACCGGCTCGCTTACGTGTGCGCTGTGCGGCACGGTTCGCTTCGTACTCAGAGGCGTAGCGAACCTTGTACTCGCACCCTAAGTCCGATGCTCTTGGCATGACTGAGGTGCCTTGATGAGAGAGCGGTCCTCGTTCCACAGGACCAGGACATCCTTGCCGCACTCCTTGCAGGGCCGGAAGACACAGGTGATCACGTCGTCACTCATCGCTGTCCTTAGAGGTTGCGAGGCGCAGTTCTTCGCCTGCCTTATCCATCACAGCCAGGAACTCCGTGATCCGTTCCGGTGTCAGACCCTCGTCCTTGAGCATCTGAATGAGATCGGCACGCATCTTCACCCGCGCCTTTGCCATCGCCTGCGCCACCTCGGGTGTCATTTGATCGTGTAGTCCTTCTCGGTCACACCGATCTCCGGGTTGCCACGCAGGTGAGCGGAGACCCAGTACCGACCCTTGTACTTACCGAAGAGGCCAGCACCCTTGGAGTAGTCAGCGAAGTGACCGCGCACGATGTGCAGGCTGGGCTCGCCGCCACCTCCACCGTGACCACCTCCACCGCCGTGACCTGTGCCACCTCCGCTGTTGCCGTTGCCGCCACGCACCGACTCGATGGCGTCGATTTTGAGCACGTAGTAGCGGGAGGTCGGCGGGTTCTTCTTGTACTTCTTGCGTTGGTTCTTCGTCAGCGGAGCAGCAGGAGCCTGCCGGAGCATCGACGCGTTCTTCACGTGCATGAACGAGATCGCCATCAGCACCGGGTTGATGAGCAGCGGCTGGAGCATGTTCGCCATGCGAGGGTCAGCCGCGTTGATGACGTAGATGAAGTCACCATTGGCGTCCTTCGCCAAGGAGCCATCCTCAGCCACACCCAGGACGTAGTGCCCGTACGGTCCGAACATCTTGCCGTTGTGCAGTTCGGAGTACGGCTCCAGGTGGAGCAGCCACTTGCACCGGTCGATGGTGTCGTCGCCGTACTGCGTCACGAGAGCAGCGGTCAGCGTCTGTGGGAGTTTCTCCCACTCGGTCAGGTTCATCTCGACGCCGCGTACCTTCACGCCCACCCGCTGGATCTCCTTGATCCCTGGCGTGCGGAACTCGAACCACATTTCCTCGAACGGAGGAGACACGAACGGGTAGTGCTTCTCGTAACTCCACGGGATCGTCAGGTGGTCACCCAGCGAGTAGTTCTCAGGGAGGAACTCGAAGTAGTAGTCGGCCACGTTGTCGACCAGGATGATCTCGCCCGACTCCAGTGTCGGCGCTCCCTTGTCCACGTTGTTCGCGTCGACGGGGTGCTTCACCTGGAGCAGGTCAAAGAGACGGCCAGCCATTTCACACCTCCGTTTGCAGACGCGCGGCGAAGTAGCCGAGCGGGATGGGGTACTGCTGCTCGTATTTGTTCTTGAGTTCGGCCTTGATCAGACCCTTCTCGTTCAGGTCGTCGGGGTCGACCTCGTGCAGGTCAGGGTTCAACCAGATGGCATCCCCGGACTGCGCCATGTAGATGGCGACCCACTCAGCCTTGGGGATCTCACGGTCCACGACGTACCAGTTGTCAGCGGAGCCGTCGTCGTCGTCCAGGGCCTCGTACCAGAACTTGCTGATGCCTTGTTCGAACGCCCACTCGCTCCACTTCTTCACATCCTCGTCGGGAACGTCCACGACGAACAGGATCTGGCTCTTCTGCGCACGGATGTCGAGTGCATCGTTGAGCGATTGCCACGCCTGCTTCGGTGTTGGGTCGCTGGTCAGCCACACCACGTCGGGTCCGACGTGCTCGCCGTACTTCACATCAGGCAGGTGATCCAGCGGCTCCCAGCCCACGACAACCGAGACGGTCATCTGGTCGTCCTGCGGACCCATCGCTTCCAGTTCCTCGCGGGTAACACGTGTGAACATCTCCTGCTTCTCCTCGATGGTCTTGAGGAGAGGACCAGGAACCATCATCGGGATGCGTTTGTAAGGCTTGCCGCGCTCCCGCTTAGGCCAGACCAGGACGTGCTCTGTGTCGTAGTCCGGGTCGTTGGGGTCAGGCTCGAACATGTCGGGTGTGCCGATGTTGCTCTCGACGGTCTTGAGGAAACCGTCAGCCATGATCTTGGGGAAGTGGCCGATGCAGGTGAGGTGGTACAGCCGTGCCATGTCTTACTCCTGCTCTCCGATGACTTCGCGGAGTCTGGAGGCGACCCAAGTCGCCTGAGTGATGGGCGTCGGTGGCCCAGTGCGGGCCTTCCTGAACTGCTGGTGGAGATTCATCATCCCCATGCGGTTCACGAACATGATTGCTGGTGACGCGGCGTAAGCAGCAGCCGCGTCGGGGTTGTGCGTGATCTGGCCCTGAATCGAACGGTCGGCCAAACGCTCGTACTGGTCAGCGACGATCAAGTCTTTGCACTTGTCGCACGCTGCCCAGTCACCAAGCGCAACGCCAATGTCATTCTCAGGGTTCGGTGTGACAGTCCCCGAGTCAACGAAGTTCTCGCAACCGAAATCCCACGTCGGGTGTGGGTCCAGGCAGAAGTCGCAGACCAGGATCACGTCCTGCTCTTCCGGCTCCATGACTGGAACCGGCTCGTGATCACTGCCACCCCAGCCGTGCTGGTAGATGGTGGTCTTCCCGTCACCAGAGACCCTGCGGTTGAGCCGCCTGTGGCAGACCGCGCACATGCGACGGTGAATCCACGGTGTGCCGTCGTTGCTGAACGACGACTGCGGCTCCTCCATCAGGTACCGAAGTCCTGGTCCGACTGACCGATCTCCTGGATGCGGGACTCCAGGCAGGAAGCCAGCATCACGAGGTCCATCTTGGTCTGCTCCAGCCACGACGCGCTCTTGCCAGGACCGAACGTGTCCCACGTGCCACCGCGCTGGAAGTGCGCGATGAGATCCTCAACTCGGTCGTGTGCCAGACGTGCGGCAGCCTGCGTGTTGTCGTCGTTCAGGTTGGACATCAGTTCGCCTTCGCTAGTTCCTGACGCTTGCGCGCCTTACGGGCACGGTCACGCTCGCGCTCACGCTCGCGCTGTTCCTCCGTCATACCAGCACGTGTGGTCAGGTCCACCTTCACGTTGGTGCCTGGAGCAACGTCGTTGGCGCTAGCCGCTGCGATGGCAGCGTCGTGAGCCTCCTGACCCGCCGACTGCACGCCGGGGATCTGGTGGACACGGGTGAGGTGCATGCTCACGCCCTGCTCGGACGTGAAGGAGCGAGGGCAGCCCTTCACCTTGCAGGGAAAGTCACCTGCCGGGGTGGGCTTCGGACCTCCCTTCCCCTTCGGCTTGGTCGGCATCTTCACGGCAGCGGGAGCATCAGGGCGACGACCGACACGGAAGTACATGTCGAGCACGAGGTTGATCTGTGCGTAGTGATGGTCGCAGAAATCAGCGACCATCTGATTGCGCTCGATGCCAAACTGCACACCGAAGTGGGTAGCGCTCTCCTCCGTGCCTACGCCGAAGCAGGCGTCGCACAGGGTCTGGATCTTCTGCATGTCTTCTCCTAGTTGGTGGGCACGCCGCCCTCGGCCAGCACGTACTGGCGAGCGCGAGCGATACCTCGTGGGGTGAGGCGTCGGCCTCGGGGTGTGCGGTCAACGAGACCGTTCTCGATTAGGAACCGCTCCAGTCGAGCGATGCCCTGCTTGTTCTCACGCAGGAGCGACATCATCGACGCCTCACCTGCGGTGTACGACCACGTGCCGTCGTGCTCCTCACGACCAAAGAACTGGTACATGGCCTTGAGGTACGCCTTGTGCTGACGGGTCGTACCGTCCGGCTCGATCTCCTTGAAGGCGTACAAGGACTCGGGAGTGCACCACTCACCGGTTGCTGCCTGCACGTCACGCACAGCGATCACCAACTCGCGGGCGATACGTGGTGTGCCTCGGCAGGCTTTGGCGATGGCGACCATCGTCTTGGGCTGGACCTGAGTGTCGAAGAAGTCAGCGAAGTTCTTCGTGATCTTCACGAGTTCAGCCAGCGAATAGGGCTGGAAGAAAGGCTTGATCTCAAAGCGGTCAACGATGGTCTCGGGCAGTTTGTCAGCGTCGGTGGTGGCACCGATGACGGTGAACTCGCACAGTTTGTGCACGCCACCTTCCAGGTACAGCACCCGCTCCTCCAGGATGTGCAGGAGGTTCTCGGCTGCGGCTGGTCCGTGGTCGGCCAACTTGTGGATCTCGTCGATGAACAGGAAGTCACCGTCGTTGCACTGCATGGCTGCGTCGTACAGCGCGGTCTTGCTGAACGGCGGGACCAGCATCGTCAGCCGACCGCCGAGTTCCTTAGCGATCAGACGAGCGAGAGTGGTCTTACCGACACCAGGCATACCGCTGGCGAGCAGCACGTGAGGCAGGGTGCCCCAGCGCTGGATGGTGCTGTTGATGTGGATCATCAACTGAGCCTTCATTGGCTCCTGTCCGACGTAGGACTCCCAGTCCTTCACGTAGTCGGGTGCGACGTTGGCGGCGTTGATGAACGGCATGTCCCGCTCGCCCTGCTGCACAGTGACGTTGACCGTCACGTTGGGCTGAGCGTCTTCGGTCATGGGGTTGAGCAGAAACGCTGGCACTACATCCATAAGCGTGGCCTCTCGCTGGGCCTGATCAAAAAATGACGGTGGAGTGGCTGAGTCTATCCGAACATTGGTTCAGTTTGCTAGGGGAATGATCTCCTCGGGACGCAGAACGCACATGTAGTCGTCGCCGTCCCAGACCACATGGGGCCACCCGTCCACGTCCCACGGCGGGGACGGGACGAGTGTGCCAACCACGTCAGGATCACCTACGAACTGAACTCGATTACTCGGTGATGTCACCGGGCTTGTTGTACGGAAAAAACTGCGAGCCGGGGTGTCGTGTCTCGGCATACTTCATGGCCTCACTGACATCAGGGAACGGCCCGATGCACCGAGGAGAACTGCCGCCCGTCCAGATGCACGCCTCGCCCGTGAACCATCCAGGCATCGTCGTGCCCCGGATGGTCAGGGTCTGCGTTTCACGTTCCGGGTACAGCGGGTGCGCCACCTTGACGCTGATCTCGTGTACCCGAGTCGGGCTCTTGTGGCAGGTGAGTTCCTGGTGGAAGCCGATGACGCTTCCGTTCTTGGCGATGGTCACGGCCTCCTGGCAGTGCGCGCACCGCAGGTCGTCGGTCACGACATCATCCTCACTCTCTGGATCTCAGCGATCCGCTCGTACACCCGCTTGTAGACGGATGACATGCGCTCGAACTCCTGAGCCCGTGCTTCCAGTGCCGGGTCCTTCGCCTTGGTCGCTGCGATGCACTCCAGTTCGGAGAGCGCGTGCTCGTCAGCGGACCCAGGGATGTGATCGGTGTGGAAGTGGTGAGCCTCGTGCATGGCCATCGCAGTGACGTACGCCGTTGTGAGGTCGTCGGGGATACCGACAGCGTGGTCAACGATCAGGTCGTAGCAGATTTCGATGCGCTTGAACTGTGAGTAGGAGCAAGCCGGAGACAGGAAGTCCGTGTAGATGTTCTTCTCGTCGTAGATGCCGATCTCGATCTGCTTCTGGATGAAGGAGTGCTCCATCGCAGTGCGGATGTAAGCGGCACGGTCTACGAAGTCGATTTCCACATCGACGGGCAGGTGGTCTCGAAAAATGCTCTCTACTTCTGGCTGGCTAAGCATGATTTCCCATCACGTAGTGGAACGGGTTGCTGTCAGCGTCGATTTCACCCTCGATGCTGGACTCTGGATGGCCGTCTGAATCGAGGGTGATGATCCCGCTGCGACGGAACGGCGGAACCTCCTCGTTGTCCTGGGCGAACCAGCAGATCGACAGGTGCAGTGCGCCCGATTCGATAGCCGCCGCCAACTCCTCAGGGTTGTCAGCGTCGATGTCAGGCGGTACTTCGTCGCCAGAGTAGGCACGACCAGGAGCAAGCATCGCAGTGAAGAACCACGTGGCTTGCATGTCCTGCGCCTCGCGCGCCAGGCGCTCGGCGTACTGGTGAGCGGTCTCGTCATCGTCTGGGTGGAAGTGACGCTGCTCGGTGGGGTTGTGCAGTGTGGAGAAGGCGTGGAAGCCATGCTCCGAATCGGTCTGTTCCTTGCTGCGCTGAACGTGCGCGTCTACGAACCCGTTGAAGTGGTTCTTGCCTGTGGTCAGGTGCGCATGCTCGCTGGTGTAGGTGATGCGATCCAGCGCAGAGGTGTCACGGAAGAAATCCTCGGGCTTGATGTCCGCGAACGCCTTAGCGATCTCGTCATCATTCATACGGCCTCCTTGGGCCTAGCGTGACCCGACCCCTGCCTCAGTGAAGGAGGCAGGGGTCGGAAGCACGTTACTTGCGGCGGTCGAACAGCGGTGCGCCGGTCAGGGCGACGGGGAACGTCTCCGTCGTACCGTCCGCGTGGAGCACCTCGATGCCGTCGTTGGAGACGAGCACCGCGTGCACCTTGGGTGCGCGGGTCCGGGGAGTCGCTGCCTCCTTCGGAGCCGCAGCACGGCGGGTCCGGGTGGTCGTGGCACCGTCCTTCGGCTTGTTCTTGCTGCCCGGAGGACGACCGCGACGCTTCGGGGCTGCCTGCCCGTTGGACGCTGCGAGGTCTACCTTCGCAGCGGTGTCGGTTGCTGTGGTCATATTTACACCCCCTTCCGCTTCTTGTTCTCTCGTGCCTCTTCGGCCTTGGTGATGTGATACCGCGCTCGTTCACCAAGTACCCGGTGAATGTACAGAAGAAGTGGCGTTTCGCCAGCCGCCTCCTCGATCAACGCCGCTTCCTCAGCCGTGAACCGGATGCGCAGGCGCACGCTTCCGTCTGGTTCACGCTTGAAGAAATGAGGGCTGAGACGAGGGACTTCCTCTTCTGCTGCCACGGTCACTTTCCACCACTTCCGAGGCTCTTCGGCTTCTTCACCCGGCTGAACAGGGAGAGCGCCTGGGTCTTGTAGATCTGGATTTCGGTGTCCGCTCGGTCCAGGTTGTGGTCGAGCAGGGACGAGTACTCGCTGTGCTTGGCGAGAAGTGTTGCAGCCTTCGCCACGTACTCGTCGTAGGTGGCCTCGGTGATCGTGCGCGTCGGGTTCGCCAGGATCTTGTTGAGTTCCACCATCTGTGCCCGGATTTCGTCCATCGTTTCCGTGACGAAAGCCTCAGCCAGCATTTCGCGCTGCTCCACGATGTCCAGCAGCGGGATCGTGTGCATGTGCGACCCGATCTCCTTCACGAACGCCATGAGGTCACGGAGTTCGTCGATGTGCTTCTGCTGCACGAAGTAGAGACCGCCGCTGTTGCCCTTGATGCTGATGCCACCGAGCAGGTCAACGATGTACTCGCGGACGAACGTGCGGACGGCGTGGCTGTCCAGGTGCGTGCGCCAGTGATCGAAACGGGCGCGCAACTTGCTGCCATCGGGGCCGATCTTCTCATCGACCCAAGCCTGCTCCTCCGGGGTGAGGGTTACACCACCGATGACAGCCTGCTGCTCGACGTAGATGCTGTCGTCAACGATGGAGCCGTCCTTCTGACGCTTGCCCCGGTCGTACATCAACTTCCAGATCGTCTCGTGCTCGACACGACGACGCTGACCGGTCTTGAAGATGGCTCGCTCGAACACGATGTGACGGTGGGACTCGGACATGTCCTGACCGACCGGGCGCACGAGCAGGCTGTGCTGCTCACCAGCGGCGTCACGGTCGAACTTCACCGCGATCTCGTTGGCTGCCTTCTTGAAGGCGTCGATGGGACGGAGCCGCTTACGCATCGTGTCGGTGCGCAGGTTGTGCGTGGTGAGTAGGTCCTTCGCAGCATCGAGTTCGATGTCCTGCTCGCTGATGGTGAAGGAGACGATCTGTCCGAGGAAGTACTCGTCGGGCAGAGCCGCCGCTGCGCTTGCGTAGTCGGTGACGGATGCTGTCATGTTGTGGCCTCCTAGAGCCTAGTTGTGACGCCTGTCCATATTACTGGTCGGGCGGTGTCCATGTGGTGAGAAGCGTGCCTGGAACCCAGACATGTGCGTACTGCTCTTGTACTTCGTCTTCCAAGACCATCACCTGATGAGTGAGGTCGTCTACCCGATCCTGGATGTCCGACCGCTTGATGTTGAGCGACCGGAACCGGGCTTCGATACGTGCGACAGAAGCAGGGTTGGGCCGAAAACGCCCCGGTGCTGTCTCGATAACGTCATCCCACGTGATGTCGCCTTCGGCGAAGTCGATGATCCGTTGGATTTCTTCACGAGGTACAGACCGGGGACGCTTCGGCTTCCTCACTTCGCTGTGCCTGCCTTCACCTTGCCGGTGCCGCAGTCAGCCTCGACTCCGGCCTGGGTGGCGAACTTCTCGCAGGCCGTTACGTTGGCCTGCTCCTGCTGGTGCTTGATGACACCGCAGATGGTGGAGACCGTGACGATCCCGAGGATCAGGGTCACGATCCCGATGGTGATGTACTTGATGGCGCGAGGCACAGCGATCTCCTCACCCGACATCTTGTCGACCTCAGCCTTGAGCAGGTCGTATTTGGCTAGGCGTCGGTTTTCACGAGCCAGCCGTCGCTCCCACTTAGCCATCGGATTCTCCGGCATCAGGGAGCCTTCGCGTCCCAGTCGTCCAGAGCGATCTCCAAGCCGTCGATGGCCGTGAAGATCGACGGTCCACCCACCTGCTTGGAAACGACGACAGTTCGTGCCGCCTTCACGATGGGATGCACGTCCCGCTTCTCAGCATGCTTGCGGCGCTGGTTCACCTGTCCCAGGAGGAAGGTGACGTACAGCAGCGCAAGCGCCGGAAGGATCTCGAAGAAGGCGCGTGCCATTACTTAGGACTCGCCTGCGGCTGCGGTGCACCGTAGATGAAGGTCGGCTGGTACGGGTTGCAACCAGCCTGGATGCACTCGTGCTTGTTGTAGTTGTCTACGCCACCGTAACCACGGATCTCAGCAGCCTTCTTGGCAGCCTCAGCCTGAGCCACAGCAACCTGAGCCTTGGCAGTGGCGAGGTCAGCAAGCGCCTTAGCCTGCTGTGCCTGGGCCTGAGCGATGTTGTTCTGCGTGTCGGCGATACTCTGCTTGAGAGCCTCGTTGGTCACGTCAGGCTTCTGCACCTGTGCGGAGAAGTTGTCGAAGTAGTCGCCCTGGATCTTCTGCTGTACCAGGGTCGGCAGGTCCTTGTTGATCGCATCCTGGAGCGCGACGCGGATCTCCGGCTTGTTGTAGAGGTCGCGCCAGTGGTAGTTGGCGACCTCACGGTCCAGCGTGGTCTCGATGGTCTGTCCGATGTAGAAGTCGAGCATGTTCTTCCAGCCCTTGGACGTGCTGTCGCCGTCCATGAACGCCTTGTACTTGATGCCGACCTTCTCGTGGAAGGCACGGATCGACTTCTCGTCCGTCTTGAGTTGGAACGTGACGCTGATCTTCGTGCTCATCTCCACGCTGTCGCTGGACACCGAGTTGATGGCCTGACGCTCAGCACCAGGACCACCCGTGGCGTCGTAGGTGCGCTGGCCGATGGGGTAGAAGTAGATCTTGTCGCCGGGGCCGAACCACTTCTTGCTGGCAGGCTCCACGAGGCCCTTGAAGCCGACGCCTGCGAACGGACCACCGTCGTAGTGCAGACCGATCTGGTCAGCGGCGGTCTTCTCGTAGCCACAGGCTGAGGTGCCGAACAGCAGGGCCAGCAGGCCCAGAGCAGTGAGGATCTTGCGAGAGTTTTTGCGCATGTGCTTGGCCTCCAAGGGGCCTAGGAAATGACGGGTGAGTTGTTGGGGCTAGTCGAACATTTGATCAGGAAACAGGTGGGAACTCGTTGTACTGGATGTCTTGCGTGTGAGCGGCGAGAAACTCCACCCACTCCTGATCGGTGAGGAAGATGAACTCCCGGTCGAACGGCTCGTCGTACGAACCGCCCGTGAACACGTGCAGCCGTTGCAGGATGTCAGGGCGTTCGGCTGTCACTTTGAGAACGTTGTGCTGGTGTCGGACGGCGATGAAGATGCCGTCCTGAGTTGCGACGAACATCTATTTACTCCAGTCCGAGGTGCCGACGCAGTTCGCTCGGCATGTCCTTCATGATTTCCGTGGCGACCTTGCGAGCGTCCTCACCCTCCGGGTGGTTCTTTTCCATGACCTCAGTGATGGCCTCGATGTACTGCGCCTCAGTCCACAGTTCGTCGTGACCCTGCTTCATGACGCCCATCATCCCGTCCAGGATGACCATCGACTTGCCCACCGTGTCGCGCAGGTGGTTCCAGCGACGGTCGATGCCCAGCAGGCACCGCATCGCGTGCACCAGCGTCGAGTCGATCTCGGTGTTGAGGATCGCCTCGGTGCTGTTGCGCTCACGGTGGATCGACATGGCCTGCCCGGTGCGGTCCACCAGCGTGACCTGACGCCCCTCGATCCGGTCCGGGTGCAGGTTGGGTGGCAGCAGCGCCCACAGAGCCTTGTGAGCGCGACGGTCGCCGCGCAGGGACTCGTTGAGATACGTCGGGTACTGCCACGACTCGTTGGCGACGACGAGAGCCACAGCCTCGTGCTTGAGTTCGCCAGTCGAAGCGAGGTGGAGCAGCGTCTGCACCGGGTGACCGGGCAGTTCGTCGATGAGGTTCAGCATTTCCTCGCCGTCCTCAGCGAGCGACACCGCCCACGCCTTCGGGCACTGGTCCCAGCCGAGAGCGTCGATGTCGTTCTCCAGCAGGCGCAGCATCCGCTCGCGCTCGATGATCAGGCGGGCTTGGAGTTCCTTCGCCTCCTGGCGCTTGGCCTCAGCCTCCTCGCCCTGCTTGATCACCTTGTCCTTCATGGACTTGCCCAGGTCGCCAGCGAGAGCCTTGAACGCGGCCAGTTTGTCGGCGTCAGTCACTGATGCTCGCCTCTTCCTCGATCTTGAACGGCTCGGCCTCGGACGGTGGGTTCTCGAAGCCAGCAGCGTTGAGAACGTCCCAGCCGATGTCGCCCAGGTCGTTCCACATCCTGTTCCAGACCTCGAACGAGTCCGTGCCGCCGTCCATCCCACCGGTCAGCCAACACTGCCAGCCAGCCACGGTGATCCAGGTGACATCGCGCCACTCAAAGGTCTCGAAGACCTCCTGGATGCAGTTGCGCAGACGATTTTGGACGAGTGGCAGTATCTGACCAGCATCCTGCGGGTCGTAGTCACCGCCGTCGTTCAGGTCTTCCCAGCCGTACTCATCGAAGTTCACTCGCTCCATATCGAGCGTGGTGAGGTTGGCGATGTACTGGAGCGCCTTGTCGAGATCAGGCTTCACTCCGGTGCGGTGACACAGGGTCATCACGCACATGTCCTGGCCCATAGTTAGCCCTCCTTGGGCTTGAAGGCGGGAGCCCACTCGACGCCCTTGATGACGCCGACCTCTTCCGCCTCGATGTGTAGTGCCTCGTCGTCGTCTTCCAGGTTGGCCTTGTAATCCCAGAGAACCGGGAGCCGCTCAGCCTTGGTGTGTCCGACCGTCATCGGGTGACGTGAACCCTCCAGCACGGCACGGACGGGCTTGTAGTCACGCGACAGGAGGACCCGCTGCTGCTCGCTGGCCTTTTTCAGACACTCATCGCAAACGGTGATCTCGATGAGGTTGCCGTTCATCGGGTCGAACACCGTGCTGCCGTAGTGGCCATGGGTGATGAACGCCGTGCCCTCTGAGGGCTGGTTGTCAGACCACTCGGGAGACACGTTGGGCAGGACGACGCCGCAGACGATGCACGGCAGAGCGTCGGCGCTCATCAGGAGCCGTCCGTGCTCTTCGACACGCGGATGATGTCCTCCACGTCGGCGATGGCGCGGCTCATGCCGATGTTGCCCTCGTAGATGCTGGCGAGGACCTCCTCGATCAGGGACACCACAGCGTCACCGCTGCGCAGTTCCTCGATGGAGGTCTGGAGCGTGTCGTTCTCACCGGACAGCCGGTTCACCTCGACGTTCAGTCGGCTGTTCTCGGCCTCCAGCATCTCGTTCTCGGTCTGGAGGTCCGTGAAGGCGCTGACGACCTCCAGGAGCCGTGCCAGGGCCATGTGCGGGTCCAGCGGGGCGTCCTCGACCTTCTCCACGGACTCCACCACCAGCGGCTGCACAGGCTCCTCGACCACCGGCTCCGGCTCCGGCTCCGGCTCTACCTCGGGCTCAATGTGGAAGACGTTCTCGAACGCCTCGTGGCTGTCGTGCCATTCCTTGCGGATCAGCCAGTGGTGCTCGCCGTCCTTGATGTTCTGGTCGTACTTGCTGCCGATGTTGACGCAGTTCGTCGTGGCCCTGAGCAGGTCGTACAGCGGCCTCTTGTACTTCTCGAAGTTGGGCTGCGTCTCCATCGCGGGCAGGCACAGTTCCGGGAACTCGGCCTTGATCCAGAAGGCGAGCGGCTTGTCGCACACCCAGAAGTCCACGTTGCCGTAGGTCTCGGTTGGGGCGTTCGCCGCCTCGCACGCCTGCTGGGCGCGCTCCCAGATCCGCTTCGCGCGGTCGGTGATGCTCTCCTGAGCGAGGTCTACCTTGCCAGGAGTCGGCTTGGTTGCGACCGGGACGTTCCTTGCTGCTGCCTTCTTGGACACGCGAGCCTCCTTGTAATCGGGAGACACGTAGAACTGCCCGCGCTCCTGCACCCAGATGACGTTCTTGCTCTCACGCAGGTACTTCTTGATGTGTTCGAGGAACTGCTTCGACGCCGGACCGGTGCGTCCAGGACTGATCGTCAGGTTGGGCCAGCACTTGCTCGCCAGCGTCGTCAGGTTGCCGTTCCACAGGTAGCCGATCCCGTGGGGGGTGGAGCGGGTCTTGACGCCCTTGCTGTGGATGTCAGCGAGGATCTCGGTGTAGAGGCGTCTGGCTCGACCCTCAGTGGTGTTGTCGTCGCCGGTGATGCTGGCTGTGGAACCGATTGTCGGCACGGTTATCTCCCGTTGTATTGGGCCTTCGTGGGCCTCAGGTGCAGTTTCTAGCACCGCTCCCGGACAGATCCGGGGAGGACGCGCTTAGAGATCGGGCAACCGCAGTTGACCGTTGTACTCCTGGAGGAGCCGTTCGTACTGGCGGATCTTCCAGGCTGCTTGCTTGCGTGCCGCCTTCGCCTGCTTCTCAGCGGACTCAGCAGCGAGGAGAGCAATCGTGGCGTCGTGACGGGCTGCTTCGAGGGAAGCACGCGCCACGTCCCCGATCCCAGAGTGCTCCGGGATCGGGGACACGGTGCTGTCCACTACTCCTGCTCGTTGAGGCTCTCGGCCAGTGCTTCGAGCGCCTCGTCGGACTGGGCCTCGGACTCCGCAGGAGCAGCCGCCTCAGCGGGTGCGTCCGGCGCAGCAGGGGCCTGCGAGAGGTCTACGGGGTCACCGTAGCCGTCGTAGTACCCGAGTACGTCACCCGTGTCGATGTCCTCAACGCGGAAGACCCACTCGCGCAGGCCGTTGGCGGTGAGGTTGTCCACGAAGGCTGCGACAGCGCTGTCGGGCTCACCCTTCGGCGCGTCTACCTTCATGACGAGCCGAACGATGTAGGGCTGAGTGTTCTCGGGGGTCGTCACGCCTACTCCTTGCTCATGGCAGCGGACAGGTCGCCTGCTGCCTCAGCCACAGAGTCTGGCGTAGCGTTCGGGTCCTTGCGAGGACCACGGGGCTTTCCGGCGTCGGCGCGTCGCTTGCGACCGGTCGGCGTGAGGTCGGTCTTGCCCAGAGCCTCCTCCACAGCCTTCTCCACAACGTGTGGATCAGCCGCCACGACAGCCTTCCTGACTGCCGGGGTGACCGGCTGGGGCTTGTCGTGGTTCTTGTCAGCCGCAGGACGCCAGTTCTTGACGTACTTGGGCTGCTCCGGACCGTTCTTGCACTGGCAGGACCGGAGGTGCATGTTGCAGGCACCGCACGTGTCCCAGCCGACGACGAAGCCGCCGTACTGGTGATCGCTCTCCACGAAAGAGAGGATGAACGGCGGGCGGATCGCCACCGTGTCCCAGAACGACTGGTCGTCTGAATCGGTGACCTTCGGCGACTCGACGTAGTGCTCGCTGTCACCGACCTCCGGCTCGTCGGAGGTCACCGTCTCGACGTGCGCCGTGCCCTCGGTCGTCTCACCCAGGGGCACGTACGACTCACGATCCTGGTCGTCGCTGTAGGACTCGCGGTCCTGACCGCTGGTGCCATCTGCCTCGTCGGGCGTAGAGGTGGTGTCGTCCACCTGTGTCTCATCGGTCATGTCAGACCTCTTCCTCGATCTCGTTGGGGTCACCCAGGTCGAACTCGCCCTCAGCCAGAACACGGTCGAGGGACTCAAGGCGCAGAACGCTCTTGCCCTCTGCCTGGATGCGGCCCATGCCCTGGATCTGGTAGCCGTCGTTGTACACGTAGTTGCTGGCGAGGATCTCGCCCTTCGGGCTGATGAACATGTGCTTGTTGGTCTTGCACGAACGGCAGAACAGGCTGCGCTCGAAACCGCCCCGGATGCGCTTGACGCGGTACTGGAGCCACGTGTGTCCCAGGTCGCGGCACCGGAGGAATGTCTCCGGCATCTTGACGACTGCGGCACGTACTTCCTTCGGCGAAGCGACCTTGTGCTTCGTTGTTTGGGCCGTTGAGGCCATTTGCCCTCCTGAGGCTGACCCCCGTGGGAATGCGGGGGAGGTGTGGTGAGGCTATCCGAACATTCGATCAGAATGCTAGGTCTTGTCCTTGACGCCCAGACGGAGCATCAGAACGTCGTGGGCACTCTCGGCCAACTTGTCCCAGCGTCCGTGCTGGAGATTTTCCAGACACGGCTTGCACAGGTCTACTTCCGACCCGTTCCAAGTCGGTGAGAACAAGTACGCCTTGTCGCCTCGACCGTTCTCGATCTGAGGCGCGCCCTTGTACTCCGGTGGGCCGAGACAGACGTTGCAGACCTTCACTACCAACTCACTGCCATCGGCACGTCCTCCTCTTCCTCGATGACTGGGGTGCGGTCGATCTCGTAGCGGTCGACCTCAGGTGCGAGGTTCAGCGTGCGCCCGCTGTCCCAGGTCATCTGGATCTGGTCCATGTGCTTGGGTTGGGATTGCGAGTCGCACAGGACGTACTGCACCGTCCCGACCGAACCTGTTGGAACCGGGTCCGGGTCGTTGGGCATCGCTACGAGTCGAATGCGGTCTCCTGGCTTGACCTCTGGGTTCACGCAGCAGTCTTCCGACGTGTGCCACTCGCCGCAGTCCGTACAGCACCACTGAGGTGTTTCGATGTCCCCGCCTGCGTACTCCAGCGTTCCGTCGCAGTGGCCGCACTCGTGGCGTGGCTCCAGCATCGCGGTCATGAGTCACTGATCCCGTACCAACACGCTTGGCAGTTCGGGTTCAGCACCGTACTGAGGAACATCATGTTGAGCCGCCACCGCTTGTAGGCCGACATCTTGTTGCCCTCGTTGATGTACTCGGCCTTCGTGGCACGCAGGTTCCGGTACATCTGCCAACGCTCACGAGGGCTGGCGTGGTGGGACCTGACAACGCGCGCGACGCGTCCGTCCTCCAGGCGGATAACCACGCTGCCGTCGTCGAAGGGAAGCGGGTATTCGAGTGTGCTCACGGGTCGATCACCTTGACTTCCTCTCGGACCGAGAAACGGACGAGCGTTATTTTCTTGCCGATCTCGGTAGCGAGTTGCTGAGCGATGGGATCGAGCGAGGCGATCCGGTCCATGTCAGCGCCGACCATCGGCATAGCCGTGTTGCCGTTCATGAAGGCCGGGATGCCCTCGGTGTCGTCGTCGTCCATGACGATGTAGGCGTACATCTGGTCGATGTGCACTTGACCGCGCATCAGTCTTCCTCCTCCACCATCAGCGTGTCCGTGGCCGCAGCCAGAGCCGCAAGACCAGCGACTGCCGCCTTCTTGGACGAGAACTGGATGAGCGCACCCTGCGCGCCGTTCTCGTCCTCCTGGACGTTGGCGCTGTCCATGAAGTAGCGGATGCCGTACTTCGCCGGGTACGACTCGTACTGGTCGATGTAGGCGTTCAGCAGCAGGTTCAGGTTGATGACGTGATCCTGGATGACGACCAGTGGAACCTTGGAGAGCCTCACAGTTCTGCACGCTCCTGGATCACATACATGGTCTGCACCCAGCGGTAGTCCTTACTGGACTTGTCACCCTCGTACTCGTGAGGCGTGCCGTCCGGCAGAACCCATGTCAGGCACCAGCAGTCCGGGTCGTTCGGCGACTGCTCGCTCTTCGTGATCAGCATGCTTTCCGGACCACTACGACCGATCCTGTCGCCAGGACGGAAGTCGGACACAGGAGAGCGGCTCTGTGAGGCAGGTCCGTACTCCACGCCGTCGATCTCGAACGGCTCTTCCTCGTGAATGCTACGACCCATCACGGGCCTCCTTGTCTACTGCCTCGCGCGCAGCGAGGACTCTCTCTGCCGTGTCCATGAGTTCTTGGGATGGCGTCACCATGACGGCACGCAGTTGGTCTGGACCCTCGGTGGGCCAGTCGTCCACGTTCATGCCGATGCTGTTGAGCCACTGCACCACGCGAGGTGCCAGAGCGCCGTGGATGATGAACTCCACGACTTCGGTCGACTCGAACGGCGTTTTGGGATTACGGACGTTCATCCAACTACTCCGTCCTCGTTGACAGGCGGGATGGGCATTTCGCTGGGCGTCTGAAACACCTCAGCCCGCTCCGCAGCGAGCATGGGCGGCAGGATCTCACCGTTCTCCGCAGCCTTGCGCATCGCACCAGCCGTCGAGACGGCGAACCACGGAGCGTGCGTAGGCGGCATCGGGTCCCACAGTTCGTCCTCGACGTTCTTGATGAAGAAGACCGCAGGCTTGTGCTGCACCACGATGGTCACCAGCCAGGAATCCTTCGTGGGAGCAGGCTCCGGCTCACGGGTCCACATCAGCCGCTGAGCAAAGAACGTCGCTGCGGGAGCGTTCACCCACATGGCGTTCATCGCGTCAGGGTGAGGACCGTCGCTACCGAACGTGACGCACTGGAGACCCTCGAAGATTTCGCAGCCGAGCACGTACTGAGCGTCTGGGTGACCCTCTACGTCCACCAGGATCTCGGTGAACAGCCGCTCGTTCCGGTCGAGGAAGTGTTCGAACGCCTCGATGTCTGCGTCGTCCATCAGGACATCAGCAGTTCGAGGAGGTCGGCCTCCTCCTGGATCACGAGCGCGAAGCCAGCGACCTTGGTGGGCGTACGTCCGGTGGCCGTCATGAGGCGCTGACCGGTGCCGTACAGGTCGTTCTCCTGGAGGTCGACCTCCTTCTCGCCGAGCCACTCGTAGCCCTTGCGCATCTTGGAGTCGCCGAGTTTCGTCGCGTAGTTGCGCGCCTCGTTCCAGGTGTCGAACGTCATGGACTTGCTCTGGCCGTTGACGGCACCGTCACGTCCCCAGTGGCTGACGACGTGGAACGTGGTCATGCCACGCTGGGTGCGCTTGTACAGGTAGATGCGGTAGAACTTGTCGCTGTTGAGCCCCGCGTCGAAGTAGTGCAGGGCTACGCCGGTTGCCTTCATGTCTCCTCCTGGATGACGAGAAAGTTGGGTTCGAGTGAGCCTTTCTCGTCGATAGGGACGAGATAGTGGACGTAGATCGTTTGCCTTGCCATGTCTGAGATCGGGTACGGCTTATCCCAGCGGATTTCCGCCATGAGCGTTCCGCTGTCGTAATCCGTCATGTACGAGATCAGGTCGCCCGTGTGTTCGTGGTACATCGGGTTGGGCGTCTTTTGTGCGCGCACTCTCCGGAACTCGCTCATGGCAGCGGGTCCATCGCGCGACCTTGGAACACCACGAGGCAGTTCGCACACACAGCGGGAGGCTGTGTCGAGGTGATCGACGCAGCGAACGTTGTCGCGCCGCACAGCCATGTTGTGTAGCGAACTTCCTCAGCCGTCGTCACATGGGTAGCGACGATCTGGTCGCGCACGATGTGCGTTTTCTTTAGCGGGTGGTTCGGACGCGCTTCCGCCGTGCCGTAGATCCGCTTGGTCGGTACCGAGTTGCGCACCGACCAATCTGGATGCTCGTTCGAAACACCTGCTGGCCCGTAGGGGCTTCGCTTACGACCCCAGCAGTACGACCACCATGTGCAGGCACGACGACCCTCGCGCGTCACCGGGTTCATTTGCTTTCGATCCGGCATCCCAGCCACCACCAGAAACCAGCACGCCACGAGTTGAACGGCGCACGTCGGTAGTGGGTGAAGGTCCAGTCGTAGAGGCGGGCTCTCATGACGCCTTCTTGCTGCGCGACTTGAGTTTCTTCTGCCAGTCGATGGGCTCTTCCCACTCAGGAATGATGAACTGGTGCCAGAGCGGGTGAGTGCTCTTGCGCATTCCTGGGTGGACGGAAGCGTGCAGCACCCATCCGAAGCCCTGTGTGAACTCGTAGATGAAGCCGTTGCCGTACGCCTCGTCGTTGTAGCCGTCCCAACATCCGGTGGTCAGAGCAGCCTTCGCCTGACCAATGTTGGGGTGCATCTTGAACGTGGGATGGCGTCCCTGGACCCAGGAGCCGTACGGAGCGTGTCCGAGGCTGGCACCGTCAGGCGGGTCGATACGTGCGCGCTGTGCTCTGGGCATTACGGTTCCTCCTCGATCTTGTAGACGCCCATCACGTCATAGGTGGCTTGCATGGCGGCAAGGTGCATGTCGAAGTTGCCGCCGACCCATGAACACGCGCATTTCGCAGCGTTGACGTAGGGGCTTTGAACCCGCACGTGTTCACAAGGGTTGAAGAACTCTGGATCAGAGCGATCTACCATTTCGGCAGTGCTTCACGGACACGGCGGATCGCATCAGCGAAGCCTCGTCCGTAGTCACGGCTCTTAGTGGCGTGATCCTCGGGGTCGATTGCCAGAGCGGCTGCGATTTGGACGTGCATCCGATTGCAGTGCTCACGGAAGGCGTCGATGACGACCTCAGGCTCAGACGGGAACGGCAGACCGAGGTGAGCCTCTGCGCTGTAGCAGCCGCAGGGAACCTCGCCCATGCAGCGACCACAGAGGTGCTCAGTTCCCTCGCTCATGCTCGTGCCCCAGGTTCACCACGTCGTCCATCGAACCGCCGACCTCGTGCATCGACATGACCGCGTGTTCCGGGCACATCACGATGCAACCATCGACCTCTGACATCTTCTGGCGCTGGTTCGGGCCGACCCAGACCTCACGGAGACACCGCTTGCAGGTCATCTTCTCGGAGCCGTCGTACGGGTCGGAGAAGTCGATGCCCATCTTCGCGCCGATGGCGATCTCGATCTCGTTCGGCACGACCGGACGGCCCATCACGATGGCAATGGTCTCTTCCTCGACCAGTTGACCGTCGTCGGTCTTACCGAACCCTGGCGGGAGTGTGTACTCGTCCGCGTTGTCGTCGTCGTCATACAAGGACATCTTCGATCTCCTGTTCCTCAGTGATGATGTGGATCGGATAATGCTCGTCGCCCGTCTCCGGACAGGCTCTGCCGTTGTTGTCGTAGTCGAGAACGTCCTCGTCGTACCAGGAACCCCGATCCCACGGCTCGTCGCTTTTCGTGATTTCGGTGCCGCAGTCGATGCACACGGATTTCTCGGGTTCAGGCCATTTACGCAAGACCTTCCTCCTCTTCGATGATGAAGCGGAAGATGTCCTCGTCCACGTGCAGATGCTCGTCCTCGTCCAGGACCAACTCCTCATGGAGCAGGCCGTGCAGATGATCGAGTGTGGCGGGCTTGCACCGGTCAAGCGAAGCACCCGTGGTCTCGACTACGCGGTTGTTGACCTCACCGTCCCAGAGAAACGAGGTGCTGGTCGGCAGGCCACGGTGCTGGAGCGCACGCTGAGCCACGTAGCGGAACTTGTCACGCGCGATGTAGTGGTCGATCAGATGGCCAATAAGCCGCTCGCGCTCCACGTGATTTCCTGTTCCTCTTCGATGACAAACGGGACGGCTTTCCAGCGGGACCAACCACCTCGGCGGTCGTCCTCGTCGTCCACGTAGAAACTGCGTACTTCTTGCCCACAGTCGGCGCAGCGCCCGGTTCGGTCGTCCCACTCTTCCTTGACCGAACCGGGCACCAGCCGACGATGCCGACAGGCGTCCATTTACTTCTTGGACGCAGTGAGGGCAGTGATCTCGATCTTGCTGAGCAGGCCGTCAGCAGGAACGTCGATGAAGTGCTCCGATGACGTGGCCTTACGAAGCGTCACGTCATCGTCAGCACCCAGTTCACGAGCAAGCACGTTGGCCTTCTCGATCAGGCGCAGCGTCAGGCTGCCCCGAAGAACCAGACGCACCGAGATCGGTGTGCCTGCGGCGTCTCCCTTGGGTCGAGCCTTCGAGCACCCGCAGGTGCAGCACTTCATCTTGTTGTTGTCGTACTCGGTGTGGACCTGCTCGTCGCCGCAGCAACAGTCGCAGGTGTCCACCCAGGAGAGAGTTGTCGCCATTTAGTTCTCCACGCGTGGGTCGTTCCAGGACGTGTCCGACTCGCCGTCACCGGGCCACAGGTAGTGGTTCCGGAACCAGCGCAGCAGCCGCTTGATCACGGCTTCGCCTGAGCGGCGATGGACTCCTCCGTCACGGGGACGATGGAACCGTCCGGTGCCTTGGTGACGAAGCCCTCGGCAGCGCAGTAGTACGCGGTGCCGTCGACCACGATGGCATCACCCGTCGCCATGCTGCGGACCTTGAGTTGCGCCGGACGCTCGGAAGCGTCACCGGAGATCGACTGGTAGTGCTTGTAGATCGTCTCCAGGTTCTTCGGGTGGTTCGCCGCACGACGGGTGGCGTTCATCCCCGGCATGTCGATGAGGTCCATCTCCTTGTACGGGAGGAACGCCTCCGGCAGTCCGAGAGTGGCCTTCATGAAGACCTCACCGATCTTGGCGGCGGGTACGTAGCGGATCTCGACCTTGACGAGGTTCTTGGTGGAAGTTGCCATGTGTCAGCCCTCCTGGGCGTTGGTGCCGCTGAGTGCGGCTGCGATGGATGCGGGATCGGACGGGTCGAACGGGGCCTGCGGGGTGAACTCGCTGTCGTCACGCTCTTCGATCTCGAAGCCGTCGTACAGGAGGATCTCGTTCACGGGGTTCTGCTTGATGCTCAGCGTGAACGCCTTGGCGGTGGTGCCCGCGACGACCTCGCTGTTGGTGCCGTAGTTCTCGTTGCCGGTGGCAGTCGGCGCGTTCTCCAGGTTGTCCTGCTCCTGGATGGCGTCCGCGTGGGTGGAGAAGGGACCGGCGATCTTGAGCAACTTGTTGGGGTCACTCGGGTCGGTCTGGTCGTGGTCGAACACGAACCACTGCTCACCGGCGTTGTCGCACTCCGGCTTGCCGTCAGCGGTGTGTGACCAGGACGTGGTGGTGACCGGGACGCCGAGGCTGTCATCGGTCGTCTCGCCCTGCGTGAGGTCCTTACCGCACTCCTCGCAGGTCGCGTGCGTCTTGCCGTCGCACACGACGCAGGGCTGCTTCATGAAGCCGCCGTACTGCTTGAGACCACCGGGGTACTCCTCGGTCATCTCCAGCGTCTGCTCGGTGCCGCACTGGTCGCACTCACCGGCCAGCCGGACCGTGCGCAGTTCGGCCCGGACCTTGTTGTTGCTGGCGTTGCACATGACGCGCTGAGGACCGCCGTAGCGGTCCATCTTCACGCGGTAGTGCTCCACGAAGTAGCCCTTGAGGCTGTCCACCTGCTGGTGGCAGCGGTGGCACTCGAATGGCACACGCTCGTAGACCGGCATCTGCGGCCTGTCGAGCGAGATCGGCACGCCCGTGTACCGCTGGTTGGCACCGACGCCGGAAATGCTCGTCATGCGCCACCCCCCAGCAACTTCGCGGCGTTGTCCCTGGCAGCGTCAGCCACCGGGTCGGCCTTCGCCTTGGTTGCGGCGACGAGGTTGCCAGCCGCCTCCAGGAGCGCGCTCTTCTGCTCCTCGGGGTTCTCCTTGCGGAGACGCCGCAGGTCAGCGGCGTACTTGTCCACGTCGGCGAGCAGGTTCTTGTTCGCCTCGTAGAGGTTGGCGTTGGCCTGAGCCAGCCGACCGGCGTGCGCCTCCAGACGCTTGTACTGCTCGACCACCTGAATGGCAGCCTCCTCGCACTCCATGTACATCTGCACGTACGGGAGTGCGGTCTTGAGGCAGTCGTCCTTGCTGGCGTGGGCGACATCGCCCTGGACGAGGAAGTTGCAGCCACCGTCCACCTCGCAGCGGACAGTTCCGGGTGGCGTTGTGGGCTTGCTGCTCAGTGCAGAGAGGTCGATCCCTCTGCTCAGATCGAGTTCTGGCATGTGACCCTCCTGGGTCTAGACGGGTTGTGGGATGGCCCGTGTGACGGGCTTCGGGAGGTGGCTCTTTCCCCAGGACTTGCGACGCTGCTTCCAGTCGTCATCGTCGTCCGTGCGTTGCCACTCCTTGTAGTGGCGGCGGGCGTTCTTTCCGTTCAGGTAGATGAAGAGCACCCAAATGACGTGCGAGTAGGTGTGCGATGCCTCGATAAACGCTTCGACCGAAGAACACACGGCGATCACGTCGATCAGGGTGTAAATGCACAGGCGTTCTTTCTTGGTGGTGATCCCAAGAACGCCGGACACGAACACCCAGAACACGAGGAACAGCCACACCGGGAAGATCAACTCACCGAAGTCCACTGTTACCTCGCATGTGTTCGCCGATCTCCTGAACAGCACCTGGCACGACAGTCGCGTTCTTGAGGATCTCAGGATCTTCCTCGACTGCGCTAGCCACGCATTCCAGGCAGCGGAACTTCACGACCGCGTGCTTGCCGGAGGATTCGAGCGCCTGTCCAGATCGTGACAGCCAGACTCGGCAGCCGCACGAGAAGCATTCGCGCTGAACGCTTCCGGCGACCACCGAGCCGATGCTGTCCTCGCTCACCCGCAGGCAGACGAGAACAGCATCGGGCTCGGCGTCACTCACGTCAGACCTGCGAGAAGATCGTCGCAGCAGCCTCGTCGTTGACCGCGAGGGCCTTGACGGGGATGGCGATCTGACAGAAGGACTCCAGCAACTTCATCGCGCCGCTCCGGGTGGAGTCGTAGGCGCTGATGTAGATGCCGAAGATGCGGCAACCGATGCGGTCGCGCTCCTCCTTGAACTTGTCGATCCACGCCTTGTCCAGGTACGCCTCGCCGTCCGTGATGAACACGATGTCGGCCTTGCCCTGCTGCTTCTCATCGAACATGAGAGCAGCCTTGGCGAGCGCCTCGGTGAGGACACCATCGAACTCGGTGCCACCACCAGCGGAGACGGACAGGAACTTGAGGACCTTCTCGAAGTCGCTCTGACCCTTCGGGAAGTCGAACCGCTCGCGGTGCCGGTTCGTCTCGAAGTAGATGGCGTGGAAGTCACGCCCCTGCTCCGCACAGATCCGGCGCAGCGCCTCGGCGACGCCCTTCGCCCACTCCTCGGGCGTGCCGCCCATCGAGCCAGAGTTGTCGATGCAGCAGATGATCGGACCCTTACCGGCGTCCTCGTGGCCCCGCTCCTTGAACTGGAGCAGTTCCCCGTTGGCGTACTTCCGGAAGAACTCGATCTTCGTCTCCTCGGAGCCGAGGAAGGCGAACTCCGACCGGAGGACACGACGCAGGTCGTTGCCCATCTCCACGTCGAAGATCTCGTGCGGCGCGTCGATGATCTTCTGCGCCTGCTGCGCCATAGCGAACCGCTTCATGCGGCCCACCATGTCGGCGATCTGCTTCATGCGCGGCGTGTTCAGACGCTCGGCCATTGCGAGACGCTTGGACGGGTCCATCTGCTTCCACTCGGCGTCCTCGATGCCCACGCCACGGCGCAGGTCGTCCAGTTCACCGATGCTGTCAGCAGCGTCCTTGAGCGCGCCGTTGATCGAACGAGCGAAGTCCTGGGAGTTGAGCATCTTCTCCAGGTCGGCCTCGTCCTCCCACTCGGCGTCCTCCAGCAGCGCCTCCTCGAACGCACGGTCGATGTCGTCGATCAGGTCGCTCTGACCGTCCTCGTCGTCATCGTCGTCACCGTCGAGCCAGTCCGTGTCGTCCTCGGCCTGCGGGGACGGCGGGATCGGGTTGCCCTCGTCGTCCAGGTCGGGCTCGTACGGGTCCTGGTTCTGGTCCTGGTCCTCGCCCTGGTTGAACTTCGACTCGCCCTTGCCCTGCGTCGGCTTGACCGTGGAAGGCGTCTCCTCGTCCCAGGAGTCACCGCCACCACCGGGCTCGCCGTTCGGGTCACCCTCGTCCAGGTCGCCCCGCTCACGGCGGTCGTTGGCGTCCTGCACCGCCTCACGGTGCTGCTTGATCATCTCCTTGAGGGCGTCCATCACGATCCCGGTCGCCATCGTGGACAGCATCGGGTCGGTCATGGTCTGGTCGTGGAGACGCTCGTACTCCGGGAGCGCCATCATCTGCTCCAGGAACTTCCCGTTGAGGCGCACCTCCTTGCGCACGTCCTTCTTCTTGTGCAGCGTCGGGACGGGCTTGATGAACGTGTAGAACACGTCCTGCACGAGTTCGGGCGCGTTCAGGTAGCCGAGGCGCTCCGGCTCGTCGGCGGTGCCGGTACCGATGTCGCCCTCGTACATGTCCTTGATGCCGTCCTCGATGTCCTGGTTCTTACGGGCATCGAGCCAGTCCAGTTCGTCGAAGCGGGTGTGCTTGACGATCTGCCGGGACTTGGGAGTCGGCTTCTTCTTCGGCTGGTAGCCGCCGTTCTTGGTCTCGAAGGACTGCATCGCAGTCTGCATCTTCGAGCGGATCTTGCTGGCGAAGTCCGCCATGTGTGGTCCCTCCTGGGGCCTCGGTGAAATGTACGGGGGACGGGTGAGGGCGGGCGCTGTGGAAGCCGCCCGCCCTCAACCTGACTAGCGGCGCGCGGTGGCGAGCGCCTGGATCTGCGCCTCGTCCATGTTGAAACGCTCCTTGCCGATCTTCACGCGCAGGGCGTCGCAGGCACCGATGAGGTCCTCGATGCGCTGCGTGCCAGCACCAGCGGCCTGGGCGGTGGCGAGGAGCGGGAGCGCCTCGTCCGTGATCCGCTGGGCCTTCTTGAAGATGTCGATGCTGGCCGTGTTCGCCTTGATCTCGTCCAGGTCGGACGCCTGCGAGTACTCGGCCTTCAACTTGTCCAGGTCGTCCAGCAGGTCGAGAGCCTTCTTCTCACCGGGGTTGCAGGCGGTGAGGACGATGTTCTTGACGATGCTGATCTGGTCCTGCGTGCTCCACAGCATGTGGCGCAGCACCGAGAGGTCGCCGACCTTGACCTCGGTGTGACCGGCGATCCACGCGGTGGCGAGGACGCCCTTCATGGCCTCCACGACACGACGGGTGGAGATGATGACGCCGTTGCGCTCCAACTCCTCCTTCACGTCGAGGAAGGTGTTGAACGCGAGGTCGCTGATCTGGAGCGACATGGCCTCGTCGTGCGCCGCGTCGATCTCCTCCAGCGTGACCGTCGTGAACTGCGGGGCGGCGTAGCCGCTGACCGAGCGCAGCACGGCCTCGCTGACGAGCGAGCGCAGGTTGTCACGGTCGCTGACGTAGCCGACGACGTGACGGTGGTGCACTCGGTCCCACAGCGCGGCCTGGTCCTGGTCCGCGTTCAACTTGTTGGTCGCCATGACCGCCGAACGGAGCGGGGTCGGGACGGGCTTGCCGTTGTTGTGGAAGATGCGCTCGTTCAGGATCGGCATCATCGAGTGCAGCGCCGGACCGTTCGCGTTGAAGAACTCGTCCAGGAAGGCGAAGTGCGCCATCGGGAGCATGCCGTCCGCGACGCGACGGACCTTGCCGTCCTCGACCAT
>Ga0307504_10000037_pt1 | contig 29622 bp, 28 predicted proteins | sample 19_S_MG_FD_194516 | JGI IMG/M metagenome (GOLD analysis project Ga0307504, IMG submission 194516) | Soil microbial communities from Populus trichocarpa stands in riparian zone in the Pacific Northwest, United States - 19_S | ecosystem: Environmental > Terrestrial > Soil > Riparian zone > Trees... | reverse complement strand
CCGGATCGACCACAGGTCAGCGACGCCGGCCGGAACAGCGTGGACGGCAGGGTACGGAACGCCCCTCGACCCGCCCGAACCACAGCTCGCCGTGCTCGTCGGAAAGCGGCCTCCGGGCGCGGGGCAGCTCGTCGAGGGCCAGGTACCGGCTGTCGTCGAGGGTGGGGTCGTCGTGCCGCGTACCCGCCAGGATGCCCCACGGCGCCCGTCCGCCGCGACGTCGCCAGGTGAGGCTGGCGGAACGGGTCGCCGGGTAGTACGAAACCCCCTCATGGCCGCGACCCCCCTGTCACCCGAACCGAGCCTTCTGCGGGTGGTCCCCGTGCCGGGCAAGGGCCGCGGCGTCCGTGCCGGGCGCCGGTTGTCGTGCGGCGAGGTCGTCGATGCCGCGCCCGTCGTCGTCATCCCCAGCCGGCAGCGCCGGATGGTGGAGCAGACGGTGCTGGCCCAGTTCAGCTTCGTTTGGGACGACGAGACGGGCAGCACGGCCGTCGCCCTCGGGCGGGGCTCGCTGTTCAACCACTCTTACGAACCGAACGTGGCTGCCGAGAAGCGGATCGCCGCCCGGATGATCCATTTCATCGCCCTCCGCGAGATCGAGCCCGGCGAGGAACTGACGCTCAACTACCACGGGGATGCCGGCTGCAGGGACCCGATCTGGTTCGAAGTGAAGCCTTAGGTGCCGGAGCGCCGCCATCCCTGGTGTCGATCACCCGCCATCGCCGGGTGGTGCTGCGGCGGCAGCGCGTAGGAGCTGGCGTACTTCGTCGTCGGTGATCTGGGTGAAGTCCAAGTACGACAGTCCCACCGCGCGGAAGGGCGCCGGCATCGTCGCGCAGACCACCTCGTCCGCCACGTCGGCCATCTCCGCGCAGGTCGGTTCCGGGGCGGCAGGTACCGCCACCACGATCCGGGCAGGGTTGCGACGGCGCAGGGCCAGGATGGCGACGCGCATGCTCGAGCCCGTGGCCAACCCGTCGTCCACGAGCAGGATGGTCTTTCCGGTCACATCGGGCGGCGGACTGTTCTGGCGGTATTCCCTGTCCCTGCGCTCCAACTCGGCCCGCTCCCGCCGCGCCACCCGCTCGATGACCTCGGGAGGGATGCCCAGGCTGCACACGACGTCGTCGTTGAGCACCACCACGCCACCACTGGCGATCGCCCCCATGGCGAGCTCCTCGCGGTCGGGTACGCCGAGCTTGCGCACGATGAACACGTCGAGCGGTGCGCCGAGCGCAGTGGCGACCTCGTAGCCGACCGGTACGCCGCCGCGGGGGATGGCGAGCACGACGACGTCGTTGCGGCCCCGGAAGTGCTCGAGCTGCCGCCCGAGGGTCCGGCCGGCGTCGCTGCGGTCGCGGAACAGCCCCTCCGGCACGCTGTATTCCTACCCGGCGCCGGCATGCCGTACCCCGATGTTCGCGTCGTCCGGGTGATCCCGGGCGGGCTACGGAACCCGGCCAGCACGGCGGCGGACGGCGACCTACGCTCGAATCCACCGAGGAAAGGGAGGGCACATGTTCATTCAGGTCATCACGGCCAAGGTGGTCGACGAGGACGCCCTGTGGCGTCAGGTCGATCGATGGGAGAGCGAGATCCGCCCGGGTGCCGAGGGCTTCCTCGGCAGCACGAGCGGCATCACCGACGACGGGCGGCTCATCGTGCTCGCCCGCTTCGAGTCCGAAGAGGATGCCCGCCGGAACAGTGAGCGCCCTGAGCAGGGGGCGTGGTGGGCGGAGATGGAGAAGACCCTGGCCGACCCGAAGTTCCAGGACAGTGTCGAAGTCGACGTCATGGGTGCCGGTGGGTCGAACGATGCCGGCTTCGTCCAGGTGATGCGAGGCCACGTGGTCGATGCCGCCAAGTTGGCGGGTCTCCGGGCCCGCATGAAGGAGTTCGAGGCGGCGATGTCCGAGATGCGCCCCGACGTCCTCGGCGACGTGACGGCCATCCACGGCGACGGCACGTTCACCGACACCGTGTATTTCCGCTCGGAGGCCGAGGCTCGGACCAACGAGGCCAAAGAGATGCCCGAGGAGATGCAGGCCATGTTCGCCGAATGGATGTCGGCGGCCACTATCGACGAGTACCTCGACCTCAAGCGGCCCCGCCTCGCCTGAGGGACCGGCCCTGAGCCGGCTCCCCCGTGCACAAAAGGTGCGTTTCGTTTGTTTTGCCGCAGCGCCGGCGGGGAACAACGCCGTCCGGCGGGCATCTTTCGGAGCGCACGTGCTCGACGTTTGTCTCGATGTTGAGGGCGATCCTGAACTGGTCGGAGCGGCACGCGCTTTCACCACCGCGACTCTGGCGGAATGGGAACTCGATCGGTTCCAGGACGACGCGGCGCTCATCGTCAGCGAGCTGGCGTCCAACGCTGTGCTCCACGCCAGGACCCCGATGCGCCTGACACTCCAGTCGGACGGGAGGAGCTTCCTGCGCATCGAGATGCACGACGACAACCCCCGTCAGCCCAGCCTGGCCCCCCCGATGGTCGACGCCGCCAGCGGCCGCGGTCTTCCCCTCGTGGTCGCCATCGCCAGCGAGTGGGGAATCTCCAGCGAGCAGGGGGGCAAGACGGTCTGGGCCGAACTGGGGGAACGCCCGGCCAGGCAGGCCGACTGTGTCGCGCCGCCGGGCGCGGTCGGTGCCGAGCAGACATTCGACCACACCGCCGGTGAGCGGAAGAAGCCCACCGCCTGACTGTTGCCGGCACAGGTGGCGAGGTACCGGCAGCGAACGGGGCGGGTCAGCTGGAGCAGACCTTGTTCCTCGCCCGCTCGGCCAGGTCGGCCGAGCGCGAATGCGACAGCCAGTCGTGTCCCCCTGCGCGCTCGGTGCGGCACAAGCGGGCCACGACGGCCTGGCGGGTGACTGCGTCCAGGCGCGCCAGGGTGGAGGCCAGGCCGGGGACCGCGTCGTCGGACATGCCGGCCAGGTGGTCGACGTCGAGCCTGCCTGTGTGCTCGTAGCGGTCGATGTTGCGGGCCACCACGAGCCGGTCGGGGTTCACGACGTCGAGGGCCACCACGCAGACCAGGCCGAGCGAGATGGCGGCCGGCACCAGCCAGCGCCGCCGGGGGTGCACGCCGGCCAGTGAGGCGGCGAGCAGCACGAACACGCCGCCCACCCAGAGGGCGAAGACGCAGGCGAAGAGGCGGAGCAGCGTGAGCCCGTAGGCCTGCTCGTACAGATGAAGGCGGCGCACCGCCACCACCACGATGGCAAGGGTGAGCACGATCGCCGCCTCGCCCAGCACGAGAAAGGTCTGGTGGCGCATGGGCGTGGAGAGGTCGGCCGCCGCCCGGATGGCCAGGAGGACGCCGAGCGTGAGCGTCGCCACCGCCAGCAGCTGGAAGAAGCCGGAGCGGGCGTACTCGGCGTATGTGAGCCCGCTCGTGTCGAGCACCTTGCCGGCTCCGCCGGCGACGGCCACCAGCTGGGCTACGGCGAAGACGGCGTAGAGGGCCACGAGTGACCCGAGCACCGTCACCGACTCCACGAAGCCGAGGCGACGGTCGGTGACAGGGAGCGGGCCGGGCGCGACCGACGACGCCATGCGAATGAGCCCGCCCCCCGCCCATGCGCCGATGCCGAGGACGATGACGTGCACGACGAGGTCGCCCACGTCGCCGATCTGGAACCAGGAGGCGAACACGGGGTCCGCCGTCCCGAGCAGCACGCCGAGCACCACGACGACGGGTGCAGCCAGCAGCAGCCCCCGTGCGACGGCCGGCCCGCCGCCACCCGCGGCCATCCGGCGCCGCCGCCGGGACCGGGCTCCGCCACCGCCGAGGAGGAAAGCGGGAGCGGCGACGCCGTGGGCCACGGCGACGAGAGAGCGCCGCACGAGGTCGGGCAGGGTGACGTCGAAAGGGTCGCCTTCGCGTGCGAGGGAGGCGGCAAGAGCCAGCAGCCCGGCCGCCGCCATCGCGTTGAGGCCCACCATCAGCGGACTGACGTAGAGGTACAGGCTGGCGCCGAACACCGGCGTCACGAGGGCGAGGCGCCGCGACGCGGGATTGGTCAGGCGGCCGCTGCCGACCAGGCCAGCCGCCACCACCACCACGAAGACGGCCGTGGCCAGACCGGGATCACGGCGGATGGCGAGGTCGGTGACGATGGCCATGGCGGCGGTGGCCAGCCACGCCCTGGCGTCGGCCGCCCGTACGACGCTGAGATCGGTGACGAGGTCGCCCACGTCGATGCGTGGCTCTGCTGCGGCGCTCATGGGGTTCCTCCCGGCAGGACGATGACCATCCGGCAGCCGTGCGGTTCCCGGCGCTCGGGCCGGATCTCGCCTCCGTGCAAGTCGACGATCCAGCGGGCGATGGCCAGGCCCAGGCCGGCGCCCCCCTGTCGGGCGGAGCGCGCTGCATCGGCGCGGTAGAAGCGCTCGAACACCCGCGTGGCGTCGGCGTCGTCAATGCCTGGTCCCTCGTCGCTCACCTCGATGGTGACGCGGCCCCGTGCGGACGACGATGCCCTCACCTGCACCCGCCCGCCCTCGGGGGAGTGGCGCACCGCGTTCTCCAACAGGTTGGCGACCACCTGGTGGACGCGGTCGGGGTCACCGTTGACCGAGAGCCCGGCGGGGTCGACCTGCACATCGAGGTGCACCCCCGGCGCGTGCAGGCGGCATTCGTCGGCGGCGTCGCCCAGTACCTCGCCCACGGCAAAAGGCCGTCGTTCGAGGGGTGCTGTGCCTGACTCCAAGCGGGACAGGTCGAGGAGCTGGCACACCAACCGGCTCAACCGCTCCACCTGGCGGAGCATGGTGCGCAGCGTCTCGGGATCGGGAGGCTCCACGCCGTCCACCACGTTCTCCAGTACCGCCTGGAGGGCGGTAATCGGGGTCCGCAGCTCGTGGGAGGCGTTTGCCACCAGGTCGCGCCGGGCTCTGTCGACCTCGGCCAGCTCTGCGGCCATCGCGTTGAAGGCCCGGGCCAGCTCGCCCACCTCGTCCTGGGAGGTGGCCGTCACCCGCTTGCCGTAGTCGCCCTCCGCCATGGCCCGCGCCGCGTGTGCCATTTCTCGCAGCGGTGACGTCATGCCGCGTGCCAGAAGTTGGACCATGGCCAAGGCGATGGAGGCCGAGATCAGCGGACGTAATAGGAGCGGCAGACCCAGGCGGAAGCCCACCGAGCTCACCAGGGTGCTGACGCACACGGCCACCACGATGGCCACGCCCAGCTTGAGCTTGATCGAGCTCAGCCGGTCGAGCGGCCGGCGACTCACGCCCCTTCTCCATCCGCCGCGTAGCCCACGCCGTGGATGGTGCGCACGACGCCCGACCCGAGCTTTCGGCGCAACGAGCGGACGTGGGAGTCGACGGTACGGGCGCCGGAGCCGTCGCGGTAGCCCCATACTTCGGACAGCAGCTGCTCTCTGGTGAACACCACTCCCGGCCGTCCTGCCAGCAGGCTGAGGAGGTCGAACTCGGTGGGCGTGACGTGCACCGTCTCGCCCCCGACTCGAACCCTTCGGCTGGCAGGCTCGATCTCCACGCCCCCGAGGCGAAGGGTGGCGGCCGGCGCTCCCGCCCGCTCCACCCGCCGCAGGATCGTCCGTACCCTTGCCACCAACTCGCGCGGGCTGAAGGGCTTGGTGAGGTAGTCGTCGGCGCCCACCGCCAGCCCCACCAGCATGTCGGTCTCCGAGTCACGAGCGGTGAGCATGAGCACGGGGACGGGTCGGTCGCGCTGGATGCGCCGACACACTTCGAGCCCGTCCATCCCGGGCAGCATGAGATCGAGTATCACGAGGTCGGGGGAGACGCGCTCCGCCAGCGCCACGCCGCTCGGCCCGTCCGCAGCCACTTCGGCGTCGAAACCCTCGCTACGCAGACGGGCCGCCACCGCCGCCGCGATGGATTCCTCGTCCTCCACGATCACCACGCGCAGACGGGCCACGGATCCGAGGATACGGATCCCGTATCGAGAAATCCCTCACCGAATCGTGGAGATTTGGTGCAGATCATCGCCGACCGGGCGCCGGAGAGGCTCGTCACCGACCGGTTCGCCGGGCTCGACCGCCGAGCCCAGCCGGCGCCGGCTCGGGCGCCACCAGCGACACCGGCCCCCGTCAAGGAGCGAGCGTGGTGGTGGTGGTGGTCGGCGGCTGACTGGTGGTCGAGGTGGTCGAGGTGGACGAGGTGGACGAGGTGGTGGTTGTCGTGGCCGGTACCGCCGTGGTCGTGGTGGTCGGCGCCACCGTGGTCGTGGTGGCCGGCGCCTGCGTGGTCGTGGTCACCGGCTGGGTGGTGGTGGTTGTGGTCGTGACGGGAGGGATGGAGGAAACTGTCGTGGGCACGCCCGTGGTCGCCGGGGCCGGCGCGACGGTTGTCGAAGCGACCTTGGTCGTTGGCGTCGTGGTCCGGCCGGTGGTGACGGCGGGCACAGCCGTCGTCGCCGAAGTGAGCGCTGTGGTGACTGACTGCTGCGGCAGGTCGGCCAGCCCGAAGAACGTGGGTGGCGTCGTCGAGCCGGCTTCGACATCGGTCGTGGCGCTGGCGCTGGGGCCGGCGTCTCCCTCGTCGCCGACGTAGTGGGCCGACTCGGCCGCTGCCACCCCGGCCACCGCGATGATGGCGGCAGCGGCCAATCGGCGCACCGATCGCGAGCGGGGCCGGGGAAGATCGGGGGCATCGGGCGCGCCACGCCCACCGGCGCTGGCCGCCTCCCTCGCCCCCCGTCCACGACGGGCCCGGGCCGGTGGCCCCGGCCGGCTGGCGCGGTGAAGCCGGGCACCGCTGGTAGGCACGATCACCGTCTCGTCGCCCACGGTCCCGCCGACGTCGCCGTCGTCGCCCGGCTCTTCGGCCGGCGCCCAGTGGGTGAACTCGTGCTCGGGAAGGAAGTCGATGGCGTAGCGGGTCGCGGCGGCGAGGAACACGAAGCTCGGGGGCGGCGGCGCCTGCCTGCCTTCCTCGCCGGCAGTCGGCGGCTGCTCGGCCGTGTCGTTCCCCGCGTCGACGGCGCCGGTGCGCCCACCGGCGCCGTCGAACAGGACCGTCAACTCGTCAGGCTCGTCCCAGTCCTCGAATTCGGTGTCCGGCCCGAACGCCGGCTCGGAGCGGCCATGGCCGCCGGCCGGGTCGGGGCCCCGCCACTTTCGCCGCAGGATCCCGGAGCGGGGCACCATGGTCGGCGGGACCGGTCCCCGGCGGGTGGTCGAGCGGCCCGGCACAGGTCGATGGAGCACTCGGACCTCTTCGGCACGGGCATGGCGAGTTTGAATCGCTCTGCCCGAGATTCCTCCCGCGGTCAGCGCCCGGCAGCGATCACGAGCAAACGGCTCGGCCGCCGGTGGGCCTCAGTCGGCCGCCCGGTGCCGGCCCGCCAGCACGTGGCGGGCGGCGGCCCTTCCCTGGGCGACGCATGCGGCGATGCCCACGCCCCGGTAGGCGGCCCCGGCAATCGTGACGGCGGGCAGGTCCCGTTCCAGCGTTGCCTCCACCCGGGCCACCCGGGCCAGGTGGCCCGGGCGGTACTGGGGGAAGGCGCGCTCCCACCGGGCCACACGGGTGACCCGGGGGTCGTCCACCAGCCCCACGGCCGCCGCCACCTCGCGGTGGAGCCGCTCGCACAGCTCGTCGTCCGCGAGCGCCAGCGCCCGCTCGTCGCCCCAGCGGCCGGCCGAGGCGCGCAGCACGATGTCCCCCGGCCCAGCCCAATGGGGCCATTTGGACGAGGCGAACGAGCAGGCGGTGAGCAGGCGACCCCCGGCGGCCGGCATCAAGAAGCCGGTCCCGGGCAGCGGGCGGCCTGCCGCGGTGGACGGATAGACCAGCACCACCAGGGCCACCGATGCGTAGTCCACCGCCCACAGCTCGCTCGCCGCGTCGGGTGAGGCGCCCGCCACCAGGCCGGCGGACACCGGTGCCGGGGTGGTCACGATGGTGGCGTCGAACCCGTCGACGGGCGCCCGGGCGATCTTCGTCCCGGTCGTCACCGTGACGCCCCCGGCCCGCAGCCGTTCCTCAAGCCGCTCGACCAGACGGCCGAGGCCGCCTCGCAGGGAGGCGAACAGCGGCGCCGGCCCCTCTGCCACGCCGCCCGCCTGCGCCGCCGCCCGAACCCCCCGCAGGCCCCGCATCAGGCTCCGAGCCCGGGCCCCGTCGGCGATCTGGGGGGCGGCGGCCCGGGCGCTGAGCAGGTCCGAGGTCCCGGCGTGGATGCCCCCCACCAACGGGTCCACGACGCCGCTGTGCACGGCCCGCCCGAGCCGGCCGGCCACGAGGTCGCCCACCGACGGGTCGTCGCCCCAATGGCTGGCCGGGCGGACCAGGTCGAGGGCGGCCCGCGCCGCGGCCGAAGGCGTCAGGAGGCCGGCCCGCACGAGGGCGGCCAGGTCGCCGGGGCCGGTCGGGGCGCCCAGTACAAGACCCTTGGGCAGTGCCCGCAGCTGTCCCCGCGCCCAGACGGCGGCTCCCTCGGCCGCCGGGTGCACCAGCTCGCCGCCGAGGCCCAGCTCGTGGCACAGGCCGAGAGCGGAGGGCACCCGGGCCAGGAAGGCGTCGGGCCCGAGGTCGACGGGCCGGCCGCCCACGTCCTCGGTGACGATGCAGCCGCCCAGCCGGTCACTGCTCTCGAACAGCTCCACCTCGGCGCCGCCGGCCAGCAGCTCCCATGCCGCCGCCAGCCCTGTGATCCCGCCCCCGACGACGGCGATTCTCGTCACCGGGATTCCCGGCGGCCTCCTGGCCCGGTCACGCCGCGGCCGCGGCGTCTCGAACCAGGCCGGCCAGCAGGGCGACGAAGCGCGGGTCGTCGTTGAAGGACTCGGTGCGCTCCAGGCGGAGGCCGGTCGCCTCGGCCACGCCCGCCGCCTCGATGTCGACGTCGAACAGCACCTCGAGGTGGTCGGACACGAACCCGGCCGGGCAGACGATCACCGCCTCCACTCCCTCGGCCGGCAGCGAGCGGAGCACGTCGAGGATGTCGGGCCCGATCCAGGGGTCGGCCGTGCGGCCCGCGCTCTGCCAGGCCGTGCGCCAACGGTCGATGCCGGCGGCCCCCGCCACCGCCTCGGCCGTGTCCCGGAGCTGGTCCGGGTAGGAGGGGTCGTCGAGGGAACGGGCCCGTTCGGGCAGCGAGTGGGCGGTGAAGAGCGTCTCCACCACCGTGCCCGCGGTGACGTGGAGGCGAGCCCGGGCCGCTGCCACCCGTTCGGCCAGCAGGTCGACCAGGACTGGATGGACGTGCCAGGAGCCGATGGCCCGGTACGCCAATCCGGCCCCGCCGGCCGCCGCCGCCGCCCGCTCGTGGTACTGACCGGCGCTCATGGCGGAGTAGTGCGGGGCCAGCACGAGACCCACCACCTCGGTGGCGCCCGCCGCCACCAGCTCGGCCATGCCGTCCTCCACGAACGGTGCTGCGTGCTTCTGGCCCAATGCCACCACGTAGCCGTCGCCCAGGGCCCCGGCGATGGCTTCCGCCTGCGCCCGCGTGCGGGCGGCGAGGGGTGAGATGCCGCCGATGGCGTCGTAGCGGCGGCGGAGGTCGGCCAACAGCTCCGGAGTGGGCGGCCGGCCCCGGCGGATGTGGGTGTAGTACGGCTCCACGTCGTCGGGCGACGCCGGCGTGCCATAGGCCATCACCAGCACCCCCACCCGCCCGTCCCCGCCCGCACCCCCTGCTTCTGGTCCCGAGAACGACGGCGAAATCATGTCGTTTTCGAGACCAGAAGGGTCGCTGCCGGGCGCGTCAGCCATCGACGGGCGCCACCGGGGTGGCGTGCACCAGCTCGACGACCCGCGCCAGCACGGCAGGGTCGGTGTCGGGCATCACCCCGTGGCCCAGGTTGAACACGTGGCCGTGGCCGCCGCCCCGGGCCAGCACCTCGCGGGTGGCCGCCTCCAGCACCTCCCACGGGGCCAGGCACAGGGCCGGGTCGAGATTGCCCTGGACGGCCTGGGTGGGCGCAATGCGGGTGCGGGCCACGTCGAGCGGTACCCGCCAGTCGACCCCCACCACGTCGGGGCCGGCCTGGCCCATGAGGCCGAGAAGTTCGCCGGTGCCCACTCCGAAATGGATCCTCGGTACCCCCAGGTCGGCCAGCCCGGAGAAGATGCGCCGGCTCGCGGGCAGCACCAATTTCTCGTAGTCGTCGGGAGCGAGGGCGCCGGCCCAACTGTCGAACAGCTGCACGGCCGAGGCGCCCGCCGCCACCTGCGCCCGCAGCGACGCGAGGGCCATGTCGGCCAGGGCGTCGAGCAGTGTCGACCAGGTGGACGGCTCGGCGTGCATGAGCGCCTTTGTACGGGCGTAGGTGCGCGACGGCCCGCCCTCTATGAGGTAGCTGGCCACCGTGAAGGGGGCGCCGGCGAAGCCGATGAGCGGGACGTCGAGCTCGGCCGTGGCCATCCGCGTCGCCTCCAGGACGTACGGAATGTCCTGCTCGGGTTCGAGCGGCCGCAGGCGGGCCAGGTCGTCCTTGCCGGAGAAGGGCTCGGCCACCACCGGTCCGACGCCGGGCACCACGTCGACGCCGAAGCCCACCGCCTCCACCGGCACGACGATGTCGGAGTAGAGGATGGCGGCGTCCACCCCGTAGCGCCGCACCGGCTGGAGAGTGATCTCGGCGGCCAGGTCGGGCTGGCGGATGACGTCGAGGATGCTGCCCACACCCCGGATGGCACGGTACTCGGGGAGGGAGCGGCCGGCCTGGCGCATGAACCATACCGGCACCCGGTCCGCCGGCTGCCGCCGGCAGGCCAGCAGGAAGGGGGCGTTGTCGGGTACGGCCATCCATGCGACGTTAGGCCCGAGCCCAACGCTGCGTCAGGCACGGGCCTGGGCGGGCGGTGGGCGGTGGGAAGGCCTGGTCCGGCCAGTACACTGCAAGGCTCCCCGCTCCCAGCGGCGAGGCTCGTTCCACCGAGAGGAGTGTGTGGCCTCCCACCCGGATCTGCAGACCGAGCAGGCCCACATCGACCGTGCCTACGAGCGTGTCGAGGCGCTGCGCGTCGCCGCTGCCGAGCTCTTGGAGACGGTCCTGCGCCAGCGGGGCGGCACCCCCGGCTCGTTCGCCGAGCGGGACGTCATCGTGCGCACGACGCTGCAGCGCCTGGAGCAGCTGGACGTGGGGCGGGAGTCACTGTGCTTCGGCCGGATCGACCGCCGCGACGCGGAGACGTTCCACATCGGGCGCCTGGCCGTGTCGGGGGAGGACCAGGAGCCGCTGGTCGTGGACTGGCGGGCGCCGGTGGCCGAGCCGTTCTACCGGGCCACGGGCGTGGACACGATGGGCCTGGCCCGCCGCCGCCACTTCGCCACCGAGGGCCGCCGGCTGCTCGGCATCGAGGACGAGGTCTTCGGCGTCCTCGACGGGACCTACCACGGTCCCGGCGGGCTCGACGGTGAGCCCGAGCACGACGGACTGGCGCCGGCCGGCACCGAGACGCTGCTCAGCGCGCTGGAGCGGGCCCGCTCAGGGCGCATGCGCGACATCGTGGCCACCGTCCAAAAGGAGCAGGACGAGGTCATCCGGGCGGAACTCGGAGGGGTCCTGGTGGTCCAGGGCGGGCCGGGCACGGGCAAGACGGCGGTGGCCCTGCACCGGGCCGCCTACCTGCTGTACACCCACCGCTTCCCCCTCGAGCGCCAAGGAGTGCTCGTGGTGGGCCCCAATCCGTTGTTCCTTCGCTACATCGAGCAGGTGCTGCCGTCGCTCGGTGAGAACGGCGTGGTGCTCAGCACCATCGCCGGCCTCGTGCCCGACGCCCGGGTGAAGGGAGTCGATACGCCCCTCGCCTCTTTGGTGAAGTCGGACCCCCGAATGGTTCGCGTCGTGGCCAACGCGGTCACCGACCGCCAGCGCCCCCTCCGGCGCAACGTCGAGGTGGGCTTCGAGGGGTTCGTCCTGTGGGTCACGGCCGAGGCCAGCGAGCGAATCGTGTCGGCCGTGCGCCGCCGCCCCGGTGCGCACAACGCCCGGCGCCGCCAGGTGGAGGGCCTGCTCTCCCGCCTGCTGCACGAGCAGTACCGGCTGGCGGCGGAGCGGCGGATCCGGGCCGGCCTGGCCACCGGCTACGACGCCATGGGCGCCGGCGACGACGCCGACGACGAGGACCCGTCCGAGGAGCGGGGACGGGCGCTCGGCTCGGGGGAGGTCGACGAGGCCGACCTGTGGCGCCTGCTGCGGAACCTGCCGGCCGTCACCGACCTGCTCGACCGTCTGTGGCCGGTACTCACCCCCGAGGAGTTGCTGCATGACCTCCTCGGCGCCCCTGCCCTCGTGCGGCTGGCCGCCCGTGGTGCGCTCACCGGCGAGGAGCAGGCGACGCTGTTCCGGGCCCGGAGCATCGATCTCGACGACATCCCTTGGACGGCCGGCGACCTTCCCCTGCTCGACGAGGCGAGGGTCCTGCTCGGCCCTCGCCGGCCCGGAGCCAAGCGGGGTGGGGAGATCCGCCAGTACGGCCACATCGTGGTGGACGAGGCCCAGGACCTCACCCCCATGCAGCTGCGCATGCTCGCCCGCCGTTCGCTGTCGGGGTCGATGACCGTGGCCGGCGACATCGCCCAGGCCACCGGCCCGAGGGGACTGTCCCACTGGGGCGAGGTCACGTCCTTCCTTCCCTCGCCCCGGCCTGCCCGGGTCGTGGAGCTCACCGTGAACTACCGCACCCCGTCCGAGGTGATGGACCTCGCCGGCCGGGTGCTGGCCGTCACCGCCCCCCACCTCCGCGCCCCGCTCTCGGTGCGCAGCACGGGCGAGGAGCCTGTCGTGACCGCGGCGGGGGACGACGAGCCCGTGGCCACCCGCGCCGCACAGGTCGCGGGGGCCGAATCCGTGGTGATCGGCCAGGGCACTGTCGCCGTGGTGGCGCCGCCTTCGCTCGTGGGGCCGGTGGAGGACGCCCTTCGGGCGGCCGGCACGGCCTTCGCATCCGCCGAGCGCGACGGCATGGACGCGCCCATCACCGTCATCCCGGTCGCCATGGTGAAAGGCCTGGAGTTCGACTCGGTCGTGGTGGTGGAGCCGAGCGCCGTCGTGGCCGAGTCGACCCAGGGCCTACGCGCGCTCTACGTGGCCCTCACCCGCGCCACCCGCCGCCTCACGCTGGTGCACGCCGAGCCGCTGCCCGAGATGCTCCAGACGGTCAACGACTGACCGTCGGAGCCCGACCGTCGGAGCCCGACCGTCAACGACCCACGATCGAAGCCCGACCGTCGGAGCCCGACCGTCAACGACCGACGACCGCCTCGGCCTCGATCTCCACCTTCCACCGATCGTCGAGCAGGCCGGCGACGACCACGATGGTGGACACCGGGCGGTGGGCGCCGAACGCCTCCCGGTGGGCCTCGCCGACGGCGTCGGCCACGCCGGCGTCGGTGAGGAACATGCGGGTGCGAACCACGTCGGTCGCTCCCGCGCCGAGCTCCCCCAAGGCGGCCACGATGATCTCGAGGCACCGGCGGGCCTGTGCCGAGGGGTCGGGGTCCACCGAACCGTCGGCCCAGATCGGGGCGGTGCCGGCGACCACGACGCGGTCACCTACGCGCAGCGCCCGGCAGAAGCCGAGGGCGTCCTCGTAGGGCGATCCGGACGAGACACGCCGGCGGTCGGTCACGGCCGGACGCTACCGCCCGGTCCGGTCAGACGGCGATGGCCTCGTGCGGCTGGTCGACGTAGGCGGCGCGCAGGGTGAGGGCCGCATGGGGCACGGCGCTGAGCCGGTCGCGGAAGTTCGACGCGGCGGCAACGGCGTCGACGTAGGCGGCCTTGCGGCGCGCGACTCGGGGGCTGTCGCCGCTCTCGTCGAAGGTCTCGGGGTCCAGCTGCGAGGTGATGCCGTCCTTCAGCAGGGCCATGGCCTTCGACCGCATCTGGGAGACGCGCGAGGCGCTCACCCCCAGCTCGTCGGCCAGCTCCTGCATCGAGCGTTCCTCGAAGAAGTACCCGACCACCACCTGGCGGAGCCGGTCGGGGAGGGCCGACACGGCGTCGAGCAGGTAGGCCCGGCGTTCCCGCTCCAGCAGCACCAGGTCGGGGCTGCGGTCGTCGGCGGGCAGCGTCCATTCGCCTCTCCCGTCCGCGATGATCGACTCGTAGTTCAAGACCACCGAGCGGTGCACGTCGTCGGCCAGCGCATCGACGGCCTTGACCGCCATACCCAGCTTGTCGGCCAGCTCGGGGGTGGTCGGGGTGCGACCGAGGGTTGCCGTCAGCTCGTCCGTGGCCGCCAGCATCCGGCGGGCCTTGGTGCGAACCGACCGGCTGGCCCAGTCGCGGCTGCGCAATTCGTCGAGCAGTGCGCCCCGGATGCGGGCCGGCGCGTAATGGTCGAAGTTCGTGTCGCGGGCCGGCTCGAACGACCGGGCCGCCTGGGCCAGGCCGGCCATCGCCGCGCTCTCCAGTTCGTCCCTCGGCACGTGTCGGGGCAGGCGGGCCAGCAGGTGGTTGACCGCGTAATCGACCAGGGCGAGGTTCTCGCGCACCAGGCGATCTTCGAACTCGGAGCGGTCTTCTTCCACCAGGGGCGAGGGCATGGGTAAAAGGTCACCGAAAGGGGCATCCGGCCGCATCGGCCGGGAGGCTGATCCTGTTTTCCGCACTGATCTGATCGGGCTACGTCCACGTCGCCGTTCGGACTAGTCCTTTGCGGCGTTCACCCCTTTTGGCCGCGCCGTCACCCCTCTCTGCGGTGCCCCCGCTTCTGTCAGCGGTAGTGTGGCCGGGTGGACCAATCGGGCCCGCCGACCGCCGTGGCGGTCGACGAGTGGCCGCTCGTGCGGCTCGGCATCACCCAGGCACTTCGCGCTGTCGATGTCGCCGTGGTGGCGGAAGTCGCCTCGGGCGACGAGGCGATCCGGGCAGTGGAGACCTTCCGGGCCCGCTACCTCATCCTCGGGAATTACCGCGACGTGTCGCTCGCGGAGGCGGCCCGCCGGGCGAAGGCGCTTCCGTCGCCGCCCCTCGTGCTGGTCCTGGTGGACCATATCGGCCGCGACGACCTGCTGGCCCTGCGTGCCGTCGGCATCGACGCCCTGCTGCCTCGATCGGTGAGCCCGGCCGAGCTGGCCGACGCCCTGCGCCGGGTGGGCAAAGGGGAGCGGGTGGTGGCGCCCGCCCTCCTCTCGCTCCTGATCGGAGCCCTCGGCCCGCCGGCCGTCGTCGAGGAGGGCCGGCCGTTGGTGGGCGGTGAGGTGGATCAACTCACCCGCAAGGAGCTCGAGGTGCTGGCTCGCCTGGCCGAGGGACGGTCGAACCGGGAGATCGCGACCGCGTTGTTCGTCACTCAAGCGACCGTGAAGTCCCATCTGGCGCACATCTACGTGAAGCTGGGCGTGACCGGGAGACAAGAAGCCATGGCCCGCGCCGTCGCCCTCGGACTTCTCGGCTGATTCTGCTCATCGCTCGACCCGTCTGGTCGATTCTCCAGCCATGGGGCCGTTACCGACCACGGGTTTGAGCGACCTCTCCCAGATCCTGTGGCGGGAGCGGGAGACCCTCGAGTTGGTGCTGTTCAAGCTGGAGGAGCAAAGGCTGCTGCTGGTCGACGGCCAGGACCGCTGGGTCGGTCACGCCAGCCGTGAGCTCGACACCGTGCTCGACCGGCTCGGTGCCATGGAGCTCAATAGAGCACTGGCGTCGGCCGCCGCCGCCGCCGAGCTCGGCGTGAGGGACGATGCCGGCCTGCGCGACCTGGCCGCTGCCGCCCCGGCGCCATGGCCGTCGGTCATCGAGCGGCACGTGTGCGCCCTCGTGCGGCTGGCACAGGAGATCGTCGCCGTGGCCGGCGCGAACCGGGCCCTGTTGAGCCAAGGGCTGGCGGCCGTGCGCACCTCGATGAACGGCCGGGCCAGCCGCCCCTCGACCCGCATGCTGGTCGACGTCGCCGGGTACCACGCCGCGCTGGCAACCAACGAGCGCGTTCTCCAGCCGTCGCTCGTGGATGCGGTGAGGGGGCCGCACCCACCGTCATAGTCTGTCAGGGTGAGCTTCCCGCACCGGCCTGACGCCCCCGAGGTCGACACCGGTCGCCTGGCCGAGGCCATGGCGGGCGGGGCCGTCGTGGTCGACGTCCGGATGCCCGACGAGTACGTGGAGATGCACGTGCCGGGCGCCGTCCTCATCCCCCTGCCCGAGCTTGGCCAGCGGGCCGACGAGGTGCCGAAGGGAGCGCAGGTCTATGTGATCTGCGCCAGCGGGGGCCGCAGCATGGCGGCCGCTGTCGCGCTCAACAACGCCGGCTGGGACACCGTGTCCGTGGCCGGCGGCACCAAGGCGTGGGTGGCCGAGGGCCGCCCGTTCAACACCGGCCCCGACGCCTGATCCATCGCCCGGCCCGGGCCTACGGCGGGCCGGGCCGGCCGGCGGTCGAGCCGGCGGTCTCGTCGGACCTGCGGTCCTCCCGTGCTGCCTGCCGTTCCTCGTGGCCCATCCACTGGGCGGTCACGACCAGCACCGCCACCAGGCCGAGCAGGTCGCCGGCGCCCCACAGCACTCCGGTGCCGGCCCGGTGGTCGGCCAGAGAGTGCTCCGGCGCCAGCGGACCAGACCCGAGGAGGGCGATGCCCAGCACGGCGTGGAAGGGGATGGTGAGGAACACCATCAGCAGGCGGGCGCCGTGGGGTAGCCGCCGGGGCAGGGGATCGATCCCCAGCACCGGCCAGAAGAACAGCGATCCGGCAACCAGGAAATGCACGTGCACGGCCTCGTGGACGAGGGCATTGTCGAGTGAGAGGCGGTAGAGCGGCGTGAGGTAGAGGGCCAACATGGAGCCGCCGAACAGGGTCCAGGCCAGCAGCGGGTGGCACAGGATCGCGGCCGGCCGGCTGTGCAGGACGCGGAGGATCCGGCGCCGGGTCGACCCTCCGGCGGCCTGGAGGGCGAGCGTCACCGGTGCCCCGAGGGCGAACAGGGCCGGGGCCGCCATGGCGAGCAACAGGTGCTGGACGGCGTGTGCCGCGAAGCTCCGGCGACCGTCGATGGCAAGGGCACCAGCCACCATGACCGCCCCCGCGACGAAGGCCGCGGTACGGGCCGCCGGCCAGCGCCGGCGCACCCGGGAGGCGGCCAGCAGGTAGCCCGCCAGGACGATGGCGAGCAGGGGGCCGGCGGCCATGGTCAGCACTGTAAGGTCTCGCCGTGGCGCAGCCCGTGGGCGTACGGCACGAGGTGACCAGGCCGCCGATGCTGGCCGTCGGCACCATGGTGTGGTTGGCCTCCGAAGTGATGTTCTTCGGTGGGCTCTTCGCCGCCTACTTCGCACTGCGGGCCGCCGCCACCAGCTGGCCGGCCAATGGCGTGGAGCTCGACGCGGTACGGGGCGGGGTGTTCACCCTCGTGCTGGTGGCGTCGAGCGGCACCATGCAGATGGCGGTGTGGGCAGCCGAGCGCGGTGACCGGTCCCTGGCCCGCCGTTGGATCGTGCTCACCGCCGCCATGGCCTTGGTCTTCCTGGGGAATCAGGCGTCGGAATGGCTCTCGCTCGACTTCACGCCGTCCAGCCACGCGTACGGGTCGATCTTCTACCTGCTCACCGGCTTCCACGGCGTCCACGTGATGGGCGGGGTGCTGGCCATGGGCGCGTTGCTCGCCCGAATGGCGGGTCGCGGCGACGACCCTGGAGCGGTGCCCGTGGTACAGGTGATCGGGTATTACTGGCACTTCGTCGATGTGGTGTGGCTCGCGGTGTTCGCCACGGTGTTCCTGGTCAGGTGATGGGTCGCCGCCGGGCCGTATCCCTGGTGGTGGCGGGAGGGGTCGCCTCGCTCTGCCTCGCCGCGCCGGCGCCGGCCACCGCCGGCCGGGCGGCCACGACGGTGGCGGGCGGCGACGTGCGCCAGGGCCAGGAGCTGTTCGTCACCGGTTGCTCGACCTGCCACGGCGTCCGGGGTGAAGGAACCCAACGGGCGCCGTCCCTGCTCGGCGTGGGCGCCGCCTCGGTCGACTTCTGGGTGTCCACCGGCCGCATGCCGCTCAAGTCGTCCGGGGGGCGCCAGGCGGTACGAAAACCACCCGGGTACGACCGTGCCCAGATCGACGACCTCATCGCCTACGTCACCTCCCTCGAGCCGGGCGGTCCTGGCATCCCGGAGCTGCAGTCGGCGTCCGCCGACCTGGTCGAGGGGGGCGAGCTCTTTCGGGCCAACTGCGCCGCCTGCCACGGGGCGGTGGGCATCGGCGGTGCGCTGGCGTCGGGCCGCCGGGCGCCGCCGCTGCGGCCGGCCACCGCCCGCCAGGTGAGCGAGGCCATCCGCATCGGGCCGGGGGCCATGCCCAGCTTCGGGCCCGACGTGTTCGGCCGGGAGCAGCTGTCCTCGATCGTGCGGTATGTCGAGTCGCTCGACCACCCGGACGATCGCGGCGGCTCCGGTCTCGGGCACGCCGGGCCGATACCAGAGGGGCTGGTCGGCTGGCTGGCCGGGCTGGGCGCCCTGCTGCTCGCGTGCTACTGGATCGGCGAGCGGGAATGACGCGGCGCCGGTGACCGAGACGAGCCGGGCAGAGCGGCGCACCGAGCGGGCCATCGCGCTGGCGCTGGTCCTCAGTACCGTCGCCGCCCTGGGGCTGGCCGTCGTCTACGCCACGGGTGGCCAGGTCCAACTCGAGGGTGCCCTGCTCGGGACGTCGCTCGCCGCCCTGGGCTGGGCCCTGGCGGCTTGGGGCAAGCACCTGTTGCCCTCCGGCCCGTTCGTCCAGCAGCGCCACGGAATGGCCGAGACCGACCCCGACCCGGCCCCGGTGTCCCGGCTGGTGGACGAGCGCACCGGTGAGGCGTCGTCCGGGCCCGGGGCGGGGGCCGACACCGAGGGCCTCGGCGCCGTGGGCCGCCGGCCCTTCCTCGTCAAGCTGCTCGTCGGGGCGGCCGGGGCCCTGGGCGTGGCCGCCCTGTTCCCCGTCCGGTCGCTGGGCCCCGATCCCGGCCGCACGTTGTTCCGCACCTCCTGGCGGGCGGGGTCGCGGTTGGTCACGGAAGAGGGCCGCCTGGTGCGCGCCGGGGAGCTCGAGGTGGGCGGCGTGCTCACCGTGTTCCCCGAGGGCCACATGGGCGAAGCCGATGCCCAGACGCTGCTCATCCGCGCCACCGACGACGACCTGCAGACCCGCCCGGGCCGGGCCGGCTGGGCGCCCGGCGGCCACGTCGCCTACTCCAAGGTCTGCACCCACGCCGGGTGCCCGGTCGGCCTCTACCAGGTGGCCACCCGGCAGCTGCTCTGCCCGTGCCACCAGTCGCTGTTCGACGTGATCGACGGGGCCCGCCCGGTGTTCGGCCCGGCCACCCGCTCCCTACCCCAGCTGGCCCTGCTGATCGACGACGACGGCTACCTGGCGGCCCAGGGCGACTATGACGAGCCCATCGGTCCCGGCTTCTGGGAACGGCCGTAGTGATCAAGCGGCTGAACCGGTGGTTCGACGACCGGCTGGGGGCGTCCGGCTTCGTGCGCACCGCCCTCAACAAGGTCTTCCCCGACCACTGGTCGTTCATGTTGGGCGAGGTGGCCCTCTATGCGTTCCTGCTGCTGCTCCTCACCGGGATCTACCTCACCTTCTTCTTCGAACCGAGCCTGAAGGAGGTCGTGTACCACGGCGCCTACCGTCCCCTCAGGGGCGTGGAGATGTCGCAGGCCTACGAATCCACCCTGCGGCTCAGCTTCGAGGTCCGGGCCGGCATGGTGATGCGCCAGATGCACCACTGGGCGGCGATCGTGTTCCTGGCCGCCATCGTCGTCCACGTGGGCCGGGTCTTCTTCACCGGAGCCTTCCGCCGCCCCCGCGAGATCAACTGGATCGTCGGGTGCAGCCTCTTGGTGCTGGCCATGGCCAACGGGTTCGCCGGGTACTCATTACCCGACGACCAGCTGTCGGGTACGGGCCTGCGGATCGCCTACTCCATCGCCCTGTCGATCCCGCTGGGGGGGACGTGGGTGGCCTACCTGCTGTTCGGCGGCGAGTTCCCGGCCGACTCGATCATCTCGCGCCTGTTCGTGATCCACGTGCTCATCCTGCCGGCGCTGATCCTCGGTCTGCTGGGCGCCCACATGGCGATCCTGTGGCGGCAGAAGCACACCCAGTTCGCCGGCCCGGGAAAGGCGGAGGACAACGTGGTGGGCTCGCGCCTGTGGCCCAGCTACGCCCTGAAGAGCACCGGGTTCTTCTTCCTGGTGTCGGCCGTCATCGCCTTCCTCGGCGGGCTGGCCCAGGTCAACCCGATCTGGCTGTACGGGCCGTTCCGGGCGGCCGACGTGAGCGCCGCATCGCAGCCCGACTGGTATGTGGGCTGGCTCGACGGCGCCCTCCGGGTGTTTCCGCCATGGGAGATCCGCGCGTTCGGCCACACCGTCCCGGGGGTGTTCTTCCCGGGGGTGCTGCTGCCCACGGTGAGCTTCGGGCTGTTGTTCGGCTGGCCCTTCATCGAGGCCCGCTTCACCAGGGAGAACGACCGGGAGTACCACCTGCTCAACCGGCCGCGTGAACGCCCGGTGCGCACCGGTATCGGAGCCGGCGTCATCTCCTTCTACGTCATCCTTTTCCTCGCCGCCGGAAGCGACGTGCTGGCCACCGTGTTCGATGTCTCGGTCACCGGGCTGCTGGTGGCGTTCAGGGTCGCCCTGCTGGCCGTGCCGCCGGTGGTCACCTACGTCACCTACCGCCTTTGCAAGGAGGCAGGGTCGCTCAGCGACGAGGAGGTGGCGCCGCCCGTCGTCGTCAGAACGCCCTCGGGGGGCTACCTGGTGGAGGGCGAGCGGCACGGCAACGGGGGTGACGGCGTCGACCGAGCCGATGGGATCAGGGAGAAACGCTGACGGTGGGGGCTTCAAGCCCGTCGCCACCAACCGCTCGACGGGCGTCGCCCGGCGTGGGATAGTCCCGGCCATGGCGGCCCGTTTGGTCACCCGACTGGTCGTGGTGGTGGCGTTCCTGACGCTCGTGTTCATCGCCGGTGCCGCGGGCGCCGCCCAGGAGTTCCCGACCTTCTCGAGCCATGTGGTCGACCAGGCAGCGGTGGTGCCCGACGATGCCGAGCGCCAGGTCGACGCCAGCCTCGCCGACTACCAGGCCCGCACCGGGAACCAGATCGCAGTCGCCGTCGTGCGAACGACCGGCGGGCGCCCGGTCGAGGAGTACTCGCTGGCGTTGGCTCGTTCCTGGGGAGTCGGCCGACAGGGGACCGACAACGGCGTTCTGATCCTGATCGCCGTCGACGACCGTGCGGTGCGCATCGAGGTGGGCCTGGGGCTCGAGTCCATCCTCACCGACGAGCGGGCCGCCGCCATCGTCAACGACGGCCTGGTCCAGCGCCTGCGCCAGGGCGACATGGGGGCCGCGGTCGTGTTCGCCACCGACGCCGTCAGACGCACGCTGGGCGACGCCACCACTGCGGCCAGCGATCCCGTCGCCGCTCCCGTCGCGACCGATGCACCACGGACGGCGCCCCTTCCGGTGTCCCCCGACGTGGCACCATCCCCGTACGACGAGCCGGACGGCCCTTTCGGCCCGGGGGACTTCGGCGATCCCGGCAGCGGATTTCCGGCCTGGATCTTCGTCCTGATCCCGGTCATGGGGGCGCTCGGCATGGTGTCCAGTCTGGGGAACAGCAGGCGAACCGGCTTTCGAAACCGGGGTCCGCTGTTCTGGGGGAACAGCTACCGACCGGGTTCGAACTGGGGCCCCGACTTTGGCTCCGGTGGGCACAGCGACCACGCCAGCGGGGGCGGCAGCTCCGGTGGTTTCAGCGGAGGCGGAGGCGGCAGTTTCGGCGGTGGAGGAGCGAGCGGGTCGTGGTGAGCACCGACCGCCTCAACCGGACCGAGCACGGGCTGGTCCGCCGGGCCGTGAAGCGGGCCGAGGCGGGCACCGGCCTGCAGTTCTGCGTGTACCTCGGGGACGTGGACGACGCCGCGCCCCGGGTATCGGCGGAGGCTGTGTTCGCTGCCGCCGGGCTGGAGGCGAGGCCGGCGGTCCTCATGGTGGTGGGCCCGGCCCAGCGGCGCTTCGAGATCGTCACGGGACGGGCGGCACGGCGCCGGATCGACGACCAGGCGTGCGCCCGTGTCGCAGAAGGGATGGCGAGGCACTTCGCCCGCGGCGATCTGGTCAGCGGCATCGTCACGGGGATCGCCGGGCTCGCGGCCGTCGCCGGACCGGGCCGGGCGCCGTCCGGTGGCGAGCAGGTTCCGGACGTGGTGCAGGGCGCGGCGCAACCGGACTAGTGCTGGACTAGTGCCGGCGCGCGGCCGAAGCCGCTTTGGCCACGGGCCCCGCCTGGGCTGGCGGAACGAGCCTCGCCCGCACGACCTCAGAGGGTTCGGGACGCCCGATGTGGTAGCCCTGCGCTGAGTCGCACCCGAGCCGGCGCAGCTCGTGGAGTTGACGCTGCGTCTCGACGCCCTCGGCCACCACGCTCAAGCCCAGAGCGTGGGCGAGGCTCACGACGGCACCGACGATTGCGTGGTCATCGGCATCGGTGCCGAGGCCGTCGACGAACGACCGGTCGATCTTCAACACGTCCACCGGAAAGCGCTTCAGGTAGCTGAGCGACGAGTACCCGGTCCCGAAGTCGTCGATCGACAGGCCGACGCCGAGATCCTTCAGGGATCGCAGGGTCTGCGCGGTCGCCTCGACCTCCTCCATGAGGACGCTCTCGGTGATCTCCAGTGTCAACGCGTCCGCCGGCAGAGACGCCAGCGACAACGCCTCGGCGACGGTGGCCACGATGTCCGGGTTGTTGAACTGCTTGGCGGAGAGGTTCACGCTCACCTGTGCCGTGCTCAGAGCGGGCGATTCCGCACGCCACTCGCTGAGTCGCGCACACGCCTCACGCAGGACCCAACGCCCGATCGGGATGATCAGGCCGCTGTCCTCGGCCAACGGGATGAACTCGTTGGGCGCCACCTGTCCCCGCTCCGGATGGTTCCAGCGGACCAACGCCTCGAAGGAGACCAGGGCACCGGTGTCGACACGGACAATGGGCTGGTAGTGCACGCGGAACTGGTCGCGGTCGAGGGCACGACGCAGGAGATGCTCCGTTTCGAGCCGCTCCAGGATGCGGGCCCGGACCGCTTCGTCGAACACCTCGATGCGGGCCCGGCCCCGTTCCTTGGCGCGGTACATCGCGACGTCGGCGTCGCGCAGGACGTCCTCGGCCCTCCCCCCGCCCGCGACGGATGCGATCCCGATGCTGGCGGTGATCACCGTTTCCCGGCCGTAGAGGGGCAGGGGTACCTCGATGGCGGCTGCCACCCGCCCGGCGACGTAGAGCAGATCGACCGGCTTCATGTCGTCGCACACCACCACGAATTCGTCGCCCGACAGTCGCCCGACCGTGTCCTCCGGCCGCATCGCCACTCGCAGCCTCTCGCCGATCCGGATGAGGACTTCGTCCCCGACCGAGTGCCCGAGGGTGTCGTTGACGACCTTGAAGCGGTCGAGGTCGACAAACAGCACGCCCACCGATCCGCCGTGGCGATGCCCCCGGGCGAGCGCCTGGTCGAGGCGGTCGAGGACGAGGGCCCGATTGGGGAGGCCCGTGAGTGTGTCGTGGTGGGACTGGTGCACGGCGTCGGCGTAGGCCTTGCGCATCGCCTCCAGCGCGCTGGCGTCGTTGAGGGCCAGCGACGCGTGCTCGGCGAACGCCAGCAACACCTCCTGCTCGATCGCTTCCCACCGCCTGGATGCGTCGCAGGACCCGACGACCAGGCTGCCGATCGGCTCGCCGTCCTGGAAGACCGGCGCGGCCATCGCCCCGTGGAGCGCGCCACCGACGAAGAGCGGCACGGGGTTGCTGAAACTGCTGTAGTCGTGGGTGACGACCACCTGGCGGGCCGCGATCGCCGCACCGCCGACGCCTACGTCGACGCCACTGCGGCGCAGGGCGAGGGAGTCTTCGGCGCCCACGCCCACCGATGACGCCAAGACCAGGAAGGAGGGATCACCGGGATCGATCAGCCGAAGTCCGACGACCTCGGCGCGCAGCAGCTCGGCCGCCCCCTGGGTGATGGCGTCGAGCACTTCGGTGATCGGCGCCCGGTGCGAGATCGAGCGCTGGATCGTGAAAAGCCGTTCGAGCAGCTCCTGGCGCTCCTGGAGGGAGCGGAGCAGCCGGGCGTTCTCCCCTGCGTGGCGCTCGCTCGCTGCCCTGGCGGTCCGCTCGGCCTCCAGCGTGCGCAGCATGCGCAGGCTGAGGCTGAGGGTCCGGGCCATGGCCCGGACCAGTGCCGACTCTTGGGCGGAGAACTCCTCCCCGGAGCGGGCGAGTACGAGGTACGACGGCGCTGCCTCGTCCAAGGCGACGGAAAGGACCGAGCAGGAGCCCGCGCCCGGGACCTCGACGGTGAGAACCTCCCCTGCTGCCGCCCGGCGGAGACTGTCCTCGGGGACCCGCCCGGCCGGGAAGCCGACGGTGGCGATGACCCGGCCATCCCGAACCATTGCTCCCACCTCGGCCTCCACCGCCTCGGCCGCCCGTTCCACTCCGCGGCCGATTGCCGAATGTTCGTCCTGGTAGGAGGAGACAGCGGCGAGGAACTCGGCGAGCTGCTGGCCGGACCAATCCCTGGTGGGATCCACGACCTCTAGGCCAGGGCCAGGACTACGAGGGTCTGGTTGTGGAAGCCGCTCATGCCGTGGGTGCGGGCGATCTCTCCGTAGGTGTAGAAGCCCGCGACCGGCGCTCCTCCGGCGAAGCCCGAGATGCGCTCGACCTCCCGGGCGATGCCGGCGTCGCCGAGCACCCCCCTACGGGCGATGCAGTCGAAGGCGAGCAGGCCGAGAGGCGCCGAGTCACCGAGCCCGGCGACCGCCGCCGCGCAGGCTGCGTCCGTGGCAGCGAGCACGGAGTCCTCGTCACCTTCCATGAACCAGGCCTGGCCTCCTTGTGGCACCTGGGCGATGCACACGAGGGAGCGATCCTCGAAGCCCGCCTCGGCCACGAACCGGACCTCCTCGCCACTGCGCCGGTTGAGGCCCAGGGGGTGGGTGAGGGCGAAGCGCGTAAAGGCGACCGGGTCCGACCACGTCGGCTCGGGGGCCTCGAGGCGCTCCAGATAGGCGTCGAGCGCAGGGCGATCGTCCAGGGTGAAGACCCGATTGTCGCTGCTGCTGGTGACCACCATCGGGTCACCGACCCGGCGCCACCCATGGCGGACTCCGATACCCATGGGCGCGTTGGAGGCGATGGCGGCGGCGACCACGGCATTGTCGAGCACCGTCGTGCCGTGCAGCTGGAAGGTCGCCTTCATCCGCAGCCCGTCGCCGGCGCAACCGCCGACCAGTGGAATTTCGGCGCCCACCTGCTGGTAGGCCCCCCGGACCACTTCCTGCTGGTCGCCGGCCAGCCCGTCGGTGAGGAGCAGGAGGACCCGATGGTCCCCTCCGCCCAGGGTCGCCACGCATGCTGCCGCCTCGGCGCTCGCTCCGCGTAGCCCGCCGCTCCCGACTCTGGCGGCCGCCGTGGCCACGGAGAACCCGCTACCGCCGATGGCCGTGATGACCACGCCGCTGTCTCCCGGTCCGCTGGCCGAGATCTCCCCGGCGGTCGAGCAACCCACGACGGGGACGGTGCCGGCTTCGCCGGCAATCCCCTCGAGCAACCCGGTGAGGTCGTAGCCGTCCCAGCAGAAGACGATGAGCAGGCGCGGGTCATCGCCGGCGAGGGCGGCCCTGGCCGCTTCCGCCCCGGCCCGCTTCGCGTCCGGGTCGCCGCTGCGTCCGACGGCCAGCCACCGGTCCCCGCCGGTAGGAACTTTGGGCATGCCGAGGCCGGTGACTGCGGGTTGGGGGGACATGCTTTCCTCCGTGGACAGGCGGGTCGGCGTGGATGCGACAACGCGGCATCGTCTGGTTCCACCACCGAGTTGAGCCGCTTCCCGCATGGTCTCGCGACGATGGGCCTGGCGATCGTGCCCCGGAGCCGGCATCGGCGGACCTCTCCCTGAGGAGAAGATCGACGGCCCGGGCAAAGGACGACGCGAGATCGTCCGAGTTTCCCACGGCTGACCACGCCTCTCAACTCTCCCTGGGTGTGCCTTCGAGCCCCGCTTCGATGTCGAGCTCGGCCAACTCGGCGTCGAGGTCGGGTGGCGCCTCGATGTGGACCCGCGGCAGGATCCGGTCGAGCCATCCCGGCAGCCACCAGTTGCGGTCCCCCAGCAGCTCCATGGTGGCCGGCACGAGGAGCATGCGGATGATGGTGGCGTCGATGAGCACCGCGGTCGACAGCCCGAGGCCGAAGAGCTTCACGACCCGGTCGGACTCGCCCAGGAAGCTCCCGAACACCACGACCATGATGGCGGCGGCGGCAGTGATGACCCGGGCGGTGGCGGCCAGGCCGTCGGCCACCGACGTGCGGCTGTCGCCCGTGCGGTCCCACTCCTCCCGCACCCTCGAGAGGAGGAAGACCTCGTAGTCCATCGAAAGGCCGAACACGATGGCGAACAGCATCATCGGCACGAACGGCTCGATGGGAGCGCCCTCGATGCCGAGGAGCCAGCCGCCGTGACCCCGCTGAAAGACGGTCACCACGATGCCGTAGGCGGCCCCGATGGACAGCAGGTTCATGATCACCGCCTTGAGCGGCACCAGCACCGATCGGAACACGAGCATGAGCAGCAGGAACGACAGACCCAGCACGGCGCCGAAGAAGTAGGGGAGCCGGGCCGACAGGTACTCGGTGAAGTCGACGCCGATGGCGACGCCGCCGGCGACCGCCACGTGGAGCTCGGAGCCACCGGTGACCGCGGGCAGGACCTTGGAGCGGAGGCGGTTGACCAGGCTGGTGGTGGCGGCGTCCTGGGGAGACGTCTTCGGGACGACGCGCCACAGGACGGCGGTGGGCTTGTCGCGGTCGTTGGTGATCGGCGGGGTGACGCGGGCCACGCCCGGGTCAGCCTGTACCGCGTCGGTGATGGCTTGGAGCGTGGACCGGTCCGTGCCGGCGGGGACCTTGCTGGCCATGACGAGCGGGCCGTTGAAGCCGGGCCCGAAGCCCTTCGCCAGGAGGTCGTAGGCCTGGCGGGTGGTGGTGCTCCTGGGGTAGTTGCCTTCGTCGGAGAAGCCGAGGCGGAGCCCGAAGATTGGTAGGGCCATCACCACCACCAGGGCGGTACCGACCAGCACGGCTGTCCACGGGCGGTGCTGGATGATGCGGCTCCAGCGGTAGGCGACGGTCTCGCGGAGCGGCTTCGGTGGCTTGTCGAGCACCCGCTGGCGCATGGGGGCGAAGGCGAAGCTGGCCAGGATGACCACGATGGCCACCGGGACCGCCACCATCAACGCGGTGACACCGAGCCCGGTGCCGATGAGCGCGATGGCCACCAAACCGGCTGCGATGAGACCGCGGCGGCGGGTGACCTCGATCCGGTTGGCGGCGAAGCCGAGCAGGGCGGGCAACAGGGTGAGCGAGGCCAGCATGGTCATCGCCACGACGGTGGCGGCGCCGATGGCCAGGCCCGAGATGAAGCTCAGCTGCATGATGAGCATGCCCATCAAAGAGATGACGACGGTGGTGCCGGCGAACAGCACGGCCCGTCCGGCCGTCTCCATGGCGATCAGGGTGGAGGCCTCCACGCTGTGGCCCTTGTGAAGGTTCTCCCGGAACCTGGTGACGATGAACAGGGCGTAGTCGATGCCCACGCCGAGCCCGATCATGATGCCGATGGTCGACGCGAAGTCCGGCATCGTGAACACCTTGGACAGCAGCCCGGCGATCAGCGTCCCCGAGCCGATGCCGGCCAGGGCAACACCGATGGGCAGGCCCATGGCCAGCACGGAGCCGAAGGCGATGATGAGGATGATGATGGCGAAGCCGACGCCGAGGGCCTCCGAGGACGGCACCTCGAACTTGGCGAAGGCGCTGCCGCCGATCTCGATACGAAGGCCCGGAACCTTCGGCATCTCTTCGGTCAGCTTCTTGCCGATCGCGACCGTCTCCTCGAAGGTGGCGTCCGACGGCGCCTCGATCTGGGCGTAGGCGATCTTGCCGGCCTGGGCGCCCCGGTCGGAGATCTGAGCCGCACCCTCACGGGTGTAGGGGCTCGTGAGCGATTGCACGCCCGGGACCTTCCTGACCTTGGCCAGGTAGGCCTCGATGACCCGGCGCACTTCGGGGTCGTTCACCCCTCGGTCGGTCTGGAAGACGATGTTCCCCACCTGGCCGGCGCCTTGGCCGCCGAAGCTGCCCTCGAGGATGTCGATGCCCCGCTTGCTCTCCACGTTGGGCAGCTTGAAGTCGGAGCGGTAGCCGGTGCCGACGGCCCCGGTGGCGGCTCCGACGAGCACGATGCCGAAGAGCCACGCCAGTGCGACCCGCCCTCGACGCCGGAAGCACAGCAGAGCCAGTCGCCTCATGGAAACGTTCCTCCCCGGTGAGGGCGGCACGGTCGGCGGCCCTCACATCGCCTGCTTGTCTGCACACGTGGACCGATCGCTGCACCCGAACCCTGCGCTTGCGCCACACCGGCGCGCCCCGGGTGCTCGGACGCCGCGGCTGGGTACACCCCGCCAGTCTTGGGCGGATGGCGCGGCTGTGCCAACAGGTTGCCGCCGGTCAGCTGCCGGGCCCTCTCCGAGGGCGTCCCGACATGATGGCCCCGCACGCGGCCAGGACGACGAGGGCGAAGCCGGGCGCCGCCGGCCAGATGCCGAAGGCGATCCCGTTGGCCGAGAGCACGGCTCCCGTGGCGAGCAGCACGGGCCAGGCGGTGGGTCCCGGGAACGCCCCCACCGGCCCGGCACCCTCGGCCACAGAGGCCTCGGGCCGGTCCTCCGGCCGCGGGGTCATGCGGCGCGACCACCACAGCAGCCACACACCCGGCACGAGGCCGAGACCGATGGTCGCCACGAGCATGGTGGCGCCTGCGTCCTCGTAGCTGGTGAACCAGTACACCGCCGAAAGGACGGTGAAGAAGGCGGCGGTGCCGGCGAACACCAGCCCTTCTACCTTCACTCGGCTCCTATCGCGGGTCCGGCTCCCGGGCCACCCCCGTCCGCGGCGCCGGCGGCTGCCCTCCGGGCGTCGAAGACGGGACGTTCGGACCGGATGGGGGGCAGCGACGTGAAGTTGTGCTCGGGCGGTGGCGACGACGTGGCCCATTCGAGGGTGTGGCCTCCCCATGGGTCGTCGCCGGCCGGCGTTCCCCTGCGGAGTGAGGTCCACAGGTTCCACAGGAACGGCAGCGTGGAAATGGCCAGGAGAGCGGCGCCGGTGGTCGACAGCATGTTGAGGAAGGTGAACCCGTCCTGGGGCCGGTAGTCGGCCACCCGGCGCACCATGCCCCGCAGCCCCAGCAGGTGCTGGGGGAAGAACGTGAGGTTGAAGCCGGCGAACAGGAGGATGAAATGCAGCCTGGCCGGCGCCGTGCGCATCATCTTCCCCGACCACTTGGGGAACCAGTAGTAGACGGCGCCGAAACCGGCGAACACCGCGCTGGCGAACAACACGTAGTGCATGTGCGCCACCACGAAATAGGTGTCGTGGACGTCGAAGTCGATTGGCGCGGAGGCGAGCAGGACCCCGCTGAGGCCGCCCAGGAGGAAGACGACCATGAACCCCACGGCGAACAGCATGGGCGGGGCGAAGGTGATCTGGCCTCCCCACATGGTGCCGATCCAGTTGAAGAACTTCACGCCGGTGGGCACGGCGATGAGGAAGGAGAACCCGCTGAAGAACGG